>FSTQ01000599.1_pt1 | contig 11991 bp, 4 predicted proteins | sample 1637281 | NCBI WGS metagenome assembly FSTQ01 (sample SAMEA3914818, study PRJEB12502) | metagenome | biome: forest; material: soil | place: Canada | collected 2010-06-26 | depth 0.1 m
CGCGCCACGCGATCGATCCAGGCCTCGCGCTTCTCGGCGAGCTCCGGCTCTCGCTCGGTGACGAGGCCGAGCAGCGGCGCGAGCGCCTTCGGATCGCCGAGGATGGCGCGGGCCGCGGCGGCGCGGACGCGCACGTCGGCGTGCGGGCTCTCCATCGCCGCGGAGGCTTCGTCCGCGAGGAGCACGTCCACCGCCGCGACGCGGACCGCCTCGACCTCGTCGGCGAGCGCCTTCTCCAGCAGCTCGCGCGCGCCCTCGACGCGGCGCTTGGCCAGCACCTCGATCGTCTTGAGCTTGAGATCGGCGTGGCGCCCGGCGAGCGCCGCGGCCAGCGGCGGGGCCGCCTTGCCCTTGGTGCGCTTCTGCAGAAACTCGAAGGCCTCCCCGCGCACGCCGGCGTCGGGATCCGCGAAGATCTCGAGCAGCAGCGCCGGGGCCCACGGCTCCTGGATCTGGCCCATCACCACGCTGAGCACGTCGCGCCGCACGTCGGCGTGGATGCTCTTCAGCGCGAAGCGGAGCGACCCCGCGCCGCCGCCGCCGATCTCCATCGCCAGCGCGACCTTCCACGCCTCGCCCCGCACCGACGCGGCCGAGTCGTCGAGCGCCTGCGCCAGAAGCGCCGCGCCCGGGGACGCGAGGTCCTTCGCCGAGTCTTTCTTCAAGTGGCGGACGAGGAGCTGGAGCGCGCGGCCGCGCACGTCGTCGGCCGGCGCGAGCAGCCCCGCCTCCGCGGCGCGGAGAGGCGTCTGCTCTTCGAGCTTCGTTAGCGACGAGAACGCCGCGTCGCGCACCTCGCCCGCGCTGTCGCGCAGGAGCTGGCGCAGGCGAGGCAGGCCGCGCGCGTCGCCGAGATCGGTCAGCGCGCGGCAGGCCTCGACGCGAGCGCCGGGCTGCTTCTCGTTGGTGAGCTGGAGCAGCGTCCCGAAGGCGCGCTCGTCCTGGAGCGACGCGAGCCCGCGCGCGCCGGCGAGGCACGTGTCGAGCGCGCGGCTGGCCATCGCCTCGAGCAGCGGGCGGAGATCCGCCTCGGAGAGCGCCGGAGCCGCAGCTGCAGCTGCGGCTCCGGCCGCCTCGGGCTTGGCCGTCTTCTTCGCCGCCTTGGCGTCGGCGCCCGCCGCCGTCTTCTTCGCCGCCGCCTTCTCCGCCTTGGTCTCGGGCTTGGCCTCGGGCTTCGCTTCACCCTCCGCGGGCGCAGGCTTCTGCCCGAACGTCGCGAGCTCGCCCAGCTTCTGGCCGAGATCGCGATCCCGGGCGCCGAGCGCCTCCGCCAGCGCGGGGCGCGTCATCAGCGAGACGAGGAACGCCGCCCGCCGCACGTCGGCGTCGGGATCGCCCTCGTGACGGCGCAGCGCCGCCAGCACCTCGGCCTCGCCGAGGAGCTTGCGCTGGAATCCGCGCACCAGCGAAAGCCGTCGGATGTCGGCGCGGCGCGAGCGCAGCGCGATGATCTCCGCCTCGGCGCTGGGCGCCGGGAACAGCTCCTCGAGCCCGGCGAGCGCCGCGGCGCGGACCTCGACCGGATCGTCGTCGAGGGCCTGGATCAGCCGCGCCATCGCCTGATCGTCACCCTTGGCCAACGCCGTCAACGCCGTCACCGCCGCCGCGCCGACGTCCCGCTTCTTCGCCTCGAGCGCGAGCTCGAGCGGCCGCAGCGAGGCCTCCCCTTCGTGCGCGCGCAGGCCGGCGAGCGCCGCGAGGCGCACCTGCTCGTCGTTGGCCTCGAGCAGCTCCTCGAGGGGCTTGACCGCGCGCGGGTTCTTCGTCGCGCCGAGCAGCATCGTCGCCAGCGCGCGCAGGCCGTGATCGGGATCCTCCGCGGCCCGCTCGGCCACGATCTCGAGGGCGCGCGCGTCGTCGAGCTCGGCCACGGTCCGGAGCGCGGCCTCGCGGCGATCGGGCGCCCGCTCCTCGAACGCGTGCTCGGCGAGCGCGTAGGCGTCGTGAACGACGAGCGCGCGATCGTTGACCTTCCCGCCCGCGTCGAGCGGGAACAGGCGAATGGTCGCGTCCTCGGCGAGGAGCGCGAGGTGGGCGCGCCCCTTCCACTCCACCCGCACCAGGGCCGCCGCGTTGCCGACGCTGTCCTTGAGCGTCGACGGCCGCTTCTTCTGCGCGCGCGACCAGGTCTTGATCGTCCCGTCGCGGCCGCCCGTGTAGAGCTTGTCCTCGAGGCCGACGCAGATCGCCTGCGCGGGCGCGTCGTGCGCGGCGCCGCCGGCGCGATCCTCGGGCTCGAGCTCGCCGCGGACGTGGGTGAGCAAGAGGCGGTTGTCGGATCCAGCCGAATAGACGCGGAGCTCGTCCGGATCGAAGAGCAGCGCCGTGACCGCGCCCTCGTGGATCTTCTTCGATTCCGCGTCGATGAACTCGCGCCGCTCCTCGCCGTCGAAGACCGCGACCCTCCCGCGAGACGTGCCCGCGACGAGCCACGCGCCCGACGCGTCCGCCGCGAGCGCGGTGCCCGTGTCGGTGAGCGGGAGCGTCTGCAAGCGCTTCCCCTTCTCGCGATCGAGGATGACGATCGAGGCCCCCGAGATCGCCGCGAGGCGCCCCTCGGAGAGCACCGCGAGCGCGGTCGGCGCCGGATCGAGCGCCTCGCCGAAGGGCGCGAGCGCGCCGCCCTCGCTCTTGCCGCGGTGGATGCGGCCGTCGGTGCCGGCGACGAAGACGAAGCCCGAGGCCTCGACGATCGCCGTCGCCCCGCCGGGGAGCGCGTCCTCTTCGAGCTCGCTCTTGTCGAGATCGAGCCGGTAGACCGCGGTGGGGCGGCCCTCGGGGTGCACCGTCACGAAGACGAGCACGTGCTTCTGCGCGAGCCCGGCCCGGGGCGCTCCCCGGAACGGCACGAACCTGTCGGTGGTGGTGTCGGCGCTCACGCGGCTTCCTTCGAGGGCTGAGGCGCGGCCTTACGAGCCGCGGCGATCCGGGTCAGAGCGACGAGGCACGCCGCGCGCTCGCTCGCGCCGCGCGACGCCGAGAACTCCAGGAAGAGCGGCTCGACCACGGCCGCGAAGGCCGCGTCCTCCACCGCGAGATCCCGGAGCGCCTCGACGAGGGCGAGCTTGGCTTTGCGCGCGGGGATCGGCCGCGTGCGCGCGACCTGCGCCTTGGGCGCGGGCTTCCCCCCCGCCACGAAGGCCACCTTGGCCGCCTGCGATTTCATCCGCCCCGGCGCCACGGTGAAGAGGATCCGCCGCAGGAAATCGCGGAGCGCGTCGTCGCCCGCCGGCCGCCCCGCCGGCCGCTGCGGCGGCCCCGCAGGAGGCGCGGCGACAGCAGCCTTCTTCGCCGCGTCAGGCTTCTTGCCGACGGTGCTCTCGGGCTTCGGCGCCGGCTTCCAGTGCAGCGTGATCCCCTTGTCCCGGTAGAGCGACCACACCGTGCGGATCACGAAGGCGCGCACCTGACGATCAGGGCTCTCGGTGAGCCGGAAGAACTCCTCCGGGATGGCCAGGCGCGGGTGGAGCCCGATGAGCCGCATGCCGAGGGCGCGCGTCTCGCCGTCGAGCGACTCACAGAAGCGATACACCGCGTCCGCCGTGAGCGCCTCGGGCGGCATGCGGTAGCGCGCGTGCTCTTTCTCCTCGCCGACCGTGAGCGCCTTGGCGAGGAACTCACGGACCTCGGCGTACGGCGCCTCGCAGAGCTCGACCACCGCCTCGATCGACGGCTTCCACCGCACGAGCTCCCACCGCGCGAGCTCCAGAGCGAACTCGCGGATCGGCTCGCGCGGATCCGAGAGCAGCGGCCGCACCCGGTCGAACGTCAAGAACGCCGCCGGGATCTCCGCGCCGGGATCGACGGGGCGATCGGTGAGCGCGAGGCTGATGTCCGGGTGATGCCGGCGGATGTAGCGGAGCGCGAACTGCCGCAGCGGCGCGTCGATCGGCCCCGGCTCGGTCGCCAGCGTCCAGAGGCGGAGCGCGCCCTCGGTGACGGTGTCCGCCGAGAAGGTCCGCTGCTCGCCCGCGAGCATCTGCAAGAACGCCGTCTCGGAGATGATCTTGATCGCCGCGCCCTGGCCGACGAGCTTCTCGGCGTCGACCTGCTTCGAGCCCTTGCGGCCCGCGCCGTAGAGCGGCGATCCGTCGTCGCCGATGACGAGGTAGTCGAGCTTGGCGTTGACGCTCGACGCGTTCTTCCCGTTGGCCGCGGTGACCTTCTTGGTCGCCTCGCCCCGCTGCATCGTCGCAAGCTTCCCCGTGAAGAGGAAGCTCTGGCCCTTGAGATCGATCGTCGCCGGCGCCGCCTTGGCCGCGGGCGTGGGCTTGGGCTCCTCCTTCTTCGGCGCGAAATCCGCCGGGAGAAACGCCTTGATCATGTACTCGACCGCGAAGTCTGCGTACTCCTTCTCGCTCCGACCCGCGAGCTGCATCAGCCAGTCGAAGCCGAGGTCGCTCGGCGAGAACTTGCGCACGTCGCTGAGGAGCTTGAGCGCCAGCGTCGAGAGCTGCGGGCTCCACGCGAGCTCCTTGGCCCACGGGCGCCCCGAGGCCTTGAGCTCGAGCACCCAGGGATCAGCGTCCCACGTCGGGCGGAACGCGAGAGCGCGCAGCAGCGGCGCGCCGAGATCCTTGGCCTTGATCCGCTCCTCTTCGATCCAGCCCGCGACCGTGTCGCTGGTGAGCGGGTGGACGAGGACGCGGCGCAGGAAATCACCGCCCTGCTCCCCCTCGGGGAAGCGCGCCAGCGCGTCGAGGGCGAAGCGCGAGGCCGCGCGCGTCAGGCGAGGATCGTCGAGCAGCGCCTGGAAGAACGCCGCGCCGAGCGCCTTGGGCGCGTGGATCTTGCCGAGCAGATCCGCCGCGAGGTCGAACACCTGCCGGCTCGGCGAGAGCAGGCGCTCCCGGAACCACTCCGGCGTGAGCTCCTTGGCGCCGAAGTGCTTGCGGATCGCCGCCGCCGCCGGCTCGTGCCCGTGCTCCGTACCGAGGAGCCTCCCCCACCCCTCGAGGCCCACGTCCTTGCGCGGATCGCGATCGGCGAGGAGGTCCCGCGCCACCTTGCGCACCTCGTCGCTGTCGTTGTTGGCGAGGCGGATCAGCTCGTCGAGCGAGAGATCCCGAGCGTGCGTGCGCGCGTACGCCGCGGCGTACTTGCGAGCGTCGGTCGAGGGCGAGTCGAGCAGCGAAAGCGCCGCCGCGTGGAGGCCGAGCTCGCGGAACGCCCCCTGCTCGAAGCGCGGCACGTTGGCGAAGAGCCAGATCACGAAGTCGTCGACAGCGGCGCTGCCCACCGCGACGAGGCGGGCCGCCCAGGCCGGCTCCACGTCGCGGAGCTGGGCGCGAAAATCCGTCTTCAAGGCGGCGACCGCGAAGCTCCGAGCCTGGTCGGAGCGAGCCCGCTCCAGCAGCGTGAACAGCGGCCGCGGCGTGCGGCGCCAGAGGTCGGCGTAGGCGCGGTACTGCGTCAGGCTCTGCGTGCGCCGATCGATCTTGAAGCGGCGGCGCGTGTACTTCTTCGTCTCGTGAAAGACGATGTGGTTATAGACCCAGGTCCCCTGCCAGAGGGTCGCGTCCTCGTCGTAGAAGCGCAGCACCGACGCCGCCGCGTCCGCGTAGGCCGCAGGGAGCGTCTCGGCGCAGCGCCGCAGGTTGCGCCACGCGCGCCGCGCCAGGTACGCGAGCGTCTTCCGGCTGATCTCGCCCGGGTGCACGCCGCCCCGCGAGAACGCCGCGTCGAAGCGCGCCGCGAGCGCGCCCTGCACCTCCCAGTCCCCGCGCGCCTCGGCCTCCTTGAAGATGCGCTTGAGCGCGCGCCACGGGCCCCAGGCTAGCTTGATCTCGTCGATGACCCGGATCAGCGTGTCGCGCTCGAAGGCGCCGTCCGAGGCCCAGAGATCGAGCAGGATCCGATCGAGGCGCAGCCGGTCCGGGAGCCAGGCCTCGGCGTCCTTGGCCTCGAGGGCCTTCCAGCTCTCGAGGCGGAAGTGGCGCTTCTCCTCCTCCGTCTTCTTCCGGTACGTGTAGCCGTTGAGCTCCGACGCGAAGTCGGAGAGCGTCAACGCGCCCTCCCGCGGCGGCGGATCGCTCTCCGCGGCGTCGGGTTGCTCGGCCAGCGCGACGATCAAGCCGGCAAGATCGCCGTCTTTCGCCTCCCACGCGCGGCGCACGTCCTCGAAACTGAGCGCTCGTTCCATGCGATCACCAGGCGCCGGACCCAAACCCCCGGCGCGCGGAGCATCGCGCGGTAGGGCGAGGAACATCAACGATTTTCTATCCGTCCTGGCCAACCTCGGCTTTGAACGCGGATCGATGTGCCACGGCCTCATGGACGAGGATATCGTTCTGCAATCACGCCTGGACGCGGAGTCGCGCGAGGCGGCCCGCGAGGTCTCCGCACCCCTCTTTCATCGTGAACCCGCTCGTCCCTGATTTCATCCTCCAGAAGGACAGACAGAACCAGACCTCGGGCACGTTCCAGGCCGCGGCTCTCTTCGTGGACATCGCGGGCTTCACCGCGGTCACGACCAGGCTGGTGCAGCACGGGCGCGAGGGGGCCGAGGCGCTCGCGGACACCCTGCGCTTCTACTTCGATCCGCTGATCAAGTCGGTGCACGAAGGCGGCGGGTTCATCACCGGCTTCGCGGGCGACGCCTGCACCGCGCTCTTCGAGGACAGCCGCCTCCGCAACGCCGCCGAGTACGCGCTCGACGCCGCGGTGCGGATGCAGCGCTTCGTCGCCGATCACCCGAGCTACACGACCCGCTTCGGGAGCTTCAACTTCTCGCTCCGCGTCGGGCTCTCGTGGGGGAAGGTCTCCTGGGAGATCATCCGCATCACCGACGAGCGCGCCTACTTCTGCTTCTACGGCCAGGCCGTCGAGGGGTGCGCCGCCGTCGAGCACCTCGCGCAGGCGGGCGAGGTGCTGCTCGACTCGGCCTTCCGCCGCCGCGTCCCCCGGGCCGAGGCCACCCACGTGATCGGCGACGTGTTCCGCGAGATCCGATCCTCGCCGCCGAGCCTGCGCCTGGGCGCGCAGTGGCTCCCCGCCGGCCCGGAGGCCGCGCGCTTCCTCGCGCCGGGGATCACCTCGCTCCCCGCGCTCGGGGAGTTTCGCGACGTCGTCAGCGTCTTCGTCCTCTTCCAGGAGGCGACCGATCTGCCCGCGCTGGTCCACCTGCTCCACGAGCTCACCGGCACCTACGGCGGCACGTTCTCGGGGCTCGATTTCGGCGACAAGGGCACCAACGTCCTCGTTCATTTCGGCGCCCCGGTCGCCCACGAGAACGACACCGAGCGCGCCCTCGACTTCGCGCTCGAGCTCCGCCGCGTCTGCCCGCCGCCGGTCCGCATGCGCGCGGGGATCACGCGCGACGTGCGCTACGTCGGCTTCAACGGGGGGACGCGGCGGCACGAGTTCGCGTGCCTCGGGCAGGCCACCAACCTCGCCGCGCGGCTGATGACCAAGGCCGACTGGGGCGAGCTCCTCTGCGGGCCCAAGCTCGCCTCCACCGCGACCGTCGCCTACCACCTCAAGTCCAAGGGCGAGCTCACGCTCAAGGGGTTCGACGCCCCGATCGAGGCCTTCACGCTCACGGGCAAGCGGCAGCAGTCGACGCAGCGCGAGTTCTCCGCGAAGGAGCTCGTCGGCCGCGCCGCGGAGCTCGCCGCGCTCGAGGCCGCGGTGGCGCCGATCTTCGCCTCCCCCGCCTGCACCGCGGGCGTGATCCACATCGACGGCGAGGCCGGCCTCGGCAAGAGCTACTTCGTGGAGACGTTCCGGCGCGCGCTCGAGCACCGCGTCGGCGGCGCACCGCTGTGGATCGAGGCGCCCTGCGATCAGACGCTCCAGCGCTCGGTCAACGCCTTCGAGTCCGCGCTCCGCGCCTACTTTCGCCAGTCCCCCGCCGCCCCGAAAGAGGAGAACCACGTCCGCTTCGACGACGCCTTCGACTGGCTCCTCTACCGCCTGCCCGAGGGCGAGACGGCGCTGCGGTACGAGCTCGAAGAAGGGCGATCGATCTTCGCCGCGCTCGCCGGCATCCACTGGGACGGCTCGCTCTACGAGCGGCTCCACCCCAAGGATCGCTTCTCGCGGACCCTCGCCGCCATCACCTCGTGGATCCGCGCCGAGAGCCTGCTCGCGCCGGTGGTGATCCACCTCGAGGACGCGCAGTGGGCGGACACCGACACCCAGCGCGCGGTGCAGGCCATCGGCGGGCTCTGCACCGCGGGCGCGCCCATCGCCGTGCTCTGCAGCGCGCGCTACCGCGACGACGGCGCGCCGTTCCGGATCGAGCTCTCGCCCCAGGTCCGCTGCTGCGACATCGCCCTGGGCCCGCTCTCGCACGAGGAGATCGGCCTCATCGCCGACAACGCCGCGGGGCGGCGCGTGCCCGACCTCTTCCGCTCCATGCTCCTCGAGCACGCCGGGGGGAACCCGTTCTACACCGAGGAGCTCGTCGCCTACTGGGCCGCCGCCGGCGCGCAGCCCGTGCCCGGCGAGACCTCGGTCTCCGCGCTCAGCGTCGCGCTGCTCCCGCGCGACGTGAACAGCATCCTCATCGCGCGGCTCGATCGGCTCCCGCCTCCGATCAAGAGCACGGTGCTCGCCGCCGCGGTGCTCGGGGTGGAGTTCGACGTCCGCATCCTCGCCCACATGGTCGAGGGCCGCGCCGAGCTCGAGAGCCGGATGCACGCAGCCGAGGTGCAGCGGATCTGGACCTCGAGCGACGGCGTCCTCTACCGCTTCCGCAACACGCTCCTCCGCAACGCCGCCTACGAGATCCAGGCGCGCGCCCGCCTCCAGCGCCTGCATTTCCGCGCCGCCGAGGCCATCCTCCTCGTCCACGGCAGCGATCTCGACAGCTTCTTCGCCGTCCTCGCCCGGCACTACCGCCGCGCCGACGCCCCCGACAACGCCCGCCAGTACTACCTCCGCGGCGCGCGCCAGGCGACGAAGCGCTGGGCCCTCGCCGAGGCCAAGCGCATGTACCGCGGCTACCTCAAGCTCACGCGCTCACCGACGCCGGAGAGCATCGTCGCGCGCTACGAGTTCGCGCGCGACGTGCTCGAGGTCGCCGGCGAGATCTCCCGCGCGCGCGAGGAGCACAGCCAGGTGGTCGCCGAGGCCCAGAAGCTCGGCGACACCAACTCCGAGGCCCTGGGCTGGCTCGGCCTCGGCCGCGTCCGCTGGCTCCGCGGCCAGCTCGACGAGGCCCAGCGCTGCCTGGAGCAGGGCATCACCCTCTCGCGCACCGCCCGCAACCGCTGGACCGAGAGCCGCGTCCTCGCCCACCTCGCGCTGGTGTACCAGAGCCGCGATCAGCCCACCGAGGCCCTGGCCATGTTCGAAACCGCCGTCAACACCGGCGTCGCCCTCGGCGTCCGCGACGACGCGACGGTCCTCGGCGGGATCGTGCAGCACTTCGCGGTCGAGGGGCACCTCGACGAGGCCTTCGCGCTCTACCGCACCGCCATGGATCTGCGGCGCGAGGTGTGAGCTGAAGCGAGCGGCGGCCCCTCGGAGCCGACCTCTTCAACCCTTCACCGCATCACCGCACCCCTTCGCGCCGGATCCGGGCGAGCAGCCCTCTGGCCGCCGCGTCGACCAGCGCATAGACCTCTTCGAAGTTGCCCGTGTAATAGGGATCGGGAACCTCGCGGACCGAGAGCCCCTCCGCGTGCTCCAGGAACAGCGAAACCGTCGCGCGCCCGCTCCCGAGAGCGCCGATGTCGCGCAGGTTCTCGCCATCCATCGCCACCACGTGATCGAAGCTGTCGAGATCCTCCCGCGCGATCACCCGAGCGCGATGCTCGCAAGCGAACCCTTTACTGGCCAGGATCCCCCGCGTCCCCGCGTGCGCCGGCTTGCCCACGTGCCAGGCGCCCGTGCCCGCCGAGTCGGCCTCGATGTGATCGCTCAACCCCGCTTCCCGGACGCGCTCGCGAAAGACGACCTCCGCCATGGGCGAGCGGCAGATATTTCCCAGGCACACGAACAGGACACGTCGCATCGGGCGTCGCTACCATGGCCAGGGGCGGGCGGGCGCGCGTGGCTGTACTCTCCCCGCGTGGTCCCCGCGTCCTTCCAGAACCTTCGCGCGCTCCGCGTCATCAACATCGCCGCGGTCGGCTTCGCGCTCGCGAGCGTGGTCGCGGCGCTGCTCGGGCCGGTGCTCGACAGCATGACCGGGCACCTCAGCGCGGTGAGCGCGCCGTGCAGCTTCCCGACCCTGGTCTGCGGGATGCTGTGGGCCTGGCTCCTCCGGCGGCCCGCGACGATCGGAAGCACGCGGCTCCGCCGAGGCTGGGCCGCGTCGGTCCCGCTCGCCATGCTCAACTCCGGGCTCACGGCGGCGATCTGCATCGACCTCGGCAGCGCCTTCGATCCCGTCCGGTTTCTGCTGATGATCGCGATGGGCGCGGCCATCGGCGTGGTCGTCTGGGCCCCCGCGCTCGCGGCCACGCTGGTGTGCTTCGGCCTCCCGATCGCCCGCGCCCAGAAGCTGGCGAAGCAGGGGCTCGCCGGCGAAGAGCGCGGCGAGCGGATCGTCGGCCTCACGTGCGCGGCGATCAGCGCCGTTGGCCTCGCGCTCACGCTGACGTCGGCGCCGTCGTGGAGCCACGGCGGCGCGAACCTCTGGATCGGCCGCACCCTGGCGATCCTCGGGCTCCTCGCGGGCGCGACCTCGACGATCCTCGCCGGCGCCCGCGCGTCACGGAGGCGCGCCTTCGTCGCCGCCGCGGAGGCCGGCAAGGTCCCGGGGTATCGCATCGAGGCGACCGACGAAGGCAAAGTGCTCGTGCGGATCGTGGCGCAGGGGAAGGGGTATCGCGTCGCCGACTTCGAGGAAGAGGTCTTCGATCTGGACGCGGAGGGCGAGGCGAAGCGGCCAAGGCAGGCCGAAGACATCACCACCGGCTGAGCGGCGCTCCGGGCCTGGGAGGGTTGAAAAATCCCTCACCAACGCCGTGCTCATTTTCTTCTATCGTCGTCTCCGTGGCCCACGCTCGCCTCACCTCGGTGCTGCTCGCGGCGCTCGCGGTGGCCGCGACGGCGCAGGGGGCTCCGCTCGCGCCGGCGATGCCCGGCCCGGCGACAGCGGCGCGGCTCGCGCAGATGCATGGCGAGGCCGCGACGCAGAGCGCGGCGTGCGAAGGGTGTCACGCCGACATCGCCGCCGAGCATCGAGGATCGCTCCATCGGCGATCGCAGGAGGATCCGGCCTACCAGCGGGCCTTTGCCGCCGAGCCTCTGCCGTTCTGCCAGCGGTGCCACGCGCCCGAGGCCGATCCCGATCGGCCCGTGCCGCCGCAGCTCGCGGCGCTCGGCACCGGCTGCGTGACTTGCCATGTCACCGGCGACGGCGGGATCCTCGCGGCGCCTCGCGACCGCAGCTCACCGCGGCGGGACGCGCCGCACGCGGTGGTCCGCGACGCGCGCTTCGGCGCCGAGGGAGCGTGCGTGGGCTGCCACGATTTCGCCTTTCCTCCCGGCGTCGCGCGGCGGCGCACCGAGCCGATGCAGGCCACGATCGCCGAGCATCGCAGCTCGGCCTGGGCCTCGTTCTCGTGCGCCGAGTGCCACATGGAGCGCGCCAAAGGCGGGCACCGCAGCCATGGCTTCGCGGCGTCGCGGAGCCCGGCGAAGATCCGCGCCGCGGCCACGGTGAGCGCCGCGCGCATCGGGCCCGGCGTGCTGCGCGTGAGCCTCGTCGCCGGGGACGTCGGGCACGCGTTTCCCACCGGGGATCTCTTCCGCAGGCTCACCGTATCGGCCGAGGTCGAGGGCGATGATCACGCCGTGATCGCGCGCGCGGAGCGGCACCTCGCGCGGCATTTCGGCGAGGCGCGGCTCGGGCTCGCGGGCGCGCGCACGCAGATCCGCGATGATCGCCTCGGCGTGGGCGGGATCGAGCGCGCCGTGGATCTCGCGCTCGGGCCCGAAGCCGAAGGGCTTCCGATCGCCTGGCGTGTAGCGTACGAGCGCGTGGAGCATCCCCTCTCGAGCGACGGCGAGCAGGCGCTCATCGAGGGATCGATC
>FSTQ01000025.1_pt1 | contig 11938 bp, 9 predicted proteins | sample 1637281 | NCBI WGS metagenome assembly FSTQ01 (sample SAMEA3914818, study PRJEB12502) | metagenome | biome: forest; material: soil | place: Canada | collected 2010-06-26 | depth 0.1 m
ATCGAGGAGACGCGCTGGTCGCCGAGGGCGTGCTTCTGCTCGAGGAAGCGGAGCACCGAGCCGCCCGTGGCGCGCTCCAGCGCGGAGCGGAGGTCGCCCGGGAGGGTGGACTCGATGAGCAGGCGCGCGCCGGAGCGAGGGTGCATGACCTCGATCCGCACAAGATGGAGGAACGAGCGGTCGAGCCCGTGCTTCTCCTCGAAGTAGCGGTTCGTGGGCAGGTGGCCGTAGCGCTCGTCGCCGATGACCGGGTGGCCGATCGCCGCGAGGTGACGGCGGATCTGGTGGGTACGCCCGCCGTCGGGGATGACGCGGAGGATGGAGTGGCCCGAGGCGATCGCCAGCCTGCGGTAGCGCGTGCGCGCCGGGTACGCGCGCCCGCCCTCGCGGAGGTCGCGGGTGATGGCGCCCTTGGCCGGCGTCACGCCCTTCGCCGCGGCGAGGTAGATGAGGCGCCCCGTCGTCGTCAGCGCGTTGGACCACACCGCCGCGGCGCGCTCGTTCTTGGCGAGCATGCAGAGCCCGCTGGTGCCGGCGTCGAGGCGATGAATCGGCTCGAGCTGGCTGTCGATCGAGGCGGGCAGGCGCGCGCAGCGGTTGAGGAGGGAGCTGCCGTACTCGCCCTCGTCCTGGAGGACGGGCTCGTGCGGGCCCTTGTCGACGACGACGACGTCCTCGTCCTCGTAGAGGACGCGCGGCGGCGAGGGCGGCGAGCGGCGGAGGACGCAGACCGTCTCGACCTCCTCCGTGAGCGGGATCATGTCGAAGGGCACGAGCTCGCTCGCCGTGTAGCCGAGGCGGCTCAGGTGATCGAGATCGCGCGCCAGCGTGTCGGGATCGCAGGAGACGTAGATCAGCAGCGGCGCGCCGAGGAGCGCGATCATCTCGCGCGCCGAGGGGGAGACGCCGCGGCGGGGCGGGTTCATCACCACGGCGTCGAAGGTCTCGCCGGCGTCGACGAGCTCGCTCACCACCTCGGCCACGTCCCCGGTGCGGACCTCGAGCCCGGTGAGCCGCTGGGCCTCGGCCGCGGTGCGGGCGTTGTTGGCCGCGGGGGCGAACGTCTCGACCATCATCACGCTGTTGTGGGCGTGGGCGAGGGCGATGGAGATGGCGCCGGAGCCACCGTAAAGATCGAGCACACGGGCGCGCTCGGGCGCGACGACCGTCTGCGGCCCCTGGAGGTCGAGCGAGCTGATTTCGCGCGCGATCATGGCGTGGACGCGCGCGGCCTGCTCCCGGTGGGCCTGCACGAACGAGCCGAAGGTCGCGAGGTGGAACGTGGCCCCGATCCGGTCCTGCGCGCGGGTGGCGCCGTCGAGCGGGAGGGTGTCCGGGCCGAGGATCTGCGGCGCGTCGGCGTCGTGGAAGTTGGCGGCGATGCCGACGACGCGGGGCAGGTGAGCGCGGAGGGCGCGCGCGGCCTCCTTGAGCTCGTCGCGCGAGGGGGCGCGGTCGCGCTGGAGGACGAACGTCACCAGCACCCCGATGCGGTCGGGGTCGCGGAGCGAGGGAGGCGGAGCGTCCTCGCTGCCCTCGTTGCGGCCGACGGTGATGCTGCGCGGGTTGAGCGAGAGAGGAGGAGGCGTCGACGCCGAGTGCGTGGGGACCTCTTCGGCCCCGCTCGCCGGCTTGCGCGGCGCCCCCGTCTCGGGATCGAGGAACGGCGACGGCGACGCCATCCGCACCTCGCGCAGGTCGAGCGCCCGCAGGACGCCGCCGCCGAAGGGGTTGTACGGGAGCAGCAGCGCCCGCGCCTCGGCGGGAGGCGAGGCGATCAGGGCGCGCAGGGCCGCCGCGACGTCGGCCAGCGCCGGGGCCAGCACGCGGCAGCTCGGGATGTCGACGACCTCGTGGTTGCCCGTGCGGGCGTAGAGCCCGATCCGCCCCTCGGGCGAGACGATGAGCTTGGCCCGCCCCCGGTAGCCGACCATGGGCTCGGCCGGGGTGACCGGCCGCGTATAGAGCAGCTCCAGCGCCGGGTAGTGAGAGGTCGCGGTGACCACGCGCGCCCGCTTGGCCGCGAGCTGCTGCGCATAGTCCAGGTGAATCAGCGGACAGCCTGCGCACTCCGAAGCGTGGACGCACTGAATCAGCGTCGTGGGCACCTCACCCGCGCGAAGCGTCCTGCCCATCGGGCTTGCCAAACGTCCTCCGGAACTCGCCGGCCCGGAACCGAGGATAGATCCGGGCCCATCGGTGCTTTCGCCCGAAGCCATATGGAACCAGCTTACAGGCCCCGCCGCCCTCGCCCTAGCGTGAACTTCGCTGTCAAAACGCTTTTCTTCTGTCATCCGCACACTTTGGCCAGATCTTCGGGCCTCTTCGTCCCCGGGCCTCTGTCGAGCCGACGCTGCTCGGGCGCCCAACGAAAAGTTCGGCTAGCTGGCTCACCGAAATAGCGGCGGCGTGGTCCGGGGCGCGGCGGCTCGCTCCTCCGGGGCCGGGATGATGGGGAGCGCCGCCGCCGGCCTCGCCTCGCGCTGCCCTCCGCACGAGCGCGGCAGCACGGTGAACGCCCGCGCCTGCGCGTCCCGCGCTCGGGCGCCGATCCGCCGCAGGCTCCCCATCGCCTCCGCGTCGCGCGCCAGCGTCTCGGCCTGATCGGCGAGCCGCGAGAGCCGCATCGCGCTCGGCACCTCCAGCGCCGCGTAGAGCCCGTCGAGCTCCGGGCTCGCCGCCTGCCCCAGCCGATCGAGCGCGTCGCGCCCCGCGGCCTGATCGGCCTGGAGGCGCGGATCGCCCTCCATTGCGCCGAGGTCGATCGCGCGCTCCCGCGCCAGACGCATCAGCGTGTCGAGGTCCTCCGTCCGTTGGTCGAGGATCCGGGAGGCCAGCTCGTCGGCCTCGCTCCGCGGCGAGCGCTGCTGGGCGAGCCTGGCCATCGCGATCTCGCTGCGCGCCGCCGCGAGCATCGCCGCGAGCGTCTGCGCTGTCGCCGCCTCGCGCTCGAGGCCCGCAGAGCGAAGCGCCGGGTCGCCGATCGGGCGTCGCTCTCCGGCGCCTCGATCTCGATCTCGATCTCGATCCGCGCTCGCGCCCTGCCGGCAAGCCGTCAGGAGCAGCAGCCCGGCGGCTGCCATCCACCCTCGTCGCATACCCCCTACCTCCGCGGGCCCGCCTAGCGATGAGCGTGCCGCCCGCGCCGGTCGTGCGGGGCGTTCACCGCCTCGCTGCTCGGGCGATTTCGTGGTTCGAGCCCGCACACTTGTCGCGTATGCTCTCGCCATCGTTCGCTTGCGCCGACGCTCGCTCCTTCGCCTCGTGCTGCCGGGACTCGCGCTGGGCGGCGCGGTCGCCTTCGCTGCGCCCAGCGCCTCCGCCGGGCCGGGGGACACCCAGGCCGTGAAGGGGCTCAGCGCCGCCAAGCGCGGCGACTGCGTCACGGCCGCCCCCTTGCTCGAGGAGGCCGAGCTCGCGCGGCACCGCCCCAGCACCGCGGTCCCGCTCGCCGACTGCTACGTCGCCCTCGGCGACCTCCTCCACGCCGCCGAGCTCTACCACGTCGTCATCCCCGAGAAGCCGGCCCGCTTCTGGGGCCGCGGCGACTACAACGCCCAGAAATCCGCGGGAAAGAAGGCCGAAGACCTCGACGCCCGCATCCCCACGGTCCGCTTCGAGCCCGACGACGAGGACTACGAGGACCTGCAGATCGAGGTCGGCGGCCACGTCCTCGCCGACCCCGACGTCCCGAAGCAGGTCCAGGCCGACGTCTCGATCCCGATCGTCATGCGCGCCAAGGGCTACCGGGAGCACACCGACAAGCTCGTCTTCAACGAGCGCGAGCGCCGCACCGTCCGCGTCCACCTCGAGCCGCTCGCGCCCAAGGCGCCCCGCGCCGCCGCTGCGACCCCCGCCTCGTCCACCTGGCTCGGCGCCCGCTACCGCGGCGTCGTCATCCCCAAGTTCGTGATGAAGGCCTTCGCCGACGGCGGCCGCTCGCTCGCGGTGCCCGGCGGCGGGATCACCCTCACCGTGCCCACGGCCAGCGTCGACGTGATCATCTCGCTCGGCTACCTCAGCTACCGCATGCCCAACGCGCCCTTCAAGCCCAAGGGCACCCCCGACACCGAGTGGGAGCTGATCTCGAGCGATCTCCAGGCCATCACCGCCTCGGTCGACCTGATGTGGAGCATCCCGCTCGACGCCAGGAAGGTCTGGACGTTCCGCGTCGGCGGCGGCATCGGCGCCGGCTGGACCTTCCTCGGCGACATGACCCGCACCCAGGCGTACCCCGCCGACGGCAAGGCCGGCGACCCCTACACCTACCTCCCGTGCAAAGGGCCCAACAACCCCAAAGGCACCTTCCGCTACTGCAACACCCTCGACAAGGACGCCGCGCGCTACCCCGGCTACACCGAGCCCAACTGGTTCAACCACGGTATCCGCCCGCTGATCTTCCCCTGGCTGGTGCTGCCGGAGCTCGGCTTGACCTGGAAGCCGACCCCCCGCGTCGCCATCGACCTGGAGACGGGGATATCCATCTCCGGCCTGCTCACCAGCCTGGGCGTCCGCTTCGCCCTTTGACGACGCCTCAGCCGCGCGGAGCTCGCCCGCCGCGCCGCCGCGAGAGCCCGAGGATCGCCAGCGCCGGCAGGAGCGCCGCGAGCGAGAGGCCATGAGCGCCGGGCGAGGCCGCGCAGGTCCCCTCGGTCTGCGAGGCCAGGCACTCGGGGGAGAAGCCGTGTCGCGGGAGCCCGTCGCAGGTGCCTTTGGGCTCGCGGTCCGGCGGGTAGGCGTTGCAGATCGCCTGTTGATCGTCGTCCTTGGGCGCGCGCAGGGCGATTGACCCGTTCTGGTAGTTGGGGAACATCGTCGCTTCGGCGACGGTGCTGTGCGCGAGGCCGAGGAAGTGGCCGGCCTCGTGGGTCAGCACCGAGGCGAGGTCGACGTCGACCTCGGTGTCGGAGGTGGTGAAGCGGTTCTGGACGCTGTTGATCTCCATGTCAGCGTCGAAGATATCGCCCTTGACGACATCGTAGGTCACCGTCGTGAGAGCGATGGTGTCCGTCGTCCCCGCGCCCTCGTCGACGTGCGGCCAGACGTCGTCGCGAAAGACGATGACGTTGGCGTTGCCCCCGTGCTGGTTGTACTCGACCTTTCCGCAGCTCACCGTCCCGAAGTCGGACACCTCGATGCGCGGGTGCTCGCCGCCGCCGCAGTCGGTCTGCGTCCAGGCCGCGAACGCTTGCCGCGCCAGCTTGTCGACGTCGGCCAACGCCACCTGCTCCGAGCCGTTCTCCTCCAGCGCGAAGGCCACGCACGGCTGCCGCCACTGGAGGACGATGCCGCAGTCGTCGTCCTCCGGCGGCGCGCAGACCTTGCCGTGGATCGGCTTGGCCCCCTCGACCGGGCACACCGACGATCGGCAGTAGGCCGAGGCCTCCCCGGCGCCGAGGAGCGCGGCGAGGAGAGCGAGGGCGGCGATCGGGGATCGGCAGCGCATGCCGCCCCAGGAAAGCCCCGCTGCGAGCGGCGTGCAAGCCCAAGCCTCAAGAGCCTGGTGAACACGCTCTCACGCCGTGGGCCGGACTCCGCTACTTGGCGAGGCCGATCGAGCGATCGAGCTTGCGGGACACGACGCCGTCGATCGCCTGCCAGAGCTCGTCGCCGGACTTCGAGGCGATCCAGCGAGCGTCCTCTTCGCGGAAGTCGAAGTGCCAGGCGTTGCGCTCCGCCGCCATCCAGATCTGGCGCGCGGCGCGGTGGCTGTTGACGACGTACTTCGTGCCGTCGCTGAACTCGATCGTCAGGATCCCGCTCTCGAGATCGACCTCGGTCCCGTCGACCTCGGAGAGCGCCCGGTCGAGCGCGCGCAGCGTCTCGTCAGCCCGCTTTTCGAACCTCTGCTCTTCGATCGCGTCGTTCGGCATGGGCCTCGCGTACTCCAGCCCCCGGGCCGCCGCTACTCCCACGGGAGCGAGTAGAGCTTGGTGGTGGTCATGGCCTTCATCGCCTCGACCACCCCCTCCTTCACGCCGATCCCGCTGTCCTTGATGCCGCCGAACGGCGTCGCCTCGGTGCGGTAGCCCGGCACCTCGCCCACGTTGACGGTGCCGCAGCGGAGCTCGCGCACGCAGCGGAGCGCGGCGGCGAGATCGCGCGTGCAGACGCCCGCCGAGAGGCCGTACGCCGTCCCGTTGGCGACGCGGATCGCCTCGCCCTCGTCCTTGACGCGCAGGATCGGCGCGTGCGGGCCGAAGGCCTCCGTCACCACCGAGGGCGCGGTGGGCGCGACGTGATCGAGCACCGTGGGCCCGTAGAGCGCGCCGCGCCGGCGGTTGCCGACGAGCAGCGAGGCGCCGCTCTCGATCGTCGCGTTGGCCAGCGCCTCGAGCCGCTTCGCCGCGTCCTCGCTGATCACCGTCCCCATCTGCGTGGCGTCGTCGTGCGGATCGCCGACGCGGATCGCCTCCGAGGCCTCGGCGAAGCGGCGCGCGAAGGCGTCGGCGATCGGCTCGGCCACGATCAGCCGCTTGACGGCGGTGCAGCGCTGCCCGCTGTTGGCGTAGCAGCCCTGCACCGCGAGGCGCACCGCCGCGTCGAGGTCGGCGTCGGCGAGGATGATCAGCGGATCGTTGCCGCCGAGCTCGAGGATCGCCCGCCGGTAGCCGAGCTGCGCCGCGATGCGCTTGCCGAGCTCGACCCCGCCGGTGAACGCGATCACGGCGACGTCGGGGTGCTGGATCAAGAGCGGGCCGAGCACCTCGGGATCCCCGGTGACGAGGTTGAGCCGGCTCGGCGGCAGCCCGGCCTCGTGGAGCACGGAGGCGAGGTAGATGGCCGAGAGCGGCGTCTTCTCCGAGGGCTTGAGCACCATCGCCGCGCCCGCGGCGATCGCCGGCGCGACCTTGTGCGCCACCTGGTTGAGCGGGTGGTTGAAGGGCGTGATCGCCGTGACCAGCGGCACCGGCTCGCGCAGCGTGTAGCCCTTGCGCGCGCGGCCGTTGGGCGACACGTCGAACGAGAAGCACTGCCCGTCGTCGCGCAGCGCCTCGGCCGCGGCGAAGCGGAGCACGTCGAGCGTACGCTGGACCTCGTGGCGCGTGTCGCGCCGGCAGAGCCCGGACTCCCAGGTGATCAAGCGCGCCACCGCCTCGGCCTCGCCCTCGATCCGCGCCGCCGCCCGCAGCAGCACCTGGCTGCGCTCCCAGCGCGAGAGCTCGCTCGGGGACGCCGCGGCGAGGCGGATCGCGCGCACCACGTCCTCTTCGCCGAGGCTCGGCACGCTGCCCACGACCTCCCCGGTGTACGGGTAGCGGACCTCGATCCGCGGCGAGCGATCCAGCGCCTGCCCGGCGACGATGCACGGAAAAACGAACGGCGGTCCAGCGATGTCGAGCATGTTCCCCCCCGGGCGATCGAGCGTTAAGCGACTCCGTTGAGCACGAGATCGAAGATGTCCGCGTTGGTCAGCGGCCCGCCTGCCCGACGAAAGTCGAGGCGAAGCGGCTGGCACACCACCAGCGGCACCGGGCGCTCGTGGAGCCCGCCGTGCGAGCGCAGCCCGCGCTGCACGGCGGAGAGATCGTGGAGCCCCGCGCTCTTGCCGAGCACCGTCGACCGGTCGCCGAGCACCACGGTGTCCCCGATGCGATCCGCCGGTAACTCCAGGCGATCCGCGGCCTCCTCGCGCGTCAGCACCGCCTCGATCCCGGGCACGTCGACGAGCGCCTTCCGCACCGCCGCGGCCGCGCCTCCCGCGTGGTAAATCGTCGCGTACGAGCCGAGCGCGCCGTGATGAACCACGTACGGATCGGTGATCGGCAGGAGCACCCGGAACTCCTCCACCCCCGCCGCGCGCAGCAGATCATCGAGGAAGCGCACGTCGGGCGAGCCGTCCGCGCGCGTCTTGTCGTTCATCCCGTGATCCGCCGTCAGCCCGACGACGAAGCCCTGATCGAGGTAAGCGCCGAGGAGCGCGTCGAAGCGCGCGTAGAAGCGATCCGCCATCGGCCCGCCCGGCGCCTCCTTGTGCTGCACGTAGTCGGTGAGCGACACGTACACGAGCGAGGCCCCGACGCGCCCGTGGAGCGCGAGCCCCATCTCCATCGCGTAGTGCGAGATATCCCAGTCGTAGATCGAGGGGTTCGCGCGCCCGACGATCGCCGGGATCGCCCGCTCGTCCCCGGGGATCTTCTGCTCGTGCGCCCGCTCGGCCGAGAGCGAGATCGGCGCGCGCACCGCGGGATCCTGCACGGCGCCGAGGAGCGCGCGGAGCTTGTCCTTGGCCGTCACGCAGAGCGTCCGCACCCCCGCGCGCTCCATGGCCTCGAAGATCGTGGGCACGCGGAGGAAGCGCGCCTCGTTCATCGGGACCTCGGTGCCCGAAGCGCGATCGAAGAAGTAGTTCCCGGAGATCCCGTGGACGCGCGGCGACGTGCCGGTGACGATGGAGACGTTGTTGGGGTTGGTGAAGCTCGGCATCTGCCCGAGCCCGCGCGCATAGAACCCGCCGTTCCCGAGCGCCCCCGCGAGGCGGGGCATGAGCCCGCGCGCCCGCGCATTGTCGAGGTACTCCGGCGAGCAGCCATCGACGCAGAAGACGACCGTCTTGCGCCGGGGAACCTCGTACGTGCGTCCGCAAAGCTCGATCATCGGCGCCAGCCTGACACGAGCTTCGCCGCCCGAGTAGGTCGAGCAGCGCGACGATCACCACGATTTCCCGAGGATTTCCGCCCAGGTCTCTCGAAGCTCCCGCCGCGCCCCTCCACTGTGACGAAGCACCCCGGAGCCGAGGAGCCCCGTGGCCCCGCGATGCGAACCCCTGCTCGCCCGCCCAGCCCCTTCGCGCCCGCAAGACACCGGAGGGGGTTGCGCTCCGTCCGGGGATCTGGCACGTGGCCCGGCCCGAGGACGCCGCTGCCGCGGCCGGCTCCTCAACTCTGTCAAGCGAGCCCACGCCTGACGCTTGCTTCCCCACCCCATTTCGGGGCAAGGTGCGCCGTACCTGGAGATTCCATGCCGAGTGATGCGATTCAGTGCAAGCCCTTGGAGGTCGCCGTCAGCGACCGGGGCATCGAACGAGCGATCAAGACCCTCAAGCGCAAGGTCGCTTCCGAGGGCGTGCTTCGCGAGCTGAAGATGCGGCGTCATTACATGAAGCCGAGCATCAAACGCCGCAAGAAGCAGGCTGAAGCGGCCCGTCGCCGGCGCAAGCGGGCGAAGATGGACGCGGAAGCGCCGAAGGGCTGATCCATCAGTCCGCGGCGCGCCTGATCTCGCCCCCCGTACAACGGGAGCGAGAGGGGCCACCGAACGGGGCGTAGCGCCAGCCGCTGCGCCCCGTTTGCGCGTGCGCGTTTCGAAAATCGCCCCCCGCGTCTCCCATCCCCCGTCTCCCGTCTCCCGTCTCCCGCCCCCCGTCTTCCGTCTTCCGTCTCCCGTCCCCCGTCTTTCCTCCTCGTCCGCGTGCGCGTCTGCGTGCGCGTGCGCGTGCGCGTGCGCGCTCTGGATTCGGATCTGGGTCTGAATTCAGATCCGGATCTGAATCGCGCACGCGCACGCGCACGAAGACGAAGACGAAAGACGAAAGACGAAAGACACAGCGCCTCTTCATCCCACCGCTGCCAAGCAGCCAGCCTGCAAGCGCCACACCCCATCCTTCAATTCCGGCCTTTGCGCCTTTGCGCCTTTGCATTAAATTTCGGTCTCCTCTCCTCCCTGCCTCTCTACCTCCTCTCCCCATTTCCCTCGCTCCTTCCAGCTCCGACGCAACTGAGAACAAGCGCCACAGACCAGCAGGCGAGCCCGCAAAACGTCGTCGGTCTGGTGCGCGGCACACCGCTTGCGGTCGCAGCTCCACACCCGAAACAACGGAGCACGACGGCAATGAAGTTTCCTCAAGCGCTCTTCACGGCACCCCTGATCCTCGCGCTGGCCGCCGGAGTCGGCTGCACCGGGACCACCACGACCAGCGGCACCAGCGCCGGTGGCACCACGGGCGGCAGCGCCACCGAGGATGGCAAGGCCGTCGCCGCCGTCGAGATCACGCCCAACAAAGACACGTTGAGCAAGGGCGCAACCCAGCAGTTTCGCGCGGTCGTGCGCTACGCCGACGGCACGACCGAGGACATCACCAACTCCAAGGAAGCTGTCTGGAACACCAGCGAGCCGGCCGTCGCCACCGTCTCCAAGAACGGCGTAGTCGTCGCCGCGAAGGAAGGGCTCGTCAACATCACGGTCGAGTACAAAGGCGAGAAAGGCGAGGAGCATTTCGTCGTCATGCCGTGACGAGAGCGCCTGATCCCCGCGGCGGCGTCCAGCGCGGCTCTCCGGCTCCCCACGACAGCAGAGATTCGCTGGCGCCCGGCGTCCGTTCTCGGGTAGCTTGGAGCGATGATCCGTCGTCGAGAGCTCCTTGAGCTTGGCGCCCTCTCCGCGGCTTCGACGCTCGTCCGCCCGAGCTTCGCCGAGGAGCTCCTCCAGCACGGCGCTGCGCCGCAGAACCTCGCCACGCCGCTCGAAGCCCTCGACCGGCTGATCACCCCGAACCCCGTCTTCTTCGTGCGCAGCCACTTTGGCCCGCCCGCGCTCGATCCAGCGCGCCGACTCCGCATCTCCGGCCTCCTCCAGACCTCGCTCGATCTCGACCTCGCCGCCCTCCGGCGCTTCCCCGAGGTCACCCTCACCGCCGTGCTCCAGTGCGCGGGAAACGGGCGCGCGCTGCACCAGCCGCGCGTCCCCGGCGTGCAGTGGATTCACGGCGCGATGGGACAGGCCACCTGGACCGGCGTCCGCCTCAAAGACGTCCTCGATCGAGCCCGCCTCTCCGCGGACGCCGCCCACGTCTGGCTCGCCGGCGCCGACTTCCCGCCCAAGCCCGCTGTCCCGCGCTTCCTCCGCAGCATCCCGCGCGCGCGGGCGCTCGACCCGAGCACGCTCATCGCCTATCGCATGAACGGCGAGCCGCTCTCTCTCGCCCACGGCGCCCCCTTCCGCCTCGTCGTCCCGGGCTGGGCCGGTGATCACTGGGTCAAATGGCTCACCGAGCTGCGCGTCCAGAAGGACGAGCCCGAGGGCTTCTATTACCAGACAGCCTATCGCATGCCCACCGAGCCAGTCGCGCCCGGAGCCTCGGTGCCGCCCGAGAAGATGCGCCCGCTCACCACCTTCCCCGTCAAATCGATCATCGCCCAGCCGGTCGATGGCAGCCGCAAGCCCCGCGGAGATCAGCTGATCACCGGCGTCGCCTTCTCCGGCGAAAAGGCCATTGCCAAGGTCGAGGTCAGCCTCGACGGGGGAGCCACATGGCATGTCGCCCAGCTCGAAGGCGACGCCGGCCCGGGCCGCTGGCAGGTCTTTCTCCACACCTTCACCGCGAAGACCCCGGGCCCCCAGCGCGCCATCGTGCGCGCCACCGAGGCCGGCGGCGTGACCCAACCCGAGAAGGCCGCCTGGAATCCGAGCGGCTATTTCTGGAACGGATGGCACTCCGTCTCCTGGGAGGTGACCGCGTGAAGCCTCGCAATCACGTCTTCCCCATCCTCCTTGGCGTGGCGCTCCTCGTCGCCGGTTGCAAAGGCGACAAGCCCACTCCCGCGCCCCCGCCGAGCGCGAGCCAGGTCGCTTTGCCCAGCGCAGCGCCGAGCGCGAGCGCTCTCCCCGTCGTCTCCGAGGCCACAGGGCGAGCGCTGGTCGCGAGCAACTGCCTGAGCTGCCACACCGAAGAGATGGTGGCCCAGCAGCGCCTCACCGCGAATCAGTGGGACAAGGTCGTGAAGAAGATGCACGGCTGGGGCGCCCCCGTGGAGCCCGAGAACCTCGATCCGCTGATTGCCTATCTCGCGGCGACCTACAGCCTGGAGACCCCTCCTTACCAGGTGCCCACCCTCTCGGCGAGCGCCGCCGCAGCGATGCTCGAGCCGCAGCCCGACGGCGCCTTTGCCGGCGGTGACGCCAAGCGCGGCGCGTCGAGCTATCATGACCTCTGCGCCGC
>FSTQ01000349.1_pt1 | contig 11931 bp, 8 predicted proteins | sample 1637281 | NCBI WGS metagenome assembly FSTQ01 (sample SAMEA3914818, study PRJEB12502) | metagenome | biome: forest; material: soil | place: Canada | collected 2010-06-26 | depth 0.1 m
CGCGCTCTGGCGACGCGGCTTCTTTGCTCGATCTCGCATGCAAACGCGCGTACCGCGAACGAGGCGGTCACGTCACGATGCGGTCCGCGGAACAGGTACGTGGCTGCCGCCTCGTCTTGCTGGCGAGCCCAGCAAGACGAGGCAGATCCACCACCCGGTGGCTCCTGGCCCAGCGCATCGTCCACCTGGTTGTCCACCTCGCCCTCGCCGCCGCCGCGCGCAGGCTCCGGCCGGAGCCAGATTCTTCAGCGATTCCGAGCAGTAGCCCCGGTCGGAGTCGAACCGACAAATCCTTGCGGACGAGGGATTTTAAATCCCCAGCGTTTACCGTTTCGCCACGGGGCCAGAACACACGTTGGTTTTCAATCGACTTCGCGCCGCGACGCCGCGGACCGTACCGCGCTCTCGCCTCCTCCCGCAACACCGCTCATCACGCCGTCAGCCCGCGCCTCACTGCGACACGCCGAACTGGATCCCTCCCGGCGACGCGCTGACGAACACGCTGCGCGGCAGCGTCCCGTCCTCGTCGATCGGGTAATCGTTCTTCTCGATCTTGAGCGCCCGCACCGCGGTCACGTCGGCCGTGCCGGTGACGTGGTACTTCACCTCGGGTGAGCCCAGCGTCTCCGTGATCAGCACCGGCAGCAGCGTCCAGGGGATCGCGAGGGGCACGCTCACCAGCGTCGAAGAGTTCGAAGCGAGCCAGGCGTTGGGCGTGACGTCGATCGGCGCGAGCGCGTACTTGCCGGCGATCGTCACCTGCGCGCGGACGTTGCGCACCTCGACGTCGTAGGCGTTGGGGTTGTCGATCTTGAGGAAGACCTCGAGCCCGACTCCGGTGAGCGAGGCGCCGCGCACCTCGGCGTGGTGGAGGCTGACGACGGGCTTGGAGACGCAGCCCGCGAGGGGCCCGAGGGCACCGGCGCAGAGGGCCGCGGCGAAGGCGCTGCCGAGGAGGCTCTTCATGACGGCGGATAGTACACGAGGCGTGGACCCGCGCCCGCGCCGAGCAGGATGAGGCGGTGAGTCGCGATCACGACTCACCGCGCTTGAGGCTCAGGACGCGGCCTTGACGACGTCGACGACCGACTGGACGCTGCCGGCGCTCTTCTTGAGCATGGCCGTCTCGTCCTCGGTCAGCGACAGCTCGATGATCTTCTCGAGGCCCTTGCCGCCGATCACCGCGGGCACGCCCATGTAGAGATCCTTGTAGCCGTACTCGCCGTCGAGGTACGCCGCCACGGGGAGGATGCGCTTCTGATCGAGGAGGTAGGCCTCGGCCATGGCCACGGCCGAGGAGGCCGGAGCGTAGAACGCGCTCGTGCCCATGAGCTGGACGATCTCGCCGCCGCCCTTGCGGGTGCGCGTGACGATGGCGTCGAGCTTCTCCTTCGAGATGAGCGCGGTCGCGGCCACGCCGTTGATGGTGCAGGCCGAGAGGACGGGGACCATGTCGTCGCCGTGGCCGCCGAGGACCATGGCGCGCACGTCCTTGATCGAGCAGCCCGCCTCGCGCGCGAGGAAGAGCGAGAAGCGCGCGCTGTCGAGCACGCCGGCCATGCCGATGACCTTCTCGCGCGCCATGCCGGTGCGGCGCTTGAGCTCGTACACCATCGCGTCGAGCGGGTTGGAGATCACGATGACGAAGGCGTCGGGGCAGTGCTGCTTGAGGTTGTCCGCCACGTTGCGGATGATCGGCAGGTTGGTGGCCACGAGGTCGTCGCGGCTCTGCCCCGGCTTGCGCGGGATGCCGGCCGTGATGATCACCACGTCGGCGCCGGCGCAGTCGGCCCAGTCGCTGGTGCCGCTGATCTTGGCGTCGTAGCCGAGGACGGCGCTGTTCTGCTCGAGGTCGAGCGCTTTGCCCTTCGCGTAGTCCGCCTTCTGCGGGATGTCGAAGAGGACGACGTCGCCGAGCTCTTTCCGGGCGACGAGCGCGGCGAGCTCGCCGCCGATGTTTCCAGCTCCAATTAGCGCGATTTTCTTGCGGGTGCTCATGGCCCGCGCTCTACCACCTCGCGTGCCGGAGCAGAAGCCCGAAGCTGTGAGGCGCGGACCCTCTCGACCTCGCCGATGGGTCGACTAGAGTCCGCGGCAATGATCGACCGCGACACGCTCACCCAGGCGCTCTCCACCACCCTCGATCACACGAACCTGGACGCCCTCGGGCGCAAGTACGAGGGCAAGGTCCGCGACAACTACACCACGACCGACGGCCGCCGCTACATCGTGGTGACCGACCGCATCAGCGCGTTCGACCGCGTGATCGGCACCCTCCCCCTCAAGGGCCAAGTGCTGAACCGGCTCGCCTCCTACTGGTTCGAGCAGACGCGCGACGTGGCTCCGAACCACATGATCCGCATGCCCGATCCCACCATCCTCGAGGCCCACGAGTGCGAGCCGCTCCCCGTGGAGATGGTGATGCGCGCCTACGTCACCGGGGTGACCTCGACGAGCATCTGGACGCACTACGCGCGAGGCGAGCGCATCTTCTGCGGGCACCGCCTCCCCGACGGCCTCCGCAAGAACGAGCGCCTGCCCGAGCCGATCCTGACCCCGAGCACCAAGGCGCCCAAGGGCGACCACGACGTCTCCGCTTCGCGCGAGGAGATCCTGGCGATGGGCCACATCACCGCGGCCGACTTCGACGCCGCCGCGAAGATCGCCGCCGATCTCTTCGCCTTCGGGCAGCAGCGCTGCGCCGAGCGCGGGCTCATCCTCGTCGACACCAAGTACGAGCTCGGCAAGGATCGCGACGGGCGCATCGTCATCATCGACGAGATCCACACGCCGGACTCGTCGCGCTTCTGGTTCACGAGCTCCTACGCCGAGCGCTTCGCCGCGGGCCAGGATCCCGAGTCGTTCGACAAGGAGTACGTGCGCCGCTGGCTCAAGGGCACGGGCTTCGACGGCGACGGCCCGATCCCCACCATCCCCGACGAGGTCCGCGTCGAGGCCGCGAGCCGCTACATCGAGGCCTACGAGCGCATCACCGGCACCGCGTTCGTCCCCGATCTCGAGGACCCGTCGGTGCGCATGCCGCGCAACCTCGGCCTCACCGCTTCTTGACGACCGGCGGCTTGCGCGGCGTCCCCGTCGCGCGCGCCGTCGCGGTCGCCGCCGCGCTCGGCTCCGGCGCGGTCGCCTCGATCTTGGGCGCGACGCTCGCTTCGGGCGCCGCCGCAGCGGAGACCACCGGCGCCGCGCTCGGCTCGGCGCTCGTGGGCGCGACCGCGGGCCCCGGCAGCTCCGGCGCGGGCGCGCGGCGCAGCACGATCAAGATCCCCACCCCGATCACCAGCATGAGCACGCCGAGGATGGCGATGATCAGCGCGGCGTAGCTCTTCGCGGGCGGCGGCGCGCCCAGCATCACCGGCTGCCCCGTGCTCATCGACTGCGGCGACGACGCCGCCATCCCGGGCGAGAACCCGCCCGACGCGAACTGAGGCGTCGGCGGTCGCTGGTTGGGATCGAGACGCACCATGGGGTGCTGCCCCGTTCCGACAGGATCGATGCGCACCATGGGGTGCTGCCCCGTTCCGACAGGATCGATGCGCGGGTGCTGCCCGGTCCCAGCGGGATCGATCATCATCCCCGAGCTGCGGCCCGAGCCCGTGATCGAGTCGGGCGTCGCCCCCGGGATGCGACCCGAGCCCGTGATCGAGTCGGGCGTCGCCACCGGGATGCGGCCCGAGCCCGTGATCGAGTCGGGCGTCGCCCCGGGCACGCGGCCCGTGAGCGGATCGGCCATCTGGAACGGCACCGCCGGCAACGAGGGGATCGAGCTTCGCGCCGGCGCCACCAGCGGCACCGCCATCAACCCGCCGAGCGCGGGGATCGAGCCGCGCGGCGCGCCGCCCTGCGACTGCCGGAGATCCGGCGTCGCGCCGCCGCTCGGCATCCGCAGCGTGCCGCCCCAGCGCCCCGCGCCCGCGCCCGCGGGATCGCCCAGCGCCTGGAACGCCATCCGCACCATCGTCTGCATCGTGCGCGCGTCGGACCAGCGCGCGTCCATGTCGTGCGCGAGCGCGCGATCGACGACGGTGGCGACCGCGCTGGGCACGCCCGGCAAGATCGACGACAGCGGCGGCGCCGGCTTGGTCATCGCCGCGAGCAAGAGCTCGTTCACCGTCTCGGCCTCGTGCACGAGGCGCCCCGTCAGCGCCGTGAACATCGTCGCGCCGAGCGCCCAGATGTCGGTGCGCGGACCGACGTCGTCCCAGCGCCCGCGCGCCTGCTCCGGCGGCATGAACGCCGGCGTCCCGATCGCGCCGCCGCTCGTCATCGTCGCGCGCCGCATCGAGTCGCGGAGGCGCGCGATCCCGAAGTCGAGGAGCTTCACCCCGCCGTCGCTGGTGAGGAAGATGTTGTCGGGCTTGATGTCGCGGTGAACGATGCCCTTGTCGTGCGCCGACGCCAGCACGTCGAGCACGCGGTCGGCGACCTTGAGCACGTCGATCGCCGAGAGCACGTGCTGGGATCGCGCGCGCCGCGTCTCGAAGCTCTCGCCCTCGAGCAGCTCCATCACCAGGAAGACAGAGCCGTCCTCGTCGGTGTCGTCGTCGAGCACCTGCACGGTGCCGGGGTGGCCGACCTTGTTGGCGACGTACCCTTCGCGCAGGAAGCGGCTGCGCGCCTCGGCGTTGCTGAGCACCTCGGGGTGCAGCAGCTTGATCGCCACGCGCTTGCCGTTGTTGACGTGCGACGCCGCGTAGACCGCCGCCATCCCGCCGAGGCCGAGCAGATCGTACAGCTTCCACTTGTCGCGCAAGACTTTCCCGATGCGGGCGCGCGCGCGCGTCGTGGATTCGTCTTCGGAGTCCGTCATGCCTCGGCCAGGATAAGAGAATTCTCGCAGCGCGCGGGGCCTGTCGAGCAAAGGGCGCCTCCCTGAAGCGAAAGCCTCGGGAAGGCGCCCTGAAACGCCTACTTCGAGTGCAAACCTACATATGCGCGATGATGGCGTCGCCGAACTCGGAGCACTTCACTTCCTTGGCGCCGTCCATCAGGCGCGCGAAGTCGTACGTCACCGTCTTGGCGCCGATCGCCCCGTCCATGCCCTTGACGATCAGGTCGGCGGCCTCCGTCCAGCCCAGGTGCCGGAGCATCATCTCGCCCGAGAGGATGACCGAGCCCGGGTTGACCTTGTCGAGGTTGGCGTACTTGGGCGCGGTGCCGTGCGTGGCCTCGAAGATCGCGTGGCCGGTGACGTAGTTGATGTTGCCGCCGGGGGCGATGCCGATGCCGCCGACCTGGGCCGCGAGGGCGTCGGACAGGTAGTCACCGTTGAGGTTCAGCGTGGCGATGACGTCGAACTCCTTGGGGCGCGTCAGCACCTGCTGGAGCGTGATGTCGGCGATCGAGTCCTTGACGCGGAGCTTGGTCTTCCACTTCCCGCCGCCGTGCGTCTCCCAGAGCTTGAGCGCGTCCTCGACCTCGGCGCGGAACTCCGCCTGCATGTCGGGCGGCGCCATGTCGTAGCCGGGCTCGATCTCCTTGGCGTTCTGCTCCACCGTGAGGTCGCCGTTCTTCTCCTTGTTGCCGAGGATCCACGACTCGCGCTCGGTGACGACGGCGTCGCGGAACTCGCTCGCCGCGAGGCCGTAGCCCCAGCTCTTGAAGGCGCCCTCGGTGAACTTCATGATGTTCCCCTTGTGCACGAAGGTGACGCTCTTGCGCTTCTCCTTGAGGGCGTACTCGATCGCCGCGCGCACGAGCCGCTCCGTGCCTTCGCGGCTGACGGGCTTGATGCCGATGCCGCTCGTCCCGGGGAAGCGGATCTTGTTGACCTTCATCTCCTCTTGAAGGAACGCGATCACCTTCTTCGCGCCCTCGCTCTCGGCCTCCCACTCGATGCCGGCGTAGATGTCCTCGCAGTTCTCGCGGAAGATCACCATGTCGACGGCGCTGGGGTCGCGCACGGGCGAAGGGACACCCTGGTACCAGCGCACGGGGCGGAGGCAGACGTAGAGATCGAGCATCTGCCGCAGGGCGACGTTGAGCGAGCGAATGCCCTTGCCGATCGGGGTCGTCAGCGGGCCTTTGATGCCGACGAGGTACTTGCGATAGGCCTCGACCGTGCCGTTCGGGAGCCAGTCGCCGAAGGTGGTGAAGGCCTTCTCGCCTGCGAAGACTTCATACCAGGCGATCTGGCGCTTGCCGCCGTAGGCCTTGGCCACCGCCGCGTCGAGCACGCGCTGGCTCGATCGCCAGATGTCGGGGCCGGTGCCGTCGCCTTCGATGAAGGGGATGATGGGCTGGTCCGGCACATTGAGCGTGCCGGACTCGGACATCGTGATGGATTCGCCGTGGGTGGGCTCGGGGAACTTGACGCTCATGGTGCCGGGGCGATTACCGCGGCCCTTCGCGCGCGGCAAGCCGTCAGGGACGGGCGGCAGAGCGGTCACCGACCCGCTACGCCGCGGCATGACGCGCAGCGGCTACGAGCTTGTTCAACAGGCTGCTGCGCGCCCCGAGTCGTCGGTCAGCGCTCGGTCAACGTGCTGAAGCACGCCTCCCTCGGCCTCCCTAGCCTCGGGACGCTCGCGACGCCTGTTCAACAAGCTCTACGCGGGCCCTTTCTTGATGCAGCCGAGGAAGATATCGACCTTGGCCCCGTTGTCGATTTGCACCTTGGAGCACGAGGCGGGGCAGAGGTTGATCGTCGTCGGCTTGGTGGGGTTGTCGTAATAAAAGCCGCCGGCCGCGCCGCACGCGAAGGCGCCCGCGACCTGGCCAAACTTCGACTTCGCCCCGCCGTTGCTCGGCGTGTAGTTGACGTCGACCTTCTCGAGATCGATCTCGTCCTTCGGGTTGGGGGGGAGCGGCATCGCGAAGGAGCACGACACCGCGTTGGCCTGGATCTGTTTCAGAGCATCGAGCAGATCCTGCGCCGCCATGCCGTTGTTGATCATGAAGGCCTGACCGGTGCCGCCGGCCTGGGCGATGGCGTTCATCGTCGCCTGGTTCGATCCGGCGAGCCCCACCGCGAACGTGAGCACGCCGGCGCCGTCGAGCGCCTTCTCGGCGATCTTGTTGATGCTGGTCGGGTTGATATCGCAGGTCGTCGGCTCACCGTCCGTCACGAGCACGACGATGGCCTGCTCGGCGTGGTTGTGGTTGAAGACGAATTTGGCAGCCCACTTGGTGGCGCCGTCGAGCGCCGCGGACGTCGGCGTCGAGCCGTCCGGCTGGTGCGCATTGAAGGCGGCGATCAGCTTCTGCGCGTGCGCCGGATCCGAGAGCGGCCCCACGTCGACCTCGGGCTGCTCGCACGCCGCCACCACCGCAGGGCCACAAGAGAAGTCCACCGCGTCGTTGCAGGCAATCGGGGGGCTCGGGTCGGAGAAATCAAAAGAATCCGGCCAGAAGCGCAGGGCCACGCCGATCCCGGCCGCGTTGGGCTCCAGGAAGAACTGGGTGAACGCGCTCTTCACGTTGTCCCATTTGTTGTCGGAGATCATCGACCCCGACTTATCGACCGCGATGAAGATGCTGAGCGGGATCAGCTTGGCTTCGGCCGTCGCCTGAGCGCACGCCTCCTGCCCTCCTGTGCCGCTCCCGCTCGATCCGACGATGCTGGAGCCGCCTTCACCGCCCGAGCCGGCGCTCCCGGTGCTATTCGTCCCTGTCGTGGCCTCGGTCGCACCGGAGGTGGAATCACCACCTGAGCCGAACGTCCCGGTGGCTTTGTTCGGCGTGCAGGCGAGGCCGCCTACCGCTGAAACCCCGGAGAGCAGAGCCAAAGCCGAGAGAGAAAGAACGCGTGACGTCCACGGGCGCGCGTTGAGCATGGTAAGCGACCTCCTGAAGAAGGGAGCTTACAGCAAATTGTGCGCGGGTGACACACGTTCTGGACACGGGCAGCCAGCCTCAACCACAGGAGCGACACGGTGCTTCACGCTCGAGCGCCGCCAAGGCTGGGATCAGGGCGATGAGAACAGATTCCGTCTCGCGCCGCACTCGATATCAGCCACCCCGGCTGCCCGCTGGAGAGGTCACCACTCCAGTCGTCGAAGCGGACGAGATAGCCACTCTCGAGCGAGGGTGATCGCGAGCCCATCCATCGTTTGAGCGCCGTCGCGGCTGCCCCGCGCGCGTCGCCGGCCAGGCGTCGAGGCGGCTCCCGAGCGAGCGCCGGATCTCTGCCGCCCTCACGCCGTAATGGATCCACACGGATCCATGTGGTACGGCCCCGGCCATGCGCGCTCCCGCTCGCCTCGCTCTCGCCGCGGCCACCTTCACCGCCGCGCTCGCCGCTTGCCCCTCGCCGGCCCGCGCCGTCGTCGTCGAGCGCATTGTCGCCGTCGTGGGCGATCGGCCGATCCTCCTCTCGGAGCTCCGCCAGCGCGCCAAGCCCTTCCTTCTTCAGGTCCAGGCCAAGGTCCCGCCCGGCCCGCAGCAGGCCGCGGCCGAGTCCCAGGTTTTGAAGGAGCTGATTCAGAAGGTGATCGACGAGGAGCTGGAGATCCAGGCCGCCGACAAGGCCAAGGTCACCGTGACGATGGAGGAGCTCGACGGCGCGATCAAGAACGTCGCCCAGTCGCAGAACATGTCGGTGCCCGAGCTGGTCCACGAGGCTCGCCTCCGCTCCGGCATGACAGAGCAAGAGTACCGCGAAGAGATCCGCCGCCAGATCCTCGAAGGGAAGATGCTCCAGCTCCGCGTGAAGGGGCGCGTCCGCATCACCGAAGAAGACGTCAAGGTGATGTACGAGAAGACGGTGCGCGAGGAGCGCAAGAAGCGCGAGTACCACGCCTCGTGGATCGTCCTCCGCATCCTCCCCGGCTCGAGCCGCGAGGCGCTGACCGAGCGCCGCAGCCTCGCCGCCGATCTCGTCCGCCGCGCGCGCAAAGGGGAAGATTTCGCGGCGCTGGCCCGCACGTACTCCGACGACACCGCGACCCGCCCCGACGGCGGCGATCTCGGCATCCGCGCTCCCCAGGGCACGCAGGCCGCGGCCTCGGGTAAGCGCGCGGTGCTCGCGCCCGAGCTCGAGGCCGTCGTCATCAACCTCGAGCCGGGCGAGATCGCCGAGCCCCTCGAGGCCGGCGACGCGCTGGTGATCCTCATGCTCCAGAGCCGCCAGGCCTCGCGCTACACGACCTACGACGCCGCCAAGCAGGAGATGCTCCAGCGCCTCCAGACCGACATCCTCGAGAAGGCCAAGCGCAAATGGCTCGAGGAGATCAAGGGCAAGACCCACCTCGACGTGCGCCTTTGACGTCGGCGCCCCACGGGAAGATCGACGTCGCGGGCGTCCCCGCTTGCCTCGAGTGCGGGACGTGCTGCTTCTCCACGCTGCCGGAGTACCTCCGCGTCTTCGGCGTCGATCTCGACCGGATGGATGACCGGGCGCAGGCGCTCACGCATTTCATCGGCAACCGCTGCTACCTCCAGCTCGACGAGGGGCACTGCAAGGCGCTGGTGATCGACCCCGTCGCGCTCCGCTACGTGTGCTCGATCTACGAGATGCGCCCCGACGTCTGCCGCGCCCTCGAGCGCGGGAGCGGCCAGTGCCGCGGGGAGCTCGCGACCAAGGCGGAGCGGCCCCTCCTGGCCGTCGAGGCGCTCCTCCGCCGGCCCAGCAGCGGTGAGCCCAGCGCCTGACGGGGCGCGCCGTCCTCGGAGCGCCCGCCTCGGTTGGCCGCGCCGCCGGTATCGCGGCAATTGAGTTGTCAGCTCGATCCCGATCTCCCGGTCTTCTCCACGTTCTCCGCGTGGCACTGACCTTGCTCGGAGAAGAGCTCGAGTAAATTCGAGTCGCCTCGAATTATTCCAAATGGCGATCCAAGGACATCGCCACTGGTCGGTGTCCGAGAGCAGCTCACGACAGCTCGATACCAGGCAACAGGCTCGCGTCTACACGCTCGTGCAGGCGCACAGCCTCGCTGCGACTGGCCGCCATCGGCGCGAAAAACCGCCCGGGTTAGCCCGAGGCACACCGGAAAGGGGTCCATCCTTCATGGCACTCTCACGCTTTCTACGTGGCTTCGTTCGTCCAGCTCTCGCCGGCTCGCTGGCGCTCTTCACCGGGATGATAGGGTGTCTCAATCGCCCCCTCGAGCCCAACGAGCCGAAGATCACCTCCGTGGTTCAGGAGAGGCTCCCTCAGAGCAAGATCAACAAGATCGATCTCCTCCTCGTGATCGACAACTCGGCCTCGATGGGCGACAAGCAAGCCATCCTGGCCCTGGCGGTGCCCGATCTCGTCCGCGGGCTGGTCAATCCGCTCTGCATCGACGACGCCGGCGTCGCGGCCCCGACGCAGCCAGCGCTCCCAACCGATGCTTGTCCAGGGAAGACGTTCCGGGATTTCAATCCCGTCACTGACATCCACATCGGGCTGCTCAGCTCGAGCCTGGGCTCGCGCGGAGCGAACTCGTGCCAGACCTCGGCCTCTATCTCCAACGACGATCACGGCCACCTCCTGGCCCGGTCGGACGCGAGCGTGGGCTCCAGGCTGGTCGACCAGGATATCCCCACCTATGGAAAGCAGGGCTTCCTGGCGTGGGATCCAGAGCAGAAGCTGGATCCGAAGGGGATCGCCGCCATCGGGGATATCAACGGGACACCCGGTATCGTCCCTACCCTGGCCGAGATGGTCAAGGGCGTGGGACAGGTCGGCTGCGGCTACGAATCCCAGCTCGAGAGCTGGTATCGCTTCCTCGTCGACCCCGAGCCTTACAAGAGCATCACCGTGGAGAACAAGCGCTCCGTGCTCCAGGGTATCGACGATGAGCTCCTCGCCGAGCGCAAGAATTTTCTCCGCTCCGACTCGCTGCTCGCCATCGTCCTCCTCACCGACGAGAACGACTGTTCGCTCACCGACGCCGGGATCGCCTTCAACGCCGCCAACGGGCCGCGCCTCCCCCGCGCTCGGCACGAGTGCCAGATCGATCCCAACGACGAGTGTTGCCGATCGTGCGGGCTGAACCAGGGCACGTGCCCTCCGGATCCGACCTGCGACATTCCCCTCACCGACGAGGAGGATCCCGTGAACCTCCGCTGCTTCGACCAGAAGCGGCGCTTCGGGACTGACTTCCTCTATCCGCTCGACCGCTACACGTCCGCGCTCACCAAGGACCAGGTGCCCAACCGCGCCGGCGAGCTCGTCGACAACCCGCTCTTCCCCAAGCCCAACCCCGAGACAGGCGAGACCTCCCCCCGCACCGCGGGAGGAGGCCTGGTGTTCCTCGCTGGCATCGTCGGCGTGCCGTGGCAGGACATCGCGCGGCGGAACGCCCAGGGGCAACCCGATCTGATCGCCGGCCTCGACGAGAACAAGAACGCTGTCGGCGGCTTCAAGAGCGCCCGCGAGCTCGCCGCCAAAGACGAGGTGACCAAGACCTCGACCTGGGCTCAGATCCTCGGCGACGCCAGGAGCGGCACGCTCCCCGCTGATCCGCTGATGCGCGAGTCCCGCGAGCCGCGCACGGGGGTCGTCCCCTCGACGAGCCAGAGCCTGGCGCCGCCGGACGCCACGAGCCCCGAGGCCAACGCCGTCAACGGGCACGAGTGGCTCACGTCGAAGTCCCCGGTGGGAGATCTGCAGTACGCGTGCATCTTCCCGCTCCTGACCCCCAACGTCGATTGCGCAGGCGACAAATGCGACTGCAACACGGATGGAAAGAACCCGCTTTGCCAGGACAAGGCGGGGAATTACACCGACACGCAGCTCCGCGCCAAGGCCTACCCCGGCGCGCGCGAGCTCGGCGTGCTCGAGCACATCGGGGATCAAGGCATCGTCGCCTCGGTCTGCCCAGCTCAGCTCGAGAACCCCGCGGCGGATCAGCGCGATTTCGGGTATCGCCCCGCCACGGGCGCCATCATCGATCGCCTGAAGAAGCGCCTCAGCGGCGAGTGCTTGCACCGCAGCCTCACGCCGGACCCGGACGGACAGGTCGAGTGCTTGATCCTGGAGGCGCGCAC
>FSTQ01000022.1_pt1 | contig 11845 bp, 9 predicted proteins | sample 1637281 | NCBI WGS metagenome assembly FSTQ01 (sample SAMEA3914818, study PRJEB12502) | metagenome | biome: forest; material: soil | place: Canada | collected 2010-06-26 | depth 0.1 m
CGACCGGCTTCGCCCCGACGAGCGCGACCTCGTTCGGCGAGAGCTGGAGCGCGGGATCGCCACAAAAGGCCGCGTCCTCGCCCACATGCGCGACGAACGCGCTCAGGTTCTGGCCGAGCATCGCGTAGAACACGCCGACCGTCTCGTAGTCGACGGCCATCGGCGTCAGCCGCGGCACGAGCGTTCCACGCTTGAAAAGAAGCTCCGGATCGAACCCCGCGCCGTCGCCCTCCGGCGACCCGTCCGGCCGCTCGAGGTGAATGAAGTGCTGCAAGCACGCCTGGCTGAAGGGCGCGAGCTTGACGACGACGCCGGCCGGGAGGCTGCCAGGATCGAGCGGGAAATTGCCGCGCCCGAACCGCGGCGTCCCCCCGAGCGCGGCCGTGATGTTCCAGACCGCGGTGAGGTGCCCCATCTCCTCGACCGCGATCTTGAGCATCACGCTGCGCCACCGCGCGACAGCGGCGGCCTCCTCGGTCGAGAGCCCCTCGGCCTCCCCGCTGCGCAGGCTGAAGACCGCGTAGAGGTACGTGCACATCAGGTCGTGCTCGAGCTCCGCAGCCTCGTAGAGCGCGTGGAGGAGCTGTTCGCGGCTCGGCGTTGCGCTGGCGATCATCGGCGCTTCCTACCAGAGCGATCCTGGCGCGGCGAGGCTCCATCGACGGCGACGGCGAGCATCGCGGGGCCGCCGCTGACGCCGCCACGCTTGCTGTCGCCGCTGGCCTGGTCACACAATGCCGGCCATGTACCTGCGCAGCTCGCTCCGCTCCTGTGCCTTGTTGCTCCCGCTGGTGTGCTTACCTGGCCTGATCGCCGGATGCGGCAGCGACGGCGCCACGGCAGGCACGACCTCGACCGGTATGGGCGGCAGCGGCAGCGGGAGCGGCGGCGCGGGGAGCTGCGAAGAGCCGCTGTTCGCCGGCGGAAAGCTCGACACCACGGCCTATCAGGCCCTCGCCAAAAACCTCAGCTCGAGCGACGCCATCGCCTTTCGCTACGGCGGCGGCTGCGACGCGGCCAACCTGCCCAGACCCGACGCCTCGCCGCCGCACCAGTGCGAACGGGCGCACCAGCAGCTCGAGATCCAGCCCAACGTCTTCTTCAGCTACGAGCTCGGGACACACGATCTGCAGAAAGACGATTACTCGATGACCGACGGCCAGATCCTCTCGCTCGCCGACCAGGCGCAGGATCCGGGCGTGTCGCATTTCTCCTCCGTCATCATGGGCCAAGGCGTCTTTGGCGAGAGCGCGCAGAAGACCTGGCAGTATTACGGCGGCTTCACCGACATCGCCGTGGGCGACAAGAACGGAAGCAACGATCCCGGCGTCGCGCTCAACGGAGGGCCTCTGGGTCAGCCGGTGGCGATGGCGCGCGGATACAACGTCTGGTCCGAAGACGCGCTGGTGGTGCTCGACTCGGGCGTGGTCGCCGCCGCCGGGACCTACACCGGACGCACCTACCTCTACTTCAAGTTCCCGAAAGAGAAGCGCCCGCTCGCCGTGGCGGTGACGACCAACAACGAGTTTGCGCTCTTCACCGTGTGGGACACGACGGCGCTCAAATCCCAGGTCGCCGTCGTGGCGCTGGGCAGCGGCGGGATGTTCTGGAACGACTTCACCGAGACGTACCCCGGCTTCACCAACTTCGGCATGTACACCTTCGCCAAGATCCTCGGCTACGTCGACCTGCCAGGCATCGCCGCGGCGACGGAGATCTCGGCCGCGTCGGACTTTCATGTCTGCCACGAGCTGCCGTATGCCTGCTGGTACGCCGGCCACAAGCAGCAGAGCGAGCTGACGTTGAGCGACGAGGCCAACCGACAGACCTTCGTCGGCGACACGTTCATCGATGGAACCAACATCGGCGCCTACTCCCAGGCAGGCTTCGCCGCCGTCATCGCGCCGGCCGAGCGCAAGCTCGTCGTCCTCGATCTGAAGCCGCTCTTCGCCTACGCCAAGAAGATGTACTTCGGCGATCTCGCCAATTTCGAGAAGACCAAGGCTTACGGCGACGCGCCCGATCAATGGCCCTACTCCTTCGATTTCGCGCCCGACTTCGCCCCCACCGTCGCGCAGGTCATCGATCTCCCCACGCGCCCCACGGCGGTCAAGACGAGCCCTCTCGGCGGCCAGCTCTACGCCGCCACGGTCGAGGGGACACTGCACGTCTATGACGTCGGCACGCTCGCTGGCAGGCACGCGACAGCGGGATCGAAGGGCAGCGTCGTGAAGGAGGTCGGCCAGATCGGCGTCGGCGCCAACGTGACGGCCATCGCCCACATGAAGCACGGCTTCTTCCCGTCGAGCGAGCCCGGCGTGCCGCGAGACGCCATGATGGTGCTCTCGCGCGCCGAGCGCAGGATCGATTGGGTCTACGCGGAGGGCAGCACAGTGGAGATCGACCGGACGCTGCGCGATGATCGGTTGGTGGACCCCATCGCCCTCGAGGACGCCGACAATCACGGCACCGAGTCGTTCATCGTCAGCGTCGCTGACCACGAGGGGAAGAAGGTGCTCAATTACCGCTATGGGCCGGTGACGTATTCCACCAACGGCGGTGAGCGCTTCGACATGTGCGAGGATGGCAAAGGCGCCTTCGAGTTCGGCGGGGGGCTCGACGTGGGGGGCAAGCCGTTCGCTCTCTCGGTCAGCAATACGCCGTGAGATGGCGGAGCGCCGAATAGCGCGACCTGTGGACCGCGGCCGTCAGAGAGCGGTGCTGTGGGCTCTTGCTACCCACGCCGCTCTCTGACGATCGCGTGACTGAACCTCGGCGAACCGAGCCAGTCTTGTCACATTGAACGAGCTGGCTCTACTGGCAGGGAAAGGGGTGGTCGACGCACGTCGCTGTGCAGTTGTTGTTGCAAGACGTGCTCGCTGTCGGGCGAGTGACGAACGCATCATCGCCGCACACGGGGGATGCGTACTCCCAAAGAGTGGTATTGCCGGGGTCCGCGCAGGTGAAGAACCCTTCGCAGCAAATATGCTGCGCGACGCTGCCGACCGGCTCCGGGCCGTTCGCTGCATCCGTCGGCTCGACCGGCACGGCGCAGGCGGCGAGAGCAAGCGCGGTAAAACAAGAAGCGACCGACGCGACAAGCACCTTGATTAGTTTGTTCATGATGGACTCCTCAGTGGAATAGGGCACCGAGCGCTCCAGGCAACTCTGGAGCGCCACTAACGATCGGATAACATGTGGACGTGATGAAGTGTCTGCCAATGATCTAGCGACGTGATTTCGTGAGGTGACTTGCGCACACTATCTCCCTTATGCTCATCGCCTGCCTGCCCGCGGCGGCGGCGCCCGGCGAGCGAAGCGGAGCTCCCTGACGTTACGGCACCCGATCGATGCCATCCCCGGCCCCCCGTGCTATCGGCTGCGGCCATGGATAGCCCCGCCCTCCTCCCCGACCACCCGTACGCCGCGTTCATCGATCGCGTCGAGAAGCCCGCTCGCTATGCGGGTGGTGAGGTCGGCTCGATCGTCAAGGACTGGAGCTCCGTCGAGGCCAAGGTCTGCCTGGCGTTCCCCGATATCTACGACATCGGGATGAGCCACCTCGGCTACAAGATCCTCTACAAGATCCTCAACGACGATCCGCGCACGCTGGCCGAGCGCTGCTACGCGCCGTGGAGCGACATGGAGGCTCAGCTCCGCGCGCGCGGGCTCCCGCTCGTGGCGCTCGAGAGCGCCCGGCCGCTGCGGGACTTCGACGTCGTCGGGTTCTCGCTCCAGTTCGAGCTCACCTACTCCAACATCCTGACGATGCTCGATCTCGGCGGGATCCCGCTGCGATCGGCGGATCGTGGGGAGGACGATCCGCTGGTGATCGCCGGGGGGCCGACGGCGACGCACCCCGAGTCCATCGCCGCGTTCATCGACGCCTTCGTGATCGGCGACGGGGAGGCCAAGGCCACCGAGGTCGCGCTCACCTGGACGACGCTCAAGAAGGCCGGCGTCTCGCGCGCCGATCGGCTGATCGCGCTGGCCAGGCTCGGCGCGGTCTATGTGCCCTCGCTCTATGCGGTGAAGGTCAACCCCGACACCGGGCTCGAGGTCGTGACGGGGCCGATCATCCCCGGGCTTCCTTTTCCGATCGCGCGATCGATCGTCGATCTCGACAAGTATCCGTTCCCCGACGACGGACCGACGGGCGGGCCCGAGGCCATCTTCGATCGCATGTCGATCGAGATCGCCCGCGGCTGCACCGAGGGGTGCCGCTTCTGTCAGGCCGGGATGATCTACCGGCCCGTCCGCGAGCGTGATCCCGAGCAGATCGTGAAGACGGTCTTGAGCGCGATCAAGAAGTCCGGCCAGGACGAGGTCTCGCTCACGGCGCTCTCCACCGCCGACGTGTCCTGCATCTCGCCGCTGATCAAGAAGGTCGCCGGGCAGCTCGCCAAGGAGCGCGTCTCGCTCGGCGTCTCCTCGCTGCGCGCCTACGGGCTCGAGCCGGAGCTGCTCGACGAGATCAAGCAGGTGCGCGCCACCGGGCTCACCTTCGCGCCCGAGGCCGGGTCGCAGCGGATGCGCGACGTGGTCAACAAGAACGTCACCGAGGAGCAGCTCCACGAGACGGCGGAGCGCGTGTTCTCGCGCGGCTGGGCCAAGATGAAGCTCTACTTCATGATCGGCCTGCCCACCGAGACGGACGAGGACGTCCGCGGCATCGTCGAGACGGGGATCCGCACCGCGCAGGCCGGCCGCAGGGCATCGAAGGGGCGCCCGGCCGAGGTCAACGTCAGCGTCTCCACGCACGTCCCCAAGCCCCACACGCCCTTCCAGTGGTGCGCCATGGATCTCCTCGGCGAGGTCGCGCGCAAGCAGATGATCCTCCGCGACGCCGTGCGCGGGCAAAAGGCGGTAAAGCTCAAGGTCCACGAGGCCAACGCCTCGGTGCTCGAAGGCATCTACGCCCGCGGCGACCGCCCGCTCGCCGACGTGCTCGAGCGCGCGTACAAGAACGGCGCGCGCTTCGACTCCTGGGACGAGAAGCTGAGACTCGATATCTGGGAAGAGGCCTTCGTCCACTTCGGCGTCGATCGCTCGAAATACCTCGGCACCCTGCCCGTCACCGCGCGCCTCCCCTGGAGCCACATCGACGTTGGCCTGGAGGACGGGTTCCTCGCCAAGGAGTACCGCAAAGCGCTCCAGAACCGCCTGAGCCCGCCCTGCGGCAAGGTCGCCGGCGCCTTCGTTCACCACACCAACCTGGAGGACGCCAACGCCGACGAGCGCCGCCTGGTCTGCTACGACTGCGGCGTGGCCTGCGACATGGGGCAGATGCGCGACGAGCGCATCACCTTCCTCACCAAGCTGGGCGCCGAGAAGCGGGCTTTACCGCTCTACACCACCAAGCAGCCCAAGGTGGTTCCGGCGGCGGCAGCGGTCGAGGCCGGAGTCGAAGCACAGGAGTCGCAAGAGGCTCTGGCGGCGAGCGCGGATCCGACGCACCCCGATCCGACCCACCCCGATCCCCTGGCGCCCGAGCCTCCGCCGGAGGAGCCGATCGAGCCGGACTCGCCGGACTCCCCTCCTCCGCTCGAAGCGTCGGAGTCGAACAGCGCGGCTGCGCCCGGGGTGCTGGCGCGCGACGGCCGGCTCGGCGCCACGGTCGAGGCGGGGCGCGGCCCGATCAAGAGTCGAATGCACAAGCCCGCTGGCAAGGCGGGGACGCGCTATCGCTTTCGCTACGAGAAGGCCGGCGCGACTGCCCTGCTCGGCCACCTCGATTTGGTGCGCGAGATCCCGCGGATCTTCCGGCGCGTCGACATCTCCATGGTCTACACCGGCGGGTTCCACCCCAAGCCCGATATGGTGTTTGGCCCGGCGCTCTCGCTCGGCGTCCTCAGCCTCGACGAGTTCGCCGACATTCGCCTCGACCGCGACATGACCCAGCCCGAGCTCGACGAGCTCGTGATCGAGATGTCGAAGCTCAGCCCCGCGGGGCTCACGTTCCGCGGCGCGGTCCGCCTCGGCGCCGAGGATCCGCCGGTGAGCAAGCTCATCGCCGGCGCGCGCTACCTGCTCGCCTTCGCGCGGAGCTCGGTGGAGACGGCCCCCGGCGTCTCGGTGGAGGAGCACCTCGCTCAGCGCGCCGCCGCGGCGATGGCCGCGACGACGCTGCCGTTCCGCCGCGAGATCGAGGGCATCGGCAAGGTGCTCGACATCCGCGCCTACCTGCTCCGCGCCGAGGTCGCCGGGCCCGAGGCCTTCGCGTACCTCGCGCAGGCCGGCCTCCGCGGCGATCTCGTCGCGCTCGACGTCGACTGTCGCATCCTCGGCTCCGGCGCGGTGAAGGCCGCGGAGGTCGCGGCGGTGATCGGCGGCGACGGGCTCAACGTGCCCGCGCACCGCTCGGTCCGCGTCGAGCTCTTCGGCGAGGACGCCGCGGGGCGCTTCTCGCTCCTCACGCTCGGCCGCGGTCGCAAGGCCGTCGTGGTGCGCGAGGCCGACGTGCTCGCTGCCTGCGCCGGCTGAGTGCTCCCTCTCCTGCTCCTCTGCGCTGTCGCTTTCGCGGCAGGCGTGATTGACGCCATCGCGGGAGGCGGGGGTCTCCTCACCGTCCCTTCGCTGCTCCTCGTCACGGGCACGCCGCGCCTCGCGCTCGGCACCAACAAAGGGCAGAGCGTCTTCGGCGCCTTCGCCTCGCTCGTGTCGTATCACCGCGCCGGCCGCGTCAACCGCAGCCGCGCGGTCCCCTCGTTCCTCGCCGCGCTCGCCGGCTCTCTCCTCGGCGTGCGCCTCGTGCTCACGCTGCGCCCCGAGCTGCTCCGCCCGGTGGTCCTCGGTCTCCTCATCGGCGTCGCCGTCTTCTTCGCCGCCCGCGGCACCCGCGCTCGCAAGGCGAGCCCCGACGTGGCCCGCCTGCGCTGGAAGATCGCCGAGGATCACCCGGTCTTCACCGCCGGCGCGATCGGCCTCGTCATGGGCGCGTACGACGGGTTCTTCGGCCCGGGCACCGGCGCCTTCCTCATCGTCCTCTTCACGACGATCTTCGGCGACGATCTCGTCGAGGCCACCGCCAACGCCAAGGTCGCCAACTTCGCCTCCAACCTCGGCTCGGTCGTGAGCTTCGCCGCCGCCGGCGCGATCGACTTCCGCCTCGCGCTGCCAATGGCCGTCGCTCAGGCCACGGGCGGCATCGTCGGCGCCCGCGCCGCGCTGCGAGGCGGCGAGCGCTTGATCCGCGCCGGCGTCGTCGTCGTCACCATCGCGCTCGCGGTGAGGATCGCCTGGCAGATGTCGCACTGAGGGGCGCGAGCCGCGCGTCGAGCTCGCCGGCTCCTGGGACCAAGCTCCATTCTGTTGGCTTTCGCCGCGGTTCGACGTAGAAAACGCCGATGGACGAGCGTGAAAATCGCGTACTCATCGGCGAAATCACGCTGCGCAACCTTCTCTCGTACGCCCCCGACATGGAGCCTGTGGTGCTCCGCTCCCTCAACGTGCTTATCGGGCCGAACGGATCCGGCAAGTCGAACTTCCTCGACGCCTTCGAAGTGCTCCAGGCCGCGCCCAGCGAGATCACGTCGCCTATTCAGCGCAGCGGAAGGATGGATGCCTGGCTCTGGCAGAACGAGCGCGGCGCCCCCGCGGACAGCCTCTCGATCGAGGCTGTCGTGCGCATCGACCCTACACCTGTTCGCTACAGCGTAGCTCTCGACTCCAGACCGCCTTTCGGGTCTGTGACGAACGAACGCATCGAGGACGCGAAGGCCAAGGTCGCGGGCAAGAAGCCCTATTTTTACTTCGGCTACGAGAATGGCCGCCCGATGATCAACGGGAGAGGGGAGAAGGGACGACGCGCGCTTCGATCGGACCAGATCGACCCGCAGCGCTCGATCCTGGCGCAGCGCCGTGAGCCGGACATCTATCCCGAGCTCTCTCGACTGGCGGAGAAGCTCGGCGCCATCCGCAGCTATCGATCCTGGTCCTTCGGACGCGAAGCGCCGGGTCGCCGCGCGCAGCCCACCGACCTCCCGACCATCGGGCTGTCGTCGAGCGGCGACAACCTCGTGCTCGTACTGCACCGCCTCGCTGGCATCCCGCGCGCGAAGCGAGAGATCCTGGAGCGCCTGCGCCAGCTCTACGCACCGCTGGACGACCTGTACGTGGAGATCGCCGGAGGAAATGCGCTGCTCTTCTTGATCGAGGGTGACCGCAGGATCCCGGCGACCCGTCTCTCCGATGGAACACTCCGCTATTTGAGCCTCCTCGCGATCCTTTGCGACCCGGAGCCGCCGCCCCTCATCCTCCTCGAGGAGCCGGAGCTCGGGCTCCATCCCGATGTGCTGCCAACGATCGCCGATCTGCTGGTGCAGGCAGCGGAGCGAACGCAGCTGATCGTCACCACGCACTCCGGCGTCCTGATCGACGCCTTCACCGAGTCACCGGAGCACGTGCTGGTGTGTGAACGAACGGACGGCGGCACCAGCGTCCGCCGGCTCGACGGCGACAAGCTCGCTGTCTGGTTGAAGGAGTACTCGCTCGGCACACTCTGGAGCCGCGGCGATATCGGGGGTAACCGATGGTAGCCGTCGTGATCTTCGTCGAGGGCGGCGGCGACGGGAAACACCAGCAGATCCGGTGCCGCGAGGGCTTCCACAAACTCCTCGACCCCATGATGCCCAGGGGCCAGAGGCCCAAGATCAACGCGTGCGGCTCACGGGATGAAGCCTACAAGTCCTTCAAGCTGGCCTGTGAAAACCCGGACGCAGGCACTTGCTATCTCTTGCTGGTCGACGCGGAGGAGCCCGTCGCGAGCGGTCACGGGCCCTGGCAGCACCTCTCGAAGCGAGACCCTCACTGGAAATGCCCTGCGGGGGTCGGGGACGACTCGGTGCATTTCATGGCGGTGATGACCGAGACATGGCTCGTCGCCGATCCTGTCGCGCTCGCGGACTACTACGGTGAGCATTTCAAGAAGGGCGCCCTCCCGAAGGCTGACAATCTCGAGGAGGTCTCGAAGAAGGACGTGATGGACGCGCTCGAGAGCGCCACGAAGCCCACGAAAAAGAAAAGGTACGCGAAGAGCCACGGCTGGGAGCTGGTCGGCAAGGTCTCCCCCGACGCGATCCGCAAGCGGTGCAAGCGATTCGGGAAGCGATTTCTCGACCACATCGCCAGGCTCGCCGGTGGATAGCCACGAGGTTCAGAAGGCTCGAGATCGGCGGCGCCTGTGCGCGACGCTTGCGCTCTGCCCGCGATCCAACCAAGGTGCCCTCGGTGCGTAAAGAGGCGACCTTCCTCGCAGCTGCGGCGCTGCTCCACGCAGGGATCCCTCTCGTGGCGCGCTTCACGAGCCGCCCGAGCGCCGCGATGCACACCGAAACCGCGGTGATTCACCCGCTGGAGGTGGAGATCCCGATCGAGGCGCTGCGCGAGCCGCCGCCTCCGCAGCCGACGCCGACGGAGCCGCACGCGCCGGATCAGCCCGAGGCGCGAGCGCCGGAGCCTCGCGCCGCAGCAGCCGTCACCCCGCGCGAGCCCAGCGGCGGCGTGGTGGAGCCCACGACCGGGCCCGAGCCCGCGACGACCGGCGCGCCGAGCGCGCCGACGGGCCGCGCCCCCGATCAGTACGACGCGCTCCCCGAAGGCGACGGCATCGCGCGCGCGCCCGGCATCGGCGGGCCCGCGGTGTGGTCGCTCCCCGGCACCCTCACCGCGACGCCGCGCGCGGCGCCCGCGCCCACCGTGGCGACGGGGCCACGCCCAGTCGACAAGGACATCGCCGGCATCGTCATCCGCGACGCGATGACCGAGAACGACAAGCGCAAGGGCATCGATCTCCCCGGCGCTGGCAGCGTCGCGTCGGCGATCGGCGCCGCGGTGCGCGCCATCGAGACGCCCAACATCGGTCACGGCAGCTTCGAGGTCCGCCTCAGCGCCGACGGCCGCGTCATCGGCGTGCGCGTCGCGAGCGTCAGCGGCGGCACCGCCGACGTGTGGGACCGCGCCGCCAAGGCCGCCGCCGCCGCCCTCGCCGGCCGCGCGTTCCCGATGAGCGGCGGCTTCGCCAAGGGCGCGATCGTCTACGTCGACGTGAGCTCGACGGTGGCGCTCCCCTCCGGCGGCACCAGCGCGGTCAGCCACGAGGGCTCCGGCATCGGCTTCGACGTTTCGGACATCGGCGCCCACAAGAGCCGCAGCGTGAAGACGAGCTTCCGCACCGTCGCCGTTCGCTGAGCCTGGTGCTTTTCACCGACGGCTCGGTGGCTGCTGTCGTTCGACGCCAGCCGCCTGGAATCTCGCTCTCGGGAGCGGACCGGAGCTCAACGCAGAAGCTCAAAAAGGCGGGAATCGGAAGGGGGTTACGGCCTTCGCGGCGCTGAATTGCGAGCTGGCTCGGGGAAGGGAGCGGCTCGGGCGACTCAGCGGGGGCCGCTCAGAGAAAGGATGTGGAGGTGAGGACGGGATTCGAACCCGCGTATAACGGTTTTGCAAACCGTTGCCTAACCACTTGGCTACCTCACCGCAGTAACGAAAACGGACCGGCTTTCTCCTCCATCCCGGACCATTTGTCAACGGTTCATGGAACGCCCCGGCGAGATCTTGCGCCGGGCGGCTTTCCCGGGCGCTTTCGGGGCACCGGCGAGCCTCCCCGCGCGCGGCCCCCGGCCAGGGGCGCCGGCGCCGGCTCGGCGCGGCTCGGGGGTCGGCCTCGCGGCAAGCGACCTCGGCGCTGGGCGGCGCGCAGGCCGAGCGGCCTCGGCGCTAACCGCTCTCGGTCGCCGAGCGGCCTCGGCGCTAACCACTCTCGCTCGCCGAGCGGTCTCTTCGCTAACCGCTCTCGGTCGCCGAGCGGCCTCGGCGCTAACCACTCTCGGTCGCCGAGCGGTCTCTTCGCTAACCCCTCTCGCTCGCCGAGCGGCCTCGGCGCTAACCACTCTTCCTCGCCGAGCGGCCCCGAGCGCGAGCCCTGCATTGGGCCGCGATTGCCGCTGAACTCGTGGGCAGAGAGCCATTCCAGGCCTGTCGCGCCATGACGCAATTGGGGCTGCCAATCGCTCTTTCAACGCTCCAGCAAAAAGCTCCTTGCGTGACAGCCCACGTGAAGTAGCTTTTATTCCGCTCGGCGCGACGTTGTGCTGGGCCGGTTCGCCGACGGTCGGCGACGGGACCCACGGTCTGCCCTCCGGGAAAGCCCGGGTCAACCAGGCGCTCCGTAGAGCCGCACGCCCATGCGGTTTCTGCTTCCTTCACGCGGAGCGCCTCGTCTCGGGCCTTCACGCGGGCTTACGCTCGGTCCTGTTCATCCTCATTTCTTGGGAGTCAATCATGAAGAAATCCATGTTGCTCGCGGCGCTTGCGGTCATGTCGATCTCCGGTGGTGCCATGGCCATCCAGGAGGGCGTGCCGCGGGGGATCTCCGTCGCAGGGTGTCCGGCCGGTATCGCGTCCTTCTACTTCGTCGCCAACTTCAACGGTCCGGCCGGCTACTGCTCTTACTACATGGACTGGCAAAGCCCCTTCCCGGCGGCTGGCAGCCTCCCCTGCTACGTCAACGAGCTCAAGGCGCTCGGCCAGACCAGCTGCCTCGGCAACCGGGCCTTCAACGTGACGACCGCAGTGCTGAGCGAGCCTTACGCTTGCCAGGGCTTCGACAACTACGGCCTGATCGAGGACGTCCAGCTCGTGATGTCCGAGAGCTTCGTCGCCGCGCCGACGCTCAACGGCCTGGCGATCTTCAAGCTCTTCCCGTTCCTGCCCCGCCCCATCAGCATCCTGTGAGAGCCTATCCCGGTAGGTCGGACCGAGCCGGGCGGTCGAGCTGCAAGCAGCGCTAGGCGCGACGAGGAAGCCTACTAAAAGTAGGCTGACGAGGAGCAACGACGCGATGCGC
>FSTQ01000256.1_pt1 | contig 11788 bp, 8 predicted proteins | sample 1637281 | NCBI WGS metagenome assembly FSTQ01 (sample SAMEA3914818, study PRJEB12502) | metagenome | biome: forest; material: soil | place: Canada | collected 2010-06-26 | depth 0.1 m
GCCCCTGCGCGCCCCCGCACCGGCGCCAACCGAAGTCGCGATCACGCCGCCTGCTCCTCCACCGTCGCCGCCGAGCGCCGATCCTCTCCCCGAGCCCGAGCCCGAGCCCGGCCCCACGCTCCCCGCCCGCCCGTATCTCGCCGCCAACATCGCTGCTCGCTTCCCCAGGCGCGCCAGGCTCGCCAGGAGCAGTCCTGTCCGGCTCACGCTCAACGGCCCTCGCTTCGGCGACAACCGCACCGAGCTCCTGCTCTCACCGCTCGAGGCCGTCGTCGTCGAAGAGCACCCCCGCTCCCTGCGCGTCGTGGTCGACAACGGCGCTGTCCGGCTCGTCCTCTTCGCGCCGCGCTCTTCCTTTCACATGGTCTCGACCCGCGCGGTGTGGCTCGCGCTCGCGCCGGATCGCGCCGCAGATCCCGCCGCCGGCGCGCAGATTGCGCCGGGCGTCGCGCTCGACGAGATCGCCAATCAGTTCACCCTTCATCGCGTCCGCGGAGAGGCCTCCGGCATCGCCTTCGAAGGCTGGCTGCCCGAGGAGGCCATCGGCGTGAGCTTCGTACCCAGGAGCTTCTCCGCCGGCGGCGCCGAGGGCCTGGTCGCCGAGTCCACCGCGATCACCAACGCAGCCGGCGAGATCATTGCCCGCCTCCCGCCTCCGCTCAACAAGGCTGCACCGCCGTCCTTCACATTCGATGTCTCCCCGCTCGCCGGCGCCCCGACTGGCTTCCAGGCCATCCACCTCCGCCTCCCCGATATCGAGATCAAGGGCCTCGTGCCCTCCGCGAGCTACCAGAAGAAGCCCCCGCGCACCGGCACGAGCGTCGGCCAGATCGGCGGCGGAATCGGCTTCATGGGGTCCATGAGCGACACCGAGCACGCCCTCCTCCGCAAAGGCGCTCAGCTCCTCGATGATGCCGGCGAGCCGGTGGGTATCGCGCTCGTCGAGTCCGACGTGTTCATGGGCGCCGTGCCGATCGCCGACAAATCCCCTCTGCGCTCGGCGTGGTTGCTCATCTCGCCCTTCGGCTTCTGCGACTTCCAGGTGCGGAAGGCCGATCTGCGGCCCTTGAGGCGCTGAATGCCGGCTTCGCCCCTCCACGAGGGCTTCCTGCCAAGACCGCGGATCGCGGTGTCGCTGCTGTTCCTCCTGAATGGCTTTGTCATCGGCTGCTGGGCGCCGAAGATTCCGGAGTTCGCCGAGCGCCTGCGCCTCACCAAATTCGAGCTCGGCCTGATGATCCTGGTCTTCGGCCTGGGCTCGCTGGTGATGATGCCATTCACGGGTGCGCAGGTCGCCCAGCGCGGATCGAGCACGGTCGCCAGGGCGACTGCGGTCTTGCTCCTTCCCATGCTCCTGGCCTTGACGCTCGCGCCGAACGTCTGGACCGGCGGCGCCGCGATCTTCCTGTTCGGCGGCTTCATGGGAGCGATGGATGTTGCCATGAACGCCAACGCCGTCGCCGTGGAGAAATCCATGCAGCGAGCGATCATGTCGTCATGCCACGCCTTCTGGAGCCTCGGCGGGCTGATCGGCGCGGGGCTCGGAGGTCTCTTGATCTCGAAGCTCGGTGTGCTTGGCCATGCCGAGCTGGCGACGCTCGTCGCTGCCCTCTTGCTCGTCATCGCCTGGCCAATGATCCTCGCCGATCAACCGCAGCCAACCGAGGAGAAGACCAGGGTGCGCCTGCCGCTCGATCCGCTGCCCTGGCTGATCGGCGTGATGGCGCTCTTCTGCATGGTGCCCGAGGGCGCGGTGCTCGACTGGAGCGCGCTTTATCTGCGCCAGGAGCTCGGCGCCTCGGTGCCGCTCTCCGGCTTTGGCTTCGCCGCCTACTCGCTGACGATGTCAGTCATGCGCTTCGCCGGCGATCTCGTCCGCGACCGGCTCGGTGCCGTGAAGACGCTGCGCGCCTGCGCGACCTTCGCGATCATGGGCCTGCTGCTCGCCGGCGCGGCCCCCAGCGCGGAGGTCGCCATCGTCGGCTTCGCGCTCTGCGGCGTCGGTATCTCCAACCTGGTCCCGATCGCCTTTTCGGCCGCGGGGAACCTTCCAGGTCTTGCGCCCGGTATCGGCATCTCCGTCGTCACCACCCTGGGCTACTCCGGAATGCTGGTGGCGCCGTCGCTGATCGGCTTCGTCGCTGGACGTAGTGGCTTTGCCGTCGTCTTCATGGCGTTGCCGGTGCTGCTGGTGGTGGTGATGAGCTTCTCGAGGCTCGCGCGTTATGCTGACAGGGTCGGGTCGCGCGACGGCAGCCATGACTGACCGAGCTCGGACTTCGATTGCCGGACGCTCGACCGCGATTCGTCGCAAGGCTTTTGCCGGAAGACGCCCTGGTCGATACCCTGACGTCGCGATGAGATACCTCTTCGGCGACTCGACGCCCTTCCCGCTCCCCTTCGACTTCCTTCGCACGCTCGAGGCGTTCATGGCGGCGGGCACGCGCGTGGTCCTCCTCGAGCACCAGGCGCGCAAGCTCTCCGAGGAGACGTTCACCAAGCAGCAGGCGCGCGCCAAGGGGCTGGAGCTGCTGGGCCGCTTTCACGAGACGGTGCTCCGGTCCTTCAACGAGGGGGTGACGCCGCAGCACGACTACGCGATCGCCTACGCTCAGCGGATGGCCGAGCGCGCGGTCGCCCTCGTCACCGAGCAGCGGCGCGCCGTCCAGGAGGCCGACGATCAAGGCGAGGCCCGGCTGCGCAACGAGAGCGATCGCGCCGCCGAGGAGGGCGCGACGCACCTGCGCACGTTCTTCCAGACGGCGCGCCTCCCCACGCAAGCGACCCGGCTCTCGACGACGCTGGTCGACGGGCGGCCCGACGCGCGGGCGTCGCTCGTTCATCCCGGCGGCATCGGCGTGTCGTTCACGCTCGGCACCACCAAGGCGCCGGCGTGGAGCGCGCCGCGCAAGCTCTCCGATCTCGCGGGGCACCTCGAGCTCACGGTGGGCATAAAGAAGAGCTGGATCGGGAGCAAGATCAGCCTCGAGCCGGTGCGCCTCGACGACTGGGTGGTCGGCTCCGCCGAGCTCGGCGAGGTGACGGCCACCATCGCCGTGCGCAAGAAGCCCGACCAGAAGGACACGCTGATCTTCAAGCTGCGGCGCGAGCAAGGCGTCTTCGCGGCCGACGTCGATCACCCCGGCGATCCCAACGCGGAGCACGTGCCTTCGTCGGTCGAAGCGGGCGATCTCATCCACCTCGAGCGCCTCTGGACCGCGCTCGCCGCGACGTTCGAGGGGATCCTCGAAGAGCGAACGGCCATCACCTCGGTGTCCCTCGACGGTGAGGACGTCTTCGAGCGCCGCCTCGGCGAGAAGCTGGTGGAGCGCCTCGTGACGGTGCTCGCGCCGACCACCCTCGAGGTGGCGCGCCGGAGCCCCAACCAGCACGAGCTGTCGCTGAAGCGCGAGGGCGACAGCGGGCGCCGCGAGGAGTTTTACCTCAAGCGCGAGCAGCTCCTCGAAGGGTTGCAGCCTTTGCCCCGCGAGGGTCGCGCGGTGTTCGCGCCGCTCGGGCTCGATAGCTGGGTGCCGGCGACGACGATGCGTCCTCCGGAGGTGGCGCCGGGGAGAGCCGAGGAGCTGCTGTCGATTGATATCGAAGAGGGGTAGCCTGCGAGCTTTGGCGATCGTTCCAGGCTGGATCGATCTGTCGCTGACGCCGCCGCCGATCTACGGCGTCTGGCTGATGCTGTAGCCCTTGTAGCCCGAGGGCACCGACACGCTCGTCGCGCCGAGGTTGAACAGACCATTCTACCCGTCTGGGTTCTACAACGCCCCCCAGACACTCAGCGCCGCCGCCGTCTCCTGATCGATCGTCGCCGGCTCCCGCTTGCTCGCTGGCACCCTGGCTGCGGTCTGCTCCGCGATGATGCTCCGGAACAGCGCCCCTGCCACGATGGGCATCTTCTCTCGCCGGTTGAAGGCGCAGGTCGGGTCGACCGCCAGATCGCACAGGTCGGGCGGCGCCGGATACTGCCCTTCGAGGACCAGTGTGCCCCAGCGCGCCGAGTAGCGGCTGTCGAGGATGGCAATCTGCGGCGGGGATCCCGAGTTGGTTCCGCCGGCGGCGCGGGAGATGTCGCGGCCGGGGGACTGCTTGGAGAAGCCGAGGCTCAGCGCGCCCAGGGCCTCGTTGGCCAGGTCGGCGGCGGCGGTGGGCTGGGCGATGCGCTTGCCGGCGTAGATGCCTGTCGGGAAGTGCACGTAGAGGGGGAGCATCAAGGTGGGCTCGGAGAGAGGCTCTTTGAGCTCGCTCGCCTCGGCGAACAAGGCGCCGGCGCCCGAGCCGGCGTCGCCGGTGACGATGAGCAACGTCGTGTCCCAGAGGTTGGCTGTCTTGAGGGCGGCGATCAGGGCGCCCAGGGCGCGGTCCTGGCCGGCGAGGGCGATTTGCTCGAGCGAGCGGATGCGCTGGCGATCGGCGTCGTTGACGTTGGTGTCCGCGTGCTTGCCGCGGCGGAGCTTGGCGATGAGCTGGGCGGCGGTGCGCGGCTCGACCATTCCGGTGTAGTCGGTGGGGATGGCCGCGGAGAGCTCTTTCAGGGTCACGTCCCAGGGCGGGTGGCCGCCGCGCGCGTGGATCACGGTGAGCAAGCGGGACTCGGTCGAGGCCTTGGCGACCTCGGTGATCCAGGCGGCGGCGCTGTCGAGGGGGGCTGTCGCGGGGTCACCGCTGCTCGGCGCGTACTCGACGAAGCGCTCCCAGGCTTGAGAGAAGCCGAAGGCGCGGAAGGTGTGGGGGACGCCGGTGAACATCGCGGTGCGGACCGAGGCGTCGCGGGCCACGCCGGCGATGGTGGTGAGATCGATGGGCAAGCGCGCGGCGGCGTCGGTGAGGCCGTGCGCCGAGGGGGGGAGGCCGGTGAGGATCGACCCGACCACCGCGGCGACGATGGGGCTCGGCGCGCGGTGCTGATCGAAGATCGTGGCGCTCATGGCGAGCTCGGAGAGCGTGGGGAGGCTCGGCATCGGGGCGCCGCTCCAGGGCGGGAGCTCGGAGCGCTCGACCCCGTCGAGCACCACGATCACCACGGCGCGCGCCGCGGGGGCGGGCGGGGGTGGAGGCGCGGTGACGGTGATCATCGGATCGCCGAAGAGCACGCGACCGCCGCGCGCGGCCTGCGTGGCGCGGAGCTCGAGGGCGATGACCTCGTGGGCGAAGGCGCCGAGGGGGAGCTCGACCTCGGTCCAGGCGGCGTGATCGCCGGCCTCGAGGTGGAGCGTGGTCAGCGTCTCCGGCTTCTTTCCATCGCGCAGCACGCGGATCTCCGCGTCGCCCTCGCCCGTGCCTTGCACGCCGACCGAGGCGCGGAGGATGGCAGCCGGGGGCACGCGCACCGCGCAGCGCACGCTCCCCGGCGCGCGCAGCGCGAGCGAGCGGTGGGGCACGCCGCCGATCGCCGCGGCGGGCGCGACGAGATCGCGGAGCGTGGGCGGCCCGTAGGTGGCCGCGCTGTCGTCGGGGATGCCGACGCGGATCCAGTCGATGTCCGCGAGCGAGTCCTGATCGCGGCTGCGCCCGAAGAAGCGGAGCGTGAGGGTGTGAATGCCGGCGTCGACCGGGAGCGTGGTCGTCCCGGTGGTGGCGATCTTGATCTGCTCGCGCAGGAAGGTGAGCGTGCCCAGCGGCTGATCGTCGAGCAGCACCTGCGCCGACCTGGCGCCGTTGCCGACGACGCGCGCGGCGACGAAGATCGGCGTGGCCGAGAGGAGCGTGAAGTTGACGGTGAGCTTGCGATCGGTGATGCGAGCCCAGGTGGAGCCGTCGTGCTCGACCGAGGTGATCCCCGAAGGTTTGCCCTCGCCCCAGCCAAAGCGGCCAATCATGGCGTTGGTGCCCGCGTCGAGCAGCGGTCCGCGATGATCGACGTCGCAGTTGGGGAGCGCGCGAATGACATCGACGAGCGTGCGTGAGGGCGGCGGCGGAGGCGCGGCCGGCGCCGTGACGCTCGCGGTCGCCGCCGCGGCCTTGGGGCGCTCGCGCTGCGGCGGATCGCACCCGCCGCAGCCGGCGAGCGTCGCCAGGAAGGCGAGCGCTACGGCGTTGAGCGGGGATCGGGGGGAGAGAGGCATTCGCGATGTTCTGATTGACAGAGCGCTGAGCGGGTTGAGAGCGCGATGTTCAGTACCGCGACCGTCAGGGAGCGGTGCAGTGGGCTCTCGCGACCTGCACCGCTCCCTGACGGTCGCGGTACTGAATGCGTGCGGTGCTCTAGAGACCAGCTTCCAGATCCTTGAGCACGCGGTCGCGGATCAGCGGCACGGGCGGGGAGCCGTGGGAGAGCAGGGCGTCGTGGAACTTTTGCAGGGAGAATTTGGCGCCGAGGCGCTTCTTGGCCTCTTCGCGCAGGGCGAGGATTTGCACCTTGCCGAGGGTGTAGGCGAAGTAGCCGGGGTCGAAGGTGCCGCGGACGGCCTGCTGGCGGGCGGTGGCCTTGTCCTGGTGGCAATCGGTGATGAAGCGCTTCTCGGCCTGCGCCAGCGTCATCCCCTCGGTGTGGAGGCCGATGGAGACCACGAAGCGGCAGTTGCGGAGGAGGGCGTCGGAGAGCTGGCCGACCTTGTTTTGCGGGTCCTCGGCGCCAAAGCCCTCTTCGATCATCAACTGCTCGCCGTAGTGGGCCCAGCCCTCCACGAAGGAGTAGCTCGCGAGCATCTTTTGCGCGCGCGTCGGGGCCTTGTGGATCCACTGGCCCTGGAGGAAATGGCCCGGGTAGACCTCGTGGATCGTGGTGGCCAGGAGGATGCCCATCGGCATCAGGTACTCTTCCTGCTCCTTCTTGGGCCAGGTCGGGTCGGGGAGGGTGATGTAGTAATAGGCGGTCGTGGCCTTGGTCTCGAAGGGGCCCGGCGGATCGAGGAAGGCGGCGTTCCAGCGCTGGAACGGCGGCGTCTCCTTGATGACGGCCTTGTCTTCGAAGGGGATCGTCGCGATCTTCTTCTCGATCACGAAGGCGCGCGAAGCGTTCATGATCTTCGTCGCCTCGCCCATCAGGGCCGCCGCCTTCGGGCGCGTGATCTTGGCCTTCTTCAGGGCCGCGTCGTAGGCCTTCTTGTTGGCCTGGAGGTTCTCCTCGGCCATCTTCTTGAACTCGGCGAGCGGGATCGTCAGGCCCTCTTGCACCGCGAGGAGCTTCTTGTAGCGCTCCGCGCCGAGCACGTGGCTATTGTCACCCTTCTTGACCTCGTCCTTGAGGAACTCGGCGAGCTTGCCGGCCTCGTCGGCGAGGGCGGCGTTGGTCTTGGTGAGATCGGCTTGAAACTCCGCGGTGCCGATGCCCTTGGTCTGCTTGACGACGTCTCCGCGCAGGTACTCGGCGTAGCCCTTGAAGATGTTCACGGCCGTCTCGACGACGGGCTTGGACATCGGGCTCACGAGGTTCTTGCGGATGTTGGCGATCTGCGCGAGCGCGGCCTTCTCGTGCTGGAGGAGCTTCTGCAAACGCTCCTCGATCGGGGCGTAGTCGTGGTCGAGGTAGCTGTTGACGGAGAAGAGCTCCTCGTAGAACTGCGGGCGGTGCTGGTAGGCGGCGAGCTCTTCGAGCTGGAAGAGGTAGAGGCCCGCCTGGGAGGAGAGGAGGGCGAGATCGAGCGCGTCGTCGGGCGAGAGGGAGGCCTTGTCGACGGCGTCGAGCTCCTTCTTTTGCAGCGTGATGCGGGCGATGCGCGCCTTGATGGCCTCGGCGCCGTACTCGGCGATCCTCCCGTCGCCCTCGTGGAGGCCGAGGCCGCGGGCCATCGACGGGTCGTCGATCAGCCACTGATCGAGGATGTGATCGCGGAGCGCCGCGAAGCCCGAGGTGGGCGCGTCGGTCGAGGCGGTGGGGGCGGCGGGCTTTTTCACGGGCAGCGCCGGGCCAGCGTAGGCCGGGATCGGCGGCGCGGCGAAGGGCTTCGGCGGCTCGGCGCCGCCGCAGGCAGCGCCGAGGAGCGCCGCCGCAGCGACACCGAGGAGAGAGCGTGCGGAGGCTTGGGGCGCGCGGAGGTTCATGGCGCGCGGAGCCTCGCAAACTCGGGGGGGGCGGTCAATCCGCGGCGATCGCGCGATCGATGATCGTCCCCGTGTGGGCGAGGGCGTGGTCGAGGTCGAACGCGCGATCGATCTCGGCCGTTGAGAGCAGATCGGCGATCTCCGCGTCGGCCGCGAGCAGATCGCGGAAGCGGCCCTCGCCCGCGAGGGTCTTCATCGCGCAGCGCTGGACGGCCTCGTACGCCTTCTGCCGCGGCCGCCCTTTGTGCACGAGCGCGAGGAGGATGGCCTCGCTGAAGAAGAGCTCGTGGGTGAGATCGAGGTTACGGCGGAGCGCCTCGGGGTAGACGACGAGGCCCTCCACCATCGCCGCGGCGCGCTCGAGCATGTAGCCGAGCGTGGTCGTCGCGTCGGGGGCGATCATGCGCTCGACCGAGGAGTGCGAGATGTCGCGCTCGTGCCAGAGCGCCACGTCCTCGAGCGCGGGGATCGCGGCGGCGCGGACGATGCGCGCGAGGCCGCAGAGGTTCTCGCTCACGATGGGGTTGCGCTTGTGCGGCATCGCGCTCGATCCCTTCTGCCCCTTGGTGAAGCGCTCCTCGGCCTCGCCGAGCTCGGTGCGCTGGAAGTGGCGCACGTTGGTGGCGAGGCGCTCGACGCCCGCGGCGATGACGGCGAGGGCCGTGAAGAAGGCCGCGTGCCGATCGCGGGCGACGACCTGGGTCGAGACCGTCTCGGCGCCGAGGCCGAGCGCGCCGAGGGCCCGCGCCTCGATCGCCGGCGAGAGGTGCGCGTAGGTGCCGACGGCGCCGGCGATCTTGCCGACGGCGATCTCTGCCTTCGCGGCGCGGAGGCGCGCGCGGCCTCGCTTCATCTCGGCGAGGTGCCCCGCGAGGACGAGGCCGAAGGTCACCGGTTCGGCGTGGATGCCGTGGCTGCGGCCGATCATCGGTGTCTTGCGGTGCTCGTCGGCCCGCAGCGCGAGCGCGTCGATCAGCGCGGAGAGCCGCGTGTGCAGGAGATCCGCCGCGCGCACGAGGAGGATCGCCAGGCTGGTGTCGAGCACGTCGCTCGACGTCATCCCGCGGTGCAGCCAGCGCGCCTCTTCGCCCGCCAGCTCCTCCACGTGCGTGAGGAAGGCGATGACGTCGTGCTTCACCGTGCGCTCGATGGTGTCGATGCGATCGGGATCGAGCGCGAGCTCTTTCCCGCGGATCGATCGCGCGGTGCCGGCGGGCACGAGGCCGGCTTCTTCCATCGCGTCGCAGGCGGCGAGCTCGACGTCGAGCCAGGTCTGGTAGCGAGCTTTGGAGGACCAGAGCGCGGCGAAATCCGCGGGTGTATAGCGGGGAATCATCGCGGCGAACGCTGCGGTTACGCGCCCTTGGCGTCAAGGCGGCAAAGGTCGGAGAACAGGGCGCCGCGGGTGGCGGCGCTGCCTGCGCGCAAAATCGAGCCGGTGGTGGGCTTGCGGTCTCAGCCCGAGGTCCGAAGGCTTTGCGCCGATGGCCAAAGAAGCGATGCCCCGGGGCATTCCAGGTGACGAGCCGCCGAGCTCGAGCGCTCGTCGGATCACCACGCCGGTACCGTACATCGTCCTCGTCGGCCTCGATCTCTCCGAGCCGGGAGGCCGAGCCTGGCGGTTCGCCTTCGAGCTCGCGGCCCTCAAGGGCGAGAACAGCGAGGTGCACGCGGTGGTGATGGGCGCGCGCGCCATGGCCCCCGAGATCTGCGACGTGTCCACGCCGGGCGTCTCCACCCCCTCGCGCAGCGACGAGCGCGAGCGCCCGCTCCCGCTGCTCAAGGTGCTGCAACATCGATCGGCGGGCGGGCAGGCCAAGCTGATGGCGCTGCACTTTCGCACCGGCCGCCCCGACCGCGCCATCCTCGATCTCGCGAAGGAGATCGGGGCGGACGTGATCGTGGTGGCGACCCCGCCGCCGACGCGATGGCAGCGCTTGCTCGGCAGCTCCGTCGCCGATCGCATCACCCGGAACGCGCCCTGCCCGGTGGTCCTGGTCAAGCCCAAGACCGATGAGAACGACCCTGGGTTCGCCGAGTTCGAGCCGCGCGCCGAGCGCTGACATCGCTCATCGCGTCACGGAGTCACGCAGATCCCGCCGCAGTCGGCGCCGCCGTGGTCAGGATCGCAGTCGTCGTTGGGATCATCGACGCAGGTGAGGCCGCTCGGGCACTGGATGTTGCCAAAGCCGCCGCAGAACGGGGGCGGGGGATTCGTGCTCTCGACGCAGATGCCGCCGCAGTCGGCGCCGCCGTTGGCCGGATCGCAGCTGTCGCTGGGATCATCGACGCAGCTGAGGCCCTTGGGGCACTTGATATTGGCAAAGCCGCCACAGAACTGGGGCACAGGCGTAGTGTCCTTGACGCAGATGCCCGAGCAGTCGGCGCCGCCATTGGCCGGATCGCAGCCGTCGAGAGGATCATCGACGCAGACGAGTCCCTTGGGGCAGAGGAGGCCGGCAAAGCCGCCACACTGCGGGGGAGCGGGCGTGGGATTCGCGATGCAGACACCGGAGCAATCGGCGCCGCCGTTGGCCGGGTCGCAGGTGTCAGTCGGATCATCGACGCAGGTGTAGCCGGCCAGGCACTTGATGCCTCCGAAGCCGCCGCAGGTCACGAGCTTTGTCGTCGATTTATCGACGCAGATCCCCGCTCCATCGACCTCGATGCTGGGCCCGTTGGGGGTGGCGACGCAGGTCTGCTCGGCCGAGCAGACGACCGGCGATGGGGAGAAATAGGAGCATGTCGCGAGGTTCCCCGCCTCGGCCTGCTGGCCTTGGCCGACGTCGCCGACGCTCGTGCTGGTGCATCCCGCCGCACCGACGCAGAACAGGAACAGAGCCATTCCGATGTTACGCATGACACCCTCTTCTATTCGTTGATTGTTGAGCAAACCCCTGAAGACGGCTCTTGCCAGCCTCCAGGAAAACACTAGGGGGCCTGTCCCCGCACCGTGAGCGTCCGCCGCCCCTGGACCGGCTTGGCCATCTCCACGAACACGATATCCTCTGCCGGAGCTCCGGTCTGTGGCGTGAAGCTCACCATGAACGTGGCTGTGCTTTGCGCCGGTATCACCAGCGGACCAGCGCCCGGGGTGAGCGTGAACGACGGTGAGCCGAGGCGAAGGCTGAGCCCGCTCACGGTGACGTCGTCGGTGCAATGATTGGCCATCTCCACGGTGGCCGATGCAGAAGCAGCGATCGGGCCAACCTCGAGCCCCGGGGAGAGCAGGAAGCAATCCGCGAGGGGAGCGGCGACCAGCACCGCGGTGCCGATGGGCGTGATCCCCGTGGCCCTCGTGATGTCGACGGGATCGGATCGGAGCTGACTCGAGAACGCCTGAAGGCGAAAGCTGTCCGCGGTCTTGCCGGGGAGCATCAGAGAAAAGCTCCCGTCGTCGGCGACGGAGACCGTCGCGGCGGGATCCGTCGTATCGAGGTCGAGCGTGCTGAGCTCGCTGCCGCCCGGCTGGACCGCGCCGGCAGCGCCCTCCACCTTCACGCCCCCGAGCTGTCCTGTGAACGTCCCGGGGTCCGCGTCAGTGATGGTGAGGAGACTGGCGATGATCGACGGCGGCTCCGGCTGCGGGCTCACCACGCAGCCGGAGAAGAGGAGGCCGGCGAGGCAGAGCGCGCTGCTGGGGAGCCATCTCGGCCATCTCGAACGGGGGCGGGGTCGCATCGCAGCGCGGTCTAAAGCAGATTCAGTGCCAGTTGCGGTGGCTCGCTGAAGCGATTGAATTCATTCAGCTTCCTCGCTGTCTCGCGCTCGTCGGTTGTCTCGTTGTGTCTCA
>FSTQ01000455.1_pt1 | contig 11742 bp, 8 predicted proteins | sample 1637281 | NCBI WGS metagenome assembly FSTQ01 (sample SAMEA3914818, study PRJEB12502) | metagenome | biome: forest; material: soil | place: Canada | collected 2010-06-26 | depth 0.1 m
CCGCAAGGTGGTCGGGGGTGTCGTGCTTTTGTGCGCCTGACAGCGGGAGGCCGGCCCCGAGCGCCGGAAGATGCTCCGAGAGCGTCTCGAGCAGTCCTCTTCGTTTCAGAGCCTGTTCAACAAGCTCTCAGCTATCGGCCCAGGTGCGGCCCCAGCCGACATCGACGACCAGCGGCACATCGAACGCGTAGGCGGTCTCCATCGCCTTGCGGACCTTCTCGCCGGCTTCCTCCGCGAGGGCTTCGGGGACCTCGAAGACGAGCTCGTCGTGCACCGTCAGCACCATGCGCGCGCCGGGGACGACGGGGCCTTCGAGGCGCACCATCGCCAGCTTGAGCAGGTCGGCCGAGGTGCCCTGGATCGGCGTGTTCTTGGCGATGCGCTCGGCCTGGGCGCGGCGCTGCAGGTCGGTGTTGTGCAGATCGGGGAGCAGGCGGCGGCGGCCGAAGAGCGTGTGCACCGCCTCGTTCTTGCGGGCGCCTTCCATCGTCTCGTCCATGAACCTGCGCACGCCGCTGTAGCGATCGAAGTACGCGTCGATGAACTTCGCCGCCTCCTGCCGCGGGATGCCGAGGCGCTTCGCCAGCGCCCCCTCGCCCATGCCGTAGATCACGCCGAAGTTGATGGTCTTGCTCCGGCCGCGCATCTCGTCGGTCACGCCCTCAGCCGGGACGCCGAAGATCTCCATCGCCGTGCGCACGTGGACGTCCTGGCCGGTGCGGAAGGCGTCGACGAGGACCGGGTCTTTCGAGAGGTGGGCGAGCACGCGGAGCTCGATCTGCGAGTAGTCGGCGCTGAGGATCACCGCGCCGGGAGGGGCGATGAAGGCGCGGCGGATGATCTTGCCGAGGTCGGAGCGGATCGGGATGTTTTGCAGGTTGGGGTCCTGCGACGAGAGGCGGCCCGTCGCGGCGACGGCCTGGCTCCAGCGCGTGTGGATGCGGCCGGTCTCGGGGTGCATCAGGCGCGGGAGCGCGTCGACGTAGGTGCCCTTGAGCTTGGCGATGGCGCGGTGCTCGAGCACGAGGGCGGGGAGCGCGTGGTCGTCGGCGAGGGACTCCAGCACCCCGGCGTCGGTGGAGCGGCCGGTCTTGGTCTTCTTCGTGGCCTTGAGGCCGAGGACGTCGAAGAGGATCGCCTCGAGCTGCTTCGGGGAGCCGAGGTTGAAGTCCTGGCCGGCGGCGGCGCGGGCCTTCTCTTCGAGGGAAGCCAGCTCTTTTGCCATCTCCTTGCCGAGGACGTCGAGGGCCTTGGGGTCGACGAGCACGCCCGTCTCTTCCATCCCCGCGAGGATGTGCGAGAGCGGGAGCTCGAGGTCGCGGAGCAGGCCGTCGAGCTTGAGGTCACGGAGGCGCGGCGCGTAGCGATCGGCGAGGCCGAGGGTGATCTCGGCGAGGCGCGCGGCGTGGGTGCCGGCGGCGGTGACGTCGAGCTCGTCGAAGAGGCGCGCGGCCTGCCCGCGCTTCTTCGGAGCGCCCCCGTCGAGCGGCGGGAGCTTCACGCCGGCGTCGCGATCGGCGAGCGCTTCGAGCGTGTTCTCGGCCTCGGGATCGAGGAGGTAGCTCGCCAGCATCGTGTCGAGCTCGGCGCCGGCGAGGTCCATCCCGTTACGGTGGAGGAGCACCTCGCTGTACTTGAGGTCGTGGCCGATCTTGCGCAGCGCGGGGTCGGCGAAGAGCGGGCCGAGCACCTCGCGCACCACGTCGAGCGAGGGCTGCGCGGGGGCGCCGAGGTAGCGGTGGCTCACGGGCAGGTAGGCGGCGCGGCCCGCGCGCACGGCGAGCGCGATGCCGCTGATGGAGGCGCGCATCGGCTCGGGAGACGTGCCCCACACCGCGAAGGCCACGCGCCCCGCGGCGCGGGCCTCGGCGGCGACCTTCTCGAGGTCTTCGCGCGCGAGGATCACCGAGAAATCGCCGCTCATTTCGATGGCCTTGGCCGCGGGCGCGGGGAGAGCCTTGAGGAAGCGCGAGAAGCCGAGCTCGCTGAAGAGCGCGCGCAGGCGCTCGTTGTCGGGGCTCCCGTAGCGGAGCGTGTCGAGGTCGAGCTTCACGTCGGCGCTGACGTCGAGCGTGACCAGCTGCTGCGAGAGGCGCGCCTCTCCCTCGTTGGCCTGGAGCGACTCGCGGATCTTCACCTTCTTCACCTCGCCGAGGCGCGCGTAGACGGCGTCGAGCGAGCCGAACTGGGTGAGGAGCTCGGCGCCGGTCTTCATGCCGACGCCGGGGACGCCGGGCACGTTGTCCGAGGTGTCGCCCACGAGCGCGAGGAGATCGCGGATCTGCGAGGGCGGGACGCCGAACTTGGCGACGACCTCGGGCGTGCCGTAGACGCGATCGCGCATCGCGTCCCAGAGCACGACTTTGTCGCCGTCGACGAGCTGCATCAGATCCTTGTCGCTGGAGGCGATGACGACGCGCAGGCCCTTCTCGAGCGCGCGCGCCGTGGCGACGGCGATGAGATCGTCGGCCTCGAGGCCGTCGGCGATGAAGATCGGGATCCGGTAGGCCTCGACGAACTCGCGGCTGCGCTTCATCTGCACGACCAGATCGTCGGGCGGCGGCGGGCGGTGCGCCTTGTAGCGCGCGTCCATCCCGGTGCGCAGGCGCGGCCCCTCCGAGTCCATGGCCACGCCGAGGTACACCGGCTTGCGGCGCTCGATGAGCTGCTGAATCATCGCTACCGTGCCGTAGGTCGCGTGCGTCGGCTCGCCGGTGGGGCTCGTGAGCGGGGCGACCGCGTGGTAGGCGCGGAAGACGTAGCCCGAGAAATCGATGAGGTAGAGGACGTCGTCCGCCCCGGCGGGCGGCAGCACGGTGGGGCGCGACATGCGCGCGTGCTTAGCACGGTGGGTGCGCGGACTCCCGCTCACCGCGCTCGCCTCGCGGGGAGGCCTCGGCTATCGAATCGAGGCCGTGAAGAAGAAGGCCGCACTCTTCGCCTCCGCCGCGCTGCTCCTGATCGCGTGCGATGATCCTGCGCCTACGCCTGCGCCTGTCGCGAGCGCGGCGAGCGCGACGTCGAGCCCGGCGCCGGCTGTCGCCTCCGCTGCGGCGCGGCCCAGCGCGACGGCCGCAGCGACGGCCGCAGCGACGGCCGCGGCGGCGACGCCCTCGCTCCAGGTGCTTCGACTCACGCTCACCTCGGAGGTGAAGCAGAAGGAGCCCGTCGACGAGCTCAAGGAGGCCGGCCCCGGGCAGCGCGTGTGGGCGCACCTGGCGCTGCGCAACCGCTCGCCCGACGCGCGGCGGGTGAGCGTGACGTTCAAGGTCGACGGCGACGAGCGCTCGACGGTCGACCTCCAGGTCGCCTCGTCGTGGTCGTTCCGGACCTGGGCCTACAACACGCTCCGCGCCGGCGACAAATCAGGCGAGCTCACCGTCGAGGTGCGCGACGACGCGGGCTCGATCATCGGCCAGGCGAAGCTGCCGATCAAGGCGACCGCGGCGAAGAAGGCGGCCCCCGCGAAGTGATCGCCGGCTCGCTTCGCCCGCGCTTTCATGCGAAATGCGGCCGATGAACCCCGGCTCTGCCTCGCCCCTGGTCGTCTTCATCACCGGCGCTTCGTCGGGCTTCGGCGCGGCGATCGCCCGCCGCTTCGCCCCGCTCGGCGCGCGCCTCGTCCTCGCTGCGCGCCGCGGGGATCGCCTCCTTGCGCTGGCCCGCGAGCTCGCTGTGCCCGCGCACGTCGTCGAGCTCGACGTCCAGGATCGCGCCGCGGTGGAGGCCGCCGTCGCGGCGCTCCCCGCCGACTTCGCCGAGGTCGACGTGCTCGTCAACAACGCCGGCGGCGCGCACGGCCTCGATCCCGCGCAGTCGGCCAACGTCGACGACTGGGAGACGATGATCGACACCAACGTGAAGGGCCTGCTCTACGTGACGCGGGCGATCCTCCCCGGGATGGTCCGTCGCGATCGCGGACACATCGTCAACATTGGCTCCGTGGCGGGGACGTACCCCTACCCCGGCGGCAACGTCTACGGCGCGACCAAGGCCTTCACCGCGCAGCTCTCGCTCAACCTGCGCGCGGATCTCGCGGGCAAGCGCGTGCGCGTCACCAGCATCGAGCCGGGGATGGCCGAGACCGAGTTCTCGCTGGTGCGCTTCAAGGGCGATGAAGAGAAGGCCAAGGCTGCGTACCAGGGCTTCCCGCCGCTCTCGGCCGACGATGTCGCCGAGGCGGTCGTCTGGTGCGCGACGCTCCCCGCGCATGTCAACGTCAACCGGCTCGAGCTGATGAGCGTGATGCAGTCGTTCGCGGGGTTCTCGATCAAGCGCGAAGGTTGATCAATGCTCGGCGAGGAAGCCGTGCAGTAGCCCGATGAAGGCCTCGGCCGCCTCGATGTGGGGCGCGTGGGCGACGCCGGGGAGCACCTCTTCGCGCACCTTGCCGCCGGCCTCGCGGTAGGCGTCGAAGAGGGCGCGCGTCTGGGCGATCATCGGCTGCGGCGGGAAGACCTCTGCGCCGGGCCAGCCGGGGACGGCGCCGAGCTGGCCGAGGAAGCCGAGGTCGAAGAGCGAGGTGTCGGAGACGATGGAATCGTCGGCGCCGCGGATCCAGAGCACGTCGGGGCGCGAGGCGATCCGCGCGAAGCCGCGGAGATCGGTGTAGCGCGGCGAGATGGCGTTGTTGACCCCGCGCTTCCCCGGCGCCACGCCCGGCCAGCTCTCCGAGGTGACGATGTCGCCGGCGTAGTTGTCGTCGCCGACGGTGATCTTGAGCATCTCGGCGACGAGCTCGTCCTCCCGCGCCTGGCCGAGGCGGAAGGGGGGCTTGAAGTAGAACTGGTTCATGATCCTGCGCGGCGACACGTCGTGCTTGTCGCTGTCGTCCTTCTCGGCGAGGAGGCGCTTGAAGTCGGCGTTGGCCGTACCGCCGCCCGAGCCGGCGAAGTCGGGCGAGCAGGGCGTGCCCGCCGCGTCGCGCGTGCCGCCGAAGCCGACCGGGGACATCGGCGCCAGCAGCGTCAACGAGGCCACGTCCTCCGGGTGATCGACGGCGTACTGCATGATCACCCCCGCGCCGGCCGACCAGCCGACCAGGTGCGCCTTCTTGCCCGCCGCGCCGACGTCGGCGTGGGTGAGGAAGGCGCGGAGATCGTCCGAGAAATCGCGGAGGCCGCGCGTGGCGTCGACCGGGAGCGCCTCGGCGTCGCCAAAGCCGCGGAGGTCGAGCGCGAGCGCGTGATAGCGCGGCGAGAGGGCGGCCATCGTGTCGGTGAAGAAGGCGGCCGACGAGACGTTGCCGTGAACGAAGACCACCGGCGCGCCCGCCGGATCGCCGGAGGAGAGCAGCCGCGTGCGACCGAGGGACGTCGTGATCGAGCGCGAAGAGACCCGCGAGAGGGACGTGGGAGAGGTCATGGTCACTCCTGATTACCAGACAAACAAGGCGCGAAGCGAGGGGGTGCTGCCCCTCTCGTGAGGAACAGCACCCCTCTCGCAGGCTTCAGCTCACGGCACCGAAGCGAGCTTGTTGATCATCTTGGTCCACACCGCCTGAGTCACGCCCATGTCGAGGTGGCCATAGGCCATGGCCTCTTGCGCCGACTTCGCCGTCTTCTGGGCCGCCGTCCAGCCCTGGGTGAGCTGGGTCTGCGCGGCGATGCTCACGTCGAAGAGCACGCCGTCGCCGTGGGGCGCGCTGGTCGGGGTGGCCATCCCGTCCATCTCGAAGGGGGTGCCCCCGGTGCCCACGGCGCTGCCGTGAAGGACATAGAGGTAGTCGAGCGCCGGGTTGAGGCCATGGCTCTTGAGGCGAGCGATGAAGTTACCGCCCATCTCCATCGCGGCCTTGATGCCAATCCCGTCCATGAGGCGGTAGGTGGCGTAGCCGAAGAGGTAGGAGTCGGCCGTGGAGGCGTTGTAGTAAGCGTGGTTGGCCTTGCAGGGGAAGGCCACCGGGTCGTAGGCGGTGTTGCGGCAGGTGGTGTGAGCCGTGTTGTCGAGCATCGCCCCGCCGACGATGGGAGCGACGTTGTAGGCGAGCTTGATCACCAGCCATTGACGCCACTTGGACTCGTCGGTGTCGATGGTGGACCAGTTGACGCCGATCTGCCCCGTCTGCCGGTCCGGCGTGGGGTAGTACGAGCGCAGGTCGTTGGCCACCTGGAGCTGCCCCTGGTACGGAGAGACATAGGTGCCGTTGTCGTCGAACGCGCCCCACATCGACATGTTGTATTTGTCGAAGTTGTAGTCGGCCGCGGCCAGGCCCTGCGCCGTGTTGAGGGTCTTCAGGCTCTTGGGGTGGAGGGGCTTACCGGTGGAGTCGAGGCCGGTGATGTTGGAGGTGTAGATCTTCGACCAGAAGTCCGGCCACACCGCGCCGCGGTTGGCGCAGATCGAGTCGGCGTAGGGGTTCGGGTAGATCGACTGCGGTGACCCCAGGAAGCCCCAGGTGACGCACTGGATGGCCGAGAAGCTGCTCCAGGCGAGGGGCCCTTGGCCGACCGGCGCGTTCTCCTTGGCGCTGGCGATGACGAGGTTGTCGTAAGGGTGGCGGAAGTTGAGATCGATGCCGAGGTGCGGGCCCGAGAGCGCGATGTAGGCGCGCACGTCGTTCTGGAAGGCGGGGACCCGCTTGGCCTGCTCGGCGGCGAGGGCCTCGAAGTGCTTGGTGCCCCAGTCCGTCCACTTGGCGGCGTCGGCGAGGTACACGTCGGCGGCGATGGTGCCTTTGCTCCAGGCGATGACGTCCACCTTGGGGCGGCCGGTGAGGGTCTTGATGCGACGAACGGCGTTGGCGAGGTTGATGGCCTGGTTGAAGTTGTCGCCGTGGAAGGTGCCAAAGGTGACGGCGTAGGTGCAGGTCCCGGCGGTCTCGAGCGCCTGGACGAAGCCAGTCTGATGCGGGGTGTCCGGGTAGGTGTTGCCCGAGCCGTCGTTGCCGTTGGGTTGAATCCAGACGTTGCCATTCTGGATCGAGCCGTGGACGAGGAGCACCGGTGTCTTCGTGGTGTCGCAGCTGAGCGTCGCTGTCTTGGGGCCGATCTGGAGGAGCACGAAGCGCGCTTCGGGGCGCATGGGGCTCTTGGTGGCGGCGCAGGCCGGCGCCCCCGTGGTCCCGTTCGAGCCGGCGCAGGGGCTCTTGTAATAGAGGTTGAACCCGTCGACGAGCTGCTGGTTGAGAGAGCCGTAGTAGGTCTGGAGCGGGTAATCCGTGTCCTGGTAGGTGTCCTGCCAGCGCTCTTTCTCGGTGCGGAGGTTGTAGCCCTCGGTCCGGTAGGCCTGGTGGCCCTCGAGCAGCTCGATCTTGCCCCACGACCAGGAGGGCGGCTTGGTGCTGCCGACGACGGCGTAGTCGTCGCTGTAATTGGCACCCACCGGCGGGTCGAAATAACCCACGAAGGCCGCCGGGATAGCCGTGGTCACATAAGAGCTGACAGCGGGCTTGATCTCCGCCGAGCCGCCGCCGCCGTTGCCGCCCTCGCCCTCGGCGGGGTCGAGCGGGTCGACTTTGCAGGCAGACAGGAGCCCGAACCCGAGAAAGAGGGCCGTCATCGGCGCGAGAGCGCGGCGGCGCGAGCGGGGGAAAATAGCAGTCTCACGCTTCGTGAACAGGGACATGGCAACCTCCGAATCAGCCGCGCAGGGGTAAGGCCGGTGCGCTCGCCAAAGACAGTGCGGGCCAGACTATGCCTGTTTTTATTGCAGTGCAACATAGACCTTTTCGGAGGCGCGGATTTCAATCCACGCGTCCACGCCGCACCGCGTCTCGAATTGACGCTTCAGTCCCCGGCTATCGTCAACGCACGATGTTTTTGCGCGTCACGAGGACCTCGACCGAGCCCGAGCCCTCGCGGCTGACGACGACCGAGACGCGCGAGCCCTCGGGGCCGCGGAGGCGCTGCACGCAGTCGCTCAGCGCCATGCCCTGCGCGTCGAGGCCGTCGATGCGGGCGAGGACGTCGCCCACCTGGAGGCCCGCGGCCTGGGCGGGGCCGTTGGGCACGAGCCAGGAGATCGCCACCCCGCGCGGCTGCGGGATGAGGATGGCGCCGACGCCCGCCATCTCGTTGTCGGCGCCGCCGTCGCCGCGCGGCGTGAGCTCGACGTCTTGCACGAGGGGGACGCCGCTGCGGGTGGTGAGGCCGGAGATGATGCGCGAGCGGTAGCTGTCGCTGGAGATGCGGATCGAGAAGGGCCCCGGGGGCGCGCCCTCGAGCGTGAAGGCGCCGCTCTCGTCGCTGCGGCCGGGGGCGATCAAGTTGGCGGTGGTGCTGGTGGCGGCGTCGAGCGCGACGACGGCGCCGGCGATGGGCTTGCGCGTCTCGGCGTCGATGACCTTGCCCGTGAGCGTCGCTCCCCGGGCGAGCACGATGCGGACGTGGTGGGTGATGCGCGCGGCCTCGACCTCGATCTGCGAGCTCCGCGCGGGCGGGCGGCCGTCGGCGCTGGCGGTGAGTACGTACTTGCCCGGCGCGAGGCCGTCCCAGAGGAAGGCGCCCTTGGGGTCCTGGATCGAGCGCGCTTGCCCGGTGGGCGGGATGGTCTCGGCGGACTCGCCCGTGCCCATGAACGACTCGATCGCCACGAGGTAAGGCGAGATCGGGCTGCCCTTCTCGTCGACGACGACGCCCTCGATGCCGCCCGCGGCGCGGAGGCGGACGATGTTGTCGCGGCCGGCGACGAGGGCCATCCGCTCCGAGGGCGTGAAGTCGGGGTGATGCGAGACGGCGAGGCACCCCGCGGCCTGCGGCGCGAGCTTGAAGTGGCCGTCAGCGTCGGTCGAGGTGGCGAGCTCTTTGTCGCGATCGTCGCAGCCGACGAAGGCGCCCGCCAGCGGCTTGCCGCTCGGATCGAGGACGGTGCCGGTCACCGGCCCTTCGGGAGGCGCATCCGGGGCCGCGGTCTTGACCGGCCGAGGCGTGAAGTCTTCGTGGACCGGCGCCGACGTGGGCTGCTCGATCGCCGCGCGAGGCGGCGCGGGCGGCGCGGCGAACGCTCCCGGCTTCGGGACGAGGATCCACGTCAGCAGCGGGAGAAAGAGCAGCGCCGCGCAGAGCAAGGCGATGGAGAGCCACACCCTCTTCGGAGAAGACTGATCCGAGGAGCCGAGCACGACAGGCGGTTCTTAGCGGAGCAGGGGAGCGCCGTCACGCGGACCCATTTGCCCGCCCCTTCGCTCGCCCCCTAACCCCCGACCCCTTTCCCCCAAATTTGGGGGCAAGGGGAGCTGCTCGCTCCAGATCATCCACCTCCCTTTCCCCCAAACTTGGGGGAAAGGGCCGGGGTTAGGGGGCTTCCGGCTTCTTCACGCGATCACCGTCGCGAGGCGGAGGCGCGCCGGCGTCGGTGATCACCTCACCGGCCACGCTGGCCTTCGACTCTCCAGCGGGGCCGAGGGCGGCGTTCTCCGGCTCGGCGGGCCAGGGGGTTTCGCTCGAAGAGCCGCCGCAAGCGGCGAGGGCGGCGCCGAGGAGGCAGCCGGCGAGGATCAGGAGGCGGCGCATGGGCCGCCATCCTAGTCGGTGAGAATGAAGGTGGGCAGGGAAAGCAGGGAGAGCAGCGGGACGCCGCTCCCCGAGGGTGCGGCTACTTCGTCTCGACCAGGTTGGTCCGAGCGATCCAGATGCAAGCCGCCGCGTTGATGCCGCACCAGGCGAGCAGCGCGGTGTGGCCGAGCGGACCGGTCGTCTCGCCCAGGACGGCGACCGACGTGAGGTAGGCACCGGTGCCCGCGGCGAGGCCGGCGATCCACGGGCGGAGGCGCTTCGAGCCGAAGGAGATCGCCATCAGGCCGAAGGGGATCAGCGCGTTGGCGAAGGGCAGCCAGCGGTGCATCGAGGCGCCGAGGAAGAAGTCGAGATCGCCGAGCGGACGCGCGAGGAGATCGACGGCGACGTGGACGCGGGGGAGGAGCCAGGGGGCGAAGAAGAAGAGGCCCGGGCCCGCGGCGAGCGCCGGGATCCAGTAGCTGAGGCGCCAGGGGCTCGTGGCGTCGGGGTTGCGCTTCTTCGCGGCGCGGGCGACGACGAGGGTGATCGCCAGGAGCGCGGCGAGGCGCGCGGCGAGGTGGGTGAAGGTCACGTGCTCGGTCGCGGCGCCGGCCTGGAGGATGCCCGCGCCGTAGAGCTTCGCGCCGCCCTCGGAGGGATCGACCACGCGCGCGCTCTTGCGGATGGCCTCTTCCACGGCGACGGGATCCGTCACGCCGAGGCTGACCAGCAGGGCGGCGACGCCGGCGACGTGGGGCGCCGCCATCGACGTGCCGCTGTAGCCGACGAAGTTCACGCACGACTCGCGGCCCTTGTTGCAGATCGTCTGCTGCACGATGCCGACGCCGGGCGCCGCGACGTCGACCCCGTCGCCGCGCGAGGAGAACTTGGCGAGCTTGTCGTCGGCCCCGGTGGCGCTGACGCCGATGACGCCGTCGGAGGCGCCGGGGAACTGCACGTGCCCGCCGGTGTTGCCGGCGGCGGCGACGACGACCGTGCCGCGGGAGATGGCGTAGTCGATGGCCTTCTGAAGCACGCGCGAGTTGCGCGGGCCGCCGAGGCTGAGGTTGATGACCTGGGCGCCGTGCTCGGCCGCCCAGCGGATGCCGTCGGCCACGTCGGCGGTGGTGCCGAAGCCGTTCTCGTTGAGGACCTTCACCGGCATCAGGCGCGCGTGGAAGGCGATGCCGGTCACGCCGAAGTCGTTGTTCGTCGACTGGGCGATCGTCCCGGCGACGTGCGTCCCGTGGCTCTGATCGTCGTTGGCGTGCTCGTTCCCGGTGACGAAGTTCCACCCGCCGACGCACTCGGTGTCCTTCAAGTCGCTGCCCTTGGTGAAGGGCCCGTAGTCCTCGCAGGCGATGCCGGTGTCGACGACGGCGACGGTGACCCCGCGCCCCGTGGCGAAGTCCCAGGCCCGCGTCGCGCCGATGCGCTCCATGTTCCACTGATCCTTCATCATCGGATCGTTGGGCATGAAGGAGGCGCGCACGCGGGCGAGCGGTTCGGCGATCTCGACGCGGGGATCGTGGTGGAGGCGGAAGAGCAGCTCGCCCTCGCGCGCCTGGGAGACGGTGGCGATCTCGGCCTTGGTCTCGGCGGCGAGGGCCGTGGGCTTGAAGGAGAGGCCGAAGTCGCTCGCGAGGTTGGCCAGCGCCGCGTCGTCGAGGTCGTCCTTGGCGTCGACCAGGATCTGCCCGGGGATGTCCTCGGCTGTGGGGTCGAGATCCGTGGCGCCGTTGGTGGCCTCGTCGGCGAAGGCGGTGGGCTCGCCTAGATCGCCGGGAGCGCGAGCGTCGCGCGGCCCTTCAGCGGCGGCGTGGCCGCTGAGGAAGGCGCAGGCGGCGACGAGCGCGAACGGGATGCTGCGAAAGACGACAGGAACCGCGCGGGATTTCAGCATGGCTCTCCTTGAGGCCCGGCCCTGTCCGCACGTGGTGTGGTCAGGGCCGGCGCGACCGCGCAGCGGGCGTGGGCGCGGGTTCGGGGCGAAGCCCCATCGAAACCAGGGGCGAAGCCCCGTCGGAACCAGACTAGCGCCAAGTTCTCGCGGAGCCATCGGGAGTTCTCCCGGGGCCCATCGATCGAGGACGTCCGATTCGTGTCCGTCGCGGCGCGCTCGACCCCGCCGGGCCGGCCGGCGAGCGAGTTCTCGCCCGGTCGCCGGGAGGTGCCACCCTCCTGCGCAGCCGCGTTACCGCTGGTGCACTGTGCACCACCTCGAGTGTGCAGTCGCTGGTGCGCGGCGCACCACCTCGATCGCGCACTCGCTGGTGCACGGCGCACCACCTCGGTCGGGCACTCG
>FSTQ01000082.1_pt1 | contig 11723 bp, 10 predicted proteins | sample 1637281 | NCBI WGS metagenome assembly FSTQ01 (sample SAMEA3914818, study PRJEB12502) | metagenome | biome: forest; material: soil | place: Canada | collected 2010-06-26 | depth 0.1 m
CTCTGGATCCCGATGCCGAGCCACCGGCCGGCGCCGCCCCCTTCGGCAGCGAAGCGCCATTAGGCGACTCAACCGCGTTGAGCCGCGCTGTCGCGGATCCGCACGTGCCTTTTGGACCATGCCCCCAGGCGCATGAAGTCCGTCGTGCCCCTCTGTGCCGCGTGGGCTCGCCGTTTACCCCAGGTCCTCGCTCTGATATGCCTGTCGCTCGCGCTGGCGCGAGGAGGATCGAGCAATGGCGATGACGACGATGAAGAAGCTTTTGGGTGCCGGGATTGTGACGAGCAGCCTGCTCTGCCTCCTCACCGGGACCGGCCTCGCCGACATCTCGGGCTGGGGCGGCGGCGATTGCCGCGCCCTCGCCGGCGGCGACTCCAGCTACTGCACGACCGACGACTGCAAGGGCATCGTCAAGCACGACTCCAGCTACTGCAAGACCGACGACTGCAAGGCCTGGGCGAAGAGCGACGCCAGCTACTGCACGACCGACGACTGCAAGGGCATCGTCAAGCACGACAAGAGCTATTGCCGCACCGACTTCTGCAAGGGCATCGCCAGCGGCGACGCCAGCTACTGCAACAGCGACGACACGTGCAAGGCGATCACCAAGCGCGACAAGAGCTACTGCAAGTAAGAGCTCATCGCAGCGAGAGCCGGCCTAGGTGTCTGGTGTCAAACGACACCAGACACGGAGCCGCCAGTGATTTTCGTCGAGCTGGGTGTGCCGCCAAGGCGGAGGAGGAGCCGTACGAAAGTACGGTGACGACGACAACGCCGGCGGCGCGCCCAGATCGGCGAAAAGCACCAGGCTCCTACCGCGGCCGGCTCTTCGGCAGCGACGCGCCCTCGATCGCGAGCAGGCGCGCCTTGGTGTCGAGCCCGCCGGGCGACGTGAAGCCGCCCGGCTTCCCGCCCGCGCCGATCACTCGATGACACGGCACCACGATCGGTAACGGGTTCTGCGACATCGCCTGACCCACCGCGCGCGCCCCCGCTGGCGAGCCGGCGTCGCTCGCCAGCTCGCCGTAGGTGCGCACTTCACCGCTCGTGATCCGCCGCGCCGCCTCGTACACCTTGCGATGAAACGGGGGCATCCCTTCGAGATCGACGTCGATGCTGTCGAGGTCGGCGCGCTTGCCCGCGAGGTGGCGGACGATCCGCGCGATCGCCGCCTTCACCGCGGCCGGCGGCGTCGTGGCTCCGCCCTCCTTCGGCAGCGTGATCCGAGCGAGGAGCACCGCCCGCGTCGCCTCTTCGCTCTCGTACGGGAGCTGAAGGCACACGAGGCCACGCCCATTCCAGGCGACACCGCACGGCCCGATCGCCGTGCTGAACACCGCGTGCCCCTCTGCAGATCGACGCTTCTTCATCACGGCGCCTGGTGGCAAACCGCCTCGACGTTGTGACCGTCAGGGTCGAGGACGAACGCGGCGTAATAGCCGGCGTGGTAGTGCGCGCGCACGCCGGGCGCCCCGTTGTCGCGCCCGCCCGCGGCGATCGCGGCCGCATGGAACGCGTCGACGGCGGCGCGATCCGGGCTGCGAAACGCGATGTGCGACGGCTTGGGCGCGCCCTTCCCGAGCCAGAAATCAGGCTTGCCGCCCTCGCCCAGGCCGACGGCCTGCTCGCCGAAGTCCATCAGCGTCGAGTAGCCGAGCGGCTTGAGCGCGGCCTCGTAGAAGCGCTTGCTCGCCGCGGCGTCGGAGACATGGATGGACATGTGATCGATCATGAGCGTTCTCCCTGAGAGGATGTGATTGCGTCGCGCGCCGCCGGCGTCACTCGTCGGGCGGGCTCGCCTCGTCGTCTTCGTGGTCCTCCGGCGGTGTCCCCCACACCTGCACGAGGTAGTCGCCCGCGCCCTCGGTCACCGCGACGTCGAGCGCATAGCGCCCGCTGCGGGCCGGGCAGAGCCGCCCGCGCGGCGGCGCCACGGACCAGCGATCGCGGCTGAGGTCCGCGGCGACGAGCCCGCCGTCGGGATCGAAGATCGCGAGATCGAGATCGACGATCCCGCGCTGCCCGACGGCGAAGGCGCGATAGCAGAGGCCCCGGCGCATCGACACGAGGAGCCGCTCGGATCGCTGCTGTTGCCGCTGTGAGCCGACGTGAACCGGCGTCAACGGCGTGAGCCCCAGCTTGGCGGCGCAGGCCTGGGTGAGGCGCTCGAGGTTCACCGTCGCGTCGTCGGTGGGCTGAAAGGCGCGGTAGCAGTCGTCCCACACGTTGCCGGTGCGCTTGGCCCTCGCGCGGACCGCGGGGGCCTCGTCGAGCTCGCCGGCCGCCTCTCCTGCGGGCGCGGCCTCGGCGTCGGCGTCGACAGCCGCGCCGACGTGGAGCGAAGCCGACGCCGCGCAGCCGCACGCGAAGGAGAGGAGGAGACCGAGGCCGACCAGGGAGCGCACGCCGCGAGCGTAGCCCGCGAGGGGCCAGGATGAGAACAGCCTGGAGATCGGACAATCCGTGTCCGCCCTGCGGACGTTCTGGGGTGCCGAGGTGAGAGGAAATGGCTACGAACAGAGGCGGATCAGCGTCGTCCACCCCGCCCAGAGCGCCAGAAGCCTCAGGCTGGCCAGCCCGGTTGGACACTGTTAGGGTGTTCAGTATGAGCCTCGCCGCCACCTCGCCCCTCCGAAAGCTCCTCTCCTCGGCGCAACCTGCCGAGGCCGAGGGAGCGCGGGCCAAAGCGCTCCCCCTCGGTCTCCGGCAGATCGACGAAGCGCTCCCGGACGGCGGCTTCCCGCGCGGCGCGGTGGTCGAGGTCGCCTCGCCTTACGGGCTCGCCCGCGCCACCTCGCTCGCGCTCGCAGCCTGCGCGTCGGCTCAAGCCGAAGCCAAGCTCCGTGGCGGCGACGAGACCGCGTCGGCCTGGTGCGCCTTCCTCGATCCAGCGCGCACCCTCTTCGCCCCCTCGGTCGCCCGCGCCGGCGTCGACCTCGAGCGCCTCCTCGTTGTCCAGCCCGCAGCAGAGGACCTCGCCCGCGTCGCCGCCCGCATCGTCGCGAGCGGCGCCTTCTCGGTGGTGGTGATCGATCTCGCGGGCGTCCCCGGGCAGAAGTCGCCGCAGCGGCTCGATCGCTGGGTCAACACGGTGCGCCGCCTCGCCCTCGCCGTCGAGGCGACAGAGACGTCGATCGTCCTCCTCACCGACGCCCACGCTCAGAGGTCGACGCCGCTCCCCGTCGCCCTGCGGATCGAGATCGATCGCGCCTCGACCGATCGCCTCGTCCTCCGCGTCGCCAAGGATCGCCGCGGCCGCATCGCCGCCGCCTCCTCGATCGCGCTGCCCTTCGAGACCGCCGCCTCGCGCCCCGGCGTCGCCGCCGCCGCCGCGCCGCCCCCGCCCTCCTCGCGCACCGAGCTGAAGAGCGCGTGAAAGAATCGTTGGAGGTCAAACGAACATGAAGCGCATCCTGGCGATCGTCGCCTCCCGCCTCGCCTGCGAGCTCGCCCGCCAGAAGCTCCAGGGCAAGAAAGCCGAAGCCGGCAAGCGCGCCAAGCCGGCCCCGCTCGCGGTGATCCTGGAGCGCGACGGCGGCGGCGCCCCGGTGCTGGAGACAGCGACGATCGACGTCATCGACGACGAGGCGCGCCGCCTCGGCGTGCGCGCGGGCCAGACGGTCACCTCGGCCACCGCGCTCGCCTCCCACCTCGAGGTTCATCGCATCACCTACGGCGAGATCGACGCCGCCCTCGGGCGCATCGCCGAGGTCGCGATGGCGTTCGGCCCGACAGCGGCCCTCCGCCTGCGCGAGTCCCCGGAGGACGCGCACCGCACGCCCTGGGGCGACGCTCCCTTCGACACGGTCTGGCTCGACATCACCGGCGCCGCGCACCTCGCGGGCGGCGAAGAAGAGCTCCTCGACGAGCTGGCCGAGCGCGCCTCTGTCCTCGGCCACTCGGTTCGCCTCGCCATCGCCGGCGGTCCCCGCCTCGCGCAGTCGCTCGCGCGGCACTCGCCCGGCCTCGCGGGCGCGCCGGGCTCGCGCGCCTCACGCCACCCGATCGCCGCGCCCAACGACGGCAAGCAGGCGATGGGGCCGCTCCCGGTGCAGGCCCTCCCGATCGATCCCGACACCGCGAGCTGGCTCATGCGCCTCGGCGTGATCACGGTGGGCGACCTCGCGCGCCTCCCGCGCCCCGCCGCGCTGGCCCGGCTCGGGGCGCGCGGCGCGGAGGCGCTCGATCTCGCCGCCGGCCGCGACGACATCCCCCTCCTGCCCTACGCCGCGCCGCGGATCATCGAAGAGTCGATCGTCTTCGAAACCGGCGTGGAGACCGCGGCCGAGCTGCTCTTCGTGCTCCGCGGCATGACGTCGCGCGCCGCCGCGCGCCTCGGCGCTCGAGGCGAGGCCGCCGCGCGCATCGAGGTGACGCTGCCGCTCGATCGATCGATCGCCGCCCTCCGCCTCGCCGATCGCGGGGAGGACGTGAACCCCGACGAAGGCGAGATCGCCCTGGGTTTCCACGTGGATCTGCCCGCCCCGCTCGCCGAGGACGTGGACTTGCTCCGCGCCCTCCGCGCCAAGCTGGAGCGCACCGAGCTCTTCGCGCCCGCGATCGGCATCCGGATGGTCGTCCCTCAGATCGTCTCCGCGCGGCGCGTGCAGCTCGATCTCGGGCGCGGCAAAGCCCTCGATCCGGACAAGCTGCCCGCGCTGCTCGCCGAGCTCTCGGCCGACATCGGCGCCGACCGCATCGGCGTGCTGTCCATCCAGGACGCGCACCGCCCCGAGGGTCGCTCGAAGCTGCGCCCGGCCAACGTGACGAGCCGGACGCTGCGCCGAGACGCGCAGATGGCCTTCCCGGGGGCGTGGAGCGCGCCTCCTCCGCTCGACCCAGCGCTCGAGCCGGCGCGCATGCTCCCCACCCCGGTCCCGCTCGGGAGGATCGGGAAGAGCAGCGTCATCGCCGTCGATCAGCAGCTCTTCGCCATCGACAAGCTGGAGTTCGTGATGCGCCTCGACAAGGCCGAGTGGTGGGCGCACTCGCCCGCCTCGCGCGACTACGTGCGAGCGTGGCTGTCGTCGGGCGACGAGCTCCAGCGCGTGGAGCGCCTGACGAGCGTGGAGATCGCCCCCGCCGGAGGCCGCAACGGCAAGGTGGGCGGAGCCAGCGGAGAGGCCTTGATCTACGTGGACCGCAACACGCGAGAGGCCTTCTTGCAGGGCTGGTGCGAATAAGAGCGCTGTCGACAGCGCGCCTCCCCGCCGGTTGACCTCGCGCCGCCTCCGTCGCACGAGCTCCGGCATGGCCATCGAGCTCAAGACCTCCCGCGACCTCCAGGCCATGCGCATCGTCGGCAAGATGGCCGCCGAGACGCTCTCCCTCGTCGGTGAATCCCTCCGCGCGGGCATGACCACCGACGACATCGACACCCTCGTCCGCGAGGACACCCTCCGTCGCGGCGCCACCTGCTCCACGCTCGGGTATCACGGCTACCCCAAGAGCGTCTGCACCTCGGTCAACGACGTCGTCTGCCACGGCATCCCCGGCCCGCGCGTCCTCGAGCTGGGCGACATCGTCAACGTCGACATCACCTCGTTCTACGGTGGCTTCCACGGTGACACATCGGCAACGTTCTACATCGGCGCGCCCTCTCCGGGAGCGCGCCACGTCACCGAGGTCTCCCGCCGTTGCCTCGCGCTCGGCATCGCCGAGGTCCGCGAGGGCGCGCGCATCGGCGACATCGGCGCCGCCATCCAGGAGTACGCCGAGGCCGAGGGGTGCAGCGTCATTCGCAACATCGTCGGCCACGGCATCGGCCGCAAATTCCACACCGCGCCGGACGTCCCCCACGTCGGCCGCCGCGGCACGGGCGTCCGCCTCAAAGCAGGCATGGTGTTCACCATCGAGCCGATGATCAACCTCGGCGGCCACGAGTACCGCGAGCTCGACGACGGCTGGACCATCGTCACCAAGGACGGCTCGCTCTCCGCCCAGTTCGAGCACACCCTCGCCGTCACCGCCACCGGCTGCGAGATCTTGACGATGCGTGACAGGCCGCTCGCGAACAGCGAAGGCCTCCGCCCGTCCGACGCGCTCGCGCCGCGCTGAGAGCGCGGAAGAAACAAGATTCAATCGGCGCGGCCCAGCATGTAGGTGAAGGAAGCTCGAGGTACCTCGCTTCCATGCTCATCCCCTTCGCCGAGCTCCTCGGTCGGTCGTGCTTTTCGTTCCTCGAAGGAGCGTCGCACCCGCACGAGATGGTGGAGCGATCCCACGATCTCGGGCTCACGGCGCTGGCGATCGCCGATCGCGACGGCCTCTACGGGAGCGTGCGCGCGCACAGCTCCGGGACAGCGCATGGCCAGCGCGTGATCACCGGCGCCGAGCTCACGCTCGAAGACGACGCGGGAGAGCCTCTGTACCCCGGATCCGTCGTGCTCCTCGCGCGTGATCTCCAGGGCTACGGGAACCTCTGCGGGCTGCTCACCCTCGCGCACGCCGAGCACGAGAAAGGCACGGCCGGGATCACCGTCGCCCAGGTCGCCGCCGCGGCCGCGGGGCTCACGGCGATCGTGCCCCTCGAGGCGCGGCGCGATCCCGAGGCGCCCCTCGACGCCGTGCTCGGCCCCCTCGCCGACGCCTTCTCGGAGCGCCTCTTCGCCGCGACATGGCGCCAGCGCGACGGCCGCGACGCGCACCGCACCGCCGCCGCGCTGGCCGCCGAGAGCCATTATGGACTCGGCATCATCGCCACGGCGCGCCCGCTCTATCACGACACGATGCGCCGGCCCCTCGCCGACGTCCTCCGCTGCATCCGGCTCAAGACCACGCTCGATCAGGCGGGGACGCGGCTCGCCCCCAACTCCGAAGCTCGCCTCCGCTCCGGCGCGGAGATGCTCTCTCTCTTCGGCGATCACCCGGCGTGGGTCCACGACACCGCGGCCATCGCCGAGGAGCACCCGTTCTCGCTCGGCGAGCTCGAGTATCATTTCCCGAGCGACACCCTCTGCCTGCCCGGCGAGGCCCCCGATCACGCGCTCCGCCGCCTCGTGGAGATCGGCTGTCGTGATCGTTACCCCGAGGGCACGCCCGCCAAGGTGACCGAGCAGATCGAGAAAGAGCTCGAGATCATCGCCCACATCAACGTCGCCCCGTACTTCCTGAGCGTCCAGCAGATCGTCGGGATGGCCCGCGAGAAGCGCATCCTTTGCCAGGGCCGCGGCAGCGCCGCCAACAGCGCTGTTTGCTTCGTCCTCGGCATCACCGCGGTCGATCCCGCGCGGAACAAGCTGCTCTTCGAGCGCTTCCTCGCCAAGGAGCGAGCCGAGCCGCCTGACATCGACGTCGACTTCGAGCACGAGCGCCGGGAAGAGATCATCCAGGCCATCTATGCCACCTATGGCCGCGAGCGCGCCGCCATGGTCTCCGAGATCATCAGCTATCGCGGCAAGAGCGCGCTCCGCGAGGTGGGCAAAGCGTTTGGCCTCGCCATCGATCAGGTCGATCGCCTGAGCGGCCTCGTCGTCCACATGGATCCAGGGCACATGTCCAGCGAGCGCATCGCCGAGACGGGCCTCGACCCCGCCGATCCGCGGCTGATGCGCGTGCTCGATCTCGCCCAGGAGCTCCGGGGGTTCCCGCGCCACATATCCATTCACGTCGGCGGCTTCGTCCTCTCCTCGCGTCCTCTGACGCTGGTCGCGCCGATCGAGCCCGCACGCATGGATGGGCGCACGGTGATCCCCTGGGACAAGGACGATCTCGAAGATCTCGGCTTCTTCAAGATCGACGTCCTCGCGCTCGGGATGCTCACCGCCATCCGCAAAGCGCAGGAGCTCCTCCACCCGCCGGGGGGCGCCCCCTTCGATCCCATCGCCGCGCTCGCCGCGATCCCGCAGGAGGATCCGGTCGTCTACGACGCGATCTGCAAAGCGGACACGGTTGGTGTGTTCCAGATCGAGAGCCGCGCCCAGATGTCGATGCTCCCGCGCCTGCGCCCGCGGGAGTTCTACGATCTGGTGATCGAGGTGGCCCTCGTCCGCCCCGGGCCCATTCAAGGCGGCATGGTCCACCCGTACCTGCGCCGGCGAAACGGAGAAGAGCCCAGCGATCCCCCGCACCCGTGCCTGACTGACATCCTCGCGCGGACGCGCGGCGTCCCGCTCTTCCAGGAGCAAGTGATGCAGATAGCCATGGTCGGCGCCGGGTACACGGCCGGCGAAGCGGATCAGCTCCGGCGTGACATGGGCGCGTGGAAGAAGACAGGCGCGCTCGATCGCCACTATCCGAAGCTGATGGCCGGGTTTCAGCGGCGCGGGATCTCGGAGCAGTTCGCCGAGCAGCTCTTCAAGCAGATTCAAGGCTTCGGCGAGTACGGCTTCCCCGAGTCCCACGCGGTGAGCTTCGCGCTCATCGTCTACTCGTCAGCCTGGCTCAAGGTGCATCACCCCGCCGCCTTCACTTGCGCCATCCTCAACTCGCAGCCGATGGGCTTTTACAGCGCCTCCTCGCTCGTCAAGGACGCCCAGCGCCACGGGGTCGAGGTCCGCCCCGTCTGCGTGGCGAGCAGCGACTGGGACTGCACGCTGGAGCCTTTGCCGCGCGAGCCCGGCGACGACGACGACCTCCACGCGCTCCGCCTCGGCCTCCGGCAGATCCGCGGCGTGGGAGAGGCCATGGCGCGCAACCTGATCCGCGCCCGCGCCGAAGCCCCCTTTGCCTCCCTCGACGATCTGATCCGCCGCGCCGAGCTCAAGAAGAACGAGATCGAGGCTCTGGCCGAGGCCGGCGCGCTCGCCGCGCTGGTCCCCGCGCGCCGCGACGCGCTCTGGAGGGCCCGTGCCCCGCGCGAAGGTGGCCTGTTCGAAGGCCTGCAGATCGAGCCCGACGAGGACGTGGGCTTGCCGCCGATGCGCCCTCTAACGCAGCTCGCGCTCGATTACGGCCGAGTCGGCCTGTCGCTCCACGATCACCCGATGCGCCACCTGCGCGAGTCGCTCCGGCCGCGCGGAGTGCGCCGCGCCGAGGAGCTCGCCTCACTCCCCGACGGCGCGCCAATCGAGGTCGCCGGCCTGGTCATTGGCCGTCAACGCCCGGGCACCGCGAGTGGGGTGACCTTCATCACGCTCGAAGACGAGACTGGCCTGGTCAACCTCGTCGTGATGAGCGCCGTGTTCGCGGAGAGCTACGGAGTCGCGCGCCACGCCCGGATGATGCTCGTCTCCGGGCGCCTGGAGCGACGAGGCGCGGTGATTCACGTGCTGGCCCGGAAGCTCTCCCGCCTGCGGCTCCCCGACGGAGAAGAGCCCAACGTGCGCTCCCGCGACTTTCACTGAGCCTTCTTGCGGAGCGCTTTCACTGTATCTCCGGCGATCTCCAGCACCTCGGTCTCTCCGCCGTAATAATGAGAGAGGCCGACGTCGATGCGCCAGACCCGGTCGTTGCAGCCGGAGCTGATCCCGCCGCGCTGCACGGTGTGGCCGACGACCATGCGCTTGGTCGAGGTCATCGACAGGGCCTCTCCCAGCACCCGGCAATCCTCGACGTCGGGAGCGGCGGAGTAGCGCCTCGTCCAGATCGGGCCGTCCTCGGCGATGGCGATCGGGGGAGGAGAGGGCCTGTCGCCGTTCATCCAGGCGCTGATCTCGCGGTTGATCCGCGCGAGGCCGTACTTGACGTGCTTGGGCAGGACCCCGGCGTGGACGAAGAGGGTGTCGCCGACGAGAGCGATGGTGTCGCGCCGGGCGAGGCGCTTGGCGTAAGAGGCGCCCGGCGCCAGGGCCGTGGCGCGCGCCCTGGCGGCCTCGGGGACCTCGGCGACGCGGGGATTGAGCAGGTTCGTGCCCGGCGCGCTGTCGAAGTCGTGAAAGCCCTTCTCGGTCACGTAGCGGAAATCGAGCTGAACGTTCATGATCTCGTGGTTGCCATTGAGCGAGATCACCGCGCCTCCCTTGGCTTTGGCCTCGTCCGCGAGGCGATCGAAGAGATCGACGATGGCGCGCTCGCCGTCGCCGCGGTCGAGCTGATCCCCTGTCTGCACCACGACGAGCGGGCCGCCGACCCAGTGGTCCTTGTCGTCGATGGCCCCACCGAGGCGCAGCGCCGCGCGGGCGGCCTCGAGGTCGCCGTGGAGATCGCCTATCGCGATGAGGCGCGCGGGCGCGGGCAAGCGCGTGAGCGGATCCGGCGGGGGCGCAGGGGCCGCCGCGGACGCAGCGCTCGGAGGAGCGGTGACCGCCGGGGGCGCCTCGATCTTCTGCGGCGCGCTGGGAGGTGGAGCGCTCGATCCCTTGTCGCAGCCGAGCCCGAGTCCGAGAAGGAGAGTGGTCGCGAGCGCGACGGCGCCGAGGTGCTTCACCCGCGCACCATACCCCGGAGGGGACGCGAGAGGCACGCTATCGCTGGGGTGTCGCCGACCGGATCACAAAAGATCCACCCCTGGCCGCCTGGCCGCTCGGCCGCGCGATCTCCGGAGTTTTCCGGCCAATCCAGGTTGGTGCCCGGCTTGCTATGTCGCTCTCCCATGACCCTGCACGCTCTCTCCCGATCGGCTCGCGCTGGAAAGCTCCACGTCTTTGCGATGCTGGCGCTCTTCGCTGCTGGGTGCACCCAGGCGGCCCCAGGTAAGCTCCAGGTGAACGTGGGTCAGGTCTCGGACGATGACGACGGCGCGGGCGGCGAAGGCGGCTCGACCGGAGCAGGTGGGGAGACGACCTCCAGCGGCACGACGGCCGCGAGCACCACGGCGTCGAGCGGTGGTGGGGTGTCGCAGCAAGCGACATACACGATCTCCTTCGACACGTCCGCGCCCGAGGTCGACCTCGACGACGCGGTCGAGATGATGATCACCGTCTCGCCCAACGGCTACGTGGGAGCGATCAGCCTGACGATCAACAACCTCGGCAACGGCGGGATCGAGGGGGCGTTCTCTTCGAGCAAGATCACCCTCGACGGCTCCACCGACGTTGAGGTGAAGCTCACGCTGACGACGATGTCCTCGACCCCTCCCGGTGAGCTCGACTTCAGCGTCTCCGCCAAGGTGGCGACCGGGGTCAAGACGGCGAACGCCACCCTCAACGTCCGCCCGGCCATCACCATCGTCATCCCCAAGAATGCCAATGGGCTCGGCGGTACGCAGAACGACCCTTACAAGATGGCCTTCGGCGATTACCCGATGAACGTCATCGCGGCCAAGGACATCTCCGCTCAGAAGCCGCTGACGGTGCGCTTCTTCAACGACGACGACGTGCCCCACGAGATCCACGCGGCCAACCAGTCCCAGGGCTTCCCCCACGATCCCGGCCCGATCGCGGCGCACTCGATGGATGGCCTGGTCCGCAAGGTCAACAGCAAGGGGCTCTACGACTTCTACCTCCACGATCAGAACACGCCGAAGACCATCGGGCGCCTCGCCGTGCAGTGACGCCGGCGCCTCAACCGAGGTGCGGCTCGAGGAACGTGAAGGTGTCCTTCCAGCATTGCTGAGCGTTCTTGCGCCAGACGAAGGCGTGGAAGGCGTGGACCTCTCCCTCGTAGAAGCGGATCTCACACGGTGTCTCGAGGCGATCGAGCGCGGCCTTGAGGCGGCGCGAGTCGTCGAGCACGGGATCCTTCGTGCCAATGGTGACGAAGAAGGGCGATAGCGGGCGGTCCGGCGGGAGGCCGCGCTCGAGGACGAGCAGGGGATCAGCGAGCTCGAGCGAACCGGGGGCGCTCGGATCGGCGCCGCCGATGTACGAGCTCGACACCTCGGAGATCCGGTCGTTGATGAAGGC
>FSTQ01000580.1_pt1 | contig 11667 bp, 8 predicted proteins | sample 1637281 | NCBI WGS metagenome assembly FSTQ01 (sample SAMEA3914818, study PRJEB12502) | metagenome | biome: forest; material: soil | place: Canada | collected 2010-06-26 | depth 0.1 m
CTCGCTACAAGTCCCCGGAGGCCCAGCAGCGCTTCGCCGAGCAAGCGCTCGCGAAGATCCGCGCGCTCCCCGGCGTGACGTCGCTCGCGGCGGTGAACACCGTGCCCATGTCGTTCAGCTGGTCGCTCAACCACCACGTCGAGACGGAGGGGCGGCCGCCGTGGCCGGCCGGCGGCGCACCGGACGTCGAGTTTCGCTACGCTTCGCCTGAGTACCTGGCGACCCTCGGCATCCCGCTCCGCGAAGGGAGGTTCTTCGAAGATCGCGATCAGGCGGCGTCGATCCCCGTCGCCGTGGTGAGCGAGACGATGGCGCGGCGCTTCTGGCCCGGCGAGAGCCCGATCGGCAAGCGCATCCAGGCGGACGACGATCCGCGGCGGTTCGAGATCGTCGGCGTCATCGGCGACGTGCGCAGCCTCGGTCTCGATCACGAGCCCGGCCCCGAGGCCTTGTTTCCGCTCGCCCAGCACCCGAGCGACTGGATGAGCTTCGCGGTGCGCAGCTCGGGCTCGCCCGCCGCCCTCCGCGGCGCGGTCCGGGCGGCGATGCGCGACGTCGATCCGCAGCAACCGATCGCCGACGTTCGCAACGGCGCACGGGTCTTCACGACGCTCGACGAGATGATCGCCTGGACGCTCTCGGCGCGGCGCTTCAGCGCCATCCTGCTCGAGGTGGCCGCGGCGGGCGCGCTGCTCCTCTCGGCTGTCGGGGCCTTCGGGGTGACGGCGTACTCGGTGGGGCGCCGCACCCACGAGATCGGCATCCGCGTCGCTCTCGGCGCCCGCCCCGCGGACGTCGTGCGCCTGGTGCTGAAGCAAAGCGCGGCGCTCGTCCTGCTCGGTGCGATCATCGGCCTCCCGTGCGCCATCTTCGCCACGCGCGCCCTCGGCGCGTTCGTCGACGGGGTGATGCCGGCGGATCCCGGCCTGCTGGCGGCTGCCGCCGCGCTGCTCGTCGCGACCACGCTCCTCGCCAGCTACCTGGCGGCGCGGCGCGCCACGCGCGTCAGCCCGATGCTGGCGCTGCGCGGTGATTGAGGCGAGACTCGCCCCCGTGAACACGCGCGAATCCCCGCGGATCCTCGTCGTCGACGATCAGGTCGACGTGCTCGAGGCGCTCCGCCTCTTGCTGAAGCCGGAGGGCTTCGCGGTCACCGCCGTGACCTCGGCCCCGGCGGCGATCACGGCAGCGCGGGAGACCGGCTTCGACGCGGCGCTGATCGATCTCAACTACGCGCGCGACACCACCTCGGGCAAGGAGGGTCTGGATCTGCTGAGCGCGCTGCGGGCCGCGGACGACGCGCTCCCGGTCGTGGTCATGACCGCCTGGGGCACCATCGACGGGGCGGTGGAGGCGATGCGCCGGGGCGCGCGCGACTACGTGCAGAAGCCCTGGGAGAACGCTCGCCTCGTCGCCACGCTGGCCGCGCAGATCGAGCTCGGGCGCGCGCTGCGAGCCTCGCGGCGCCCGCGCGCGCCGGGGGCCCTCGCGCCCGACGTGCCCGAGGTGATCGCGGCGTCGCGCGCGATGGACGCCGTGCTCCGCGTCGTCGATCGGGTCGGCCCCTCCGACGCCAACGTGCTCGTCACCGGCGAGCACGGCACCGGCAAGGAGGTCGTCGCTCGCCGCCTCCACGCCGTCTCGCGGCGACGCGCCGGGGCCTTTGTCGCCATCGACGCCGGCGCGCTCGCCGAGGCGCTGCTCGAGAGCGCGCTCTTCGGCCACGTGAAGGGCGCGTTCACCGACGCCAGGGCCGACCGTCCGGGCGCCTTCGCGCTCGCCCACCGGGGCACGCTCTTCCTCGACGAGATCGGGAACATGCCCGCGAGCCAGCAGGCGAAGCTGCTCCGCGTGCTCCAGTCGGGCGAGCTCTCGGCCGTGGGCTCGGCGAAGGTGGAGCGGGTGGACGTCCGCGTCATCGCCGCGACCAACGCCGACCTCGGCGCCGAGGTGCAGGCCGGGCGCTTCCGCGAGGATCTGCTCTACCGGATCAACACCGTCGAGATCCGCCTGCCGCCGCTGCGCGAGCGGCGGGAGGACGTGCCGCTCCTCGCCGCGCGCTTCCTCGCGCGCACGCGCGAGCGCTACGGCAAGCCGGCCGCCACGCTCTCGCCCGAGGCCATGGACGCGCTCCTGGCGCACGCCTGGCCCGGCAACGTCCGCGAGCTCGAGCACGTCGTCGAGCGCGCCGTGCTGCTCGCGCACGGCGATCGCATCGAGGAGGCCGATCTCGGCCTCCGCCCGGGCACGGGCCCGATCACGGCGCTGGATCACCTGACGCTCGAGCAGGCCGAGCGCCACGTGATCGAGCGCGCCGTCCGCCGCGCCTCGGGCAACGTGAACGAGGCGGCCAAGGCGCTCGGGCTGAGCCGGAGCGCGCTCTATCGCCGGCTCCAGCTCCAGGGGATCAAGGTCTCCGGATGAGCGGCGCGACCCGGCGCGGCGCGCGGCTCCGCCACGAGCAGCGCATCGGGTTGCTCGCGCTCGCGGCGGGCTTGCCGGGCGTGGTGGTGGCGCTCCTCCTGCTCTTCGCGGCGGACCTCGCGCCCAAGGTGAGCTTCTCGCTCGCCGCGCTGGTGCTCGTCCCCTGGCTCGCGCTCGCGCTGGCGATCCCGGGCCGCGTGGCGCGGCCGCTCCAGAACGTGGCGAGCGTGCTCTCGTCCTTTCGCGAGGGCGACTTCTCGATCTCGATCCGCGCCCGCGACACCGGCGGCGCCGACGCGCTCGGGCTGGCCTCGCGCGAGCTCAACGCGCTCGGCGAGACGCTCCGCGAGCAGCGCCTCGGCGCGCTGGAGGCCTCGGCGCTCCTCGCCAAGGTGGTCGCCGAGATCGACGTCGCCGTGTTCACCTGCGACGCGTCCGGGAGGCTGCGCCTCGTCAACCGCGCCGGCGAGCGCCTGCTCGGCCGCCCCTCGGCGGCGCTCGTGGCCCGATCCGCCGGCGAGGTCGGGCTCGGCGAGCTGCTCTCGGGCGAGGCGCCGCGCACGCTCACCTTCCCCGAGGGCGCGAGCGAGTGGGAGCTCCGCCGGAGCGCCTTCCGCCTCGAGGGCCGGAGCCACACGCTGATCGTGCTCACGCCCCTCGATCGCGCGCTCCACGAGCGCGAGCGCGAGGCCTGGCAGCGGCTCGTCCGCGTGCTCGGCCACGAGATCAACAACTCGCTCGCGCCGATCCGATCGATCGCCGAGAGCTCGCTCTCGCTGCTCCGGAGCGCGCCCAGGCCGATCGACGCCGACGAGGATCTCGCGCGCGGCCTCGGCGTCATCGCCAAGCGCTCGGCGGCGCTCGGCCGCTTCCTCAGCGCCTTTGCGAGCCTCGCGCGCCTGCCGCCGCCGCGCTTCGAGCCGGTCCCCGTGGCCGCGTGGGTCGAGCGCGCCGTCGCGCTCGAGACCCGGTTGCCGGTCGCCGTCGACGAGGGGCCGGCCGTCGTCGCCCGCGGCGACGCCGACCAGCTCGATCAGCTGCTCATCAACCTGGTCCGCAACGCCGTCGACGCGTCCCTGGAGACGGGCGGCGGCGTGCGCGTCTCGTGGTCCCTCGCCGGGCCTTGCGTCGAGGTGCGCGTCCTCGACGAGGGCCCAGGCGTGGCCGACGCGACGAGCCTGTTCGTGCCGTTCTTCACCACGAAGGCAGAGGGCACGGGCATCGGGCTCGCCCTGTCGCGCCAGCTCGCCGAGGCGCACGGCGGCAAGCTGACCCTGGAGAACCGCACCGATCGCCGGGGCTGCGAAGCGCGCTTGCTGCTGCCGCGGTGAACAGCCTACCCCAGCCGCTCCGGCGGCCGGAACTCCGCGGTCGCCCCCGCCAGCCCGATCTCCACCACCCGATCCCAGTAGCGATGCCCGGAGTCGATCAGCGCCGCCCGCGCCCCCGGCACCGTCTCGCGCGCGATCTCCGTGGCCCGCGTCGCGGCGCGCGCGACCTCCATGGCGTAGCGCCACGGCGTCCGCGGGACGGCGAGCGAGTCGGCCATCTCGTCGCCGAGCAGGCCGCGGACGAAGCCCTGGCCGAGGCGGGTGATGAAGCGGGCGCGGCGGCGCGCCTCCTCGGTCCTGGCGCCCTCGTGCGGGGACTCGAGGAGGGCGCGCACCAGGGCGCGCGAGTCGTCGTCGGGCTCGCCCTGCGTCGCGGCGATGAGCTCGGCGAGCGAGCGCGCCTCGAGCTCGCTGCTGAAGCTGATCTCGGGATCGACGCCGATCAGGCGGCCGACGTAGCGCCAGAGGTGCATGTAGCTCTCGGACTCCTCGGTCGGGATCCGGAACCCGAACGAGCGCAGGCCCTCGAGCACGGCGATCGAGAAGAGGAGCTGCGTGCCCGCCATGTCGTGCTGGTTGATCGGCTCGCCGAAGCGCGCGGTGTCCCATTGGCCGGAGCGCAGGATCATCCGCCGCACCTGGGCGTGCATCAGCCGCACCTTGAGGGTGATGGCGAACCCGTCGCCGTGACGACGGAGCCCGCCGGGGCGGCACACCGCCTGGACGAAGCGCGAGGTCTCGTTGAGGCGGCGCGCGGCCTGCTGCTGGAGCCGCCCCGAGAGCACGAGCGGCTTGTTGCCCGCGGGCGAGACGTACCCGAGCACCAGCGATTTGGCGCCGAGGACGATGCCGCCCAGCATGCCCGAGCGGAAGAGCAGCTCGCCGCCGCGGTCGAGCACGCTCCAGTCGACCCACACCGGCACGGCGTCGACCTCGGCGAAGAGCGCGCGGATGGCCTCTGGAGCGTCGGGCACGGACGTGATCCCGTGCGCCAGGGCCTGCCCGAACATCCCCCAGCCGTGCCGCGGCGGCAGGGCCTCGAAGGCCTCGATCACCGCGTCGGCGAGGGGATCGACGCGCGAAAAATAGGGGGCGAGCCGATCGACGCGATCGCCGAACCGAGCCCGCGCAGCGTCGAGGTGGACATAGCGAGAGGGGAACATCCGAACGGGGAGGATTGGGGTTATACGCCCGCGGGGCAAGCGGGATGCGCCTGCAACGAGGTCAGGCGCCGCCGTGCCTCGAGATCGCGCGCCGGCTCGCGGGGTACGCCCGGGAGCGCTCGACCTGCGCGGCGCGCGGTCACGGCGTCGCCCGGCGCATGAAGAAGTCTATCGTCCGGCTCAAGTCGCTGCGCTGGACGACGAGCAGCAGCGTCATCCCGCCGGCGACGACCGACGAGCCGCGCGGCGCCTCGACCTCGCCGCCTTCGCCGGACATGCCCGCGAAGACGCACGACGCGGGGAACGCCGGGTCGGCGGCGATGGCCCCCACCGTCATGCCCGCCACCCGGGCCCCGGGCGGGAGGGCCAGCTCGAAGGCGATCGACGTCCCCGCGCCGACCACCATCGAGTGGCGGACGGCGTCGTGCTCGATGGCGGTGGCCAGCGCGCCGATGAGCACGTCGGTCTCCGAGAGGATGCGGTGGACGCCGGCCGCGAGGTAGACGCCGCGGTACTCGGTGTCGCGCATGCGCACCATCACCCGCTTCACCCCGGCGGCCTGGGCCAGCAGCGCCACCGCCAGGTTGTCGGCGTCGCGGCGGAGCATGGCCACGACGACGTCGGCCCGCGAGACGTCGGCGTCCTTGAGCAGCCGCGCGCTGGTGGCGTCGCCCGCGAGCGAGACCAGGCCGTACTGCTCGAAGGCGTGGCGGGCCGCGGCCTCGTCCCGGTCGAGGACGACGACGTCGTGCCCGGCGCGGCGTAGATAAGCGGCGACGCTGAGCCCCGCGTGCCCGGCTCCGGCGATGACGACGCGCATGCTCAATGCTCTCCTTCTTCGTGGGAAATGGCCATCAGCGCGCGATCGAGATCGGCGACCTGGACCTCGACGGCCTCGTGGCCGACGAGCCCGCGCCGCGCGGCGTCGAGCAGGGCGGACTTCTGCGCGTGGAGCAGGGCGCGCTCCACCACCGGATCGCGCGCCTCGTCCGCGGCCGGGCTGCGCAGCTTCTCCTCGGCGTCGATCACCCGCCGCTGGAACGAGGCCCGCTGCTCCGCGTGCTTCTTGCGCGACACGAGCCCGGCCGACAAAAGCTCGTCGAGCTCGGCGAGCCCGCGCCGCGCCGCGACCAGCGTGGCCTTGGCCGTGTCGAGCCCCCCTTCGCCCCGGTCGAGCGTGACCTTGAGCGCGCGCAGGATCCGCTGGAAGGGCAGGGCCTGCATCACCAGCGTGACGAAGGTGACGCCGAAGACGATGGTGACCAGCCGCTCGCGGTAAGGGAAATCCTCGGGCAGCGTCAGCACCGCGGCCATCGAGAGCGCGCCCTTGATGTTGCCGATGACCATCACGTGCTGCCAGCGCATCGGCACGTGCTCGCTCGAGACCGCGCGCAGGACCGCGAAGCAGCCGTACACCGCGACGGCGCGGCCCCCGTGGAGCGCCACCAGCGCGAGGGCGATGGCCCCGGCCTCGCCCACCAGCGTCTTGGCGTCGATCTGCATCCCCACCAGCAGAAACAGGACGACGTTGAGCCCGAAGCCGGCCGTCTCCCAGAAGCCTTGCAGCGCCAGCACCCGCGAGGGCTCGAGGTGCTGGCGCGCCGTCCGCCCCACGACGAGGCCGGCGACGACGACGGCGATCACCGGCGAGGCGTGCCCGCGCTCCGAGAGCGTCGCCGTGCCGAAGACGAGCACCGTCGACGCCAGGATCGCCGTGAGGTGATCCGGCGTCCGCCGCAGCACGAGCGAGCCGAGCGCGCCGAAGCCCCAGCCGAAGACCGCGCCGCCGATCATCGCCACCACGAACGCGTGCGCGGCCTCCTTGCCGTCGATGTGGCCGCGCAGGACGATGTCGCTGGCGATGGCCACGAGCACCAGCGCCGTGCCGTCGTTGAAGAGGCTCTCCCCTTCCATGATCGCCGCGAGGCGGTGCGGCACGCGCACGCTGCGGAAGGCGATGAGCACGCTCACGGTGTCGGTGATCGACAGGAGCGCGCCGAGCAGCAGCGCGATCGAGAAAGGCAGCCCGATCCCGAAGGTGGCGATCGCCGCCGTGCCGATGAGCGAGATGGCCACGCCGGGGACGGCGAGCGCGAGGATGGGCCGGCTCGCCCGACGCAGCCCGTCCGCGTCGGCGAAGAGCGCGCCTTCGAAGACGAGCACCGGCAAGAACGCGAGGAGGATGACCTCGGGCTGCATGGGTGTCTTGGGGAGAACATCCATGAGCACGAGGAGCAGGCCGACGACGACGAGCGCCACGTTGTAGGGGACCGAGACGCGCTTGGCGCCGATGGCCGCTGTCGCGCCGACGGCCAGGACGAGCAGCAATCGTTCGATCTGGTCCCGCATCAATGGCTCCTGTCCCGCTCGGATTTCGTGGGCTCGCCGCGGGGCCCGCCACCGTGCCAGAGCGAGGCCGCGGTGTCACCCGAGGATCCGAGCCCCGCCCCGAGCGAGCCTGCCGGCGCGACAACGACGACGCGCGCGATTAGGCTCCGCCGCCATGCGAAGCATCACCGCTCTCCTCGCCCTCGGCCTCACGCTCGCTGCCTGTCAGCTCGACCTCCCCTCGGGGAGCAGCGGCACGGACAGCACCGCCGCCGCCACCACCGGCGCGGGCGGGGCCAACGCGCACCCCTGCGACAACAAGAAAGACTGCGACACCTGCAAGAGCTGCTCGCTCGAGGTCCAGTGCGCGTCGCTGGCCACGGCGTGCTCTCAGAACTCGTCCTGCGTCGGGATCGACCAGTGCTTCGCCGGCTGCGGCTCCGACACCGAGTGCAAGGACCAGTGCTACCTCCTCGGCCCCGACGGCGAGGCGCTCTACCGCTCGTTCCGCGCCTGCGTCTTCTGTGACGCCTGCCCCTCGGACTGCGCCGGCTTCATGGTTTGCCAGTAGACGAGCCCCCACCGCTCCCGACGTGCGCGTCCGCGCAGCGCGGTCCCTCCTTGGCTTTCGATCGATCGCCGCGCCGTCAGCCTTGCGAACGCGCTCGGAAATCAGGTAGCGAAATGGGATGCTCCTCCGACTGCGATCCTTCACCGGGCTTTCGTCCGCGGCGCTCTCTCTCCTCGCGGTCGTCGCCGCCGGGTGCAGCGGAGGCGACGAGGGCGAGCCCTTCGGCACCGCGCAGGAAGAGATCGTCGTTTGCCCCGGGCCGACCGTCGTTGAAGGCATCGACGTCTCGGTCTATCAGGGCAACATCGACTGGGCCGCGGTGAAGGGCTCGGGGATCGGGTTCGCCATCACCCGCATCGGGGACGGGCTCCTCAAGGACAGCAAGTTCGACCAGAACTGGCCGGCGATCAAGGCCGCTGGCCTGATCCGCGGGGCCTATCAGTTCTTCGAGCCCGACGACGATCCCGTCGCCCAGGCCGACATCGTGATCCAGAAGGTCGGCGTCCTCGGCCCGGGGGATCTGCCCTGCGTCATCGACGTCGAGGCCACTGGGGGGCAATCGGCGGCGACCATCGCCGCCAACATCCATATCTGGTCCGACAAGGTCAAAGCGGGTACGGGCAAGACGCCCTTCATCTACACGGGCAAGTACTTCTGGCAAGACAACGTCGGCAGCAACGCGGATTTCGTCGATATCCCGCTCTGGCTCGCCGCCTACGTCTCCCCGTGTCCCAACACCCCTGCTCCGTGGACGACCTGGGCGATGTGGCAATACTCGTCCACCGGCAAGGTCCCCGGGATCTCGGGCAACGTCGATCTCGATCAGTTCAATGGCACGCTCGAAGATCTCAAGGCCTTCGCCGGCCTCGATCCGGACTGGGCGGCCAAGTATGTCTCTCAGTCGTTCCCTCTGGCGGTGGACCCTCTGGTGATGACGGTCAACCAGAGCCTCCCGGCGTACATCGAGCTCCAGAACGTGGGCAAGAAGGGCTGGGACGAGAACACCCGCCTCGGGACGACGCAGCCGCGCGATCGAGCGAGCGAGTTCGTCGCGCCGGACTGGATCAGCTCGAGCCGGCCCTCGGCGGTGGAAGGGACGGTGAAGCCTGGAGACAGCTATAAATTCCAGTTCACCCTCCACGCGCCCAGCAAGCCGGGGACGTACTTCGAGTATTTCAGCGTCGTTCAGGAGGGCGTGCACTGGTTCGGCGATCCCGGGCAGGGCGGCCCGCCGGACGGGCAGCTCCAGGCGCAGATCCAGGTGATCGCGGCCGAGTACCAGGCCGAGCTCGTCATGCAATCGTTCCCGGGCCTCGACGAGGCGCCGATCGAGCTCGAGCCGGGCGCGAGCCTCGACGGCTGGATCGATCTCAAGAACGTGGGCACGGCCACGTGGAAGGCGGGGGAGACGCAGCTCGCGCCCACGCCGCGCGATCAGAGCTCGCCGCTCGCCGACGCGAGCTGGCTCTCGCCCAAGCGCGTCTCCACGCTCGCCGCCGACGTGCCGCCGGGCGAGGTCGGCCATTTCACGCTGACGCTCCTCGGGGGCGAGCCAGGCGATTACACGCAGACGTTCGCGCTCGTCGAGGACGGGGTGACCTGGTTCTCCGACGCTCCCAAGGGCGGCGGTCCGGCCGATGATTTCCTCGCGGTGCACGTCCTCGTTGGCCCGGAGCACCAGGGCGGCGTGGGCGGCGGCGGCGGCTCCGGCGCCAGCAGCAAGGGTGCGGACAGCGGCGGGTGCTCCTGCGACGTCGCGGGCGTCTCCAGCGCTCCGTCCGGCGCGTGGCTCGGCGCCGCGGCGCTTTCGCTCGCCGCGGCGCGCCGACGTCGCCGCAGGTCAACCACGGTGAATTGACGCGGCGAGCCGGCGCCTTCAAAGCGACGGCATGGCCGATCCCGTTCTCACGCTGTCCCGCGCCTTCGCGGCAGCCATCACCGCCGCCTTCGGCGCCGAGCATGCCGCGACGGATCCTGCGATTCGCCGGTCCACCCACGCTGACTACCAGGCCAACGCGGCCATGGCGCTCGCCAAGCGCGTGGGCAAGCCGCCGCGCGTCGTGGCCGCGGCGATCCTCGAGCACCTGCGCCTCGACGACGTGTGCGAGAAGATCGAGATCGCCGGACCGGGCTTCTTCAACCTGCACTTGAAGGCCGAGTACCTCGAGCGCGAGCTCGGCGAGACGGTCGCTTCGCCGGCGCTGGGCCTCGCTCCTTCGGCCGCGCCCGAGACCATCGTCATCGACTACTCGGCCCCCAACGTGGCCAAGGAGATGCACGTCGGCAACCTCCGCAGCACCATCATCGGCGACGTGCTCGCGCGCGTGCTCACGGCGCAGGGTCACACCGTGATCCGCCAGAACCACCTCGGCGACTGGGGCACGCCGTTCGGGATGCTGCTCGAGCACCTGGTCGACCTCAAGGAGGCCGCGTCCGAGCTCTCCGTCCGCGATCTCGGCGGCTTTTACAAGGAGGCGCGCGCCAAGTTCGACGCCGATCCCGCCTTCGCCGATCGCGCGCGCCGGCGCGTGGTGCTCCTCCAGGCCGGCGACGCGCCGACGCTGGCGCTCTGGCAGGCGCTCGTCGGCGAGTCGAAGCGCTACCTCAACACCGTCTACGAGCGCCTCGGGATCACCCTGACCGACGCCGACATCGCCGGCGAGAGCCTCTACAACCCGATGCTCGCCGAGGTCGTCGCCGAGCTCGAAGCCAAGGGCCTCGCGCGCGAGAGCCAGGGCGCGATGTGCGTCTTTCCCCCGGGGTTCACCGGCCGGGAAGGGGAGCCGCTCCCGCTCATCATCCGCAAGCAGGACGGCGGCTACGGCTACCCGATCACCGATCTCGCCGCCGTCCGCTACCGCGTGCAGCGGCTCCACGCGACGAGGCTCATCTACGTCATCGGCGCGCCGCAGAGCCAGCACCTGGCGATGGTCTACGCGACGGCGACGCTCGCGGGCTGGCTCGCCCCGCCCGCGCGCGCCGAGCACGTGGCCTTCGGCTCGATCCTCGGCGCCGACAAGAAGATGTTCAAGACCCGGAGCGGCGAGACGATCAAGCTGCTCGAGCTCATCGACGAGGCTGTCGATCGGGCCTCCAAGGTGGTGACCGAGAAGACGGACCTCGACGCCGATCAGCGCGCCGAGGTCGCGCGCGCCGTGGGCATCGGCGCCATCAAGTACGCCGATCTCTGCAACGATCGGATCAAGGACTACGTCTTCGACTGGGATCGCATGCTGGCCTTCGAGGGCAACACGGCCCCGTACCTGATGTACGCGCACGCGCGCATCCGCTCGATCTTCGCCAGGATCGCGCGCGACGGCCTCACCGCCGCGCCGGGCGCGTTCGCGCTGCGCGATCCCGCGGAGCGGGCGCTCTCCCTGGAGATCCTGCGCTTCGGCAGCGTCGTCGCCGAGGTGGAGCGGACGCTCGAGCCGCACCGCCTCTGCGGCTACCTCTTCGAGCTGGCGAGCGCGTACACCTCGTTCTACGAGCGCTGCCCGGTGCTCAAGGCCGCGACGGACGAGGAGCGCGCCTCCCGCCTTTCGCTCTGCGATCTCACGGCGAAGGTGCTGGCGCGCGGCCTCGATCTGCTCGGGATCGAGGCGCCGCCGCGGATGTAGCCTGAGGGGAAATCGGCGACGCGCGGCCTCGATCGGGTGGGGATCGAGGCGCCGCCGCGGATGTAGCTCGAGAGCCTGTTAAACACGCTCCGAGGGGAGGGGACGCTCAGCGGTTGTGGTGGTCGGCGATGACGCTGGCCACGCAGCAGGTGAGCTTCTTTCCCGTGGGGATGTGGAGGAACTCGTTCGGCCCGTGGGCGTTCGACTGCGGGCCGAGGACGCCGGTGATC
>FSTQ01000598.1_pt1 | contig 11647 bp, 10 predicted proteins | sample 1637281 | NCBI WGS metagenome assembly FSTQ01 (sample SAMEA3914818, study PRJEB12502) | metagenome | biome: forest; material: soil | place: Canada | collected 2010-06-26 | depth 0.1 m
CGGCCTACACGCCCATGGGCATCACCGCGGAGAACGTGGCCAATCGGTTCAACGTCTCCCGCGCCGAGCAGGACGCCTTTGCGCTCGCGAGCCACCAGAAGGCGGCCGCGGCGCGGGCGGCGGGCAAGTTCGCGGAGGAGATCGTCCCGGTCACGGGCGTCCGCTACAAGGGCAACGAGCGCATCACCTTCGAGTACAAGACGGACGAGCTCATTCGCGCAGACACGTCGGCCGAGGGCCTCGCCGGCCTCAAGCCGGCGTTCGCGCTCAAGGGCAGCGTCACGCCGGGCAACAGCTCGCCGCTCTCCGACGGCGCGGCGGCTGCTCTGTTGATGACGGAGGAGAAGGCGGCCTCCCTCGGCATCACGCCTCTCGGCCACTTCAAGGCCTTTGCCACGGCCGGCGTCGATCCGTCGATCATGGGTATCGGCCCGATCCCGGCGGTGCGCAAGCTCCTGGCGAAGACCGGGCTCACGGTCAACGACATCGACATCTTCGAGCTCAACGAGGCCTTCGGGAGCCAGGCTGTCTATGTGCAAAAGACGCTGGAGATCCCGAGCGAGAAGCTCAATGTCAACGGCGGCGCCATCGCCCTCGGCCACCCGCTCGGGTGCACCGGGGCGAAGCTGACGGCGACGGCGCTCTACGAGCTCAAGCGCCGCGGCGGCCGCTACGCCATCGTGACGATGTGCATCGGCGGCGGGATGGGCGCCGCTGGGCTGTTCGAGCGGCGGGCGTAGCCGTCCGGGGCGAGGCGGGCCGTCTCCCCGGCGGCCCGGCCTCGCTCATTTTTCCGGCAAATGCGCCACTTTCTGGGCAATCTTCGCGGCGCCTGAAAGAAGTCCGGGGCCCCTCGCGAATGGGACGGGGCGAGGATGCTCCAAGGTGCCTTACCGACATCGGGACTGGGGGGAAGGGTGACGGCCCTTGCCCCGAGCTACGTGCTCTCGCAGGAGGTGGCCGCGCTGCGCCCGGTGGTGCGCGCGGTGATTGCCTGTGTTCTCGGCGAAACGAAGGGCCACCCCGACGTGGAGGATGGCACGAGCGAGACGCTGCGGCGCGCGCTGGAAGGGCAAGCGCGGCTGCGGGAGGGGGAGGCGCTGCGGCCGTGGCTCCTCGGGATCGCGCGCCACGTGGCGCTCGACGCGCGGAGGCGGCGCAAGCGCGACCGGCGCTTCTCGAGCGACACGCCGGGCGACGAGGGGGAGATCGAGGCGGCGGTGGATCGGCTGATCGATCCCGGGCCGGCGCCGGATGAGCGGGCTGCGTCGACGCAGCGGGCGCGGCAGATCGCGGGGGCCATGCAGGGCCTCTCCGAGCCGCAGCGCGAGGCCATGATGCTGTTCCATGTCGAAGGGCAGGATTACAAGCAGATCGCCGAGCGGCTCGGCGTGCCGATGGGAACGGTGGCGACGTGGCTCGCGCGCGGAAGGCGCGCGCTGGCCGACGCGCTGGGCGAGACGGTGAAGCAATGAAAACGGAGAACCCCGACGAGCTCCCCGAGAGCCTGTGCTTCGAGGTCGACGGTCACGTGACGGACGTGGTGGTGACCTGCCTCGCCGACGGCGAGATCGCGATCCTGCCCGCGGCGGCGCTGGCGCACGTCGACGCGTGCCATGCGTGCACGGCGCGCCTCGGCACGGAGGCGCTCCTCTCGGTGGGCGCGACCGACGCGCTGCGAGCCGCCGCGAGCGAGACCAGAGCGCCGCTGCGGATCGTCGCGGCGGTCCCAGTCCAGGCAGCTCCTGCGCGCGCGGCGGGGCGAGACGCGCCGTGGTTCGCGCCGACGCCGTCCTCCTCGCGCAAGCGGCGGCCGCTGCCGATCGGGGCGATCGCCGCGGCGCTCTGCGTCGCCGCCCTCGGCATGATGCCGAGCTGGTCGGACACGCTCCACAACCTGCGCACGGTGGTGCCGGACTACCTGCACGCGCTGCCGATCTGGTCGCACGCGCTCGAGGCGGTGCTCCGCAGCTTGCTGCAGAGCCGGAGCGGGGTGGCTCTGCGGTGGATGGTCGCGGCGGTCTTCATCGCCATGGGATCGCTGCTGGCGCGCTCGATGACACGGAAACAAGCGCTGGAAAGAGGTCTGTGATGAGCAGTTGGTCGTACGCGAAGGCGCTGGTGATCTCTCTGCTGGCGAGCAGCGGCGCGCTCGGCTCGAGCAACGCCTCCGCCGACGTTCGCCACGTCGGCGACTGGGGCGACGATCCCGAGGTGACGATCGATCTCGATCGGACGCCGCGCGACCAGGCGGTGAAGCGCCTCGCCGTGGCCGCCGGGTGGAGCCTGGTGAGCACCGTGCCGCCGGGGGAGCCGATCGACATCCACGTGCGCAACCAGCGGGCAGGGAAGGTGCTCGATCTGCTGCTCGCCGACGGAGAGTACGTCGCCAAGCGCGACGGCTCGCTGATCTCGGTACGCCGCATCGCGCCGGGAGATTCGCTGGCTCCTTCCTCCAAGCTCCTCGTGCCGGGGCCTCCCGTCGTCGTGAAGTTTCCTGTGGCGCCGCCTGCGCCGCCTGCACCGCCTGCGATGCCTGGGATGCCGGAGCCACCCGAGCCGCCGGAGCCGCCGGAGCCGCCGGAGCCCGCTGAGGCTCCCGAGCCTCCCGAGCCTCCCGAGCCGCCGGAGGCCGCTGAGGCAGCCGACAAATCTCCGCACGGGCACCACGAGAACGGCAGCGATCGCGAGGTCTTCGGCGACAACCTTCGCGTCGAGAAGGGCGAGGTCGTGAACGATGTCTCCGTCTTCGGAGGCAACGCCGACGTGTGGGGCACGGTGAAGGGCGACCTCGTGGTGACGGGCGGCAACGTGCGCGTTCACGAGGGAGCGCGGGTGATGGGCGACGTCACCTCGATGGGCGGGACGGTCACCATCGACGATCACGCGCGCGTCGACGGGGACATCAGCACCGTCGGCGGCCTGCTCCGGCGCGGCAAGAACGCGGAGATCCACGGCGACGTGAGCGTGGACGATCGCGAGCACAACAAGCGCGCGTCCAGCGCGGGCCAGGACGTGAAGCTGAGGTCGTTCCTGGAGCGAGCCACGCGCGAGGTCGGCGATGCGCTCACCGGCGCGGCGCTGCTCTTCGTGTTCGGCGCGGTGCTCCTCTCGCTGATGACGGCGCGGATGGAGAACCTCAAGGTGGAGATCGCCTCGCGGCCGATGCGATCCTTCGCGACGGGCGTCGTCGCCCTCATCGGCTGGATCGGCCTGACGGTCGCGCTCTGCATCACCATCGTCGGTATCCCGCTCGCGCTCGTCTCGGTCCTGGGGGGCATCGTCGCGGTGTTCGCCGGCCTCTCGGCCACGCTGGAGACGGTCGGGGCCGCGCTGCTCCGCCACAAGACCAGGAACCCGTACGTGCACCTGGCCTTCGGCTGCGGCCTCTTCCTCATCCTCGGGTGGATTCCTTTCGTCGGTAGCTTCATCAAGCTCGCCGTGCTCCTCACGGGCATCGGGTGCGTGGCTGCGACGCGAGGGGCCGGGTTTTTCCCTGCGAAAGACAAGTCGGCGGGGAGCCCGTACCGCGACGTCTCGACGGCGATGTGAGAATAATCACGTCATGGACGGGATCCTGCCCGCACCGTGATCTTGCCTGAATGGTCAGCATCCTACATCGTCTCACCCACGAAGATGACGGGGAGCGGCCCCGAGATGCTCTCCGGCGCCTCGATCCTGCCCACCCCACCAGGAGGTTTCTTTCATGAACACCGTCGCTCGCCTCGCTGCTGCTCTCCTCGCTGCTGCCACGTTCGCCGTCCCGATGACGTCCTTCGCCGAGACCGCGCCGCCGGCCCCCGTCGAGCACGGGCACAAGCACCACGGCGACAAGGACAAGGCGCAGTACCCGATGAAGGCGGACGAGTTCCGCACGATGGTCGAGAAGAAGATCGAGCGCGTGAAGGCGCGGGTCGAGAAGGGAATGGCGGACCACAAGCTCCCCGCCGACAAGCGCGCCGAGATCGCCAAGGCCGTCGACGAAGCGGCCAAGCAGGTGCGCACCGCGGTGGACAAGGCGGCGGCCGACGGGACGGTGACGAAGGAAGAGGCCAAGCAGGTGCGCGATCTGGCCGCGCAGCTTCGCACCAAGGTGCGGAGCGAGGTGCTCGGCGGGAAGCACGCCAAGGCGGGCAAGGCCTCGCACCGCAAGCGCTGATCGAAGCGCGTCAGTCGCGCCTGCCACGAAAGGGTCGCTCGCCGCGGCCCTTTTCGCGTTTGTGATTCAGGCTCGCTTCAGGCTCGGAGGGCCGCTGAGCCTCGCTCTTCTTCCTCGGCCAGCGCCTCGCGCTCGGCCTCCTCGTCGGTGTCGTGGGGCGCTTCGATCGGGCCGGCGTCGCTGCCGGCGTGCTCGAAGGCGACGGGCACGCCGGGCGCGACCTTCTCGAGCCACGCGCGCGACACGGCGTCGGTGCGCAGCTCCTTGCGGAGGCGCTCCATTTCACCGCGGCTGCCGGCCTCGGGATCGGCGATGACGCGCACGAGATCGGCGAGCAGCTCGACGCGCACGGGGAGCGGCAGGTCGGCGCTCTTCTCCGCGATCTGCGCGGCGCCGCTGAAGTCGCTCCGGCGGGCCGCGTCGATGAGCGTGATCCGGAAGCGGGCCGCGTCGAGGTGCGCGAAGGTCGGGTGGCGCTCCTCGATCAGCGCGAGCTCCGCGGCGGCCTCGTCGCCCTCGCCCTGCGCGGCGAGCAGCACGGCGTGCTCGGCGAAGAGGGCGGGCAGGAGGATGTCGGAGGTCTGCGCGGGCATCTGCTGGGCCTTGACGATCCCTCGCTCGCACAGCTCCTGGGCGGTGCGGAGATCGCCGGTGCGCTCCCGCTCGGTGGCGAGCGTGAGGAGGGCCTGCGCGGCCACGAGCGCTGGGCCGTTGGAGAGCGTGGTGAGCATCGCCAGCGCGGCGTCCTCGTCGCCTCGCGCGAGCGCGGCCTGGGCCGTGCTGAGCTGCGGGCCGCGCGCCCGCTTCTGCCGGGCGAACAGGAGCACGAGGCCGCAGAAGAACAGCGCGAGGAGCACGGGGATGAGCATGCCGAGGAGCTCCGGATCGGAGCGCGTCGGTCCATGCATCGGCGGGGGCACGCGGACGCGCGCGGGCGCCGGCCGCTCCGGGGCGAGGAACTGCCAGATGCCCAGGAACATGCCGATCAAGAGCCCCCAGAGCGCGAGGGCCTTCACGCCGCGCCCGCCGCTGCTGCTCTTGCGATCGAAGCGGGCCCGCGCTGCAGCGACCGCCTCCGCTCCGACGCGCGCTCGCGGCTTCTCGCCTGTGCCTGCGCTCCGCGTGATCTCGGCGGGCACGAACGACGCGGCGCCGGGGGCGAGCTTGGCGACCCAGTCGGACAGCGCCGGCTCGTCGCGCGGGGCGGGCTCGCGCGGGGCGCCGTGGCGGTAAACGCTCGTGGCCTGGGCCTCGAGCATGCGCTGGTAAGCGCGGACGATGGCCCGCTCGCGCGGGTGCGTATGCTCGAGGAGGAGGCGGCGATGCTTCGCGAGGTGCGCGCCGAGCGCGGCCCTGTCGCCCGCTTGCTCGAGCAGCAGCGCCCGCGCGAGCTCGGCGCGCGCCAGCGCTGACGGCGTGGCCAGCGGGCTCTCGAGGATGGCGGCGACGTCGCGCTCGGCGCCGCTCGTGTCGCCGAGCGAGGCGAGCGCGAGCGCGCGAAGGCCGCGCGCCTCGACGATGTTGGCCCGCTCGTTGAGGCGCGAGATCCACTGGACGGGGCGATCGATCGCCTCTCCCGAGAGGGTGACCGCGCGCTCCAGATCGCCGCGACGGAGGGCGATCCAGGCGCGGTTCACCGCGATGACGCGGCGGAGGTAGCGGAGCGAGATGCGGGCGTCGATCTCGGCATAGCGCTCGTCCGCCTCGGCGATGTGGCCCGCGGTCGAGAGGTTGTAGGCGAGGTTGATGGCCTGCGCCGCCGGGCCGGACTGGCGCACGAAGCGCCCGAGCCAGAAGAGTCCGCCGCTCATCGCCAGGTAGAGCGGAGCCGCCACCCACCCGCCGTTGGACGAGAACGTGAAGCCGCCCCAGAGCAGGATCGTCGCGCTCATCACGAACAAGGGGAGCGACTGGCGCACCGCGGGGTGCTGCGGCACGTCAGGAGGGAGCTTCGGCGGCATGGCCCGCAGTCTAAACCGTGTCCTCGGATGTCGAGCCCCGATCCGGACACGTCACCTCGTCGTCACCTCGCGGCGCGGCCTCAGCGTCGCTGAGCGATCAACGCATCAAGCGCAGGAGAGGGAGATACTCCGCGGCCTCGGTGCGAACGAACCCCTCGGCGTCCAGCGCGGCGAGCAGGAACGACGGCGCCTTCCCCGTCTTCTCGGAGGGAAACAGCTTCTGCGTGAGCCGCTCCGCGTACTCCTCGGAGAGCTGCGTCGTGAGGACGACGGCGTCGGTCGGCGCCTCGTCGGTGACGGCGAGCACGACGATCTTGCGCTCGATCGGCCCGATGTGGAGCGTGAGCGCGTCGCGGAGGCTGCGCGGATCGTCGGACCACGCGGTGACGGCCGAGAGATCGGCGGTGCCGCCGGTGACGGCGTGGAGCGCGTCGGAGTGCGAGCGGTGAAACGTCTGGCGGACGAAGACCTGATCAGGATCCGCGCCGCGGCGACGGAGAAAATCCGCGGCGAGGAGGTAGCCGCCCATCGAGTACGGATCGACCCAGGCGGCGCGCAGCCCGTCGAGGTGATCGAGAGATACGCTGGGCGCCCTCAGCGCGACGATGGCCGAGCGGTAGGTGGAGACGCCCTGGCGAACGGCCTTGTAGACAGCGCGGCTGACGTTGCCGAGCTTGGCGCAGACGCCGGCCGGCGCCCAGACGATGTGCGCTTCGCCCGCGCGCGTGCGCATCTCGAGATCGCGGTAGTTCGCGGTGACACGAATGGTGACCGGGACGCCGAGCTCGTGCGCGAGGGCGAGCTGCAAGAGCTCGGCGCGCGCCGCAGACTTCGATTTCCCGAGCGAGGGAGGAAAGAGAAAGATGAGCTCGGTGGGGACGCGCGGAGGCGAGACACCCCGCCGCGAGAGCGGCCCTGCATGCGACGACGCCGGCGGCGGCGGGAGGGTGCGCGACGGCGGCGCGATGGCGCGCGACGTCGGCGGCGTGATGCTTCGAAACGGCGGCGGCGTGATGCTGCGCGACGTCGGCGGGAGGGTGCGCGACGTCGGCGTGGAGTACGGCGTCAACGGCGGAGGCGGGAGGGTGCGCGACGTCGGCGTGAAGCTGCGCGAAGGCGGCGGCAGGAAGCTGCGCGACTGCGGCGGGGCGTCCTCCGAGGGCAAGAAGCGGCGCGACGGCGGCGGGGCGTCCTGTGAAGGCAAGAAGCGGCGCGACGGCGGCGGGGCGTCTTCCGAGGGCAGGAAGCGGCGCGACTGCGGCGCGGTGTCCTGTGGCGGCACGATGCTGCGCGACGGCGGCGCGGGGGGCGGAGGCGGGATGGAGCGGCCGGTCACCTCGCGACTATAGCCGGAGTGTCTCGTGATCGCGCGTCGCGTCGCTGCTGCTGCTCGCGGCGAGAGGAGCGCTCGCCTCGACGGAATGGCCACCGCCGCGCGCATGAACGCGCGCGAGGACACCGCGGGCGGCTCTTCTTTCTTCGACCATGACGCCGCGACGGCGCGCTGCTGGGTGGCCGTTCGGGCGCGCGACAGGCATCCTCGGGAGATGGCTTCGTCCCGCGAGGATCGCCCTCTGCTCGATCCACGCGAGGCGCGCCGCTACGAGCTCGCTCGTCTCCGCGCGCTCGGCGTGGAGGTCACCGAGCTCGGCCACCCGCGCTCGCAAGCGCTGCTGGAGCGCTTCGTGCGCGAGTTCGTCGAGCCCGAACGGAGCGCCCACGTCCTCGCCGAGGTGAAGCAGCAGCGCCTCGGCGATCTCGATCGCTTCCTGCGCGAGGACTGCACGGAGCGCGCGAGCAGCCGCGGATGCCTGGCGTGGCTCGGCCCGCGCGAGCGCGGCGGCCGCTGCGTGCGCCTCGAGAAGCGCGCGACCCTGCCCGCGCTGGAGATCGTGGTCGCGACGCTGGAGGACACGTGGGCGGCGTCGTGGCCGGGGGTGTTCGTGAATTTCGAGGCGGGGAGGGCCCTCGTGATCACCATCGATTACGAGGTGCGAAGGTGCGATAGAGGGGCTCTGCGGAGATCGCCTTATCGGTGAGGCGGTGATTCAGCGAGGAGAGGGAAAGAGAGGCGCTACCGGAGCGCGTTGGCGGAGGTCGGCGCGTCGATCGCCTGGTCGTGCCAGCGCCGGAGCGTCGCGATGTCTGCGCACGCGGCGATGCGCGCTTCGTCTTCGGAGCTGACGTCGAGCTTGCGCCGCGCGAGGACGTGGCGGAGCGCCTCGCGCGCCTCGCCCAGGCGTCCCTCGTTGCGGCCCTCGCTGCGTCCCTCGCTCCGACCCTCGCTGCGTCCCTGGTTGAGCAGCTCGTCGCGCACCTCGGGCGTCATGTCGACGAACACGCGCACCGCGTGCCGCTTGCGCTCGTTCATCACCGGATCGTCCGTCTTGGTGGCGACCCAGCGGATCAGCTCGTTGTAAACGGCGGCCGTCATGGGGAGAAACTCTATCAATTTGAGCCGCTGCTCGGGGCGAAGGCACCGTGGCCTCGCCCCGCCGCCCCGCTCCTCACCCTCCCAGCAGATCCAGCCGCGCCAGCGTCCCGCACGTCTCCGAGATCGCCCGCATCAGCCGCAAACGACTCTCCCGCAGCGGGATATCGTCCGTCATCACGAACACATCGAGGAAGTACTGCGAGAGCAGCGGCGCGAAGCCGGCGATGTCTTTGAAGGCCGCGTCGAAATCACCGCTCTTGGCCAGGCTGCCCAGCCGCTCGCGCAGCGAGAGGAAGCCTTGATACAGGGCCTTCTCGCTCGCGTGCGCGCCTTCCGGCGGCTCGCTCGGCTCGCCGGCGACGGCGTTGCTGGCGATGTTGGTGGCGCGCTTGAAGACCTCGCCGACTCCCGCTCTCGTGGCGGCGTCGAGGTGGGCAATCGCCTCGGCGCGGGTGCGCGCGTCGAGCGGGCGATCCGACACCACGGCGAGAGAGGCTTGCACCGCGTCGGAAGGGAGCTTGGCTTCGAGGAGGCCTTTGAGGCGATCGGAGAAGAACTCGCCCAGCTTCTTCACGAGGTCGTCGCGGCCGAGCTCGAGCTTCACGTCCTTGTAGCCGTCGTAGGCGGCGCGGAAGGAGTCGCTGAGGCGGAGATCGAAGCCGCGGTCGAGCAGCGTGCGCAGGACGCCGATGCAGGCCCTGCGGAGCCCGTAGGGATCCGCAGCGCCGGTCGGCGTGAGGCCGATGGCGAAGCAGCCGGCGAGCGTGTCGAGGCGATCGGCCATGGCGACGAGGGCGCCCGCGTCGCTCGCGGCGGTGGCCTCGCCCGCGCCCTTGGGGGCGTAGTGCTCCTTGATCACCGCGGCGACCTCGGGGCTCACGCCCTGCTTGATCGCGTAGGCCTTGCCCATCTCGCCTTCGAGCTCGGGGAACTCGCCCACCATCAGGCAGACGAGATCGCACTTGGCGAGGTGCGCGCCCGAGGCCGCGGCCATGAGCGTGGGCTCGGGGAGCATGAGCAGGAGGCCGAGCTCGCGGGCGAGGCGCTCGATGCGCTCGGCCTTGGCGAGCATCGTCCCGAGGCGCTTCTGGAAGACGATCCCGCCGAGCTTCTCGCGGCGCTGGGCGAGGGGGATCTTCAGGTCCTCGTCGCAGAAGAAGCGCGCGTCGGAGAGGCGGGCGCGCATGACGACGTCGTTGCCGCGGCGAATGTTGGCGGGGTTCTCCGCGGTGTTGACCACGGCGAGGTAGTTCGGCATCAGCGAACCGTCGGCCGCGCGGAGGCCGAAGTAGCGCTGGTGGCCCTTGGCGACCTCGAGGATCACGCGCTCGGGGAGCGAGAGGAACTCTTTCTCGTAGCCGCCGACGATGACGTGCGGCTCCTCCACGAGGGAGAGGTTCTCGTGAATGAGAAAGTCGTCCTCGATGAGGACGCCGCCCGCCTCCTTGGCCGCGGCGAGGAGCCGCTCGCGCATCACCCGCGCGCGCTCCTCCGGATCGGCGAGCACGTGCGCCGCGCGGAGCGTGTCGAGGTACGAGGCGGCGCCGGTGATCGTCACCTGCCCGTTGGCCGCGACGCCCGGCCCGCGGAGGAAGCGGTGGCCGCGCGAGACGGCGCCGCTCTTGATCCCCGCGATCTCCAGGTCGAGGACCTCGTCGCCGAGGAGGGCGACGATCCACTGGATCGGCCGGCCGAACGCGACGGCGCCCGCGCCCCAGCGCATCGATTTGCGGAAGGGGATCGCCAGCGTCGTCTGCACGAGGGCCGCGGGCAAATGCGCCTTCGCGGGCTGGCCGGCCTCGCGGCGCGTGCCGACGAGGTACTCGCCCTTGGGCGTCTCCACGCGGCGGAGATCGGCGATCGCGCAGCCCACCTTGGCCGCGAAGGCCTCGGCGGCCTTGGTCGGCGCGCCGTCCTTGAAGGCGGCCTTGACCGGCGGCCCCGTGACCTCTTCTTCGAGGTCGGGCTGGCGGAGCGCGAGCTTCTCGACGACGAGGGTCAGCCTCCGGGGCGTGCCGTAGGCGTGGACGGCCCCGTGGGCGAGCCGGAGCTCGGTGAAGCGCTTCTTGGCCAGCTCGGGCAGCGCGCGGAGCGCCGCTTCGACGAACGAGGCGGGGAGCTCCTCGACGCCGATCTCGAGCAACAGGTCGCTCGTTTCGGGGAACATAGCGGCGGAAGCTACCCCAGAACCCCTTGGCGCGTCAGCACCTCCCGCGGGATTCACTCGACCCGGCTCCTGCCCCGGGCTTTTCGGCAGGGCGACGCGCAGAGGAGCGATCGTCCATGATGGTCTCCGTGCTCGAGAGGTTCCTCTCCCGATCGTCTCACGACGCCGCGAAGGCCGTCGTCGTCGAGCGCCGCGACGACGCGCTGGTGATCGCGCGCGACGGCGTGGAGGAGCGCATCGCCCTGGGCGAGATCCGGCAGGGATGGATCGAGGACGTCTCCGGCGAAGGCGACGCCTGCGCTGTGGTGCTCCGCCTCCGCAACGGCCGAGACGTCGCCGTGAGCGTGGCGAGCCGCGCCGACGGCGAGTCGTTGCTCCGCGTCGCCCGCGTCTCCGTGGCCGATCGCGTCCTCCGCGTCCCGCTGCGCAGCCTCGCGTCGAGCCAGCGCTTCGGCGAGCTGATGGGCGTCGTCAGCCTGGCCTTGCTCCTGCCCTTCCTGCTCGCGGGCTCGGGCGGCGTGATCTGGGCGATGACTAGCTCCCTGAGCCGCGCGAGCTCGATGGACGACGCGCGCGGCCCCACGCTCCTCATCGCGCTGCTGCTCGCGCTCACCGCGTTCTCGCTGCTCGGCGTGCGCTGGCTCGCGCGCTTCGTCCGCCGGCGCGAGGCGATCATCGGTACCGACGGCATCGCGCTCACGGGCTTCGGCCGTCACCGCTTCATCGCCTACTCGCGCGTCCGCCGCATCGCGCGCGTCCACCGCGGCGTGCGCCTCTTCCTCAACGACAGCGTCAGCGTGCTGCTGCCGACGATCGCCGACACCAACGCGCCGCTCCCCCTCACGCCCGGCGTGGACGCACCGCCCGATCCTGCCTCGGCGAAGCGCCTCCTCGTGCGCGGCGCCTCGATCGAAGAGCTCTATCGA
>FSTQ01000370.1_pt1 | contig 11587 bp, 9 predicted proteins | sample 1637281 | NCBI WGS metagenome assembly FSTQ01 (sample SAMEA3914818, study PRJEB12502) | metagenome | biome: forest; material: soil | place: Canada | collected 2010-06-26 | depth 0.1 m
GGACAGGTGGCTCGGCACGCTGGACAGCAAGAGCCGCCCCGCGGTGCCGGAGGGCGGGATCAGCGACATCTTCGTCGACGCTCGGGGTCGTGTTTACCTCTCCACCAGCCGCGGCGTCACGCGCCTCACGCCGCGCGCGCCCACGCCTGACGATCCGGCGGAGCTCTCCGCGTATACCTTCACGACCGAGGATGGTTTGCCGGCCACCGAGCTCGCGCTCCACAGCGCGCTCCTCGACAGCCGAGGTCGGGTCTGGGCGGGGACGACCGCGGGGCCCGCCGTGCTCGATCCGGCCGAGGAGGTCTCCGACGAGGCCCCGAAGCCGCTCGTCTTCTCTTCTTCGCGCGCGGCGGGCGGGACGATGCCGCTCGCGCCCTCCGCGGCGGTGGCGTGGAACCAGAGCACCGTCTCGTTCGCGTACGCGCTCCTCTCCTTCTATCGAGAGCGAGAGACCCGCTATCGCGTGCAGATGGTGGGGTTCGACGCCGCGCCGAGCGAGTGGACCGCCGACGCCAAGGCCATTTACACCAACCTGCCCGCGGGCTCCTATGCGTTCCAGGTCTGGGGGCGCGACTACGCGGGCAACGTGGCTGGGCCGATGTCCATGGCCTTTCAGGTCGAGCCCGCGCCGTGGCGGACGTGGTGGGCTTACCTCGGCTACACCCTCGCTCTCTTCGGCCTCGTTTATGGCAGCGTCAAGGCGCGCCTCTCGGCGCTCCGCCGGCAGAATCGCACGCTGGAGCTCCTGGTCGAGCAGCGGACTCGGGAGCTCAAGACGGCCAAGGACGCGGCCGACGCGGCCAACCGCGCCAAGACCACCTTCCTCACCAACATGAGCCACGAGCTGCGCACGCCCCTGAGCGGCATCCTCGGCCACGCGGAGCTGCTCCAGCGCTCGCCGGGCCTCGCCCCCAAAGGCCGCTCCAGCGTCGATGTCGTGCGCCGGTCGGGCGAGCACCTGCTCATGCTCATCGACGATCTGCTCGACCTCGCCCGTATCGAGGTCGGCAAGCTCGATCTCGCGCCCAGCGACGTCCATCTCCCCTCGCTCGTGCGCGCCGTCGTGGAGATGTGCCAGGTGCGCGCGCACGAGAAGGGGCTCACGCTCCGCCACGAGCAGACAGCCGCGGTGCCCGCGTGGGTGCGCGTCGACGAGAAGCGGCTGATGCAGGTGCTGATCAACCTGCTCGGCAACGCCGTCAAGTTCACCGCCGCCGGGGAGGTGGCGTTGCGCGTCGAGGTCGACGACTCTGCCGCTGGAGAAGAGCGAGAGTCCTCGCCCGCCGGGGCAGAGCGAGCGCTCCTCTTTCACGTCGAGGATACCGGCATCGGTATCGCCGCCGCTGATCAAGAGCGGATCTTCTCGGCCTTCGAGCAGGCCGGGGATCACGGCGCGCGCCGGATGGGAGCCGGGCTCGGGCTGGCGATCAGCCGCAGGATCGTCGAGCAGATGGGGGGGCGGATCGACGTGCAGAGCACGCCCGGCGAGGGCAGCACCTTCACGGTGGCGCTGCGCCTCCCGGTGGTCGGCGAAGAGGCTTTGCCGGCTGATGCCGCGCCGGCGCCGAGCGAGGCGTTGATCATGCCCTCTCCGGAGGTGAGAGCGAGCCTCGCAGCGCTGGCCGAGCGCGGGCGCCTGCAGGAGCTGGCGCAAGAGCTCCTGCGGCTCGAAGCCGAGGAGCCGGCGCTCGGCCCCTGGCTCCGGCAGGCGCGCTCGCTCGCCGAGGAGTTCCGGGTCCACGAGCTCCGCGCGATGCTCGCCGCGCCTGACGACGACGGCGAGCCCGCGCGGTGAAGGTCTCGAGGTCCGAGGCGAGCGCTTCCTGCAGATTGGCTATCTCGGGTCGGTCGGGCTGGTGAGACGCTCCGCCAGCCACGCGGTCAGCGTCGAGAGGTCGGTCTCCATCAGGCCGAAGTGGAAGCCGAGCTCCTTCGGCTTGTCCGTCGGCGAGACCTCCTCGTACTCTTTGTAGGTGACGTTGGTGGGGCCGTTGAGCGAGGAGAGCTGATAGTGGAGCGTCCTCGTGGCGTTGGCGTTGACGCGCGCGTCCTTCGCGGCCTGAGAGATGCGGATGGGCGCGAGGATCCGCAGGGCAGGGTTGGTGAGATCGAGCTGATCGAAGAAGGCCTTCTTGCTGTAGTTGTCCTCCTTGTTCAGCTGATTGGTCCCGGCGAGGCCACCCCAGGAGTCCGTCTTGCTCAGCCCGATCCGAGCCCTTTCGTGGATGTGGGGCCACCGCGCGAGGGCGTCCGGCGTGAGGAGCTCGTTCACGTCGATGTTGGGGTTGGCGGCGATGGCGCCGGCCAGGAACAGCGCCGTGAAGGCGAAGCCCTCCAGCGCTCCCTCGTAGTGGGAGCCGCTCTCGACGAGGGCGCGCGTCGCCGCGGCAGGGGCCAGCGCCGCGACTGCGCGCAGATCGAGATCGGGTGTCCAGATGGGCGCGTGGTGCGCGCCGAACAGCGCTGCCTGGCCGCCCTGAGAGTGGCCGACGATCGCCATCCGCTTCGAGAGCTGAGGATACAGCCGCCGCGCGGCGAGGGCGATGTCGAGGATCCCGTGGGCCTCGGACTCGCCGAGCAGGTAGGGGTGGAGCCCGTCGGTGCCGAGCCCCTCGTAGTCCGTCATCAGCACGGCCCAGCCCTTGTTCAGGAAGGCGTTGAGCATGGCCTGCGGGTGCTTGTTGTAGGGATGCGCGTCCGACTCCGTGGTGTCGCGCGACGGCGCGCAGTAGTCCGCGCAGCCCACCGTCCCGTGCGCCCAGCTCACGATCGGATAGCCGCTCTTCGTGGGGGTGTGCTGGGGCAGCGCGATGATCCCGGAGACCGCGATCGGCTTCCCGTGGACGTCGCGCGAGCGATAGAGCACGAGCGTGTTGCTGCGGGCGTCCTGGAGCGCCGCCGCGCTGCTGGAGGGCAGCTCGCGCGACCAGATCACCTCGCCGTGCTCGCCTTCGAGCAGATCGGCGCCCGGATAGTAGAACTTGTCTCCCTCGGGCGCCGGTATGAAGGTGGCCGGTTCATGGTTCGTCGTCATGGCTTCTCCACTTCCTGGGGATGAATCTGCGCCTCCGCGGATCATCGCGAGGCCAGCCGGTTGTAAATGGGGGAGCCGCTGCTCGCCATGGGACCTTGGTCTCATGGCGGCTCGCGCGGATCGCGACGAAGCTCAGGTATCTTGCAGCCGATCCACGAACCGCACGAGCTCCGCCACCGACTCCATGCCGAGCTTCTCCATCACGCGGCCGCGGTGGACCTTGATGGTCTTCTCCGCGGCCCCGAGCTCGGCGGCGATCTGCTTGTTCAAGCGCCCCTGGGCGACGAGCCGGCAGACCTCGCGCTCGCGCGGGGTGAGCTCCTCGAAGCGCGTCCTCAGGGCCTCGCGGGCCTCCTGCGCCGTGCGCTCCTCGCGCTCGCGGGCGAGGGCGCGCTCGATCGCCGCGAGCAGGTCGGTATCCTCACAGGGCTTGGAGAGGAAATCGATCGCGCCGGCCTTCATCGCTCGCACGGTGCTCGGGACGTCGCCGTGGCCGGACAAGAAGACCAGCGGCAACAGGCACCCTTGCTGCGCGAGCTCCTCCTGCAGCTCGAGGCCGCCCACGTCGGGCATGCGCAGATCGACGACCACGCACCCGCGCAGCGGCGCGGCGGCGCGCTCGAGGAAGGCGCGCGGGGACGCGTGGGCCTCGACGGTGTACCCCGTCGCGCGCAGGAGCCTCCCCAGGGCGGAGAGCACCGAGGGATCGTCGTCAACGAGAAAGACCGTCTGGCCCGCGTTCGCCATGGGTCGAGCCTACCTCGACCGCGGGCTCGTGGCGGCGCCAACGATCTGACGCTGCCCCGGCAGCGCCGCGCTTGACGCGGAGGAAGGCGCGTTCTCATGTGCCCGACCATGGCCACGGCCCGCCCAGCGCTCGTCCTGCTCGTGGACGACGATCCCAGCAGCTTGAGGCTGCTCTCGGAGGCTCTCGCGGGTCAGCCCTGGAGCCTCGCCGTGGCTGTCGACGGGCCGATGGCGCTCGGGCACGTCCAGCGCGAGATCCCCGATCTGATCCTCCTCGACGCCGTGATGCCGGGCATGGATGGCTTCGAGGTCTGCCGCCGCTTGCAGGCGGCGCCGGCGACGCGCGAGGTCCCGATCATCTTCATGACCTCGCTCGCCGACGCGGCGAGCCGGGTGCGCGGGCTCGAGCTCGGCGCGGTCGACTACGTGACGAAGCCGTTCGTGCGCGCGGAGCTCGCGGCCCGCGTGCGGACGCAGCTCGCGCTGCGCGCGTCGGTGAAGGCGCTGGCGGAGATGAACGAGGCGCTCGATCGCGCTCGGGCCTCGCTCGAGGTCGACGTCGCGCGGCGGACCGAGGAGCTCCGGGCGGCCAACCAGCGCCTCGAGCTCGAGATCGAGCTGAGCCGCGCCGCCGAGCTCAGGGTGCGCAAGGCGCAGGACGAGCTCGCGCACATGAACCGGGTGTCGGCGATGAGCGAGCTCGCGGCCTCGATCGCGCACGAGATCAACCAGCCGCTCGCCGCCATCCTCAGCAACGCCCAGGCGGCGCAGCGGCTGCTCGCGCTGACGCCGCCGGATCTCGCCGAGGTGCGCGACGCGCTCGCGGCGATCGTCGCCGACGATCGCCGCGCGGGGAAGGTCATCCAGCAGATCCGCGCCATGCTCCGCAAGAGCGAGCCCAACGTGATCGCGCAGGACCTCAACGAGCTCGTCCGCGAGGTCGCGCGCCTCCTGGCCAGCGCGGCGCTCCTGCACGGCGCGACCCTGCGCATCGAGCTCGCTCCGGGCCTGCCGCGCGCGTGCGGCGACGGCGTCCAGCTCCAGCAGGTGCTGCTCAACCTCATCGTCAACGCGCTCGACGCGGTCTCGCGCCGCCCGCCCGACGCGCGCCTCGTGGTGGTGCAGACCCGCGTGGCCGAGCGAGGCCGCCTCGAGCTCGTGGTCACCGACTCCGGCGAAGGCGTCGCCGCGGCGAACGTCGAGCGGCTCTTCGAGCCCTTCTTCACGACGAAGGCCCAGGGCCTGGGCATGGGCCTCGCGCTCAGCCGGACCATCGTCGAGTCCCACGGAGGGAGGCTGTGGGCCGAGCACCGCGCCGGCGAGGGCGCGACGTTCCGCTGCTCGCTGCCGATCTGGGACGGCGACGCGCGCGTCGCGCACTGAGCCTGGCGCGTCAGCGTGTGGACGCGAGGACGAAGTCGAGGAAGGCCCGCACCTTGGCGGGGACCAGGTGCCTCGAGGGATGGAACGCATAGAGCGGAAAGCGCTCGTCGGGCCAGCCCGGGAAGAGGTCGACGAGCTGGCCGCTCGCCAGCATCTCGCTCAGGCCGAGCTCGAAGATCTGCGCGACGCCGTGGCCCGCGAGGCAGGCGCCGAGGAGCGTCGCGCCGTCGTTGACGATCAGCCGGCCGGAGACCGGCACCTCGATCACCTGCGCGTCGCGGCGGAACTCCCAGCCAAAGGGGCGAGAGGTTCGTGGATCGAGGAAGTGGATGCACTCGTGCTGCCCGCTCGCGAGATCCTCGGGGCGCGCCGGCCTCCCGCGCGCGGCGAGGTAGCTCGGCGTGGCGCAGGTGATGACGCGCATCTTCAGCAGCAGGCGCGCCACGAGCGCGGAGGGCTCGGGCTCGCCGAAGCGCAGCGCCACGTCGAAGCCCTCGGCCACGAGGTCACCCAGGCCGTCGCGCACCATGAGCTCGAGCGAGAGATCGGGGTGCGCCGCGAGGAACGCGCCGATGCGCGGGGCCAGCCAAAGGCGCGCGAAGACGGCGTCGACGTTGACGCGCAGCCGACCGCGCACGGCGATCGTCGACGAGCCCGCCAGCGCGGCGGCCTCCTCGATGCCGGCGAGCAGCGGCGCCACTTGCTCGTAGAAGCGGCGCCCCTCGTCGGTGAGCGTGACGGCGCGCGCGGTGCGATCGAAGAGCCGGACCCGGACGCGCTGCTCGAGCCGGGCGACAGCGCGGCTGACGCCCGACTGCGTGAGGCCGAGCGCCGCGGCGGCGCGGGCGAAGCTGCCCGTCTCCACGACCGCGGCCAGCACCCCGATCCCGCTCAGGACCCGGCTGTCGAACGCCACGAGGGAGCCTGACTTTCCGTCACGATCATCGTGACCAGGATGCGCGTACCGCTCGCGCTGTCCAGCGTTAAGGTCCGACTCGGCAGCTGCGGCACAACCACGCAGGGCCCAGAGAGGGAGTGAGCTATGTTTGCCATCACGGGGATCACAGGCCAGGTGGGAGGCGCCACGGCGCGCGCGCTGCTCGAGAGCGGTCTGGCCATCCGCGCCGTCGTGCGCGACGAGGCCAGAGGAGCGCCCTGGGTCAAGCGAGGAGCCGAGATCGCCCTCGTCTCCGACTTCCAGGACTCCGCCGCTCTCCAGGCAGCCTTCACGGGCGTGGAGGGCGTCTTCGTGATGATCCCCCCGAGCTTCGCGCCCGCCGAGGGCTTCCCCGAGGCGCGCGCGATCCTGGCCTCGGTGCGCCGCGCCCTCGCGGCGGCGGCGCCCCCGAAGATCGTCTGTCTCTCTTCGATCGGCGCTCAACGCTCCTCGGGGCTCGGCCTCATCACCCAGCTTTATCTGCTGGAGCAGGAGCTCGGGAGTCTGCCCATGCCGAGCGCCTTTCTTCGCGCCGGCTGGTTCATGGAGAACTCGGCCTGGGACATCGATCCTGCCTTGCAGACCGGCGAGATGGCGAGCTTCCTCCACCCGCTCGATCGCGCCTTCCCGCTGGTGGCGACCGCCGATGTCGGCCGCGTCGCCGCGGAGACGCTGCAGGAGAGCTGGAAGGGCCGGAGAGTCCTGGAGATCGAGGGCCCGAGGCGCTACACGCCGAACGAGATGGCCACTCTCCTCGGCGAGGCTCTCGGCCGCTCGGTGGCCGTGCAGGCCGTGCCTCGGGATCGGTGGGAGGCGCTGTTCCAGAGCCAGGGCACCGCCTGGCCAGCGCCGAGGATGGCCATGCTCGACGGGTTCAACTCGGGCTGGATCGAGTTCGAAGGGGGCTCCGCCGAGCACGTGCTGGGGAAGGTGGGTCTGGAGCCGGTGCTCCAGGAGCTCGCAGCCGCGGCGCGCGGGGCCCGCGGCGCTTGAGGGGCGCGGCGCCGTGTATCACCGCTGCGGCGCGAAGAAGGCCGCGTTGATCTCGCGGTATCTCTGCCACTCCGCCGGGAGATCGCTCTCCTCGAAGATCGCGCTCACGGGGCACTGGCTCTCGCACGCGCCGCACTCGGTGCAGGTCTCGGGATCGATGTAGAGCTGGAGCCCCGCGAGGCGCGCCTTGCGCTCTCCGGCGGGGATGCGCGCGATCTCCTCGGGAGAGAGCGGACCCTGGATGCACTCCACGGGGCAGACGGAGACACAGGCGGTCTCGCAAGTAGCGATGCAGGGCTCGGCGATGACGTAGGCCATGAGAGGTTCCTTTCCGCGGATCGGGCGTCCGCGCCGTCGCCTCCACCGCACGCCGCGTGCCGGCGTGACTGAGCTTGTTTCTCCGGGCTTTCGTGATCCTTGTGCGGCGCGGGCAACGCTCCTACGGTGCGGCGCGACGCTCCCTCGGTGGCGCCTACCCATGAACGCTCCCGCCGATCGCGCGCTCAGCCTGATCGCCGATCTCGGCGAGGCCTCAGCGCGCGCCCACACCGAGGCGACGCTCCTCTCGGCGGTCAACGCCGCGCTCGCTCGCTATTTTCCGCGGTGCCGGCTCGATCTCCGCCGCGGCGCCGTCGCGATCGCGGAGCCGGAGATCCGTCGCGAAGCGGGCTCCACCACCGCTGTCTTCCCGCTCTGCGACGCCGAGGGCGACGTCGGCGTGGCGACGTTGGTCATCGACGGCGACGCGGCGGAGCTCTCGCGCGCCCTGCTCGACGCCATGGGCCGCGTGCTCGCCGCCGCGCTCCGGCAGGTGCAGATCCTCGGGCGGGTCGCGGCGATCGCGCGCCGCGCGCAGGGCGACAAGAAGCAGCTCCAGGCGGAGCTCGATCGCGTCGCCCTCCCGCGCGAGGTGGTCGCGGTGGGCCCGGCGATGCGGGCGATCTTCCACGAAATGGTGCCGCTCGTGGCCCGGCAGGACACGACGGTGCTGGTGCGCGGCGAGACCGGCACGGGCAAAGAGGTGATCGCGCGCCGCATTCACGCCCTCTCGCGCCGCGCCGGCCGCCCGTTCCTCGCGGTGAACTGCGGAGCGCTGCCCGAGGGCCTCGTCGAGAGCGCGCTCTTCGGCCACGAGCGCGGCGCGTTCACCGGGGCCGGGGCGCGGCACGTGGGCCTCTTCGAGCGCGCCGACGGCGGGACGTTGCTGCTCGACGAGGTCGGCGAGCTGCCGAAGACCGCGCAGGCCAAGCTGCTGCGCGTGCTCCAGGAGGGCGAGATCGAGCGCGTCGGCGGCGAGGCCTCGGTGCGCGTCTCGGTGCGGGTGATCGCCGCGACGCACCGCTCCCTCGAAGCGATGGTGGCGAGCGGGGGATTCCGCGAGGACCTCTATTATCGCCTGCAGGTCTTCCCCATCGTCGCTCCCCCGCTGCGCGAGCGCCCCGAGGACATCGACGCTCTGGTGCGCGTGATCGTGGAGAAGCTCTCGGCGAGGTTCGGCCGAGAGCCGCCGCGGGTGAGCGCCGCGCTCATGGCCACCCTCCGCGCCCACGCGTGGCCCGGCAACGTGCGCGAGCTGGAGAACGTCATCGAGCGATCCCTGGTGATGTCGACCGGCGACACTCTCGTGCTCGCGGGGCAGCCGGCGACGCCCGCCCCCGCCACGGGACCGGGACGGGCGATGACCTACCGCGAGGCCACCCAGCAGTGCATCGAAGAGGCGCTGCGAGCCGCGGGCGGGAAGGTCTATGGGCCGGACGGCGCGGCCGAGGCGCTGGGGCTGAAGCCGACGACGCTGCAAAGCAAGATGCGGAAGCTCGGTATCCAGCGTTAGCGATCCTCAGGGAGGTCGCGAGCAAGGACGGCATGCTCGTTGCGAACACTCCTCGCCATGTCGACCTATCATGCCGCTGTCTGGCTCGATCACAACGAAGCTCGCATCTTTCACATCACCAAGGCCACGTTCGACGAGACGACCGTCCACTCCGAGAAGGGGCACTCGCACCTCCATCGCCGGGGTAACACGGACGACGGGCACGGCTCCAAGGAGAATCAAGCCTACTATCACGAGGTCGTCCAGGCCCTCGAAGGCTCCGAGGAGATCCTGGTCCTCGGCCCGTCCACCGCCAAGCTCGAGCTGATCAAGCACGCGCATCGGCACGATCCCAGGCTCGAAGCGAAGATCATCGGCGTCGAGACCGTCGACCACCCGACCGACGGACAGCTCGTCGCTTACATGCGCAAGTACTTCAAGGAAGCCGACCTCAAGCACCCCTCCTGAGACGCAGCCGCCGCCGCGAGGAGCCGATGAGGCCCTCGCGGCGGCGGTCGTGCGTGTGAAGGCAGGAGAGCTCTGGTTACGGCGCGGGCGCCGTCACGGTGCTGCTGTCGATGTTGACCGAGGTCTGCGCGAGCAGGCGGCCGTTGATCGACGCTCCCGTACCCAGCTTGATCGACGTCTTGGAGAGGATGATTCCCTCCGCGTGCGACGTCGTTCCGATGTCGACGAGGCCGGCGACTTGCCAGAAGACGTTCCTGGCCTGCGCCCCGCCGCTGAGGAACATGCTCTTGGCCGAGTCGATGGCGAGATCACCCGCGATCTGGAAGATCCAGACGTCGTTGGGAGAGCCTGCGATCTTCAGGTCCGAAGGGATGGTGACCGAGGTCGTCCACTTGTAGAGGCCGGGGAGGATGGTGAGCCCACCGATCATGCCCGAGCCGAGGTTGAGGGCATCGGGGGTCGGCCGGCCGGCGGCGTCGGTGTAGGCTGTCTGCATATCGAGGACAGCCGTCGTCAGGTTGATGGGGGTCGGAGGATCGTTGTCGGCGGCGAAGACCGAGCCAATCACCTGGGGCGCCGTCCACTTGGTGCCCACGCGCGTGAGAGAGAAGCCGGTGATGAAGCTCGCGGCGGCCGGGCTCAAGCCGAGGTTGCCCGTGACGACCGAGGTCGGGACGTTGGATACGGCCGATTTGGCGAGGATCGCGTAGTTCCCCGACGCTCCGAGGAGCACCGGCGCAGGGCCTTTGGGGAGCGTCTGGGCCGTGGCGAAGCTCCAGGTGTACGTCGCTGCGAGCTTGTTGCCGGCGACGTCCGTGGCCGCGGTGGTGATCGTCGCGGTGTAGCTCATCGCCAGCGCGAGATCGCTGGTGGGGAGGAACGTCGCCGTGCTGTCGAAGTAGGTCACGGTGCCGGGGATATCCACGGCTCCTTGCTTGAGGCTGAAGGTGGTGGAGGTGATCGTCAGCGGGCTCATGGCCTCGGTGAAGGTGGCGGTGATCGCGCCGTTGGCGGCGACGCCCATCTCCTTGGAGGCGGGGAAGGTGGAGAGGACCTCGGGCGCGGTGGTGTCGGGGATGACGGCCACCCCGCCGGAGCCGCCGTTGCCGCCGGAGCCACCGCCGCCGCCTCCGGTGACGCCGGTGCTCGCGGTGCTCGCAGCGCTCGTGCTGCTCGTGCTGCTCGTGCTGCCGCCGGCGCCTCCGGTGGCGGGCTCGTTGTTACACGCCGCCGCCGTGAGGAGCGCGATGGGGAGGAGCCCGGCTGCGGGGCGAACAAAGGAGAAGGATCGAAGCATGGAGTGTCCTTTGGGCTTGAGGCGAATCGTCACGGAAGCCGACGGCGCAAGCACCGCTTCCAGCCTCGTTCACTCCAGCCTTCCAGCCACGTTTTCCTCGCGAGAGAGCACGGAAAAACGTGGTGAGCGGTGAGCAACGGAGACGAGCCGACAGGTGACCAAGCAAGAAACCGCCCGCGCCGAGAAGCTGCCTGGCCCCGAGGCGACGGCGCCGCGCGGCCGGCGAGCAACCACAACGGTGCCCCGACTGTGACAGAAATGGTCTGTCCGACTCATCCCCGTCAAGGTCCAGTACCGCGACCGTCAGGGAGCGGTGTGGGACGCAGTAGCTCACTGCACCGCTCCCTGACGGTCGCGGTACTGGGCCTCTCGCGTCTATCGCTGACAGTGGAAGCTGCCGCAGATTGTGCAGCACAAAAAGACGACGGCGCGATCACCGAGTGATCGCGCCGTCGTCAGGCGAAGCTCGCTTCAGGCGCGCAAACCGGGCTCGCGCGCCTCGAGGCTAGAAGTCGCCGTGGCCGTGGCCCGCGTGGCCACCGGCGCTCTCGCCGGCCTCGCGCTTGGGGCGCTCGGCGATGATCGCCTCGGTCGTCAGCATCAGGCTGGCGACGCTGGCGGCGTTCTGGAGCGCGGAGCGGACGACCTTGGCCGGGTCGATGACGCCCATGGCGATCAGGTCGCCGTACTGGTTCGTCGCCGCGTTGTAGCCGAAGGAGTCTTTGCCCTCGCGCACCTTCTGGACGACGATCGAGCCCTCTTCGCCGGCGTTGGCGGCGATCTGGCGGAGCGGCTCCTCGATGGCGCGGCGGATGATGTTGACCCCGAAGCGCTGCTCGTCCTTGAGGTCGAGCTTCTCGAGGGCGGTCTGCGCGCGGATGAGCGCGACGCCGCCGCCGGGGACGATGCCCTCTTCCA
>FSTQ01000105.1_pt1 | contig 11499 bp, 13 predicted proteins | sample 1637281 | NCBI WGS metagenome assembly FSTQ01 (sample SAMEA3914818, study PRJEB12502) | metagenome | biome: forest; material: soil | place: Canada | collected 2010-06-26 | depth 0.1 m
CGAAACCGGGGGTGAAGGTGCCGGAATTTACTTCCGGCACCGGGAGGGGGCGGAGCCCCCTGAGACAAGGGAAGAGTCTGGACGGCGAATGCCGGCCAGGCTCTGAGCGATCGAGCGTCCCCGGCGAAACCGAGCGTGCGCTTCTCTCGTACTCGGTCATGTTGTCCCGGGAGAACCTGCTTATGCACAGCCTTCGACACCACGGATCCGCTGCATTCCTCGCTTCGATTGGCCTCCTCGCCGCCGCGTCCGCCGCGGGCTGCGGGCCGGCCGAGACCACCGGTGGAGCGGGCGGCCAGTCCTCGACAGCGTCGTCCTCGAGCACCGGCACCCCGATCGAGGCCGCCTGCGCCAAGGACGCTCGCGTCACCCCGTACACGGTCGGCGTCGAGGCCAAGTCGAGCGATGGCGCGCTCAGCGTCCACTTCATGGACGCGGACCCGGCGCCCCCGACCAAGGGCTACAACACCTGGACCGTGCAGGTCCTCGACGGCAAGGGCGCCCCGGTCAACGGCGCGACCATCGTCACCTCGGGCTTCATGCCCGACCACAACCACGGGACCTCGACCACTCCGCAGGTCACGCCCAAAGGCCAGGACGGGACTTACGAGATCACTCCGGTGATCCTCTTCATGTCCGGAGTCTGGAAGATCAAGTTCGAGGTCACCGCGGCCGGTGGGATGGCGGATTCGGCTGAGGTGACGTTCTGCGTTGATGGGTGAGAGTCGGAGTCGGAGAGGTTTACAGGGAGGCGAAGAGGCCGGGAGATTTCAACTCTCGTCTCCTCGCCTTCCTGCTCGAACCCTCCGGTTTCACGGAGAGCACTTGGTGTTCTCCGGCGCCGGGCTCGCAAACGCGGCTCCAGCGGTGAGGCCGGCCGCGACGCACGAGACGAGGATGCCCTGCTCGGGGTACTTGATCGTCGCGGCCTCGGGGGTCCACACGAGGTTCGGCACCGTCAGCGTGAAGACTGGCATCTTCGCCTTCACCGCCGCGTCGAGATCGCCGCTGGCGACGAGGCTGTCGAGCACGTCGAGGCCCACCGGGACGACGTGGACACGCATGGTGATCCGGTCCGGCGGCGTGGCCAGCGAAGAGGGGACCGAGGTCGGGCGCGGGAAGATGCGGAAGACGTGTGTCAGGTAATAGTCAGGATCGGTGGGCACGCTGGTCGTCGGGCCGGGGAGCTGGCTCGTCTCGGTGCTCGCGGCCTCCCAGAACATGTCCACGGGCTTGCTCTGTTGATCGAACATGCACTCGCGCATCAGCCAGAGATCGGGATCAGGGAGGCTCGTGACCGACTCGCCGTCGGCCACGACGCCGCTCTGGTAGATGACTTGATCCTTGGCGAAGGCCTGGACCTCGACCCAGGCGCGGCGGTCGTGGGCGACGCCGCTCGGCCACAGGTGGCCGGCGCCGACGTTGTCGAGGACGACCTGGATCGTGGCGCCGGGCGAGTCGGCGCCCTTCACGCAGAGCGCGGCCTGGAGCGTGCCGTCGAGGGACCGCTGGACAGCGGCGGTCTGCGCCTTGGCCTCGGGGAAGTCGGTGAGCGCGACGTCGACGCCGGGGAAGCCGTGGCCGTGGACCTTGCGGAACTTCACCCCGGGGGCCTGGGCAGCGAGGCCTTCGCGGCCCTCCATGTGGCACTGCCCGCAGGTCTGCTGCGAGGCGCCTTCGTGCGCGAACACCGTGCCCTGCCACTCGGCGAAGGTGCGCTCGATGTGCGCGCCGAGCGGCGCGACGATGTCGTGGCAGCTCCCGCAGAGGCTCGACGACTTCATGTCGAGGCGATCGAGGAGCGCCGAGTACCCGGCCTCGTGCGCGCCGGTCCGGACTGGATTGGCGAACCCGCCGCGCATGACGCCGTCGCTCGCGAGGACGAGGGGGTTGTCGTGCGTGCCTGCCACGTCCTCGACCGAGTGGCAGAAGAAGCAGGTGACGCCGCGGAGCTTCTGCGGCACCTCGGCGAGGTTGAGGCCGTCCTTCGTGGCGCCCATGCGCACCGCCATCGGCGCGTGGCACTTGACGCAGAAGTCGCCGAGCGCGCCCTTCGTCTCGCGCTGGCCGCGCGCGTTCATCGCCAGGAAGACGGGATCCTCCGCAGCGTAGGCGTGCATGCTGCCGGACCACTCCTTGAAGTGATCCGGATGGCACGTCGCGCACGCCTGCGGATCCATGAGCTCTTCGGTGGTGAGCTTGGGGGCCGTGCCTCCTGCGCCGCCCGCGCCGCCCGCGCCTCCGCCTCCACCGGTCCCGCTGCTGCCGCCGCTGCAAGCGCCGCCGCCGAGCAGCGCCGCGCTCGCCGCGGCCACGAGGATCGCGCCTCCGAGGTACCTCATCGCTTCGCTCCGTTCTGGATCCACAGGACCACGGCGCAGCGCTCCGCGTCCGCGAGGGGGGCGCCGGGCGGCATCACCTGCGACCCGGTGTCGTAGAGGCGGTCGACGATCAGGCTGCACACGGCGTCCCCGGGCACGACCCGCGCCTCGGCGCCGCTCTGCCCGAGCAGCGCGGCGTAGGCGTCGTCGGGATCCGCGAAGACGAGGCTCCCCATCGCGCCCTCGGCCGAGTGACAGCTCCCCCCGGCCTGCGCGCACGTCGGGTGGAGCGTGCGCTTGTAGATCTGATCGAACGTCGGCGTGTAGAGCGGCGCGCAGGTGAGATCGATCTTCGCGGAGCAGCTCGGCCCGGGCTCGGTTTCGCCGCCGCCGCCGCACCCGCAGGCGAGCAGCGCGCCCGCGAGCAAGGACGAAATTCTCCAGAAAGCAGGCGAGATCATCAAGATCGAGACGCTACCACGGCGCGCGCGCACGAGCAGGCGGCTCCTGCAACGGCTCCTGCGGCGGCTCCTGCGACAACATGCCGCATCGTCCGGGCGAGGGGCGCGCACTAGAGTCGCGGCGTCTCAACCCCCCTCGCTTCTCTGGAGTAACGCCCATGCTCTCTCGCGCTCCCGTGCTTGTCTCTCTCTCGGCCCTCGCGCTGCTCGGCGCCCTGACCGGCGTCGCCTGCTCCTCGTCCGACACCACCGGCGGCACCACCGGCACCGGCGGTAACTCGGGCCCGCCCGGCGGTCCCGTCTCGGGCAACCCCGACGCGCACTGCGGCACCAAGTCGCAGGTGACGAACGCGGCGGCGTGCACCCCCGAGCCCACCGGGAGCGGCGGCGGCACCACGGGCTCGAGCTCGAGCGCGACCACCGGGGCCGGCGGCAGCACGGGCGCGGGCGGCGAAGCGAGCGAGTACGGCGTCACGCTCGAGAACGCCGAGGGCGACGACGACGACTGCAAGTACCACGTCAAGTGGACCTCGACCGACATCTACGAGAACAACAACGTGACGATCACCGCCGTCATCACCACCAAGAGCGACGGCAAGCCCGCCACCTCGGGCGAGATCGACTCCGAGATCTTCCTCAACGACACCCACCCGGCGCCCAATAGCCCCGACAAGAAGGTGACCGAGACGACGCCGGGCACGTACACCATCGGCCCGGTGAAGTTCGACAAGGCCGGCAAGTGGACGCTGCGGTTCCACATCCACGAGGAGTGCTCGGACCTCACCGAGGACTCGCCCCACGGCCACGTGGCCTTCTACGTCAACGTCCCGTGATATTCGTCAACGCGGCGTGAGCCCCGTCAACGCGGTGCGAGCCCCGTCAACGCCCTGAAACGGTGAACCAACCATGCGCCTCGTGATCCCCGCCTGCCTCGCTCTCTCCCTGCTCGCGCTCGCCTGCTCGAGCGAGCCGGGCACCACCGCGGCGGGCGGCGGGGAGGAGGCCACGTTCCCCGCCGAGCCGCTCGCCACCGTGGAGACCGAGCAAGGCGGCCTCTCGATCGAGGTCCGCACCGCGCCCGAGCAGCCCCCCACGCGCGGCCTCGTCGACGTGGAGCTCGTGGTGACCGGCCCCGACGGAAAGCCGGTGGACGGCCTCGATCTCGCGGTGCAGCCGTGGATGCCGCAGATGGGCCACGGCGCCTCGACGAAGCCCTCGATCGAGGCCAAGGGCAGCGGGCACTATGTCGTGTCCGACGTCGCCTTCTTCATGCCCGGCAACTGGGAGCTGCGAACCTCGATCGCCGGCGCCAAGAACGATAGTGCGACCGTCAACTTTCAGATTCATTAGCGCCCTCGCCTGCGCCGCGGTGCTCGCGTATCCGGCGCGCGCCGCGGCGCAGTCGTGCTGCGCGGGCGCGAGCGCGCTCACGCCCGCGCGCCTGGCTTTGCACGAGGACGCGCTGGTCGGCCTCCAGCTCAAGGCCTCCAACCTCTACGGCTCCTTCGACGGCGAGCGCCATTTCTTCGGCGCGTCCGAGGGCGCAAAAGAGCTTGATTTCGAGCAGGATCTCGCGGGCAGCATCCGCGTCTTCAGGCGCGGCCAGCTCTCGGCGATCCTGCCGATGGTGGAGACGTACCGGAGCGTCCCCGGCCTCTCCGAGGGCGGCGGCGATCTCGGCGATCTCCAGCTCGGCGCCCGCTGGGATTTCACCATCGCGGGCTCCTCGGTCACCATCCCGGGGATCGCCCTCGCCGCGGGCGCGACGCTCCCGACCGGCCGCGCGCCCGAGGCCTCGTCGAAGCCGCTGGCCACCGACGCGACCGGGATCGGCGCCTTCCAGGGCTCGGTCGCCCTGGCGCTGGAGCAGACCTTCGGCCCCTGGCTCGTCAACGTGACCGGCTCGGCGGCGTGGCGAGCGCCGCGCACGGTGGGCGACGTCCACGCGCAGCAGGGCCTGCAGCTCGTGGCCACCGCGGCGGGCGGCTACTCGTTCGCGAGCGGCCCGGTGCTGGCGCTGACGCTGGCCTACACGGCGGAGCTCGACGCGACGATCAACGGCGAGACCCTGCCGGGGAGCGGCCGCGCCGCCACGCGGATCGGCGTCGCCGGCGGCCTGCCCTTCAACGACCTCTGGCGCATGCAGGGCAGCCTCGCCACCGATCTGCCCATCCGCTACTTCGGCTTCAACCAGCCCGCGAGCGTGGCGCTGACGCTGATGATCCTCCGGAGCTGGACGTGATCCGCACCGCGTCGCTCCTGCTCTTCGCCGCCGCGCTCGCGGCCTGCGCGCCGCCCCCGCGCGCGCCCTCGCGCCTGCCCGAAGCGACGCTGCTCGCGGGCGACGGGGCGCACCGCCTCGGCGAGATCGTGAAGCCGGGGCGCGTGACGGTGATCGTCTTCTTCTCGGCGGACTGCCCGTGCCAGGCCGCGCACGACGCGCGCCTGCGCGATCTCTCCGCCGCTTATGCGGCGCGCGGCGTGGACGTCGTCGCCGTGGACTCCGAGGCCGGCGCGTCGCCCGAGCGCTCCGTGAAGGAGTCCCGGGCGCGCGCGTACCCGTTCCCGCTCCTCGCCGATCCCAGCGGCGCGCTCGCCGACGCGCTCGGCGCGGAGTTCGCGACCTACACGGTGGTGGTCGACGCCCAGGGGAGCGTGCGTTACCGCGGAGGCCTCGACTCGGACCGAGCGTCCCTGACCGCCGACGCCTCCTTGTGGGTCCGCAACGCCGTGGACCGTCTGCTCGCGGGCGCGTCCCCCGATCCCGCCGAGGCCGAGGCGCTCGGGTGCGCGCTGCGCCGCAAATAACCGTCGAGGATTGCCATGAAGCTCGCTTTGCTGCCAGCCCTCCTGCTCCTCGCCGCGTGCGGTGACACCGAAGGATCGACAGCCGGCGGTGGCACCAGCGCTAGCAGCAGCGGAGCCGGCGGCAGCAGCGCTTGCCCGGATGATCTGCCCGAGAGCTGCCCATCCCCCGCGCCGGGCTGGGCCAAGGATGTCGCGCCGGTGATCGAGGCGCGCTGTTCGATCTGCCATGTGGCGGGCGGCGTCGCGGCCGACAAGCCGTTCACCAACCACGATCAGGTGTTCTCCCGCAAAGGTGCGGTGTTGAACCAGGTGTACGCGTGCAAGATGCCCCCCGAGGGCGCGACGCCGCTTTCCATGGCAGAGCGGCTTGCCATCGAAACGTGGCTGGTTTGCGGAGCGCCGGACGACTGAGGCCGGCGCGACCCTCCGCCTGCGCCGCGATTGACCGGGGTGCGATCTGTGCCCAGCATGCCGCGCATGCAACCCAGTGATTTCCTCGCCGAGCTCGATCGCGCCGTCCAGTCTCGCCTCGACAAGATCGGCGAGAGCGCGGCGGGCGCCGAGCCCGGAGCGCACCTCGGCGTGCCCGAGCTCCTGACGACCGCGCTCAAGAAAGAGCTCGAGGCCACCGAGGAGGCGGCCCTCTGGCTCGTGAGCGAGCCCGACGTGGAGGTGAAGCTCGCCCTCGCCCGCCAGTGCGGCGACGAGGCCAAGCACTATCGGTTGATCGAGGCGCGCCTCCGCGAGCTCGGCGTCGACACCGCCAAGGCGCAAGCGCAGATCGGCGACCACAGCCCGATGTTCAAGTACCTCGAAGGCCTCACGACCACGGTCGAGCGCGTCGCCGCAGGCCAGTTCACCCGTGAGGCCCTGGCGCGCGTGCTCAACGAGGCCTTCATCGACTACTGCGATTCGAAGGGGGACGCCGACACGGCGCGCCTCTACCGCGAGATCATCCAGCCCGACGAGGCGCACCACCACGAGCTCGGCCGCAAGCTGCTTTTGCGCCTCGCCGTCACCGACGAGGAGCAGGCCCGCGCGCGCGCCGCGGCGCTGCGAACTCTGGAGATCGCCCAGGAGATCCAGGAGGTCGCCCGCCTCAAGAAGGGTATCGCGCGCGCGCCGGGCTGCTGAGCGGGTATCTCCCACGTAAAAGAGGAGAGACCATCCGAGGGTCTCTCGATGTCCCGGGCGACTCTCATCCTCTCTTTTGCGGACATCCCTGCGCCGCGCGGCGGCTTCAAAACCGTTAGCGACTCAGGCTCTGACTGCTAGCCTTACATCCATGCTCCTCGTCGAAACGGCCCGTCTGGTTCAGAAATATCCACTCAGCTTTCTGGCGTTCGGGGCGGCGGCCACGCTGGCCTTGCCCGTGGTCGCGGTGGTGACCGCGGGCGCCCTCCGCCCCTGGGCGCGGCGCGTGCTCGCGAGCGGAGCCGCGATCCGGCACGAGGTCGCGCGGATCGCGGCCGAGTCGCGGGAGTCCTACGCGGATCTGCTGGCCGAGGCCGCGCCCCCGCTCGAAGCGGACGAGCCGGTTAGGACGGGGAGCCCAGCGGCCCGCGCGCCCGAGGCGCCGCGGAGCCAGCGATCGATCGTCGAAGCAGCGTAATCGAACGAGAAAGAGGGGGAGCATCATGGGGGAAGTCATCCTCGGCATGTTCATCGGCGCAGGGCTCCTGGCGGTCGGGAGGAAGGTTTACAAACCTGCGCTCAAGGACGTCATCAAGATGGGGATCACCGCCACGGAGGCGGTGAAAGAGGCCGTCCACGAAGGGCGCGAGAGCCTCAACGACATGGTCGCCGAGGCCAGGATGGAGGCCGAGGCGGACAAGCGCGCCGCGCGCGCCTCCGCAGAGGTTTGCAAGACGACCGTCGATTGAGAACGCCTGGCACCCGGCCCGCTCGAGCCATGGAGATTCGTCATGTCGACCCGGCACCCGCTCTCCATCCATCACGCGATCCCCGGGCGCCTTCGCCTGGGGGTCGAGCCGCTGCGCGGGAAGGCCGCCGCGGCTGAGCGGGTGGCCGCAGCGATGCGCGCGCTGCCCGGCGTCCGCGAGGTGCGCGTCAACGCGCCCGCCGCGTGCCTGGTCGTGACGTACGATCCGAAGATCACCCACGAAGACCTGCTGGGGCGGCTCGGCGGCGTCGCCGAGCTCTTTCGCTGGGGGATCCACGAGGTCGAGTGCCCACCGCCCTCGCGCCCCGCCTCAGCTGCTCCGCACCCGCCACCGCGCGCGGCGCTGGCGGTGCTCTCCACCGCCTCGCGCGTCAACGCGGCCTCGCACGCGCTCGCCTCGGGGCGCGTCGATCTCAAGCTCGTCGTCCCCGGCCTGCTCGCCGGCTACGGGCTCCTCCGGCTCGTCTCCGGGCGCGCCGGGCCGACGCCCCACTGGATCGTGTTTCTCATGTACGGATTCGACGCCTTCGCGGTGCTCAACCAGGCCGTGATCCGGCGCTTCATCGCGGCGTCGCCCGGAGTACCGGTCGAATGATGGACACGCCCGCGCGCGGCGCCGTCGTCGTCCATGCGATCCCCGGCCGCGTTCGCCTCCGCGTGGCGCGCCTCGGCGAGGAGGCCTCCTACGGCGGCGCGCTGGAGGCGACGCTGCGGCGCCTCCCCGGCGTGCGCGCCGTGCGCGTGGCCGCGGGCGCCGCGAGCGTCATCGTCGAGCACGATCCCGAGGCCGTCGACGTCGCGGCGATCACCTGGGCCGCCGCCACCGCTCCCGCGGACGCCGCGCTGCTCGTGCGCGACGCCGCGAGCGCCGAGGGCGCCGGCATCCCGCGGCCGCTCGCCTGGTCGAGCGCGGGGCTGCTCGTCTCGCTCGCCTTCGGGCAGGCGCTCCCGGTGCTGGCCTATCCGTTCATCGCGATCACCGCCGTCCCGGTCTTCAAGCGAGCCTGGGACGCGCTCGTGCGCCGGCGCAAGCTCAACGTCGATCTCCTCGACGCGCTGGCGATCCTCGCGGCGACCGCGACGGGGGACGTCGTCAACGCCGCCGGCATCGTCTGGCTGATCTGCGTCGGCGATCACATCCGCGATCTCACCCAGGCCCGCGCCCGCCGCGCCATCCGCGATCTCCTGGAGTACGAGCGCGATCTCGCCTGGGTTGTCCGCGGCGACACCAAGGTTCAGGTCCCCGTCGCCGAGCTCGTCGTCGGCGACGTCGTCGTCATCTACACCGGGTCGGCGATCGCGGTCGACGGCGTCGTGCTCCAGGGCCGCGCGGTCGTCGATCAGCAGGCCCTCACCGGCGAGTCGCTGCCCGTGGTCAAGGAGGTCGACGACCGCGTCTTCGCCGCCACCATCGTCAGCGACGGCAAGCTCTACGTGAAGGCCGAGCGCGTCGGTCGCGACACCAAGGCCGCGAGCACGGTGCGGCTGATCGAGGACGCGCCGGTGGCCGAGACGCGGATCCAGAACCACGCCGAGATGGTGGCCGATCGGCTGGTCGCGCCCGCCCTCGGCTGCGCCGCGCTGGTCTTCCTCGCGACCGCTGACATGAACCGGCTCGCCGCCATCCTCACCGTCGACTTCGGGACGGGCCCGCGCGTGTCGGCGCCGACCACAGTGCTGGCCTCGATGAACGCCGCCGCGCGGCACGGGATCCTGATCAAGGGCGGCGCCTACCTCGAGAAGCTGGCGCGCGTCACCACGGTGATCTTCGACAAGACCGGCACCCTCACGCGCGGCGTCCCCGAGGTCACCGACGTGCTCGTCCACGCCGCGCTCTCGGAGCGCGAGGCGGCGACGATCGCAGCAGCAGCGGCGGCGCGGCAGACGCACCCGGTCTCCCAGGCGGTGATCCGGCTGGCCACGACCTGGGGCCTCGACGTACCCGAGCGCGACAGCTCGAGCTACTTCGTGGGCAAGGGGATCGAGTCCCAGGTGCGCGGCCAGACGGTGCAGCTCGGCAGCCAGCGCTTCCTCGCCGAGCGCGGGATCACCTCTCGCCTCGACGCGCTGTCGCGGAGCGCCCTCGACGACGCGGCCAAATCGCTGCTGTTCCTCGCCGTCGACGGCGCGCACGCGGCCACGCTCGCCTACCGCGACGAGATCCGCGCCGAGAGCCGGGATCTCATCCGCGGCTTCCGCGCCCGCGGCGTCGACGACATCGTCATGCTCACCGGCGACGGCCATGCCGTCGCGCAGCACGTCGCGCGCGAGCTCGGCATCGATCGCTTCTTCGCGGAGATGCTGCCCGAGGACAAGGCAGAGATGGCCCAGCGCCTCCGCCGCGAGGGCCGCGTCGTCGCCGTGGTCGGCGACGGCATCAACGACTCGCCGGCCCTCTCGTACGCCGACATCGGCATCTCGGTCTGCGCGGGCGCAGAGATTGCGCGCGAGACCGCTGGCATCGTGCTGATGACATCCGATCTTCACAAACTCGTGGAGGCCATCGACATCTCCCGCCGCGCCATCACCATCATCCGGCAGAACCACGCGCTCACCTTCGGGGTCAACTCGCTCGCCTATGCGCTCTCGATCCCGGGCCTGATCAGCCCCGTCTTCGCGACGCTGATCAGCAACGGCTCGGCGGTCCTCGCCTGCTTGAACGGCCTCCGCCCGCTGCTCTCGGCCCGCCCGCGAGGCTCTTGAAGCCTGTCATTCGTGATATGAGCGCTTCATGAAGCTGATCCCGTATGCAAGCATTCCGCTCGGCCCTGCGGTTCGCCTCCTCGACGACGGGCGCGGCACCGTCGGTCTCCCGCCCGTCGTGGGCGTTGCCGACGAGGGGACCCACCTGCTCGTCGGGCGCTCGAATGGCACTCTCGACATCCGCGCGCTCGACAGCATGCTCACGCTGGTGGAGTCCTTCGCGGCCCCGACGACGGTGCGCGCCGAAGCCGGAGTCGAGCAGGACGAGGAGGGGTACACGCCCTCGGTGCCAGCCGCGCTCTCGATGACGACGAGGCAAGTCCTCTGGAGCTCGGGCGCGCTCAATCTCGCACCTCCCGCGCTCGAGGAGGCCGGCGTGTCCGCGTTCGGCGACGCCGCGATGGCTCCTTTGACCGTGGTGCGGCGCGCGCTCCCAGCGCGGGAGACTGCTCTCGACGGAGAGGATATTCACGGCGCCCTCTTCGACGAGGGCGGAGCGCTCTGGCTCGCCGTATCGACGCGCCGGAGCGACGCCATCACCTTCTACGTTGCCCGCGTGACCCTCGGCGACTCCCCGCGAGCACACCTGCTCTCGCTGGCCGAAGCCGCGGCGGGCGCGAGCTACGCGCGCGACGGCTTCGGCCCGGCCCGCTTCACCCGCGAGGACGCCAATCGCGTGCTCCTGTCCATCGCCACGACCGACGGATCGACCGAGCGTATGCGCGTGACGGTGGCGTGGGACGGCGCGAGGCTGGCAGAGCGATCGCGAGAGAAAGGCGCCGGAGCGCCCGAGTCGTGGGCCTGGCCGCCGGCGCTCTGCCTCGACGGCGCGCCGCCGACAGCCGAGTCGATATCAGGCCTCGATGAAGTCTTCGGCGCGGCGATCGTGGCGCACGAGCTCGAAGAGGATCTGGGGATTGCCATTCCCTGGGAGGTGCCCCGCGCGGTGGTGACACCGGAAGGGCCAGGGCTGCTCTTGCTCGGCGCAGACGAAGAGGGCTTTATGGCGCACCTCTGGCAACTGGTCTGACTCCTCGGCGCAGGACAGAAAGCACGCCAGAAAGCACGCCACGCCCGCGCCCTTCACCTGGCGGGGCGCCTCGCCAGGTGCAGGGCGGCAACGAGCACCACGGGAAGGAAGAGCAGCACGAGGAGGCTCTGCACATCGGTTCGCCCTTCCGCCCAGGCGCGCGCGAGGTCCGTCCCGTGGCTGTAGGCCTGCTGGGCGATCAGCGCGAGAGCAGGCACGATGATCCAGCGCTGCCGAAAGAAGAACGCCGCCGCGAAGAGACCGTTGACGAGC
>FSTQ01000339.1_pt1 | contig 11497 bp, 7 predicted proteins | sample 1637281 | NCBI WGS metagenome assembly FSTQ01 (sample SAMEA3914818, study PRJEB12502) | metagenome | biome: forest; material: soil | place: Canada | collected 2010-06-26 | depth 0.1 m
GCTGCGACCCCGACCGGAGCGCCGGCGGCCGCCGGGACCGGGCCGGCCAAGGTCAGCGGCCCTCTGGTCGCGAGCACGGGGAAGCCCGCGGCCACGGCGGCGGAGACCGCGAAGCCGGTGGAGACCGCGAAGCCGGCCGAGACCGCGGTGCCCGCGGCCGGCGGCAAGGAGTTCGATCGCGCGGCGGCGCTGTCGGCGCTCAACAAGGCCGCAGGCGCGGCGAAGGGCTGCAAGAAGGACGACGGGCCGACCGGCTCGGGCAAGGTGCGCGTCACCTTCGCGCCGAGCGGCAACGTCACGTCGGCGACGGTGGACGGCCCGCCGTTCGCGGGGACCGCCGTGGGCGGGTGCATCGCCTCGGCGTTCCGCGGGGCGCACGTGCCGCCGTTCGAGGGCTCGCCGGTGGCGGTGCCCAAGTCGTTCTCGATCAACTGAGGCCGCGTTCCAGCGGAGGCGGAGGGAGCTTGAGTTCCTTCGGAAGGAGCTCAACTCCCTTCGGAAGGAACTCAACTCCTTTTGGAGGGGACTCGACTCCCTCCAGAAGGAACTCAAGTCCCTCCAGAAGGGACTCGACTCCCTTCCGAAGGACCTCAACTCCCTCCGGGAGGAACTCGACTCCCTCCCTCCCGAGCTCGCCGCCGCGCCCTCAGCCTTCCAGCAAATCGATCGCCCCGGTGGGCCTCGGGACGCGGGCGATCTCGCTGCGCTCGAGGTGTGCGAGGACGCCGAGCACGGCCGCCTCGTCCCACGCGTCGCCCATGATCTGGAGGCCGATGGGGAGGCCCTCGGTGTCGGTGCCGATGGGCGCGGTGCCGGCGGGGAGGCCGGTGAGGTTGGCGAGGAAGGCGTAGCGGCAGACGCCGTCGAGCGCGGCGGGGTCGGAGAACGAGGTCTTTGCGTCGCTCTCGGTGTAGCGGGGCGCGGTGATCGCCGTCGTCGGCATCGCCAGCACGTCGACGCCGCGGAGCACGTTGCGGACCTCGCGGCGCAGGCCCGCGCGCAGGCGCTGGGCGTCGAGCTGCTCGATGGCGCTGATGCCCGACAGGACCGCGAAGACCAGGCGCACGTCCTCGGTGATCAGCTCGCGCTGCTCGAGCCACTCGCGGCGGTGCGCGGTGAGCGACTCCGGGCCGATGGTCAGGTAGCCGATGCGCGCGGCGTGGCGGGCGAGGGGCATGCGCACCTCGACGAGGATCGCGCCCTCGCGCTCCAGGCCGCGCAGCGCCTCGCGGCAGGCGCGCGCCACCGGGTCGCTGGCGTCGCGCCACTCGTCCTGATCGACGCCGATGCGCAGGCCGCGCACGCTCGCGCCGAGCATGCAGCCGAAGCCGCCCGCGGGGGGCGGGGGCGCCCAGGCCGTGAGCGCGTCGCCTTCGTCGTGCTCGGCGGCGACCGCGGTGAGGAAGAGCGCGAGGTCGTTGGTGCTGCAAGCGATCGGGCCGCAGTGCGCGACCGAGCCCTTGAAGCCGTCGCCGCCGCGGCTCACCCGGCCGAAGGTCGGCTTGATGCCGAAGACGCCGTTGAGCGCCGCGGGGATGCGGATCGACCCGCCGCCGTCGCCCGCCGTGGCGATCGGCGCGAGGCCCATGGCCACGCCCACCGCCGAGCCCGTCGACGAGCCGCCGGGCGCGCGCTCGCCGTGGTGCGCGTTGTGCGGCATCGCCTGGTTCACGTTGCCGCCGATCGGCGACATGCCCCACTCGGTGAGCACCGTCTTGGCGAGGAACACCGCCCCGCTGCGGCGGAGGCGCGCCACCGCCATGGCGTCGTGCGCGGCGGGCGTCGCGGGCGAGCAGCGCGAGCCGAGCGTCGTCGGCAGGCCGCGCACGTCGTACTCGTCCTTGACGAGGAAGGGCACGCCGTCGAGCGGGCCGATGGAGTGCGTCCCCGGCTGGAAGCGCGCCGAGGCCGAGTCGGCGTCGCGCAGCGTCGCCTCGGCGTCGCGCGCGATGGTGATGTTCATGCTCGGGCGGCGCTCCGCCAGCGCGTCGAGGCCGCGAAGCGCGCGCTCGGCGACCTGGCGCGGCGTCACGCGCCCCTCGCGAAACGCGGCCGCGTACGCCGCCGTCGGCCGCGGCCACGCGCGCACCGGCAGCGCGCCGAGGCCGGCGTTGCCCCAGCGGCGCGCCTCGGCCGCCTGGAGTGGGCGCGCGTCGATCGGCAGATCGTCGCGCCAGGCTTCGGGCAGCGCGCCGAGCTGATCGATGCCCAGGCTGCGCTTCATGATTTCGCGGATCGCAGCGTCGGTTCCAGGGGTCTCGGCGGCGATGCGTGCGGCGGTCAGCGCCGCTCCGGAGAGGCGGGGAGGCTTCATGGCGCGGGAGCTTACTACTGACGGCGCGAGGATCGCCGGGCCGCGTGCGCGTGTCGCCGAAGTGACTTGCTCCCCGGGCCCGCGCTACAGTCGCAGGCCGCACGAGGTCAATCGATGTACGACGTGAGGCACCGGGGAGCAGCAGCGACGATCGCCGTCCGAGGGATCGAGGCGGCGGCGTGAACTCCACGACCCCTCCCGCCGACCCCGAGCTCACGCAGCTCCTGCTCGAAGAGCTCGCCCGCCACGAGCCCGCCCTCGCGCCCGAGCGGCCCGACGTCGAGCAGCGCCGCGCCATCCACGCCCTCAAAGGATCGGCCGGCATCGCGGGCGAGCGCGGCCTCTCCGAAGCGCTGATGCGCCTCGAGCGGCGGGTGATCGCCGGCGACCCGCGGGCCGCGTACGACGCGCGGATCCTGATCATCCAGGCGCGGGACGCGCTCGCCGCCGGCCAGCGGATCAGCGTCGCCGTCTGGCCGGACCCGCCCGAGGATCTGCGCGCCGTCCCCATCGATGCGGCGATCGCCGTCAACTACACCGCCGAGATGCAGGATCGCCTCGAGCGCCTCGACCGCGCGCTCGCCGCGACCGGGGACGACCGGCAGGCCGCGCTCGCCGCCTTCCGCGAGGTCCACGCCATGAAGGGCGCGGCGCTCGCCGTGCTGGACGAGGTCACCGCCTGGTTCTGCCACGGCCTCGAAGAGCGCCTCCGCGCCGCCGAGCGCTCCGACGAGGCCGCGCGCCGCGCCCTGGCCGAGCTCACGCGCTGGCGCGGCGTCCTCGCCGAGATGCTCGTGGCCCCCGACCGCGCCCTCGAGACGCTGCGCATGCTCTCGCGGCCGCGCCGCCTGCCCTCGCTCCCGCCCTCGCTCGGGCCGCTCCCGCTCCCGCCGCGCCGACCCTCGCTCGAGCAGCCGCCCGTCAGCGAGCGCGAGCCGCGCAGCCAGCGGGCGCCCTCGAGCTCGACGGGGATCAACCCCGACGATGCCACCCTGCGCGTCCCCACCGCCACCCTCGATCGCCTCTTCGAGCGCGTGCGCCAGCTCGGCCAGGCGCGCTCGCAGGTCAACGAGGGCGCGGACGTCTTTCGCGGCATGAGCGCGCGGGCGCGCAAGCTCCGCATGGATCTCGCCGAGGCGCTGCGGCTCATCGGCCCGCCTCGCCCGTGGGGCGCGCCCGCCGCGGCGATTCATCGCATCGAGGCCGCCGCGCAGCAGCTCGCCGGCTTCTCCGACAGCCTCGAGCGCGAGTCGATGCTGCTGAACGAGACCGCCGATCGCGTCCGCGCCGAGTCCGCGGGCGCCCACGCCGATCTCGCGGCGATGCGCACCACCTCGATCGCCTGGCTCTTCGATCGCGTCGGCGCCGCCGTCAGCGCCGAGGCCCGCCGCGGCGGCCGCGAGGTGCGCCTCTTCTTCGCGGGCGAAGAGACGGCCATCGATCGACGCGTCGCCGAGATGCTCTTCGATCCCATCCTCCAGCTCGCGCGCAACGCCATCGCTCACGGGATCGAGTCGGCCTCGGAGCGCGCCCTCCGCGGCAAGCCCCGCGTCGGATCCGTCAGCCTCTCCGCGCAGCCGCGCAGCGGCGGGCTCCGCCTCGTGGTCCAGGACGACGGCGCCGGCGTCAACGTCGCCGACGTCCGCGTCCGCGCCGTCGCCCGCGGCACCATCTCCGCCGAGATGGCGCGCGCCGCCGACGATCAGACCCTGCTCGCGCTGCTCTTCCTGCCGGGCTTCACCACCAAGGACAGCGCCGATCTCCTCGCCGGCCGCGGCGTCGGCCTCGACCTCGCGCTCGAGGCCGTGCACCGCCTCGGCGGCACGATCCGCCTCACGAGCCAGGCCGGCATGGGCCTCATCGCCACGCTCGACGTGCCCTTCGAGCCGGGCCTGCTCAAGGTCCTCTGGCTCGACGCCGCCGGCACCACCTTCGCGCTCCCGGTGGCGCGCGTGCGCCGCATCCTCCTCGGCCGCGACGAGGCCGCGAGCGGCTCGGTCCCCCTCGCGATGTGCGTGCGCGGCCGCCCCGCCCCCGGCTCGATCCCGCCGGCCCCGCCGCTCCCCTCGGCCTTCGCCGTCGAGCTCGAGCCGCTCGCCGAGGACACCCCCGCGCCGGTCTTCGGCGTCGACGGCGTCGGCGCCATCGAAGAGGTCGCCCTGCGCGGCGTCTCGTCGCTGATCGCCACCGCCGGCCCGTACGCGGGCGCCGTCATCGTCGGCAACGAGCTCCGCCTCTGCCTCGACGCCCACGGTCTGGCCGAGACGATCGCCGTCGCCGCGCGCGGCAGCTTCTCCGATCCGCCGCCTGCGGGGCGCTGAGCACCACCCAACCATCCCGTAGGGCGACATCAGTACCGCGACCGTCAGGGAGCGGTGCAGGTCGCGAGAGCCGACTGCACCGCTCCCTGACGGTCGCGGTACTGTGCTTTTGTGCGGCACACGCTCACCAACCCTGAAACGCAAAGAGCCTGCTCGACGAACATCGAGCAGGCTCTTCAAAAGCTTTGCGGAGAAGGCGGGATTCGAACCCGCGGATCAGTTTCCCGATCGCACGCTTAGCAAGCGTGTGCCTTGAGCCACTCGGCCACCTCTCCAAACGACACTTGAAATGTCAATCCACCCGCTTCTGCCCTGGGGCCGAAACGGGCGCACAGTCTACCGGAAACGAGCGTCCCCACAAGAGCGAAGATCGCCCGAGGCCTTCAAGCCCTGCCGCGCACCGCTCGCTCCGAGGAAAGGCTCGCTCGCCTCACCGCTGGCCAACCGTTACGCTGCGCTCCATGCGCTCCTCTGCCGCCCCGAGCGCCCTCCGCGCCGCGCTGCTGATCACCGCCTCCGGCCTCGCGGCCATCGCCTGCGGAGCGAGGCCCACGATCGTCGCCCCGACTCCCGCCGCGCCGCCGCCCGCCGCTTCGATCGCCGCCCCCGCCGCGCCGGTGACGTTCACGCCCGCGCAGATCGCCGCGCGCTCGACCTCCTCGATCGTGACCATCCGCAGCCCCACGGGTCTCGGCACCGGCTTCATCGTCAAGAAGGAGGGCTGGATCGCCACCAACTTCCACGTCGTCGCCGGCGCGAGCGAGCTCGTCGTCGCCACGCCCGATCAGCACGAGTACCCCGTCATCGAGGTGCTCGCCGCGGATCGGCTCCACGATCTCGCCGTCCTCCGCGTCGAGGCCGATCTCGGCGCCCTCGTCCTCGGCGACAGCGACGCGGTGCGCGCGGGCGACAGCGTCGTCGCCATCGGCCACCCGCTCGGGCTCGAGGACACCGTATCGAACGGCCTCGTCAGCGCCATTCGCGTCATCGACCCCGAGCTCACCGTGCTCCAGATCTCGGCCCCGATCGCCCCGGGCTCCTCCGGCGGCCCGCTCTTCAGCGAGCGCGGCGAGGTCATCGGCGTGGCCACGGCCTACAGCACCAAGGGCCAGAACCTCAACTTCGGCATCCCGGTCCGCTACCTGAAAGAGCTGCTCCTCGAGGCCGACCCCATCCCCCTCGAGCTCTTCGCCGCCGTGACCCGCGAGCGCGAGCCCAAGCTCCCCAGCGTCCACCGCGAGGTCCCGCACCACGACCTCAAGCTCCTCGCCGGCTGCACCGACGCCGACCTCCAGCGCGCCGGCCGCATCATCGGCGAGGCCATCGAGGTCGGCGCGCCCGTCTACAACGAGCAACATTTCGCGGCCTGCTACCACGTCTACGAGGGCGCCGCCCTCGACCTGGAGAAGCGCCTCCCCGCCGCCTGCAAGGGCCCGAAGAAGGCCATGCGCGACGGGCGAACGAGGGCGGCAAAGCTCGACGACCCCAGCGCGCAGGCGTGGGCGATGCGCGACGCGTTCGATGGGCTGGTGGAGGTGATCGAGCGCAAGCTCGGGCGATAGTGGTGCCCTGATTGATCCGAGGCGCGCGAATGGAGGACCTTTGGAGCCCTCTCGACCGCGGTGGTAGGCTCGCCGCGTGGACAACCCCCGAGCCTTCCTCAAGAGCTTCTTCCAGGCCGTCGCGGACAAGCCGCTCGACGCAGACGACGAGCGTTACGTGGGAATCTACGCCGAGTCCAACGTCCTCCGCGACGACCCGGTCAAGCTGCTCGCCCGCGCGATCGAGTACTCGACCGGCGCGAGCGTCCAGCTCCTCTCCGGCTTCCGCGGCACCGGCAAGAGCACTGAGCTCAAGCGCCTCGAATCCCGGCTCGTGCGAGAAGGCTATCAGGTCGTGTTTCTCAACATGGACCACTACGTCAACACCTCGACGCCCATCGACGTGAGCGACTTCTTGATGGCCCTCGCAGGCGCGTTCGGCGAGGTGCTCCGCGCGCCCGAGCACCTCGGCGAGGACGCGAGCCACGAGAGCTACTGGGATCGGTTCGCGGCGTTCATGACGCGGACGAACATCACATTCCCCGAGATCTCCGGCGCCCAGTCCGGACTGGCGATCAAAGCCAACCTCAAGAGCGATCCCACCTTCCGACAGAACCTTCAGAAGCACATGGCCGGGCACCTCGGTGCGCTCGTCGCCGATGTCCACAAGTTCCTCGAAGACTGCGTTGCAGCCCTCAAAGCGAAGCACGGCGAAACGACCGAGATTGTGCTCCTTGTCGACTCGCTCGAGCACATCCGCGGGTCGTACGTCAACGCCCAGCAAGTGCAGGAGTCCGTGGAGCTGCTCTTCGCCGGCCACGCTGAGAAGCTTCGTCTGCCCAATCTCCACGTCGTTTACATCGTCCCGCCTTACCTCAAGATGCGCGCGTCCAACCTCGGGACGCTCTACGGCGGCGGCGCCCTGCAGGTCTTCCCCGCGATCAAGATTCGCAGCACCGATGGAGAGATTCACGCGCTCGGTGTCAACGCGATCAAGCTGATCGTCGAGAGGCGAGGCGACTGGCGCGAGCTGCTCGGCGACGAAGCCCAGCTCGAAAAGATCATCCACATGTCGGGCGGCAACATCCGCGATCTGCTCCGCCTGCTGAGTGAGGTCATCCGCCGAGCGTCCAGTAATGCCCTGCCCGTGAGTGCAGAGGTGGTCGAGGACGCGATCAACCAGATGCGTGTGGAGTTTCTGCCGATTGCCGACACCGACGCACGGTGGCTCGCCAAGATCGCGGAGACTCACGAGGCCTCATTCGAGGCGATGGACAACGTTCCGGATCTGACGCGCTTTTTCGATACTCATCTGGTGCTTTGCTACCGCGACGGTCCGGAGTGGTACGATGTCCATCCGCTGATCAAGGACCATATGGTCGCGCAGGCGAAGCACATCGAGGAGCGGCGACTCCGCAAAGCCAGCGAGCGGCCCAGCGCGGCGAGTAGCTGAAGCACGATGCGCGCGGACAGCCCGGAGCTTGGTGAAGCGGGCGAGAAGCAGTGGGCGCGGCTGCGTGCGCAGATCGAGCTGGCTGAGAGCTTTTGGCTCGGATTCGTGTTCTCGCCCTCGCCGCGCTCGGTGATTGTCCTACGCGAGCGCGTTGAGCGGCTGCTGCGAATGCAGACGCAGACGCTGCTCCTCGTCCGCCCGTCGAATCCAGACGAGCTGCACAGCGTCCTGCCCATGCTGCTCGAAAGCCCCGATCCTGTACAGGCCGGCTGCACCTGGATCGAGGCTGTGCGCGAGGACTCGCCGGGCGCACCCGAGCAACCCTGGACGCATGCTTGGGATGAGCTCTTCCTGCGCATGAATGAGCGCCGCGACGCTCTGCGCGCGAGGCTCCCAGGCGGCCTCGTGTTTGCGGCGCCTCCTGGAATCAAGCCGCGTGTGCGCGATGCCGCGCCCGATCTGTGGTCGGTGCGCTCGCTCGTTATCGACCTTGATGCCATGGCCCGCCCGGGAGCCCTGGAGCGCGCGCCGAGCCGCGAGAACGCGAGCATCGAGGAGAGCTTGCCCGCCCCGGATGCCGAGTTCGCCCTGGCCGAGGCTGCACGCCGCGAGGTGAAAGGTGCGAAGGCGTCACAAGCACAGGCGCTCATGCAGGCTGTCCAAGGGCTCCTCGCCAAAGAGCGCACCGCCGAGGCCCACCGTGCCGCAGTAAAGGCGAGAGAGCTGCTTCGCGGAGAAGGAGGGCTCGCGGAGACCTATGCTCTAGCGTTGCTTGCGGAAGCGGAGGAGGTCGCAGGGGAGCCGACAGCTGCGGAGGACCACGTCGAGCAGGCGATCCGATTGGCACAACGTCTGGGGGAGGATCTGGTCCCGCTCGCATGGTTCGATAGGGCCGGACGCCTGGCGCTCGCGCGGAAGGATCTCGTGGCTGCGCGCGCGCTTTATGACGAAGCGGAAGCCATCGCGCGCAAACGGTGGATCCGTGGAGGAAAGGCCCCAGAGACGCTGCGGGACCTCTCGGTCTTGCTCGATCGAGTGGGTGATATAAGACGAGAGTGCGGCGACTCAGCGGCAGCAGTGACGGCCTACGAGGAGTCACTCATTCTGCGTCGACGACTCCGTGAGCTACGAGGCGATGCTCCGCAAGTACTGAGCGATCTCTCTATCTCGCTCCTTCGGATAATCAGAATAAGCAACGAGCGCGGCGATCTCGCCGCCGCTGCCGCCGCCGCCGAGGAGCTACGGACGCTCACCCCGAACCCCGCCGCAAACCGCATGCCCAAGCCCCGCCGACCTCGCAAGCGCCGCCGCAAGCCCTGAGTAGTGTCCTGAAATTTGCGGCTGCACGAACGTCACGATGGTGAGTTCCAGCGACCGCGGTCCCCGTCCCTCGGCCGAGCCGAGCAGCCATGTTGGACCGTCGAAATGGAAGGTGCCCGCCGCGAGCTGGATGTTGACCAAGAACCTCCGTGATGTCCTTTTGATACGTCCTTGTCGCGGGTGGCTCCTCGCGATCTGCGCCGCCTTTGATGAACAGTCTCTTTACCCGCCATGGTGTTGGCACCAAGACCTGCCTATCACCCACCCTCGGGAGGCGGCCAAGGAGACTTCCCATGTCCAAGAAGAGCCACAAGCCGAACATCCTGGTGATCTGGGGTGACGACATCGGTGTCACGAATCTCAGCATCTACTCCCATGGATTGATGGGCTATCGGACGCCCAACATCGATCGTATCGGCCGCGAAGGCATCCTCTTCACCGACAGCTACGGCGAGCAGAGCTGCACCGCGGGGCGCGCGGCGTTCATCACTGGACAGAGCGTCTACCGCACCGGGCTGAGCAAGGTGGGGCTGCCGGGCGCGAACATCGGCCTGCGCGCCGAGGATCCCACCATCGCCGAGCTCCTGAAGCCGCTCGGGTATGCTACGGGCCAGTTTGGCAAGAACCACCTTGGTGATCGGGACGAGTTCTTGCCGACGATGCACGGCTTCGACGAGTTCTTTGGAAACCTCTATCACCTCAACGCCGAGGAAGAGCCGGAGCAGCGGGACTACCCTTCGGAGAAGGAGTTTCCCAATTTCAAAAAGAGGTTCGGTCCCCGCGGCGTCCTCCGCTCCTGGGCGAAGCCGGGCGGCGGGCAGAAGATCGAGGACACTGGCCCGCTCACGAAGAAGCGAATGGAGACGGTGGACGACGAGTTTCTGGCGGCGACGAAGGACTTCATCACGCGCCAGCACGAGGCTGACAAGCCGTTCTTCGTGTGGTTCAACGCGACGCACATGCATTTCCGGACTCACGAGAAGGCCGAGAGCCGCGGGCAGGCCGGACGGTGGCAGTCGGAGTACCACGACGTCATGATCGATCACGACCGGCTCGTGGGCGAGCTGCTCCAGCTCCTGGACGATCTCCAGATCGCTGAGGACACGATTGTCATGTACAGCACGGACAACGGGCCTCACCGGAACTCGTGGCCGGACGCGGGCACGACGCCGTTTCGGAGCGAGAAGAACACCAACTGGGAAGGTGCCTTCCGGGTGCCGCTCCTCCTGCGCTGGCCCGCGCAGATCGCGGCGAACGGCGTCTCGAACGGGATTGTCAGCCACCTGGACTGGCTGCCCACGTTCCTCTCGGCCGCCGGTGATCCCGACATCAAGGAGAAGCTGCTCAAAGGGCGAAAGGATCCCTTCGAGTTCGCGGATCTGACCTCCAACACCTACTGGGACTGGATGGTCAATCACGCCTTCATGGTCGTCCCTGCGCAGCGCGAGGTGCAGCGGTTCCTGGAGACGTTCAAGGCCTTCCCGCCGCGCCAGAAGGCGGCGAGCTTCACCGTTCAGCAGGCCAACGAGAAGCTCCAGTCGGGCTGCGGCGACTGAAAAGTGCTGCCCGTCGCCTCGCCACCCTTGACAACCCCATGCGAGGCAGTTCTCCTCACAAATCCTGGGGAACCTCCATCCGCGCGAGCCACCAAGCCCGGCTCGCCAGCCACCACCACGGGGAAACCGCGTGCTCAAGCATCTCAATGTCGACGAAATGGTAGCGCTCAGCGGCCCCTGGATCGACGACCCCAAGCGCCGAGCCCACTTCCTGGCCATCCCCGAGATTGCCGCTCTCCACCCCAAGGTCGCTCAGGTTCACAGCGAGCTGCTCCTGGCCAGGCCGGCCGACGGGGCGGTGGCTCCGGAGCTCCAGAAGATCATCGATGCTGCCGACGCCGTTGGCAACATCCATGATCCCCTCGCGCGCGTCACGGCGGCGGGGATCGACCTCGATCGCCACCTCGCCCTCGCCGCCACGCCTCCCGATCTCGCGCGGGCCAAGCAGGCCGAGGAGGTGTATGCCAAGCTCTTTCCGGAGGGCAGGAACATCATCAATGCTTCGCTCCTGGCCGAGTCCGGCAACACCGCGCGCGTGGCCAGGCTGCTCGGGAACGAGCCGGCGATTGGCGCCTTCCTCGAGGCGATCCCGGTGCGCGGTAAAGGCACGCTGCTCGACACCGTCCATCGCTGGCTCGACGCCGGAGAGAAGCTCGGGAAGCTGGAGCGCGCGCGGGAAGAGCTGGAGTCGATCGAGATTACGCAGCCCACGGGCAAGGTCGGGATCAACGTGCTCCGGGCGCGCTGGATCCGCATCGTCTCGCTGATCCTCACCAACCTGGAGATCGCCGACGCCCCGACGGAGACCGTCGAGGTGATCCGCGGCCCGGTGCTCAAGGCCGCGGATCGCGCCGGGAAGCGCTACGAAGGCCCCCTATCCCCGGCCCTTTCCCCCCAGTTGGGGGGAAAGGGAGATGGATGATGCTCTGAAGCGAGCAGCTCCCCTTTCCCCCCAACTGGGGGGAAAGGGGTTGGGGGATAGGGGGCTTCAC
>FSTQ01000060.1_pt1 | contig 11482 bp, 12 predicted proteins | sample 1637281 | NCBI WGS metagenome assembly FSTQ01 (sample SAMEA3914818, study PRJEB12502) | metagenome | biome: forest; material: soil | place: Canada | collected 2010-06-26 | depth 0.1 m
GAGGTGCGCAGCGTCGCTTCGCGCAGCGTCTTGCCCGGGCTCGGCGCTTCGGGCGCGAGCGCGACGGCGGCGCTCGAGCTCGTCGACGGGGCGGCTGGAGCGAGGACGGCGGCGGCGGATGGAGGCGGAGGCGGAGGCGGAGGCGCCGCCGTGCTGGTGGTGCAGGCGGAGAGACCGAGGCAGAGCAGGAGGAGCGGGGTGCGGCGGCGCATGGCGGGCGCGAGTGTACACGAGCCCGAGCGGCCCCCCGGCGCGCGATGCATCAGCGAGCTTCTTTGCTACAAGCGAGCCGGCGCGCTGGTCACTTCGCGTAGCGCTTTCCCCACGGCGGCTCGTCCTGGAAATGGAAGGGCGGTAGTTCCCGCTCCAGCGCTGCTGCGAGCTTGGCGAGGAGCTCGAAGAAGATATAAGCGCTCGCCCCGTAAAGCACGTTGCCCTCGACCGGGAAGTGAGGCGCGGTGACCTCGATACCATCCCAGAGGCGCTTGACGGCGAAGGTGGGCAGCTCCCCGGTGAGCAAGGGGAGGATTGGTAAGCTGATGATACCCGCGACCTCGCTCGAGGCCGGGCGGGGGAGGGCGCCCTCCTGCAAGACGGCCACGAAGGGGTGAATCATGAAGCGACCGGTGATGACCGGACAAGGGGTGAGGGCGCCGGCCCACTCGAATTGATCGCGGCGAATGGCCACCTCTTCTTCCATCTCGCGGGCGGCGGTGGCGGGGAGATCGAGATCGCCCGGCTCGGGCTTGCCGCCGGGGAAGCAGACCTCGCCGGCGTGCTCGGTGAGGTCCGACCCGCGGATCATGAGGTAAATGCGCGGCTCGGGGGCGAGGGCGATGGGGAGAGCGACGCCGGCGGCGCGGGCGCGGCTCACGTCGATGGGCCCGTGCGCGAGATCGGCGAGAGCGCGTCTGTCGCTGGCGAGGGCGTCGCGGAGCAGGTCGAAGGTGATCAGCATACAGGGCGGGTGAGAGGCGTAGTGCGGACGTGAAGTAGGCAGCGAAGCCCCATCGAGGGAGCGGCCGCGGAGCGGGCGCGGGGGGTTTGGGGCGAAGCCCCATCGAAAACTAGCTGGTTTCGTGCTTTCCGAGGCCGCGCGGGGCGGCGGCGCGGCCGGCGGCGAAGCCGAGCACCAGCAGGGTGGCCACGTAGGGGAGGAGCTGGATCAAATCAGCCCCGGCGCTGCGCTGCGCCTGGTCTTGCAGGACGATCTGCAAGGCCTCGAGGGCGCCGAAGGCCAGGCAGGCGAGGACGGCGCGCTCGGCGCGCCAGCCCGAGACGACGACCGCGGCGAGGGCGATGAAGCCGCGGCCGTTGGACATGCCCGACTCGAAGCGGTGCTGATCGAAGGCGAGGTGGACGCCGCCGAGCGCGCAGATCGCGCCCGAGACGAGGAGCGCCTTGTAGCGGACGCGGGGGACGTCGACGCCCGAGACCGCGGCGGCGGCGGGGTTCTCGCCCGCGGCGCGGGTGCGCAGCCCGAAGCGCGTGCGCGCGAGGACGAAGGGCGTCGCGGCGGTGGCGGCGACGGCGAGGAGCGTCACCGGATCGCAGAGGACGCGGGCGAGGAGCGCGAGCCCGCTGGCGCCGGTGGGGCCGAAGCGAAAGGCTTCAATCGAAGGCGAGTTGGAGGAGCTGCCGAAGAGGCCGCGCAGGCTCATGCGCGTGCCCGCGAAGGCGAGGAGGTTGAGGGCGATCCCGCTGACGACGGCGTCGATGCGCGCGCGCTCGACGAGCACCGCGTGAAAGAGCGAGAAGAGCGCGCCCGCGGCGACCCCCGCGCCGAGGCCGAGCCAGGCGCTGCCCGAGCCGACGGCGACGGCGACCGAAACGAAGGCGCTCGTGAGGAGGATCCCTTCGAGGCCGATCTGGATGATGCCCGAGCGCTCGGCCCAGACGCCGGCCACCGCGGCGCAGGCGTAGGGCACGGCGATCCGCAGCGTCTCGGCGAGCATGGTGAGCGAGAGGATCGAGCTCACGACGCGACCTCCGGCTGCACCGGCGCGGGCTCGGGCTCGGCCACCTTGCCAGGCGGCGCGGCGGCGGCGCGGTTGGCGACGGCGACGAGGAGGATCACCGCGGCGGCGAGGACATCCATCGCCTCCTTGGGGATGCGCGCGTTGATCGCCAGCCCCGCCTGCTGGAGCGTGCCGAAGAGCACCGCGGCGAGCACGATCCCGAGCGGGTGCCCGCGGCCGAGGAGGGCGACCGCGATGCCGGTGAACCCCGCGCCCGCGCCGAGGCCGAGCTCGTAGTAGCCCTTGTAGCCGAGGACGGTGGCCGCCATCGCGCCCCCGGCGATCGCCCCCGAGAGCAGCATCGCCTGCACGAGGCGGCGCGGCACGTCGATCCCCTCGGCCCGGCAGGCGGCGGCGTTGATGCCGATCCAGCGCATCTCCCGGCCTCGCCGCGAGCGGCGGAGGAGAGCGTCGACGCCGAAGGCCAGCGCCACCGCGAGGGGGAAGGCCACGCTCGCCGCGCTGCCGCGGAGGGCGGGGAAGACGCGATCGAGCTTGAGCAGCGCGGCGCCGGGGACGACAGAGGCGGTGCGCAGCGAGGCGGCGCCGAGGACGGTGACGAGCACGAACGGGAGCAGCACCTCCACGATCCGGTTGAGCATGATCGTGCTGATGATCTCGTGGACGCCGAGGCGAGCCCGCATCAGCGCGGGGATGAGCGCGACCCCGGCGCCGGTGAGCGCGGCGGCGGCGATGCACACGGTGACGGCGACAGGCCACGGCGTGCCCGCCGGGAGGTGCGCGCCGACGACGCCGCCCGCGAGGCTGCCGAGCGCGACCTGCCCCTCGGCGCCGATGTTGAAGAGGCCGGAGCGCATGGCGACCTCGAAGGCCAGCGCGGTGAAGATCAGCGGCGTCGACTTGAAGAGCACCTGGCCGACGCCGTAGGGCGTGCCCCAGGTGCCGGCGAGCGCGAGCCGGAGCGTGGTGAGCGGCGCCTGGCCAAAGGCGAACGAGATGAGGTTGAGCAGGAGGATGATGCCGAAGAACGCGAGCAGCGCAGGCAAGAGCGGCCGGAGCACGGCGGGCCCTTCGCGCTTGTCGCCCGCGCTCACGCCGCCTCCTTGCCGAGCATGGCGCGGCCGATCTCGGTCTCCGAGGCCTCGGGCGGGAGGCTCGTGACGATCTCGCCGCGGCGCATGACGACGATGCGATGGGCGAGCTTGCGCAGCTCGGCGAGGTCGGCGCTGACGACGAGCACGGCGACCCCGCTCGCGGCGGCCTCGCCGATCGCCGCGTGGATCACCGCCGCCGCGCCGATGTCGACGCCGCGCGTGGGCTGGGCGAGCACCGCCGCTGCGCGCGGGCCGCGGGATCGCGGATCGAGGGCGCGCGCGATGACGATCTTCTGCTGGTTGCCGCCGGAGAGCTCGACGGCGAAGCGCGCGGGATTGGACGGATGGACCTCGAAGCGCGCCATGCGCCGGGTGATCGCCGCCGCCTCGTCGAACCCGGGATCGCCGTCGCCGAGGTCGCCGAGGACGAGGTTGTCGCCGACGGTGGCCTCCTGGCAGAGCCCCTCTTCGTGGCGATCCTCGAGCACGACGCCGATCGAGGCGCGGCGCTCGCGCACCGAGAGCCCCTCGATCGCGATGCCGTTGACGGCGATGCTCCCCGCCGCGCGCGGCTCGAGGCCGGCGACGGCGCGCACCAGCTCGCGCTGCCCGTTGCCCTCGACCCCGGCCACGCCGACGATCTCCCCGGCGCGGACGCTGAGGTCGAGCCCGGCGAGGCGCCGCTGGCCGCCGGCGTCGGTGAGCGAGAGGCCCTTGATCTCCAGCAGGATCGGCGCACCCTCGGCGAGCTCGGGCCGCGCGAACGCGAGCGGGGGCGAGCCGCCCATGATCGCGCGGGTGAGCTCGTCGCCCTGGGCCTCGCCGCGGCGGTAGGGGGCCTCGCCGCGGCGGTAGGGTCGGTCGAGCACCACCTTGCCCCGGCGCATAACGGTGACGCGATCGGCGTAGCGCTCGACCTCGTCGAGGCGATGAGTGACGACGGCGATGGTGGCGCCCCCGTCGGCGAGGCTGCGCAGCGTTTTGTAGAGCTCGTCGGCCTCGAGCGGCGAGAGCACCGCGGTGGGCTCGTCGAGGAGGATCGCGCGGGCGCCGCGGTAGAGCACGCGCAGGATCTCGAGGCGCTGCCGCTCGCCGACGGAGAGCGTGTCGGTGACGGCGTCGAGCGGCACGTGGAGCCCGGTGCGCTCGGCGATCTCCTGCGCCCCGGCGCGCGCGGCGCCTTCGTCGAGGCGCCCCCCGCCGCGCACCGGCTCGGCGCCGAGCATGAGGTTCTCGAGCGCGGTGAACGCCCCGACGAGCATGAAGTGCTGGTGGACCATGCCGACCCCGCGGCGGATGGCCTCCGCCGGCGTCGCGGGCGAGAGCGGCCGATCGCCGACGAGCACCCGCCCGCCCGTGGGCGCGACCACCCCCGCGGCGAGCTTGAGCAGCGTCGTCTTGCCAGCGCCGTTCTCGCCGATGACAGCGTGGATCTCCCCGGGAGAGAGGGTGGCGTCGGCCGCGTCGACGGCGACGCAATCGCCGATGCGGCGGGTGACCGCGTCGAGGCGGATGACGGGAGCGTCCATCGGGGCGCGAGCATAGCCGAGTGGGCGGCGAGAAGAAGGACGCGCGGATCCTCCGGAAAACCCGCGCTCTTCCGCTTCAGAAGCTGCCGGCGAGGCCGATCGATCCCAGGCCCACCGTCGCGGTGATCTGCGGCCCGCTCCGCCCCCGCCCCTTCGCCGCCTTGGCCGCCGCGGGCGCCGAGGGGCGCCGCGAGAGGAGCACGATGCCCGCGCCCACCCCGAGCCCGCCGGCCGCGAAGCTGGCGATCGAGGCGATCTCCAGCGCTTGATTGGGCGGCGAGCGCGACAGGTAGAGGCCGAGCGTCGTGCCCCCGGCGGCGAGGGCGAGGCCGCCGAGCGTGAAGGCCACGACGATCGGCGCGGCCCCCGACGGCCCGTCGACAGCGATGCTCACGCGCGCTGTCGCGCCGTCGGCCTTGAGCGTCACCGGCCGCTCGATCGGCGCGTCGCCGGCCACGGTGACCACGATCAGGTGCGGCCCAGGATCGGCCGGGTAGCCATGGCCGAGCGCGCTCGCGGGGAGGGGCTTGTCGTCGATCTTCACCGAGGCCTGCGCCGCGCCCGCGCCGGTGAGCGTGAGCTCGATCGAGGGGATCAGCGCCTCGAGCTCGGCGAGCTCGGTCTTCGCCGACGCCTGCGCCTCGCGGAACGGAGGCGGCGCGCTGTCGGGGAGCTTCTCGGCGAGGATCTGCGCGTAGGTCTCCTTGGCCGCGATCAGCTTGTCGAGCTTGACCTGAGAGCGCGCGATGTAGAGCCAGTGCGGCGGCGCGTGGATCTTGGACTCCGCCTTCTCGAAGCTCTCGATGGCGTGGGCGTAGTCCTTGTCCTGGAAGAGCTCGAACCCGCGCTTGGCGAGCGACCGCGCCGCCTCGCGATCCGCAGGCGTGGGCGTGGCCGCAGGCGCAGCGAGCGTGGGGCCGGTCAGCAGGAAGGCAGCGAGGGCGAAGCAGGCGGCGCGGACGGCGCTCATCAGGCGGCTACTAATAGCCGAAGTTCGGTGTGCGGCCTCGACCCTGTTTTCCGGGCCCGGCTTTTCGGCCCGAAGCGCTGGTGGCGGGGCTCGCGCTCGCAGCAGGCTCGGGCTCGGGCTCGGCCGCGCTCCCTGCAGGCGCCGGCTCGGCCACAGCGCTCGCCGACGGCTCCGGGGCCGCGCTCGCGGTGACCGAAGGAAGCACGATTGGAGCGAGGGCTGACGCCGACGCCGACGCCTTTTCGCCGCTCGCGGCCGCGCCCGTCGCGTCCGGCGCGCGCCGGTGCACGGCGACGGCGATGACGATCACCAGGAGCAAGAGCACGCCGCCGCCGAGGCTCGCCGCGGCGATGATCCGGCTCCGCAGCGGCAGCGACGCCGCGAACGCGCTCACCGCCATCAGCGCGGGCGAGGGCGTCATCGACGAAGGCTGCGGCGCGGGCTCGGCGGGCGGCGCCCCGTAGCCGCCGGTCGCCGCGCCGAACGGGTGCGACTGCGCCGCGGGCGGCACCTCCCGGAGATCAGGCCGGCTCGGCGGGCCCGGCGGCGGCACGTAGCTCCCGCTGAAGGTGCCGAGCACGCCGAGCACGTTCGACGGCATCGGCGCGGCCGTCGAGGCGATCCGCATCGAGCGGCTCGGCGTCGGCGAGGACGGCGGCGGCGCCTCGAAGCGCGGCGCCGATCCGCGCGCCTCTCGCACAGCGGGCAGCGGCGTGAACGTCGCCACGCTCGGGCTCGGCCCCGGCGGCGGCTCGCGAAACGAGGGCAGCGGCTCGCGAAAAGAAGACATCGGCGCGCGCGGCGGCGGCGGCGGCGGGATGACCGGGATGGCCGGCATGGCCACGGCCGCCGCGGCGCGGGCGGCGATCCCCTCGAACTCCAGCGCCAGCGCCGCCGCGGTCGGGAAGCGCAGATCCGGATCGCGCGCGAAGGCCTTCTCGAAGAACTGGTCCACCTCCGCCGGCAGATCCGGCGCGATCTTCGTCGGCATCGGCAGCGGATCGATGCAGAGCTTGATCACCAGATCGCCGATGGATCCCGCCTCGAACGGCTTCACGCCGGTGATGCAGCGGAAGAGGATCACCGCCAGCGACCAGAGATCGGTGCGGTGATCGATGACCCGGTTCCCGCGCGCCTGCTCCGGGCTCATGTACGACGGCGAGCCGAAGATCACCCCGGTCTGGGTCATCTGCACGCCCGGCGCGAGATCGTCGTTGTAGCGGAGCTTGGCGACGCCGAAGTCGAGGAGCTTGACCACCTCGTCGTCGTCGAACCGGGCGAGGAAGATGTTCCCGGGCTTGAGATCCCGGTGAATCACGCCGCTCTCGTGGGCGCGCCGCAGGGCCTTGGAGGCCTGGGTGATGATCGTCGCCGTCGCCTGGAGCGAGAGCCGCGGCGTCCGCCGGAGCCGCTCGCCCAGGTCCTCGCCCTCGAGGAGCTCCATCGCGATGTAGGGCCGCTCCTCCTCGTCGATCCCGTGGTCGAGGATCTGGACGACGTGGGGCGATCGCAGCTGCGCCGCCGCCCTGGCCTCGCGTTCGAACCGCACCCGCGCGTCGCCGATGTCGGTCACGGCGTCGATGAACTTGATCGCGACGAGCGTGTCGAGCTGGAGGTGGCGCGCGGCCCAGACGGACCCCATGCCGCCCCGCCCGATCAGGCGCTCCAGCCGGTATTTCCCGGCGACTGTAGACCCTTGTCCGAGGTCGCTCATCAAGGCCGGCCAGGGTACTCCGATCCGCGCCGGCTGGCGAAAGACCTGTCGCCCCTCGCCCCGCCCCGGGCCACGCCGCGTGAGCGCCGTTGCTTCGCCCTCGCGCTTCCGAGCGCCGGCCTCGGTCGTCATGCTACGGATGCCGGATGGCCTTCGCCTCGCCGGCGCCCGAGCTCACCCCCGACCACGCGCGCTCCTCTCTCTCGGTCGACGCGTGGGAACGCCTGACCCGCGCCATCAAGCTCTACTCCTGGGCTCAGGTGGCGTTCCTGGCCATCCTGATAGGCTCTCTCCACGCCGTCCCCCTCGTGGGCAAGAGCTGGTCGAGCTGCCTCGTCCACGGCACGGGAGCGACGGACTGGTGGCGAGTCCTCTTCTATCACCTCTACGAGATCCCCCTCGCCGCCCTCTTCATCTACCACGCTCATTACGGCTTCAAGCGGGTCACCCGGGCCACGCTGCCTTATTACACCTTCCTCACGCTCTTCCAGGTGGTGATCCTCTTCGTCTTCGTCACCTTCGAATCGAACACGCTGCTCGACGCCATGGCCCAATCGGTGGAAGCCTGGGAGATCGCGGTGATCTTCGGCGGCTGCACCGGGATGCTCGTGGACAGCGTCCTCGGGTTCTACGTCGTGTTCTTTCACGTCCTCCCCGCGTACCTCTCGACCCTTCGCACCGGGGAGGGCTGAGCGAGGCCGATGCGGCTTCACGCTGCCGGGCTCGCGCTCCTGCTCCTGACGATTCACCCCGCACCGGCCTCCGCGGAGGCGCCGCTCGACGACGCCGCAGTGTCAGCGCGGCTCGCCTTCGTGGAGAGCGTCCTCGCGCGCGAGGAGTCGAGCACGATCACCTGGCGTGATGGCTGGCTGGGCGCCTTCTCCGGGCTGGCGCTGCTCCAGGTCGCGCTCGGCGCGAACACCACCGACATTGCCGTGCGCGGGACAGCGATCGTCGGCGGGACCAAATCGCTGCTCGCCGCGGCCTCGATCCTGGTGATCCCCTCGACAGCGGTGACCGTCTCTTCCGCGCTCCTCGGCGCCCCCGCGCGCACCCCTTCGGAGCGTCGCGCGCGGCTCACGCTCGCCGAGTCGCTCCTCTCGCGCATCGCGCGCGAAGAGCGATTCCGTCGCTCGTGGATGCCTCTGGTCGCGGGCGCCTTCCTCAACCTCGGCGGAGCGACCGTGATGTGGGCGGGATATCACCGCGCCTTCTCGGGCTGGTTTGGCCTCGGCTCGGGCCTGGTCGTCGGGCAGCTCTATTACCAGACACAGCCGACAGGCGCCGTCACCGCTTGGGCCGCCTACACGAAGGCGCGGGCCTTGGGCGCCGCGCCGCCGATCGCCGCGCTCGCGCCCAAGGCGCCAGGGATCCGCTGGTCCCTCGCGCCGGGCGCCGGAGGCCTCGTCCTTCGAGGATCCTTTTAGAAGACACGCTCTCAAAACGAGCTGCTGTCTCCTGGGCTGCGCGCCCGCCGCCGATGACGGGTGGGGCGCTCTCACCCGATCGCTCTGACCACATCATCGGTCGACAGCACCGCGTGGGCGAGGAATCGATAGTTGATCATCGCCGCCTGGTAACCATCTCCCCACACGGGATGGCGCGGGCCCGCGGTCGCATCCTTGACGACGGCGACCTCGAAGCCCTGCTCGAGGAGCTCGCGCAGGTGGGACTCGACGCACATGTTCGCCAGCATTCCGCCGAGCAGGATCTTGCCGATCCCCCGCTTGCGCAGCTGCAGGATCAAGTCGTTGGTCTACGGGCCAAACACCTTGTGCGGACTGACGACGATCGTCTTGCCATCCTCGATGTACGGCTTGAAACGAGCGAGCCAGTCTGCCCCGGAGCCCGTGAAGCCTGCCAGGGTCAGCGGTCCGCTGCGGGCAAAGGTCCTGGTCGCGAGCTCGTCAGCCTCGAGCGGTCCGTTCAGCTTCCATCCACCGTCCGTCGGGTAGAAGTAGTGGGGTGAGACAAAGACCTCGAAGCCGCCGGCCTTTGCCGCGCTGAAGATGCGCTCCATGTTCTCGACCGTCTTGTTCTCCGTGACGCTCGCGCCGACCGCTCCCCAGCTGGTCCCGGACTCGCTCAAGACATCGTTCTGAGGATCGATGAAGACCACCGCCGTATCGCTGCTGCAGATATCCATGATATCGTGCTCCTCGCGCGGGGAGGCCCGGTACGAACCGCCCCGTGCTGCCGCTCACTCGGTCGCTTGGCCTCTGGCCTTCACCTGCGCCGGGTAAGGCAGGGACGGGTCATGGGCCGCCTCCTCCGAGATCGGCTGGAACTGAAGGGCGTCGAGGTACTCCGGGTGGCTGTTCCTGGTGATGGCGTCGTAGATGAATTTCTGCGCGCTCCGCCAGCTCCGCTTTCCCTGCATGATGTCGTGGATCATGTTGGTGGTGATCGTGTTCGCCCCTTCGAAGTGGCACCTCGAGCCGATCTCCCCGTCGGTCACTTCGAGGATGATCGACGTATCGAACTTGAAGCAGTCGCTGGCCTTGTCGACGTTCACCTTGTACGCCGCCACGTGGGAGATGAAATCGTGGTGCGGGACGGGGAAGTTGTGGAGTAGGTGCATATCCTGGACCTCGATCCTCTTCCACGGACCTCGGTGGTTCCAGCGCAGCATGCGGGCGGTCACCTCGTCCGGCATGCCGTGCTTCTCCAGCGTGACGCGAGCTTGCTTTACCGCCTCTTCGTGCTTCCAGCCGGAGAGCAGCTTGTCCACGTCCGCCTCGCGGTGAGTGATTACCTCCTTTGCGGCCTTGACCCGAGCCGAGACCAGGCCAACGCAGGTCCGAGCCAGTGACACCAGCGCCGTTCGCAGATTTTTCATGAATCGATCCCCCGTTGGCCCAGCCCGGACGAGCCTTGCCGGCCTTGCCCTTGATCTCGCGCTCCAGGCACCAAGGCCCGCGCGGCGCCGTCGTGAGCGCCTGAGGCGTATCTAAGGCTCTGCTCTGCAGGTCACAGCCCTCGCCGGCGACATCTCTGCGCGCGAATTCGTCGTCGCCCTCCTCGCCCACCTCACGCGGACTCTCCGTCAAATTACCGGGCGGCCTCGGCTGCCCGGGAGGGCCTCGCCCCGAAGGCGGCGCAGCGCCGTGGACATGCATTAAAAATCGTTAAGTGGGCCGAGCGGGGCCGATGGCTAAGCTCGTCGACGATGAGATCCCTGTCGCTCCTGACTGACACCATCGCGCGCGCGTCCGCCTATGCGAGCACGATCGCGCTCGTCCTCGCCTCGACCTCTCTCGGCGGCTGCTGCAACCAGACCGACGGAACCCAGTGCTTCGACTGGGAGGAATCCACGACGTGCCCGGCGCCCGACGCGTCCATCGCGAAGGCGTTCGGCGCGGACGCGGTGAACAGCCCGGGCACGCTCTGGCCAGCGCATGAATACCTGATAAGCGGCGTCCGCACGACGGTGCCCGCCGCGTGCTGCTACGAGATCACCTTCACCATTTGCACCAAGGACCTGCGGTGAGCCGCGTCGGCCTCGTCGCTCCCCTGGTCGCCGCCGCGATGGCGCTCTCCCACCCCGCGCGAGCCGACGGCGGAGATTGGCGCACTCCGTTCGTCGACATAAAAGCCTTCGGCGGCGGCGGCGCCAGCTTCGCGACGTCCCACCGCGTGATCTCTGCCGAGCTCGCGCGCTCGGGCTGGTCGGCGCTCCCCGCCGTCACACCGGCGTTCAATCTCGGCTTCGGCTTCGCGTTCTTCGGCTGGTCGCTCGACCTCCGCTTCCACGGGTCCGACGTGAGCTTCCAGGACCGCGCTGGATCCCCCATCGGCATGGAGTATCACCGTGGCGCGATCAGCGCGGAGCTCGGATATCGCCTGTGGCTCTGGCGCTCGCTGAGCGTGAGCCCGCACCTGGGCCTGGCGTCGCTCACCTCGACTCTCTGTTTCTCCGGTCACCCCGACCCCACCTCGTCGACGTCGCGTCCGCCTTTCGAGCAGGTCCTCGCCAACCCAGGCCGCCAGACCTGCCTCGGCGCGACGGCCGTCGGCGTCGCTGTCGGGCTCTCGCCGGCGTGGAATTTCCGGTTCCCGCTCTACAGCATGCAAGATGGAAAGAGGGTAGCCGAGCCTATGAGCATCTCCCTGAGCGTCGGACCGAGGCTGAGCTACACGCTGCCGCTCTCGACCAGCCGGACATGGGATGAGAAGAGCCCTACCGATCATCGAAA
>FSTQ01000452.1_pt1 | contig 11413 bp, 9 predicted proteins | sample 1637281 | NCBI WGS metagenome assembly FSTQ01 (sample SAMEA3914818, study PRJEB12502) | metagenome | biome: forest; material: soil | place: Canada | collected 2010-06-26 | depth 0.1 m
CGGATGGTGACGGCGAAGAAGCCCTCTTCAAAGCACTTCATCACCGCGCCTGCCGCCGGCTCCGCAAAGCCGGTCGTGCCTGCCAGGCGGCCGCCGAGCACTGTCGCGCGCCGAGATCAGCAGCCCTCGGGCCTGCACCAGACCACGCCGGCTCCGCCTGGTACGCGCCACCCCGCGGGGCTGGCGATCGATGTCGCGCTCCTGCACAAGAAGGAAGGCCGCTGGCTCAGCGTCGCGCGCCAGTTCCAGGGGCATATCGGGGACAAGACCTGCGGTGACGGCGCGCGCGTGCCCGAGGCGCCCGACGCCAAGGAGCTGCGAGCGCTGGTGTGCGAAGCGTCGGATCTCGGGGTCTTCACCTACGTGCTCACGCCGGACTACAACGCGGCGCACGCGGACCATTTCCACATGGAGATCAAGCCTGGAGTGCGCTGGTTTCTCTATCACTGAGGCTCTCAGCGACGAGCCCCGAGCACCCGCTCCAGATCGGTATAGGCCACAGGCTTGGTCAGGTGCTCGTCGAAGCCCGCCTCGCGCGCTCGCGCCTCGGACTCGTCGCCGCCGTAGCCGGTCAAGGCCACGAGCAGTGTTCCCTGGAGCTCGGGGAGCGCGCGCAGCTGCCTCGCGAGCTGGAGGCCGTCGAGCAGCGGTAAGCCCACGTCGATGAAGGCCACGTCGGGGCGGCGGGCGAGGATGAGATCGCGGCCCTCGATGCCGTCCGCGGCGACGTCGACCTGGCAGCCCTCGATCTCCAGCAGGAGCTGGAGGCACTCGCGGCCGTCGGCGTTGTCCTCGACCACCACCACGCGGCGGCCGCGGTTGTCGGCGGCGTCGGGCCGCCTCGGCATCTCGCCCGGCGCTGGCTGGGCTGGGGTCTCGGTGATGGGGAGACGCACGGTGAACGTGCTGCCCTGGCCCAGGCCGTCGCTCTCGGCCAGCACCTCGCCGCCGTGCAAGGCGACGAGCCTCTGCACCAGCGTCAGGCCGATCCCGAGGCCGCCCTCCGAGCGCTCGATCCCGGTCTCCACCTGCATGAACAGCTCGAAGACGCTGGAGAGCTTCGAGCGCTCGATCCCTCGGCCGCTGTCGCGCACGCTCACGACGGCGCACGGCGCGCCCGCGCCCTCGTCGCGCTTCAGCCGCACGGCGATCCGGCCCTCGGGGTCGGTGTACTTGGCCGCGTTGGCGAGGAGGTTCACGAAGACCTGCTCGAGCCGGGTCGGATCGCCGTCGATCGAGAAGGGGCCTGGGCCGATGGTGATCGAGACCTCGTGCCGGCGCGCATCCATGCGAGGGCGCGTGGTCTGGATGGCCTGCTGGAGGACGGCGGCGAGGTCGACGATCTGCCGGCGGAGGTCGACCTCGCCCCGCGTGATCCTGGACGTGTCCAGCAGATCGTCGACGAGGCGCGAGAGGTTCTCGACCTGGCGCTCGCAGCGCGCGTGGAGGTCGAGCGAGCTCGGGTCGCCCTTGGCGCGGTGCCCCATCACCTGGAGCGCGGCGCTGAGCGCGGCCAGCGGGTTGCGCAGCTCGTGGCCGAGCGTGGCGAGGAACTCGTCCGTGCGCCGCGCCTCGAGCCGCGCCTGCTGCGCGTGCTCTTCCAGCGCGCGCCGGGCGAGGAAGGCCTCCGTCACGTCGAAGCCGAAGAAGACGATCCCCTCGATCTGGCCCTGCAAATTGCGGAACGGCTGGTACGTGAAGGTGAGGAGCACCTCGTGCTCGCGCTGATCGATCGGGCTCCGCACGCGGAAGGGCCTCTCTTTCACGATGTACGGCTCGCCCGTCGCCCAGACGTGATCGAGCAGCTCCAGGGCGCCTTGCGATGCGGCCTCCGGGACGGCTTCGTGCACGGACTTTCCGAGCAGATCGCGTTGCCCGAGCAGCCGCCAGTACGCGTCGTTGGCGAGCTCGAAGACGTGCTGAGGGCCTCGCAGCAGGCACATGGGCATCGGCGCGTTCGTGAACAGGAGCCGCAGCCCTTCGCGGTGCGCCGCGTTGGTCCGCCGGAGCAGCGCGAGCGCGAGCTGCGATTGCACGCGCGCCAGGAGCTCGCTCGGCGAGAACGGCATCACCAGGCAATCGTCGGCGCCGCCGGCGCGCGCCTCGATCTGCGCCTCTTCGCCGGCCCGGTCCGACAGGAGGATGATCGGGATCGACGCCGTCGCCGCCTCGGCGCGGAGGGCGTGAACGAGCGCGAAGCCGTCGAGCCCGGGCATGGTCACGTCGGCGAGGACGAGGTCGGGGCGCCGCGCGCGCACGGCGGCGAGGGCGAGCTCGCCGTCAGCGACGGCCTGCACGTCCCAGCGATTCGAGAGCAGCGGCTCGAGGTGGGCGAGCGTGTCGACGTCGCCGACGACGAGGAGGCGCGACCGGATCTCGAGGGCGCCCTTGTCGCGGGCCTCCACACCCCGCTGCGGCTCGCCGGGATCACCCGAGCCTCTCTGCACCTCGGCCGCGCGAGGACTCGCCGCCTCGGCGTGCGCAGCGGTCATGAGGCCCGATCCCCTCGCGGCTGGTTGAGTCATCCGTCCCCCGGCGCAGTCACGTGAATGAGGTAAGCACCTCACGGTACGCCTTCCGGCGTCGGCCGTCTTTGCGGACCTGCCGGCGTCTCACGGATGTTCGGTGCATCGCTTTACCGCCTCGCAAAGCGTGGTGCGCCTGCGGCCGTCGCTGCGATGATCGCGAGCGGGGATATCCACCCCGCCGCGCGTCCTCGTAGCGTGAGCGCCTCTCGCTCGCTCACCACTGAAGCCTTGCGCAGCTCCGCTGCACTTCTGCTCTCCTCCGCGAAAATACTCGTCTCCACACGCAACTCTCGCGGCCTCTGCGTCGATTGACGTTCATGACGCCGAGTTCCGGCGGCGCGGAGGTGGCCAGTGGTGATGCAGGGTGTGGCGATTTCGGGGCGAGATCCTCTCTCGGGGACAGGCTTTCACGTGCGGCGGAGGCTCGGTGGGGGCGCCTCGTCGGAGGTCTTCGAGGCCGAGGCGCCCAGCGGACAGCGCTGCGCCGTCAAGGTGCTTCGCGCGCTCCACCTCGACACGAGGGACGCTGTCCGGCGGCTCGTGCGGGAAGGGCAGGCGCTCGCGGCGCTCGACCATCCCAACCTGGTGCGGGTCCTCGCTGCGGGGGTGACCCGCGACGGCAGGCCCTGGTTCGCGATGCCCAAGCTCCTCGGCGAGACGCTGCGGGACCGCCTCGATCGCGCCGGAGCCATCCCCGCGGCCGAGGCGTGCTCGCTCTTCCTCGGCCTGCTCGAGGGGCTCGAGGTCGCGCACAGCGCGGGGATCGTTCACCGCGATCTCAAGCCGGCGAACCTCTTCCTCGTCCCGCGCCCGCGGCGGGTCGGCGGTCGCGACTACCAGAGCGAGCGCGATCATCGCGACCGGCATCGCTGCGTGCTCCTCGACTTCGGGATCGCCAAGATCGCCGGCGCCGCGAGCGACGCTTCGACGGGCGCCTACGTGCTCGGGACGCCGCGCTACCTCGCGCCCGAGCAGGTCCTCGGCGGCGCCGTCGACGCGCGCACCGACGTCTACGCCGCGGGCCTCGTGCTCTACGAGATGCTCACGGGGAGCAGCCCGTTCTCGTCGCGCGACGTGCTCGATCTCATGCGCGCCCAGATCGAGGAGAAGCCCGGCCGCGTCCGCGATCTCGTCCACGTCGGCCACGAGCTCGATCACGCGGTGGCGCGGGCGATCGAGAAGATCCCGGCGCGGCGCTGGTCGAGCGCGCGGGTGTTCAGCGCGGTGGTAGAGCGGGCCGCCGCGCTCGAGCGCCATCGCGTCGCCGAGCGGGCCCGCGGTGAGGAGGCGGCGACGTGAGCGGCGCGGACGTCACCGTCGATCTTGGCGTCGCGGCGCCGAGATCCTCGCAGAAGACAGGCGATCTCGCGCTGGGCGAGGTCATCGCGGGCACGCCGTACACGGCGCTGAAGCGGCTCGGGCGCGGCGGCATGGGCGACGTGTACGAGGTGGCCGAGGGCGGCCGCGGCCCGCGCTACGCGCTCAAGCTGCTCCACGCCGAGCTCTGCCACCGGGCCGACGTCGCGCTCCGCTTCCAGCAAGAGGCGCTGATCGCGGCGCGCGTCGATCACCCCAACGTGGTCCGCGTCTTCGCGCTGGGCGAGGCCGCGGACGGGCGCCCGTTCCTGGTGATGGAGCTGCTCCAGGGGCGCGACCTCCGCGCCGAGCTCGTCCACGCGGGCCCGCTCCCCGTGGCGCGGGCGCTCGATCTCGCGGCGCAGGCGCTCGACGGGCTCGCGGCGGCGCACGCCGCGGGCGTCGTTCATCGCGACGTCAAGCTCGAGAACCTCTTCCTCTGCGCGGACGGCGCGCTCAAGGTGCTCGACTTCGGGATCGCCAAGATCACGCGCGAAGACGCCGCGCTGACGCTGCCGGGCGCCGTCGTCGGCACGCCGCGGACGATGGCGCCGGAGCAGCTCACGCACGCCGACGTCGACGCGCGCGCCGACGTCTACGCGATCGGGCTCGCGCTCTACGAGCTCCTCACGGGGCGCGGCCCTTTCGACGAGCTGCGCGGCCTGCCCCACGCGCTCCATTTCGCGCACTGCGAGCTGCCGCCGCCCTCGCCCTCGAGCGTGGCGCGCCGCCCTTTTGCGTCAGCTGTTGATGACGCGATCCTGCGCGCGCTGGCGAAGCATCCGTCGGCTCGCTTTCAAAGCGCGGGCGAGATGGCCGCGGCGCTGCGCGGCCTCGGCGCGCGGCCTCGGCCCTGGATCCGCCCGGCTCGCGGGCTCGGCCGCGCCTTGATTCCTGCGGTGATCACCGCGATCTTCGCCCTCGGCGTGTTCGTCGGCCGCGCCGGCGCCGAGGCCCCTCGCCCCGCCGCGCAGGCTCGGATGCGCTAGTCCTGCCCGCACGAAGTGTGGTCAGGACTAGGGCGACCGCGAAGCGGGCGCGGGGTATGGGGCGAAGCCCCATCGAAACAAGGCTAGTTTCGCCCGTGCGAAGCGGCCGCGCAGCGGCCCAAAAGTCTGACAAGACTTTTGACGGGCGGAACTAGGGGCCAGCGATCGGCTGTAAGCCTCGTGGAGACCTTGCGTTACGCTCGCCGAACGGAGGGACGGATGAACTCGACGCAACGTGTGGGTCTCGGGCTTGGAATCATGGCGCTCCTGGCGACAGCCGCGGGCTGTGGCAGCAGCGGCGGCGGCTTCGTGAGCGCCGCGAAGGCGCCCCCGGCCGAAGCGCCCGGTCCGTTCACGGGGACCGCGCAAAGCTACGGTCAGTCCGCTCAACCCGGGAGCTACCCACCGCCCGCGCCTGCCGCTGAATCGATGGGTGACGGCGCGCCCTCGACGGTGTCGCCCTCGGCCCCTCCGCCTCCGTCCCAGCCCTCGGCCGCCGCCACCGCCGGCATGATGCGCGCCGACATCAAGGACGTGGCCAAGGGCGCCCCCGAGAAGTCCGCGCGCCGCGCCGAGCCCGAGCCCAACGATCGCCCGGGCCTCGGGACCGAGTGGGGCGAGACGCGGTTCTCGCGCATCACCACCGTCCCCTTCGTCCGCGCCGATACGTCGAACCCCTTCGCCACCGCGAGCTTCTTTTACAACGACGAGCAGGGCGCGCGCGACATGGCCAACCTCAGCGGCTTCCGTCGTTTCGCGGCGGGCTCCGTCGCCGCGGCCGGCGGCATCGTCTCGGTCGCCCTGCGCGACGAGGGCGGCCGCTTCCTCAGCGGCTTCGCGGCCGGCGGCAAGAGCTACGTCGTCGGCGAGGCCGGGCGCCGCTACATCATCGTCGTCCACAACAACACCGACAACCGCCTGGAGATCGTCCTCTCCGTCGACGGCCTCGACGTGCTCGACGGCAAGGCGGCGAGCTTCAACAAGCGCGGCTACCTCGTCGATCCCCGCGCCGACGTGGAGATCGACGGCTTCCGTCAGAGCGTGGACACCGTCGCGGCCTTCCGCTTCGGCTCGGTGCGCGGCTCCTATGCGTCGCAGAAGACGGGCGACGCGCGCAACGTCGGCGTCATCGGCGTCGCCATCTTCAACGAGCGCGGCACCAACCCGTTCAACTCGTCGAGCGACGAGGCGCAGCGCCGCCGTGACGCCAACCCGTTCCCCGGCCAGTTCGCTACTCCTCCGTGAGAGCGTGCGTGTAGCTACGCCGGCGCCTCGAGCTCCGCGGCCTCTTCCTCGGGGGCGCGATCGACGCGTGAGGCTCCGGCGAGCCACTCCTCCGGATGATCGGCCGGATAGACGCGCAGCGAGCCGTCGGCCGGGCCGAGCAGCTCATCCATACTCTTCACGCCCAGCACCGCCTGCGCGGCCATCAGGCCCGACATCGACGCGCCCGCGACGCCGTGGCTCACCGTGCTCGCGCCGCAGCTGTAGAGGCCGCGCACGCTGGTGCGGATCGCGAACGAGAACGGGCCGACTTGAAAGGGCGTCTTCGCGGTCCCGTAGGCCGCGCCTCGAGGGGTCGCGCAGTAGTGATCGTTGGTGACGGGGGAGCCCACCGAGCGGAAGCGGATCGCTCTGGAGAGGCCGGGGATCACCTCCTCGGCGGCGGCGATCATCTGGTCGCCGAGGTCCTCCTTGAGGCGCTCGTACGCCGCGCCGCGCGCGCCCTGCGCGGCGTCGCCGTAGACGGCGAAGGGCGCGTGGGGGACGAAGGTGAAGAGCTCCAGCGTGTGGTGCTTGTGCGGCTTTCGGCCTGGATCTTTGAGCGTGGTGATCGTGAGGAAGAGGCCGTCGATCCCGCTCCCCGGGAGGCGCTTCTCCATGCGCTCGTAGAGGCCGTTGACGTCGGCGGTGCGGTAAAACCAGTAGTTGCCCGAGTCGTAGCCCATGGCCGCGAGGTCGAGATCGACGGCGCAGAAGGCGCTCATCAGGCTCACGGAGTACTCGGTGCGCGCGAGCCTGCGCCGCTCGCGCCGGCCGTGCTCGGCGGGCAAGAGCTTGCCGAAGGTGACGGCGGGATCGGCGTTGGCGATCACCGCGCGCGCGAGGATGCGCTCGCCCGACGCGAGCTCGACGCCGGCGGCGCGGCCCTTTTCGACGAGGATCCGGCTCACCTCCGAGCGCAGGCGGATCTTCCCGCCCCGGCGGCGCAGCGCCTTGATCAGCGCCATGGGGATGCGGCCGCCGCCGCCGCGCGGGTAGAAGGCGCCGTTCTGGTAGTGGGCGATCAGGCTCGCGTGGAGCGGCAGCGAGACGCGGGAGGGAGCGAGGCCGTGATCGCCGGACTGCGCGGCGAGGACGGCGCGGAGGCGGCGATCTTTGATCGTGGCGTCCAGGAGCGCGCCGTGGGTGCGGAAGCCCCAGTAAAGCAGCGTGGGCGACTTGAAGGGCAGCGCGAGCACGCGCGGGAACGAGAGCATCGTGTCGCAGGCGAGGACCTCGCGGTGGAGGCGGCGGAGCGTGTCGAAGTAGCGCGTGAGGCCCTCGCGCTCGTGCGGGAAGCGCTCGACGAGGCGGGCGAAATAGCGATCGTAGCCGCGGGGGATGTCGAAGCGCTCGCCCTCGATCAGCAGATGATCGTACCCGTCCGGGTTGAGCTCGCAGAGCTCGAGGTCCGCCCCGATCCCCAGGCCCTCCCACACCCTTCGCATCGCCCCGCCCGGGCCGCACTCGCCGACGTAGTGCACGCCCGGGCTGAAGCGGTAGCCCTGGAGCGAGAAGCTCTGGCACCAGCCGCCGGGGAGGTAGTGCTGCTCCAGCACCAGCACCTTCTGCCCGGCGCGGGCGAGCGCGACCGCGGCGGTGAGGCCGCCTGCTCCCGATCCGATGACGATCGTGTCCCAGGGTTGCATGTCTCTCCTCGCCTCGATTTCGATGACGGCGAGGGGCCTCTCCGTGTCGGGAGAGCCGGCAAAGCGTCGTTATTTTGCCGGGTGATCGTGGGCGATGTCGCTCTTCTCGAGGTTGGTGAGCGGGTCGGGACAGACGACGGGCTCGCGGCGCTCGGGGTCGGCGGTCTCGCGCATGCACGTCTTGCCGGCGATGCGGATGCGCTCTCCCGCGAGGAGATCGCCGGGGCAGGGGAACTCCACGGCGACTGACCTCTGCTCGCCGTCCACGGAGTAGACCTCGCAGAGGCTCTCGCTCCTGGCGAAGAAGTAGCGACGCGTGGGCCGGCGCGGCGGGGCGACCGGCGGCGCCGAGGCGCTCGCGGAGGCTGTCGGAGGAGGGCCGGCGACCGTGGTGACCGAGGCGGGCGCCGCGCTCCACCCGACGCGCCAGGCGACGAAGATGCCGATCGCGACGAGGAGCAGCACGCCGAGGAGGCGCCCGCGCGACTTCATTTTCCGGGGAAAATGAAGATGCTCACCTTGGTGAGGAAGAAGTCGGCGACGAGGATGGAGATGGAGATCGCCACCACCGTCCGCGTCGTCGCTTGCCCCACGCCCTCGGTCCCGCCGCGGGTGATCAGGCCGAAGTGGCAGCCGAGGATGGCGATGATCGCCCCGAAGAAGGGCGTCTTGAACATGCCGCTGAAGTAGTCGGCGAAGTTGACCGAGCCGAGCGCGGTGCGGAGAAAGAAGCCCGGGGCGATGCCGAACTGGGTGGAGCAGATGGCCATCGCCCCGCAGAAGCCGATGACCAGGGCGAAGGCGCCGAGGACGGGCATGACGAGGATGCTGGCGAGCAGGCGCGGGACGACGAGCTTCTTCACCGGGTCGGCGCCGAGGGCGCGGATGGCGTCGATCTGCTCCGTCACGGCCATCGATCCCACCTCGGCGGCGATGCCCGATCCGATGCGGCCGCCGACGATCACCGCCGTCAGCGTCGGCGCCAGCTCGCGCGAGAAGGAGAGGCCGATGATGCGGCCCGTGTACTCCATGCCGCCGAACTTCTGGAGGCCGAAGGCGAACTGGACCGCCATGACCATGCCGACGAAGAGGGCCGTCACCGAGGCGATCCCCATCGAGCGGATGCCGAGCGACTCCATCTGGTAGAGCGTCGACTGGAACTCGAAGGGGCGGCTCCACATCGCCACCGCGGCGCCGGCCGTCATGCGCCCGATCTGGCCGAGGTGCTCCAGGAACGATCGCACCGCGGCGACCGGCGCCAGCTCCTTCGGCTTGGCCGGAGCGGTCGGGAGAGACGACGAAGGCGGAGGCGGCTCAGTCGGCATGGAGGGGCACCGTGGCAAAGCCCTGGACGAAGCGCTCGAACGCCGCCGCCCCGCGCTCGAAATGAGCGGGCGCGGCGATGTAGTAGAGGTCGTGGACGCAGTCGTCTTTCTTCATCACCCACACGTCGAACTTCTTCGGGACGCCGTCGAGCTTGGCGGAGAGCAAGGTGTGCATGGCCTCGCGCCCGTCGAACGGGACCACCGTCTGCTCGAGGATCTCGCGGTCGGTGAAGCCGATGAAGAGGTGCTGGGTGAGCGACGCCAGCGGCACGTCGCCCCCGTCTTCGTGGCAGCGCGTGTCGACGGCGATCATGCCGCCGTCCGCGTCACGGAAGGCGAGCGCGGCGTGCGAGGCCTCGATCCGCTGCCAGCCTTCGGGCGGCGGCGGGACGCGGAAGGCGAAGCCGTCGCCCCGGTAAACGCCGCCCTCGAACGCGGAGCCACACCCGCTGACGAGCAGCGCCAGCGCCGCGCCGAATCGAATCCCGTGTCGCAGGAGGGGAGCATCATGCCAGCCGGGTCGCATCGCGACGGCGACGCTACCACTTCGCCCTCACCCGCCCCAAGGGCTTCGCCAGCCGGGCTGCCCCGCCGAGCGCGGAGGCGGCCGAAAGCCGCTCCAGCGATCGTGATTTCGCGGCGGTCCGCCGACGAAGAGGCGGACGAGAAACAGGCCCGCAATGAACCCGCCGAGGTGAGCAAAGAAGGCGACGCCCCCGCTCGCTCCCGCGGCCTGGGTGGTGCTGGCGAGGCCGTTGACGAGGTTGACGAGGAAAAACTCCAGGATCACGACCCACGCCGGGAGGTCGAAGAGCAGGCCGAAGAAGATCCACAGGATCGGGATGGGGTTGATCACCGTGACCGCCGCGCGTGGATAGAGCGACGCATAGGCCGCGAGGACGCCGGCGATGGCGCCGGACGCGCCGACCATGGGCACGGGCGAGTAGGGATCGATGGCGATCTGCGCGGCCGCCGCGGCGATGCCCGCGAGCAGGTAGAAGGCGAGGTAGCGCCCGTGGCCCATGGCCTCCTCGACGTTGTCGCCGAAGACCCAGAGGAAGAGCATGTTCCCGCCGAGGTGAAGCCAGCCCGACGGGTCGTGCAGAAACATGCTCGTGAAGATGGTGAGCACGTTCTGGGCGGGCGACGTGACGAGCTCTGCCGGCACGAGGCCGAAGTCTTCGAGGAACAATCGAGCTGGGTAGCCGCCGCGGATGGCCAGGCGCTCGAACAGGAACATCAGCACGTTCGCTGTCAGGAGCAGGTAGTTGACGACAGGGAGGCTGCGGGTCGGGAGCCGATCGCGGATCGGGATCATCGCACCTCGGTATAGTCACGCCGCGCCGTGTGCGCCCCTCTCGGCGACCTCGCGCAGAGCGGCGCCGACCGCCCGCGATCGTGGTAAACCTCGCCCCCTCCGATGCCCACGCTTCATCTTCAGCTCCACGACACCCTCTCCGCCAAGCTGACCCCGGTCGAGCCCCGTCACCCCGGCGAGCTCCGGATCTACACCTGCGGGCCTACTGTTTACGATGTCGCGCACATCGGCCATGCGCGCGCGGCCATCGCGCCGGACATCCTCGTCCGGCACGCGCGCGGTCAGGGGCTCACGGTCAACTACGTCCGCAACGTCACCGATGTTGACGACAAGATCCTCAAGCGCGCTGCAGCGTCGGGCGAAGAGCCGATGGAGCTCTCCGCGCGCATGACGCGGCTTTACCAGGAGGACATCGAGGCCCTCGGCTGTGCGCGGCCGACCGTCGAGCCCCGCGTCTCCAAGTCGATCCCCGAGATCATCGCGCTGGTGGAGGCCTTGATTGCGAAGGGATCGGCCTACGCCGTCGAGATGCCCGGCGGCCTGCGCGACGTGTACTACGCCGTCCGCACCTTCGAGGGCTACGGCAAGCTCTCCAAGCGCAACGTGGAGGATCTCCTCTGCGGCGCCCGCGTCGAGACCTCGGACGAGAAGCGCGATCCCCTCGATTTCGCGCTCTGGAAGGGCTGCACGAGCGACGCGTGGGGCTGGGACAGCCCGTGGGGCAAGGGCCGCCCCGGGTGGCACATCGAGTGCTCGGCGATGGCGGAGCGCTACCTCGGCCACGGGTTCGATGTGCACTGCGGCGGGATGGACCTGATCTTCCCCCACCACGAGAACGAGATCGCGCAGAGCGAGGCCGCGCACCCGGGCGAGGGGCCCTTCGCCTCGATCTGGATCCACAACGGCTTCGTCAACATCGACAAGGAGAAGATGGCGAAGTCGCTCGGCAACTTCGTCACCATCCGCGACGTGTTCGCGCGCAACG
>FSTQ01000579.1_pt1 | contig 11413 bp, 9 predicted proteins | sample 1637281 | NCBI WGS metagenome assembly FSTQ01 (sample SAMEA3914818, study PRJEB12502) | metagenome | biome: forest; material: soil | place: Canada | collected 2010-06-26 | depth 0.1 m
ATCGCCGCCGCGCTGGCGGCGTGGGCGGAGGCGTGCCCGCGCCCGATCGTCCTCTTCATCGACGAGATCGACGCCCTTCGCGACGACGCGCTCCTCTCGGTGCTGCGCCAGCTCCGCGCGGGATACCCGCAGCGCCCGCGGACCTTCCCCTGGTCGCTCGCGCTCATCGGATTGCGGGACGTCCGCGATTACAAGATCGCCTCCGGCGGCTCGGGGCGCCTCGGCAGCTCGAGCCCTTTCAACATCCTCACCAAGTCGCTCACGCTCCGCGCCTTCACCCGCGACGAGGTCGCGGAGCTGTACGCGCAGCACACCGCCGAGACCGGTCAGCTGTTCGAGCCGGCGGCCCTCGATCGCGCCTTCGATCTCACCCGCGGGCAGCCGTGGCTGCTCAACGCGCTCGCGGCGACCGCCGTTGACGAGCTGGCCCGCGATCGCCGCGCCGCGGTGACCGCCGCGCACATCGATCAGGCGAAGGAGCGCCTCATCCTCGCGCGGGTCACGCACCTCGACTCGCTCGCCGACAAACTGCAGGAGGCGCGCGTGCGTCGCGTGATCGAGCCCGTGCTCGCCGGCCAGGAGATCGGCGCCGGGGTCCCCCGCGACGACATCGACTACGCCCTCGACCTCGGCCTCATCGCGCGGGACGAGGCGAAGAACCTCGTGATCGCCAACCCGATCTACCGCGAGGTGATCCCGCGCGAGCTGGCCTCCGTCACGGCGGATGTGAGCAAGCAGGTGAGGGTGTTGCGGTTGTGAGGCCGCGGAGGCGGCGCTTCTTCACATCGAGATCGCGTCGCCCATCGCCGCGTCGCCCATCGAGAGCGCGCGGTGACACCGCGGGAGAAGCGGCCATCCCCATCGCCGTCCGCGTGTGAATCGTTGCGGTCCCCCGTCGCGACCTCTACCGTCACCACGATGGCCGCGCTCACGATCACCTACGCCGACGACGCCTGCGCCATCGGCACGCTCGGCCACGTGTGCGCCGTGGTCTGGCGGGGCGAGAGCACGGTGGCGCGCAACAACGAGTGGATGCGCGCCGCGCACGATCTGGCGCGGCGCCTCGGGACGCCGATCGCGGTGACCTCCACCGTCACCGAAGGCGCGCCGACCCCGGCGAGCGAGATCCGGACCGCGCAGGGCCGCTTCCTCGAGGAGCTGTCGCGCAGCGCGCTCGCGGCCGGCGTCATCATCGACGGGGTCGGGTTCCGCGCCAGCCTGGTGCGCGCGGTCGTCGCCTCGGTCACCGCGCTGGCCCGCTACAAGTGCCCGTTCCGCGTCGCTACCACCGACGCCGAGATGTCCCGATGGCTCCACGAGCGGTCGGCGAGCCTGCCGCCCGGGGCGGTCCGCGCCGACGAAAAAGAGCTGAGCAGCTTCTTCACCACGCTCCGCACGCGAACCGCCCGGTGACATCGATTCTTCGAGAGCGTGGCGCTCTGCGCTGAAGGCTCCGAGGCTATTTCTCCCTCTCCCGATCCTTCCCGCTCCCTTCCTGCCCATCGATTGGTCGGCTCGCGGGATCTGGCCTATGGAAGACCCCGATGCGCACCTCGACGATGATCCGCTCCTCGCTCCTGCTCCTCGCGGCCTCCCTCGCGCTCGCCGCGTGCGAGCCTCGCACCACGCCCGAGGCCACGCCTCCGGCCGCGTCGCCCACCACGCCGAGCGCGCCGCCCACCGCGGCAGCGACCGCGGCACCTCCGGCGGACTCGGCGACAGCGACGCCCGCGATTTCGACAGCGACTCCCGCCGTCGAGATGCCCGCGTCCGGGCCGGCGGTCACCAGCTTCGATCTCAAGGTCGATCGCGCCCCGCTCCTCAAGCTCGGCTGCAAGGTCCAGGACAGCGCGCTGGTGTGCGGCACGCCGAGCGGGCCCAAGGGGGAGGGGATCACCTGCGGCGAGTTCTCGCAGCCCGAGGATCTCCTCGGCGGGCTCACGCCCAAGGTCGCCATCACCGGGTGCGACATCCGCGGGCGCGACGGCGAGACGATGGGCATCTACCGCACCGGCTGCCGCATCACGAGCTGGCGTCGCTACGTCGTCGCCGCGGACAAGAAGCTCGAGCTCATCGCCACCAAGGAAGACTTCGTCAAGCGCTTCGCCCCGGTGGAGACGCCCGCCGAGGCGCTGGCATTTGCCGTGGCGCTGACCGACGCCAAGGCCCTCTTCAAGATCGAGCTCCCCAAGGACGCCGAGGTCTTCCTCAAGTCCGTCGCTCCCACCAGCGTCACGCCGGTCGCCGACGGCTTCAAGGTCCGCCTCTACGGCTACCAGCTCTGCGGCTGCGGGCCGCACAACCACCTGGCGATCGACTACCTCGTCACGCGCGGCGGCGAGGTGCGCGAGCTCGCGAGCACGCCGGCGTGGCTCGATCCCAAGGCCAAGCGGCTCTGCGTGGACTGAGCTCGCTTCGTCGCTGGAGCGCGTTGGCGCTCACTCGCCCTCGAGCAGCACCTTGAGGACTCCGCCCGCGGCGGCGCGGCGGAGCGCCTCGGCGGCGTCGCGCAGCGGGAAGCGCGCCGACACCAGCGAGGTCACGTCGACGCTGCCGCTCTCGAGCGCGCGGATGGCCGGCGCGAAGCTCCCGCAGCGCGAGCCGACCACGGTGATCTCGTTGATGACGATCGGCGCGAGGTCGAGCTGCACGCCGTCGGCGACGGTGCTCTTCAGGACCAGCGTGCCGCGCGGCCTCGTCGCGGCGATGGCCGCCTCGAAGCCCTTCGCCGTGCCCGTGGCCTCGACGACGAGGTCCGCGGGCGCGCGCGTCCAGGCGCCCCGCGCCGCCGTAGCGATCCCGCGGCGCGCGAGGATGGCGAGCTTCTCCGCGTGCTTGCCCACCGCGAGCACCCGCGCGCCCGCCTGGTGCAGCACCTGCGCGGCGAGCAGGCCGAGCTTGCCGTCGCCGAGCACCGTGCACGCGAGCCCGGGGCGCACGTGGACCTGCTCCAGGATCTCGAACGCCGCGGCGAGCGGCTCCAGGAACGCCGCCGCGTCGGCGCTGACGCCGTCGGGCACCTCGTGGAGGTTCGCCACCGGCACGCGCACCAGCTCGGCGAAGGCCCCGTCGGCGCCGAGGATGCCCATCACCGTGCGCGTGGGGCAGTGGCGCCCGAGCCCGCCCGCGCACGCCGCGCACGAGCCGCAGGCGAAGTTGATCTCCGAGGCGACGCGCTTGCCGCGCCACGCGTCGGGGCCCTCCACGACCTCGCCGAAGAGCTCGTGCCCGAGGACGCCGCGGAAGCCCATGTAGCCGCGGACGATCTCGAGGTCGGTGTTGCAGACCCCGGCGCGGATCATCCGCACCAGCGCCGTGCCGGGGGCGAGCGAGGGGGCGGGGCGATCGAGGACCTGAGCCGTCGTTCCGTCGTAGATCAAGGCGCGCATGAGCGCCGGTGTGGCCGCGCCGCCGCAGGGCCGCAAGAGACCTTTTTCGGACCGCGACCCGCTGCCGCGCGGCGAGGTCCGGCGCCATGAACGCCGGGATGAAGCCTCGGCGAAGACAGCAGGCGGGCCGCGCGCGGCGCTGGATCGGCAGGATGATCGCGCGCGTCGTGGCCGAGGTCCAGGCCATCCTCCGCGCCCGGCGCGCGCGTCGTCCGCGCTGGAAGCCGGCGATCCGCGCGCCGATCGAGCACGCCGACGAGCGGACGATCCGCCGCATGGCCGAGGCCGAGCGCGGCGGCACGAGCTCGCGCGAGAGCTGGGCCCGCTACCTGCGCGGCGAGAACCCCGGCGGCCTGCACCACAAAGCGGTGCGCCGCGAGGGCCCCGAGCACCCTCGCCCCCGACTCGAAGAGCCGCAGGAACGCAAGGAAAAGGTTCCCGGCGGCGCGCGTCGCATCCCGGTGATGCGACGCGGATCGTAGACAATGCGCCGATTCCCGGCCGTCCACGGCGCCCTCGCCGCTCGCGGCCGCGAGCCTCGCGCGGCGCTTGCAGCTCGGGAAAGCGGGCTCTAGCCTGGTCGCGAAGGCGACACGACGTGATCAACCGGAAAAGATTCGCACGGGCCGCAGCGCACACACACCCGGGGTGGGCGCGTGAGTGATCAGAAGCTTGTCGACGAGCTGACCGAGGCGCGCGAAGCGCTCGAGCAAGCTCGGATCAAGACCGAGGCCTTCGCCCTCCTGAGCCACGAAATTCGCACGCTGATGAGCGGGGTCATCGGGATGACCTCGCTCCTGCTCGACACCGATCTCTCGGTCGAGCAGCGCGACTACGCCAAGCGCATCCGCTCCTCGGGCGACGCGCTCGTCGAGCTCCTCAACAACGTCCTCGACTACACGCGGATGGAGTCCTCGCGCATCGACATCGAGCGCATCGACATCGATCTGCGCCGCGTCGCCGACGACGTGGGCGAGCTCCTCGCCGAGCGCGCCAGCGTCAAGGCGGTGGAGCTGGTCGTGGCGCTCCCGCAGGCCCTCCCCGGCGGCCTGCGCGGCGATCCGGCGCGGCTCCGGCAGGTGCTCGTCAACCTGGTGAGCAACGCCATCAAGTTCACCGATCACGGCGAGGTCGTCCTCCGCGTCTCGGTGGCCGAGGAGGCCGCGCAGCACGTCGTCATGCGCTTCGAGGTCAGCGACACCGGCGTGGGGATCTCCCCCGAGGGGCAGGCCAAGCTCTTCCGGCCCTTCTCGCAGGTCCACGACGGCTCGCGCGGCCACGGCGGCTCCGGCCTCGGGCTCTCGCTCGCCAAGCGCCTCTGCGAGGCGATGGACGGCTCGATCGGCGTGCGCAGCGCGCCGGGCAAGGGCAGCACGTTCTGGTGCACCGCGCGCTTCGAACGGCGCTCGGCGCTGCCGGAGCGGAGCGCGATCCCCCGCGTCGACGTGCAGGGGCGCCGCGTGCTCCTCGCCGTCGAGAGCGAGACCAACCGCCGCAACGTGCGCGAGATGGTCGAGGCGCTCGCGGTCGACTGCGTGCTCGCGGCCGAGGGCGGCGCGGCGCTGCTCCTGCTGCGCGACGCGGTGCGGGCCGGCCGCCCCTTCGACGTCGCCGTTATCGACGCCGCCCTCGAGGACATGGTAGGCGGCGCCCTGCTCCGCGCCATCAGCGACGATCCGCGCATCGCCTCCACGAAGATCCTCACCATCGCGTATCCGGGGCAGCGCCTCCACGGGGAGGGCGGGTACACCTCGTCGCCGCGGCCTCCGGTGACGCTGGCCAAGCCGGTGCGCCAGGCCCAGCTCCAGGCGGGGCTGCTGCGCCTGCTCGGCTCCTCGGTCGAGCGCGTCACCGCCACCGGCCGCGCCGCCGAGCTCCGCGAGGACACGCCCTCCAGCGTCCGCTACCGCCGCCGCGAGCCGCTGCCCCCGTCCGGGTGGACCAGCGCCGAGGCCATGTCGCCCGCGCCGCCGCCGATCTCGGTGCGCGGCGAGCCGTACTCGGGCGCGCGCCGCGCCGGCCCGCCGATCTCGTCGGTGACCTCGGCCCTCGCCGCCAACGCGCCGGGCGTGCCCCCGGCGCCGCCCTCGTCCCCGATCTCTTCGCCGATCTCGGTGCGCGGCGGGCCGGGCTCGCGCCGCAGCCCCTTCGCCGTCCCGCCTCCCACCTTCAGCTCGGCGCTCCAGCACGACGACGAGGCGCCGACGAGCGTGATGCCGCGGGTGACCCTCGCCGACGCCGTGCGCCGCTCGCTCGAGCCCGACGCCGAGCACGCCGCCCGCCCGCGCCTGCTCCTCGTCGAGGACAACTCCGTCAACCAGCGCGTCGGCGTGGTGATGGCCGAGAAGCGCGGCTACCAGGTCGACGTGGCCTCCAACGGGTTCGAGGCCATCGACGCGGTGATGCGCGGCGGCTACGTCGCCGTGCTCATGGACTGCCAGATGCCGAAGCTCGACGGCTACTCGGCCACCACCGAGATCCGCCGCCGCGAGGTCGCGGCGAGCATGACGCGCACGCCGATCATCGCCATGACCGCCGACGCCGGCCCCGGCGCGCGCGAGAAGTGCCTGGGCGCGGGCATGGACGACTACCTCTCCAAGCCCATGTCCGGCGACGAGCTCGATCGCCTCCTCCACCGGTGGGCCCCGCTCCCGGGGAGCCCTCTTCGCTTGCCGGCGCTGGACGTCGCCCCCGACTCCGCCCCGTCCTCGGTCGCGCCGAGCCGCCGCGGCGCCGCGATCGTCCGCGCCCCCGCCGTGGATCTCTCGGCGCTGGAGAAGCTCCGCGACATGCGCCAGGGCGACTCGGACCTGGTCCTCGAGGTCATCGAGCTCTTCCTGCAAGAGACCCCGGATCGCCTCACCGCCCTCCGCGACGGCCTCGCCCGCAGCGATTTCCCGCTCATCGCCCGCGTCGCCCACACCATCCGCGGCAGCGCCGGCCACGTCGGCGCCAAGGCCCTCACCGCCCTCTGCGCCCGCGTCGAGGACAAGGCCCGCCAGAGCACGCCCTTCAACAGCGCCTTCGCCCTCTCCTCGATCGAGGAGGAGCTGGAGCGCGTGCGCGAAGCCCTGGTGGCCGAGTCACAGCGGCTGCGCGCGGGGAACGGCTGAGAGCCTGTTGAACAAGCTCTCGCGTCACGTCACCCGCAAAACCTCCTCGAGCGAAGTCACCCCGCTCTTCGCCTTGATCACCGCCGCCTCGCGCAGCGGCACGAGCCCGGCCGCGCGGATCTTCTCGCGGTAGGCCCGCTTGGCGGCGCGCGTCTTGACGAGCTCGCGGATGTCGTCGTCGACCTCCAGCATCTCGAAGATCCCGGTGCGCCCGCGGTAGCCGGTCTGGTGGCAGCGCGGGCAGCCCTTGGCCTTGCGCAGCTCGGTGCCCTTCGCCATCAGCGGCGGCTTGTCCTCGTCCTCGTCGGCGAGGTCCTGCTCGAGCTCGTGCTTCTCGGCGCACGCGTCGCAGAGCACGCGGACCAGGCGCTGCGCCAGGACGGCGAGGAGCGAGTTGGCGACGATCCAGGGCTCCACGCCGAGGTCGATCAAGCGGGTTACAGTCTCCACCGCGTCCGAGGTGTGCAACGTCGAGAGCACGAGGTGGCCGGTCAGGCTCGCCTGCAAGCAGATCTGCGCGGTCTCGGAGTCGCGCATCTCACCGACGAGGATCACGTCGGGGTCCTGCCGCAGGATCGAGCGCAGGCCCGCGGCGAAGGTGAAGCCCTGGCGCACGTTGGTCTGGCCCTGCGTGATCTCGCCGAACTCGACCTCGATCGGATCCTCGAGCGTGACCACGCTGAGCTCGGTGGTGTTCATCACCTTGAGCATCGAGTAGAGCGTCGACGTCTTCCCCGAGCCGGTGGGCCCGCAGACGATGATCAGGCCCGAGGGGCGCTCGGCCACGCGCTTGGCCCGCGCCAGATCGACGTCGGACATCCCGATCTTCTCGAGCGGGATGAGCTGGTGGCCGAGCAGCACGCGGAGCACCAGCGTCTCGCCGTGGATGGCGGGGAACGTCGAGGCGCGCAGGTGGACGAGCGGGCCGCCCCCGAGATCGAGGCTGAACTGCCCGTCCTGCGGGAGCCTCCGCTCCGTCATGTCCATCCGCGCCAGCACCTTGACCCGGCTCGTCAGCGACGGCGCGAGATCGAGGGGGAGCTGCCCCTGGTTGACCATGACCCCGTCGATGCGAAAGCGGACCCGGAGCGCCTCGCGCTTGGGCTCGATGTGGATATCGCTGGCGCCGGCCGAGGCCGCGCGGCGGACGAGGTGATCAAGGACCTGGACGGCGTCCAGATCGTCGCTCGACGACAAAGGAGGGCGGGCCACGGATCGTGTCTACCATCGATCCGCGCCTGCTCAGTAGGGGCCACATGGCAGCGCAACCCACTGACAAGATTTTGGCGCCCAGATCTCGGCGACGATTGCCCCCTCACCGCGGCTTTGGGCGTGTAAATAGCGCTCATGGCAACCCTCGAGCTCGAGCTCCCCAAGCTCTGCGGTCAGCTCCTCGTCGCCGGGTTCGACGGCGCCGAGCTGACGCCTCGGTTCGAGCGAGCGCTGCGCGACGGCCGCCGCGGCGGGGCCATCCTCTTTCGCCGCAACCTCCCCGACGTGTGGACGTCGGCGCGCCTCTGCGAGTCGATCCGCTCGGCGAGCGCGCCGGATCTCCCGCCGTTCATCGGCGTCGATCAGGAGGGCGGCCGCGTCACGCGCATGCCCGCCCCGTTCCTGACCTTGCCGCCGATGCGCGAGCTCGGCCGCCTCGACAACCTCGACCTCGTCCGCCGCGCCGCGCGCGCCGTCGCCGTCGAGCTCGCCGCCGTCGGCTTCAACCTCAACTTCGCGCCCATCCTCGACGTCGACTCCAACCCCGCGAACCCGGTGATCGGCGATCGCGCCTTCGGCCGCGATCCCCGCACCGTCATGCGCAACGCGGTGGCCTTCCTGCAGGGGCTGCAAGAGAAGAACGTGCTCGCGTGCGGCAAGCACTTCCCCGGGCACGGGGACACCTCGGTCGACAGCCACTTCGATCTCCCCGTCATCCACCACGACCGCGCGCGCCTCGAGCAGATCGAGATCCCCCCGTTCCGCGCCGCCTCCGGCGCGGGGATCGCCTCGTTCATGACGGCGCACGTGGTGGTCGAGGCCCTCGATCCCGGCGTCCCCGCCACCCTCTCGCGCGCCATCTGCGCGAGCCTCCTCCGCGCCGAGGTCGGCTTCGAAGGCGTGCTCTTCTCCGACGATCTGGAGATGGCGGCGGTCGCGGCGCGCTACACCATCGAGGAGTCCGCGGTCGAGGCCGTCTGGGCCGGCTGCGACGCCCTCCTCGTCTGCAAGAGCGAGGACACCGCCGACCGAGCCCACGAGGCCCTCGTCAAGAAGGCCGAGAGTGATCGCAAGTTTCGAGATCGTTGCATCGAGGCCGCCACGCGCGGCCTCAAGGTGCGGAGGCTGGTTCCGCCGCGCCCCTTCACGTCCCAGACCGCGCTGGAGCAGACCGTCGGCGGAGCGGCAGGTAAGTCGATCCTCGAAGAGATCGCCGCCACTTCCGAGGCCCAGCGCAGGTTGTTGAGTTAAAAGGATCATCCATGGCCCGCATCATCTCGGCTCCCCGTATCGTCACCTGTGATCCTGCGCACGCCACCAGCGCCGATCCTCTCGGCGCCATCGACGACGCCGCGCTGGTCATCGATAAAGGCCTCATCGTCGCCGTCGGCCCCCGCGCCGAGATCGTCGGCCGCTACCCCGAGCTCGCCGTCGAGAAGGTCGAGGGCGTGATCACCCCGGGCCTCATCGACGCCCACACCCACGCCCCCTGGATGGGCTCGCGCGACAACGAGTACGTGGCCCGCATGAACGGCGCCAACTACGAGGCCATCGCCGCGGCCGGCGGCGGCATCGTCTCCAGCATGCAGGCGGTGCGCTCGGCCAGCATCGACGAGATCGCCACCGCCCTCATGGCCCGCCTCCGCCGCATGGCCGCCCTCGGCGTCACCACCGTGGAGGCCAAGAGCGGCTACGGCCTCGACGAGGCCTCCGAGCGCAAGCAGCTCGAGGCCATCGACGAGGCGACCAACTACGCCTTCCTCCCGCGCCTCGTGCCCACCTACCTCGCGCTCCACGCCCTCCCGCCCGAGGCCAACGGCGACAAGGACGCCTACGCCAACACCGTGGCCACCAAGTGGCTCCCGGCGATCGCCGCCGCGGGCCTGGCGCGCTTCGTCGACGCCTACGTCGATCGCTCGGCCTTCTCCGTCGACCAGGTGCGCCCGCTGCTCACGCGGGCCCGCGACCTCGGCCTCGGCGTGCGCCTCCACATCGGCCAGTTCGCCGACATCGGCGGCGCCGAGCTCGCGGCCGAGTGCGGCGCGAGCTCCTTCGATCACCTGGAGGTCGTCGGCCCCGCGGGCATCGCCGCCATGGCCGCCGCCGGCGGGCGCGCGGTGATCCTCCCCATCGCCGGCTTCTCCCTGCGCCAGGACCCGCCCCCGATCGCCGCCCTGCGCGCCGCCGGCATCCCGTTCGTCGTCGCCAGCGACGCCAACCCCGGCACCTCCCCCACCGAGAGCCTCCCGCTCGCCCTCGCCCTCGCCGTCCGCGCCTACGGCCTCACCCCGGCCGAGGCCATCCTCGGCGCCACCCGCGAGGCCGCCGCTTCCCTCGGCCTCGCCGAGGTCACCGGAGCCCTCCGCCCCGGCCTCGCCGCCGACCTCGTGATCTGGGACCTCCCCCACGAGAACGCCGTGATCCAGCCCTGGGGAACCAGCCGAGCCCGCGCCGTCCTGCGCGCCGGCATCGCCATCGCCTGAGGTCGGAGCCTCCCCGCGCGAGGTTTCGGTCCTCCTTACGTGAAGTTGGTTACTCCTGCGCGAGTCTCGAAGCGTCCTGTAGCCAGGTTCGGCGCGTCCTGTGGCCAGGTCTGGCACGTCCTCGGGCAAGGTCTGGCGCACCCCCGATCTCGATTCACTGTGCGTCGATCACCCGCAGCGGCGCCTCGAGCCGCGACGGTGCCTCCGCCGCGGCGAAGCGCACCCACTCGCGCACCAGGCCCGCGTAGCAGCGGGCCCGGTCCTCGCCGAGATCGATGGGCCGCGCCGCCCCGTCGATCCCGAAGACTCGAGCGCTCCCGGCCGGCGCCGCCTCCGTCACCCGCCCATTCGCGGCCACGGTGAGCGAGAGCGGGATCTCGGCCACGGCGATCTCCGGGTTGCCCGCGAGCGCCGGATCGAGCCCGCAGCGCGCCGCCGCCGTGCGCAGATAAGGGCGGAAGAGATCCCGCAATCCATGGCTCGTGGGCGGGCGCTCCCGCGAAGGTGCGGTGACGAGCATCGCTGAAGGGGCAGGGGACAGCGCAGCAGGGTCGGTCGCGCGCGGCTCACCGGATCGGTGGAGCGCCACGGCGCAAAGGCCGAATCCCAGCAAGATGGCCAGTGGGGTGAGATAAACGCGGGCCTCCGATCCAAAGCGTGGGCTCGTGAGCATGAGATCCTCTGAGGTGGCCCCCTATCCCCGGCCCTTTCCCCCCAGTTGGGGGGAAAGGGAGGCGGATGTCGGGAGCGAGCAAGCTCCCCTTGCCCCCGAGATCGGGGGAAAGTGGTTGGGGGAAAGGGGGCTAGTTGCAGCAGTAAGCCCGGGCCGACAGCTCGTTGGTGTTGTTGAGCTGCGTGATCCTGGTGATACCGCACGACCACGTCTGCATCTGCGTGTTGGGCGTGCTCCGGCCCACGGCGACGCTGGTGAAGCCGTCGCAGGCGCCGGCGACGATCTGGCTCCCGGACGGGCAGAACGCGGCCATCGACACCGAGTCACCGATGTTGGCGCCCAGCGTCTTCGAGGCTCCGGTGATCCACTGACACTGGTTGATGCCCGACGGGCCCATCGGTCCGGCGGGGCCGGTGGCGCCGGCGGGGCCGGCCGGACCCTCGGGCCCGGGCTCTCCCTGGGCTCCTTGCGGTCCGGGCTCTCCCGGGAGGCCTTGCGGGCCCTGAGGGCCTGTCGGGCCCATCGCTCCCGTCGCCCCCACCG
>FSTQ01000301.1_pt1 | contig 11409 bp, 8 predicted proteins | sample 1637281 | NCBI WGS metagenome assembly FSTQ01 (sample SAMEA3914818, study PRJEB12502) | metagenome | biome: forest; material: soil | place: Canada | collected 2010-06-26 | depth 0.1 m
GGATCACCCTGTTTACAAGGCGATCCGCGTCTTCTTGACGTTCCACTATGTCTGCCTGGCGTGGATCTTTTTCCGCGCGCGGACCTTCGCCGACGCGTGGCAGATCCTCCGGCAGCTCGCGCAGCGCACGACGTTCCACCCCAACTTGCCGCCGCTCGTCGTCGCGCTGCTCGGTGCGGCGCTCGCGTCGCACTACGTGCCGGAGCGCGCTTACCAGGAGCTGCGGGCGCGCTTCACCGCGCTGCCGGCGCCGGCCCAGGGAGCGGTGCTCTTCCTGGTCGCGGTGGTGCTGCACGAGGCGGCGAGCACCACCGCGGTCCCCTTCGTGTACTTCCAGTTCTGAGCGGCGGATCCGCGCCTCGATCGATCGAGGCGCGGATCGATCGAGGCGCGATACCGCTTGGCGCTTCGATCGCGTCGCGCGAGCTCGGGCTACTGCTTGGCGCTCGGCGCTTCGATCTACGGGGCCGCGGCGATATCGAGCGCGAGCGCGACCGCCTCCGACTTCACCTCGCATTTGCCATCAGCGGAGCAGGTGCGGATGTCGATGGTGCCCTCGATCAGCCCCTTGCCCGCCTCGCGCGCCATGAACGGGACGCTGAACGTCACCGAGCCGTCGGCGATCATCGCGTCGGCCCGCGTGTAGACGTTCTTCACGAAGGCGACCTTGTCATCCGGGGGGTTGTGGAGCGTCAGCGTCCACGGGTGAGCGCGGTCGATGGTGGCCGGCTGCTTCGCCAGCACGGTGAAGATCGCCGAGCCGGGCTTCGACGCCTGGTACAGGCCGAGTTTCGTGGTGGAGGCCGCGGTGAGCGCGACCGAGTACCGCGCGGTGTCGACCTGGGACACCCGGGTCTGCGCGTCGGCTTGGTGCGACGACACGCCGAAGAACACAGCGGCTGCGAGCCCTGAAATGAAAAGGAGGCGCGACGCCGTCGTCCGCCTCTCATTCCTGTGAGCGCTGATCTGGAGCGAAGGATCAATCACGTTCTCGGACCTCTCTCCCGTTCGGGATGCATTTCCACTCTGGAGACCCCCATGGACGCGGGAGCCTCGAGAAACTTTCGAGCGTGCATGATCGAGCATTCTCGAAATGCAGGCAACTTGGTCATCGCGTCGATTTTTCGACGCTCGCCCGCGATTTCTGCCGAGCAGCACTGGACATGCGGACGCGATTGCCAGCCGAGGGGCGGATGCCGTACTACGGGCCCTGATCGGACTGGCAGGCCGCCCCGCGTTACCCCGAAGCCATGAGAGCAGCCGTGAGAGCTCGTCGTAAATCGCGCCTGGGTCGCGCGCTCTCTCGCGGGTGCGCTGGCCCACGGGCCTCGACTGTCGCGTCATGCACCCCGGCGAGCTGATCTCGGAGCGCTTCGAGGTCACGGGCTTCGCTCGCTCGGGCGGGATGGGGGACGTGTACCGCGCGCAGGACAGGCTCACGGGCGAGAAGGTCGCGGTCAAGGTGCTCCAGGGCAACCGCGCCCTCGACGGCGCGAGGTTCACGCGCGAGGCGGAGGCGCTCTCCGATCTGCGGCACCCCGGCATCGTCCGGTACGTGGCCCACGGCGCGACGGCGAGCGGCGAGCGCTACCTCGCCATGGAGTGGCTCGAGGGCGAGGACCTCGCCGATCGCCTCGATCGCGGGCCCCTCTCGGTCGAGGAGGTCGTCGTGCTGGCCCGCGGCGTGGCCGAGGCGCTCGCGGTCGCGCACATGCGCGGCGTCATCCACCGCGACATCAAGCCCGGCAACCTCTACCTGCCCGGCGGGGCGATCGAGCGCTGCAAGATCCTCGACTTCGGCATCGCCCGCTTCGGCCGTGACGCGCGCACCGCGACGGCCACCGGGATGATGATGGGCACGCCCGGCTACATGGCCCCCGAGCAGGCCCGCGGCGATCCCGATCTCGACGCGCGCACCGACGTCTTCGCGCTGGGGTGCGTGCTCTTCGAGTGCCTAACCGGCAAGCCCGCGTTCGTGGGCGAGCACGTGATGGCGCTGCTCGCCAAGATCCTCCTCGACGAGACGCCGCGCGTGCGCAACCTCGTGTCCGGGGTGCCGCGGGAGCTCGACGATCTCGTCCTGCGCATGATGGCGAAGGAGCCTGACGCCAGGCCGCGCGACGGGGCCGCGATGATGGCGGAGATCGCCGAGCTCGACTCGATGGAGGGCACGTTCCACGGGACGTCGAGCCTGCCCCCCGAGGCCATCACCCGGCGCGAGCAGCGGCTGCTCAGCGTGGTGATGATCGGCGGCGAGGATCTCTTCTGGTCCAGCTCGGCGACGGCGCCGACGATGACCTCGTCCGACGCGATGGACGCGCTCGCCCCGCTCCGCGCCGCGGTCGAGGCGCACGGCGGCCGGCTCGAGGTGCTCCCGGGGGGCGCGATGGTGGCGACCCTCTCCGGGACGGGGATCGCCACCGATCAAGCGGCGCAGGCGGCGCTCTGCGCGCTCGCGGTGCGCGCGACGATCCCCGAGCGGCCGATGTCGCTGGCCACCGGGCGCGGCGAGGTAGCGGGGAGGCTGCCCGTCGGCGAGGCCATCGATCGCGCGGCGAGGATGCTCTACGCGCGGTGGTCCTCGCCCCTCCTCGCCGAGCCGCCGCCGCCGGCGCGCGCGCAGCCGATCGCGCTCGACGAGGTCACCGCGGGGCTGCTCGGCGCGCGCTTCGAGGTCGGCGGCGACGCGATCGGGCTCGAGCTCCGGGGCGAGCGCACGGTCCACGAGGTGTCGCGCACGGTGCTCGGCAAGCCCACCTCGTGCGTGGGGCGCGACCGCGAGATCGCCGTGCTCGACGGCGTCTTCAGCGAGTGCATCGAGGAGGGCGTGGCGCGCGTGGTGCTGGTCACCGGCGCGCCGGGCATCGGCAAATCGCGCCTCCGCGACGAGTTCGTGCGCGCGCCCAAGCACCACACCGGGGCGCAGATCTGGATCGCGCGCGGCGACCCTTCCCGCGCCGGCTCGGCGTTCGGGCTGCTGGCCGAGGCGCTCCACGGCGCGGCGGGCATCCACGCCGGCGAGCCGCTCGGCACGCGCCAGAAGAAGCTCCGCGCCCGCGTCGCGCGCCACGTGTCGGCGCTCGACGTCGGCCGCGTCGCCGAGTTCCTGGGCGAGATCGCCGGCACGCCGTTCCCCGACGAAGGCAGCGTGCAGCTCCGCGCCGCCCGGCGCGACGCGATGCTCATGGGCGATCAGATGCGCCGCGCCTGGGAGGATTTCCTCTTCGCCGAGTGCGCCGCGCAGCCGGTGGTGCTCGTGCTCGAGGATCTGCACTGGGGCGACCTGCCCACCATCAAGCTCGTGGACGCCGCGCTGCGCCGGCTCGCCGAGCAGCCGCTCCTCGTCGTCGCCCTCGCGCGGCCCTCGGTCCACCAGATTTTCCCCGGGCTCTGGGCGGAGCGCGGCGTTCAGGAGATCCGCCTCGGCGCGCTGACGCGGCGATCGAGCGAGCGCCTCGTGCGCCAGATCCTCGGCGCCGACGCCGACGCCGACACCATCGCCAGGCTGCTGGAGCGCGCCGAGGGCAACGCTTTCTACCTCGAGGAGCTGGTGCGCGCGGCGGCCTCGGGCAAGGGCGCGGAGCTGCCGGAGACGGTGCTGGCGATGGTGCAAGCGCGCCTCGAAGGCCTCGAGACCGAGGCGCGGCGGCTCCTTCGTGCGGGGAGCGTCTTCGGGCAGACCTTCTGGTCCGGCGGCGTGGCGGCGCTGCTCGGCGGCTCCGCGCAGGACACTCACACGCCCGAGTGGCTCGCGACGCTCGAGGCGCGCGAGGTGATCACCCGCTCCGGCGAGAGCCGCTTCCCCGGCGAGGACGAGTACGTGTTCCGCCACGCGCTCTTCCGCGACGCCTCTTATGCGATGCTGACCGAGAGCGACTGCGTCCTCGGCCATCGCCTCGCCGGACGCTGGCTGGAGCGCCTCGGGGAGTGCGATGCGATGATGCTCGCCGAGCACCTCGAGCGCGGCGGCCTCCCGGCGAGCGCCGCCGGCTGGTATCGCCGCGCCGCCGAAGAGGCGCTGGAGGGCAACGATCTCGAGGCGGTCGTGAGCCGCGCCGAGCGAGGGCTCGCCTGCATCGCCGCGGCCATGGACGCCGATCCCGAAGCCCGACAGACGCTCGAGATGCGGGCCCACGAGCGCCCCTCGCGCTCTCTCTCCCCCGCCTCGCGCTCTCTCTCCCCCACCTCGCTCTTGCGCGCCCCCGCCTCGCTCGACGGCGCCGCTGTCGCCGCGGCGTCGGTGGATCCTCTCGAGCGTGGGGCGCTCTACCTGCTCCTCGCCGAGGCGCACCGCTGGCGCGGCAAGCTCGCCGACGCGGAGCGCTCGTCGCTCGAGGCGATCGCCGCGCTGCCCGGCGGGAGCCGGCTCTGGTACCAGGCCGTCAACGAGGCGGTCCTCGCGAGCGGACGGCTCGGCAACGCCGACAAGGTCGCCTCGGTGATCGAGCTCATTCGCCAGGACCAGGACGACGCCTCGAACGCCGAGGCCAAGGTCATGGCCCTGGCGCGCGCGGTCGCCGAGCTCCTCAACGCCGGACGCTACGACCTCGCCGACGTTCTCCTCGCCGATCTCGACGCCATCATCGCTCGCTTCTCCATCGCCGATCCCGCCGTGCTCGCGCGCATGCAGGGCGCTCGCGCCCGGCGCGCGCTCGTGCTCGGCGATCTCGGCGCGTTCCTCCAGCTCACCGTCGAGGCGCGCTCCGGCTTCGAGCGGGCAGGGCACCTGCGCGTGGCCTGCAACCTCAGCGTCAGCATCGGCTACGCCCACCTCCTGCTCGGCGCCTACGTCGAGGCCGAGGTGACGCTGCGCGAAGCCTTGATCGAGTCCGATCGCCTGGGCCTGACCGGCGTCAGCCCCAGCGCCAAGGAGAACCTCGGCATGGCCCTCGCGGGGCAAGGGCGCTGGGTCGAAGCGCGCGTCGTGGCCGTCGAGGCGGTGGAGGCCTTCCGCGGGCAGGAGCACCGCCGCATGGAAGCGGGCGCGCTGATCTACCTCGCGCTGATGCTGGGGACATCGGGCGACCTCGACGCCGCCGAGCGCGAGGCCCGCGCCGCGCTCGCCGTCGATCCGCCGCCGCCGCTCCGGGCCCACGCGCTGGCGACGCTGGCCGAGGTGCTCCTCGCGCGCGGCGCCGTCGAGGGCGCGCTCGACGCCGCGCGCGAGGCCATCGAGCTGCTCGACGAGCTCGGGACCATCGAAGAAGGCGAAGCGCTGGTCCGCCTCGTGTACGCCGAGGCCCTCCACGCCTCGGGCGACGGCCGCGCGGCCTCGGCGATCCTCGCCGCCCGCGCCCACCTGCTCGAGCGCGCCGCGAAGATCCGCGATCCGATCCTGCGCCGGAGCTTCCTCGAGCGCGTCCCCGAGAACGCGCGCACCGTCGCCCGCGCCCGCGAGTGGACGATCGAGGAGACGCTCGCCGGCCACGCCGCCCCCGCCTGACGCCTCGCTCCCCCGCCCGCGGCGCGCGAGCCGATCGCTTGACACCGCGCGTCCCCCCGCGGTTGATGGCGCATGCGCCTCGCCCTCGTCACCGCCGTCGCCGCCGGCCTCGGCCTCCTCGCCTCGGCCTGCTTCACCACCAACGGGGCGAGCGGGAACGCGATCCCCGGCGTGCGGGTCCAGGCCGAGAAAGACTTCGACTGCGCCCAGGAGGCGATCCGCGTCACCCAGATGCTCGGCGGCCGCTTCGAGGCCATCGGCTGCGGTCACCGCGCCACGTACATCACCGCCTGCGAGGGCCTCAAGTGCACCGTGGAAGAGCAGGGAAAATCGATCCCTTGGCGAGCGCGCCCCGACCCGACGCCGACGCCCTGAAGCCCGCGAAAAAGCTTCGCTCGCCGCCGGCTCGCCCCTTCCCCACGCTCCAAGTGCTCGGACACCGAAATTTGACTGAGGCGCTCGCGAAGGCCTTGCGCTAGCCTCGCGTCCCCCACCAACGGGTCACCGACGATGCCCTTCATCATCACCGAGAACTGCACCGGTTGTACGGCGTGCATCAAGCGCTGCCCTACGGACGCCATCACCGGCGATCGCAAGCTCCTCCACGTCATCGATCCGGAGCTCTGCATCAACTGCGGCGCCTGCGGCGTCGTGTGCCCGGACGAGGCCATCTACGACAACGAGGGCAACCTCTGCGAGATGCTCAAGCCCGTCGCCCGGCCCAAGGCCTACGTCGACCTCCAGTCGTGCGTCGGCTGCGAGTGGTGCGTGTGGGCCTGCCCGTTCGACGCCCTCGAGATGGTGTCGCTCACCGGCAGCCACCATTTCCCGGTGTCGGAGGTCATCGCCAAGAAGTGCGTCGGCTGCACCCTGTGCGAGCTCGACTGCCCCTACGACGCCATCCACATCTTCAAGGGCGACTCGCTCGAAGCGATCACGCAGAACGAGCGCAACGCGCGCTTCGAAGAAGAGGTCGGCGCTCGCAAGCCCGAGGCCGAGGCGCCCTCGGAAGACGAGAAGGCCGCTTGAGCGACGAAGAGCCGGAGGAGACGGCTCCCCGGCCGGCGCGCCCGAAGCGAAGGAAGCGGCGAACGCCGGAGAGCGAGAGCGAGAGCGAGAGCGAGAGCGAGCTCGCGAGCGACGCCGAAGAAGAGGCCCCGCCGCGGCCTCGCCGGCTCAGCGTACGAGATCGGGGCGGTGTGCTGCCCTGGTTCATCGCATCGCTCCGCACCCCTCGCGAACCGGAGCACCCGAGCGACACTGTCCCCGCATTCGCCCGTAATTTCCCGGACGACCCCGCGCTCGCCGCCCTCGTCGCGGCCTTCGAGCAGGGCGACTACGCCCGCGTCCGCCGCGAAGCGCCCGCCCTCGTGCAGCAGACCGACAGCGTCGAGGTGCGCAAGGCCGCGCGCGAGCTGCTGAAGCGCCTCGAGCCGGATCCCATCGCCGTGTACCTCCTCGCGGGCGCGGCGCTGCTCCTCGCGTTCCTCGCGCTCTGGTACTGGGCCCACCCGCATGCGGCCCCGTAAGTCCGCGCGCTCCGCGCTCCTCGCGCTCGTCTGCGCCGCCGGCCTCGTCGCCTGCGGGGCCGCCCCCGGGTCGCCCCCCGCGTGGCTCGCGCCCGCCGACGGCGCCAGGAAAGACCTGGCCTCGGGCACCGCGCTCGAGCGCTATTTCCCGCTCGTCGACGGGATGATCTACCACTACGTCACCGAGAACGAGATGGGCGAGCCGGGGCTCCTCATCACGCGCGCCGGGCGCACGAGCGAGCGCGGCGGGCAGCTGCATTTTCCCACCGGATCCAAGCGCTTCGAATACGTCGCCGACGGCATCACCGTCCTCGTCGACGGCAACCCGACCTACGTGCTCAAGCAGCCGCTCGCCGTCGGCACCACGTGGCGCGGCGAGCACGGCGGCACCACGCGCATCCTCTCGATCGCGGCCTCGGTCGAGGTCCCCCAGGGCCATTTCGAAGGCTGCGTGCAGACGCTCGAGGAGCGCCTCGGCGACCGCCCGGTGAAGTACGCGACCACCTTCTGCCCCGGCGTCGGCGTCGTCATGCTCGAGGCCGCGAGCGGCGCCAGCCTCGAGCGCGCCTCGCTCAAGAGCTACGCCGCGCCGATCGAGGTCGGCCTCGACGGGGTCGATCGCTTCCAGACCAAGCCCGCCGAGCCGGCCGCCCCTCCTCGCTGATCAGCGCGCCTGCTCGCGGACAACTGCTCTCGCGCTGCGCCCCCTGCGCGCCCGCCGGGCGGCGATCTTCCACGAACACCGCTCCTTCCAGCGATCTTCGTTCGCGCGCGCCGTGCAGTGTCGGCGCACGCTCTGCGCCGGCGCATCACGTGCGCGGCGACGTTACGGAATACGCGCACAACGCGTGGCGCCCGCGCTTCTCTTTTCCGCCGAGGGAAGTAGACTCGGCGCGCCCATTGCCATAGGTGAACACAGCGTGTCCACCGGCGATCACAGGTCCTGATGAACTACTGGGAGTACATCCGCGTCGAGGAGCTCCTCGCGCTCCAGGGCGGGTTCGACGACGACGAGAGCAAGGTCGGCAACGACGAGGCGCTCTTCATCGTCGTTCATCAGATCTACGAGCTCTGGTTCAAGCTCATCCTGCGCGAGCTCACCGCGGCCCGCGCCGTCCTCCGCCAGAACCCGGTCCCCGACATCGAGCTCGCCGCCGCGACGCGATCCTTCAAGCGCGTCATCACCATCTTCGAGCAAGCGACCCACCACTTCCAGGTGATGGAGACGCTCACCACCCGCGACTACCTCGGCTTCCGCGACCGCCTCATCCCCGCGAGCGGCTTCCAGTCCGCGCAGATGCGCGAGATCGAGATCATCCTCGGCCTCGAGGACGCGACGCGCATCCCCCTCGGCCGCGAGGGCAGCTACAAAGAGGCCCTCCGCGGCGCCGACGGCCGGCCCTCGTCGGCCACCCACCGCGTCGAGGCCCGCATCGCCAGCGGGGCCAGCCTCCGGTCGGCGGTGTACGACTGGCTCGCGCGCACGCCCATCGACGGCTCCTCCACGCAGGAGGCCGCCGACGCCTTCATCGAGCGGATCATCCTCGCCCACCGCTCGGAGATCACCACGCGCCTCGCCCTCGCCAAGCAGCAGGCGCTGACGCCTGAGGACATCGAGCGCCTCGCCGCCCGCTACGAGCGCGAGATCGCCGCCGCCGCCGCCTTCCTCCGCGGCGAAGACGAGCCCGCCGTGGAGAACGGCAAGCCCGCGCCGCCCCCGTCGACAGCCGACGAGCGCGCCTACCGCCGCCGCGTCCGCGCCGCGATCGTCTTCCTGGAGAGCTACCGCGAGCTCCCGCGCCTCACCTGGCCGCGCGAGGTCGTCGACTCCCTCGTGGAGATGGAGCAGCGCATGCTCATCTGGCGGCAGCGGCACGCCCGCATGGTCGAGCGCGTCATCGGCCGCCGCACCGGCACCGGCGGCTCCGCCGGGGTGGATTACCTGGATCAAACGGCGCTCCGCTACCGCGTCTTCGGCGACGTCTGGGCGGTCCGCAGCCTCCTCTTGCGCAAAGAGACGCTGCCGCCCCTGGCCCACGAAGAGGCCTACGGTTTCCGGATTGAAGATTAGGTGTCGCGGCCCCCGGCCGCGGCGTGGGACACCAGACCAGATAGAATTGCTTGAGTCGAGTCAACGTGGGAAAGGCGCTTCGAGACCACTACCTTCGCATCGACCCGCGGTCGCTGGGGCTGTTTCGCCTCGGCCTCGGGCTGGTGCTCATCTTCGACCTCCTGCGCCGATTCCGGTACATCAAGGAGTTTTATTCCAACGAAGGCGTCCTGCCCAACCACAACCACCTCTTCAACCTGCGCGCGACCGGCCAGGTGTGGAGCCTGCTGCACGCCTTCTCGACCGAGGGTGAGAGCGCCTTTGCGTTCACGCTGATCCTCGTCGTCTATCTGCTCTTCACGCTGGGCTACAAGACCCGCGTCTTCCAAGCCATCTCGCTCGTGGCCCTGGTCAGCCTGACGGGGCGCAACATCCTCCTCGAGAACGCCGGCAACTACGCGGCGATTGCCCTCCTCGCCTTCACGCTGTTCCTGCCCTGCGGCAGCCGCTTCTCGCTCGACTCTCTCCGCGCTGCCCTCGACGCCCGCGACGAGAAGACGGCGCGCGCCCTCAACGACCGCCCCGTCCGCACCGAAGAAGAGCTCGACGCGCAGCGGCTCCCCGGCTGGACGCCGACCTCGATCGCGGCCCTCGCCGTGCTCGTGCAGATTGCCATCATCTACGGCGTCACGGCGTTCCAACAGAAGGGCGCCTGGCGCGACGGCACGGCGCTCTATTACGGCCTCAACGTCGAGCGCTGGGTCAGCCGCGAAGGGGCGTTCGTTCGCCACCTCCCGCCCGCGCTCCTCTCGATCTGGACGCGCCTGCTCTACGGCGCCGAATGGGCCATTCCCGCCCTCCTCCTCGTGCCGGCGGGCTTCCGTATTACGCGCACCACGGCCGCCGCGCTCTCGGCCTTTTACGCCCTGACGCTCGGCGTGCTCTTCTCCTTTGGCCTCTACGCCTGGACGCTCCTCGCCGCCTCGGCGCTCCTGCTCCCCAAGGAGCTCTGGGCAGGCATCGAGAACACGCCCCGCGCCTCGCGCCTCCGCACGGTGATCTACGACGCGGACTGCGGGGTTTGCCTCTGGCTCTCGCGCGTCCTCAAGCACCTCGATCTCCGCCATCACCTCACCTTCCAGGGCAACGACGACGTGGCCGAGCTCCTCGTCGCCGGCAAAGCAGGCGCGGTGGAGAGCGTCCCCATTCCCGCCGGCCTCACGCCCGAGCTCGTCCTGGGCACCGTGGTCGCTGCCGATCGCCAGGGTCACATCTTCACGCGATCGCGCGCCGTGTCCGAGGTCATCGCCGCCCTCCCGCTCGGCTGGTCCGTCGCCTGGATCATGCGTATCCCCGGCATCAGCCACCTGCTCGATGTCCTCTACGACGCCATCGCCAAGCGCCGTCAGAGCATCAGTATCCTCATGGGCAAAGAGGCCTGTGGGATCACCCCGCCGCACGAGCTCGACGCCGCCGACGCCGCCGCGGCCACGGGCCCGGCGACGGACGAAGAGGTCGCCCCCGCCGTCCGCACCGCGCGCCTCGGGACAGGCTTCCTGCGCGAGCTCGCGGTCGGCGTCGTCTTCGCGGCGATGCTGGCGCAGACCACCGCGCAGAACCAGCTCGCCTACAAGCTCGCTCAGCCGAAGTGGCTCGCCGCTGTCGCCGTCTGGCCGCGGATGATGGCCAGGTGGGATGTCCTCACCCCCGAGCCCCCCAAGGACGACGAGCTCCTGGTGATCGACGGCCAGACCAAGGGCGGCCGCAGCCTCGACACCCTCACCGGCAAGGACCCTGTCTTCGAGCCCGGCGCGATGCGCGGCACCGGCCTGGGCCAGCTCTGGGGCGACTACACGACGCGCATGCACGACAAGGAGTGGATTGATTTCCAGCGTGCCTTCCGCGACTACCTCGCCAAGAGCGGCCCCAAGTGGGACGAGAAGACGGGCGACGACCAGATAACGGGCCTCGACGCCTACTGGGTGAAGCAGCCAATCCCGCCGCCGGGCGAGCCGCGCGCCGCCGAGGCCGCGACCAAGGAGAAGATGTTCACCCACTCGCGCGGCGGAAAGCTCGGCGGCACCGTCGACAAGGGCGTCCTGCCGCTCCTCCGCCCGGAACTGAACCCGAGGCGGTGAGGCGGTGAGCGTGACGGACGAAGTTGCCCCGAGCGACGGCGGCTCCGAGCCGTCCGCTCCCAACCTGGAGGCGGCCTCTCCCGAGGCGCCCTCTCTCGAAGCCCACCCGGCCGAGGTGCCCTCGCTCGAGGCGTCTTCTTTCGAGGCGTCTTCTCTCGAAGCGCCTCTGGCCGAAGAGCCCTCAGCCGACAACCCCTCTCCCGGAGCGCCTTTGCCCGCGCCCGCGCCCGTCAAGAAGACGCGCAGCCA
>FSTQ01000036.1_pt1 | contig 11408 bp, 8 predicted proteins | sample 1637281 | NCBI WGS metagenome assembly FSTQ01 (sample SAMEA3914818, study PRJEB12502) | metagenome | biome: forest; material: soil | place: Canada | collected 2010-06-26 | depth 0.1 m
CAAGGCGGAGGAGGAGCCGTACGAAAGTACGGTGACGACGACAACGCCGGCGGCGCGCCCGGATCGGCGAAAAGCACCAGGCTCCTAGGTCGCCGGCTCGAGGGCGAAGACGATCTGGATGCGATCGGAGATCGTGAGCTCGCCGTTCTCGATCGGGGTCGCCTCGGCGTCGCGGCGGGCCACCGATCCCTGGGCCAGGGCGCGGCCGAAGGGCTGGAGGCCGACCTCGTCGATCGAGAGCACCTGACCGAGGGCGACGCCGGCCGCGCGGGCCAGGCCCTCGGCGCGGGCGCGGGCGTCGGCGACGGCGAGGGCGCGCGCCCGCGTCCGCAGCGCGTCCTCGTCGCTGTGCGCGAAGGAGACCCCCCAGACCTCGTTGGCGCCCGCGCTCACCGCGCCGTCGAGGATCTCGCTCACGCGCGCGGTGCCGCGGATGGTGACGCTGACGGAGTTGCTGACGACGTAGGTGAGAGACGCGACCCCGGTCGGGCTGCCCGCGGCGGAAGGAGGCGTGTTGAAGCGCTCCGATCGAATGGTGAAGGCGCTGGTCTGGAGGTCACGAGGCTCGACGCCGAGGCGCTTCATCGCGGCGATCACCGCGGCCATCCGGGTCGCGGCGTCGCGCGTGGCGGCCACGGCGCTGGGCGCGGTCGCCTCGACGCCGAGCGTGGCCCGGGCGATGTCGGGGGCTTCGCGGACCTGCCCTTCACCCACCACGGTGAGCGCGCGCTCGGTCGCGGCGGGCCCGGTCGCGGCGGGCGCGATCCCGCGCATGCAACCTCCGAGGGCGAAGGCCAGCAGAACCGGTACGAGCAGCCCCAGAGTCCCAATTCGACCACGTGTGCGGAGAAGGCTCATCGTCGACCCCCTGTGACGGCGTTGCGAACACCGTCTGTGCCTTGCAGCACGTTTCGCGCCGCGGCCCGGCGCTGGAAAAGAGGATCATGCGGTCGTTACCGGGCTATATCGGTGCAAGGGATAACGGCAACATGCGAACGAGACTTCTTGCTGGGCTTTTCGCGGCGTCGCTTCTTCTCACCCTCGGCGCGCCGGCGTGCGGCGGCGGAGGCACCGGCGGAGAGGGAGGATCGACGACGTCGAGCGCGACGACGTCGAGCGCGACCACGACGACCGGCGCCGGCGGAGAGGAACAACGCGACGGGAACGACGACTTCACCACCGCCGAGAAGCTCGACGTCGGCGCGTCGATCGACGCCTTCCTCGAGCCCTGGAGCGACCAGGATTTCTACGTGTTCCAGGGCTCGAAGGGCCAGGCGCTCTCGTTCTCGATCAAGGCCGAGGAGGTCCCCTTCGACCCGCGCACGATCGACACCGCGCTCACGCTCTTCGACGCGGCGAAGACCAGGATCGCCGAGAACGATCAGCCGGTCCCGCAGAGCAGCGACGACGCGCAGCTCTTCACCATCCTCCCCGCCGACGGGACCTACTACCTGCGCGTGGCCGACTGCTGGACGTGGTCGGCGGACACCTCGGCGTGCACCAAGCCCAAGGTGAAGCTGAGCACGGCGTACACGCTCCGCGTCGCCGATCTCAGCGTCGCGGCCCCGGGCGTCGTCGCGGATCCGGAGAAGGGCAACGGCGTCGCCGCGGCCACGGCGGTGACGTACGCGGAGGCGCCGGCGAAGGGCACGCGCCCCCTCGCGGTCGTCTACGGCCGCTTCGACGCCGCCGACGACGTCGACGTCTACAGCTTCGATATCCCCGCCGATCTCGTCACGGTCGCCCCGGGCGCGCGCCTCGTCGGGACCGAGTGGCTGCTCCGCGAAGGGCCCGACGGCGACGGCGCGACCACGCCCGTCGGCAAGGTCTACATCACCACGCAGGCCGATCCGACCACGCGCCTGGCCCAGATCGACGGCAGGGATTTCGGCGGGTACGGCGCCCGGCTCTGGCCGCCGCTCGACAGCGCGGGCAAGTACTACCTCTTCATCGAGCACCCGAGCGCGCCGCTCGGCGCCAACGATTTCTACATCGACCTCCACGGCGCCAACAGCTCGCGCCCGCTCGAGCAGAAGGAGCTCGAGAACGACGCCGCGGCCACGCCGGAGCCGCTCGTGGCCGTGGACGACGGGAGCTTCTACATCGAGGGCGACCTCGGGAACGCGGCCGCCGACGTCGATCACTTCAGCTTCGACGTCGCGGGCAGCGCGGGCAAGAGCGTCACCGCGTCGTGCATCTCGGAGCGCGCGGGCTCGGGGCTCCTCGGCTTCGAGGTCGATCTCATCGACGCGGCGACGCTGACGCCGCTTTCGATCGTGAAAGAGACGCCGCAGACCAACGCGTACACCATGGCGGTCCCGGTGCCTGCCGGCGCTTCGACGATGATCCTCAAGCTCAGCGCGGCGGCGCAGGATCCCGCGGTGAGCGGGACATTCTATCGCTGCGGAGTTCACTTCCAGTAGGTATCGTCGCGCGCGTCATGCGTCCCTCGCGCGCCCTCGCGCTCCTCGTCGGCCTCGGCGCTGTGGCCTCCGCGTGCAGCGGAGCGCCGCCGTTGCCCTCCCCCAGGCCCGCCTCGCACGCGCTCTGCGACGCGGCCCACCTCGACGCCTGCGAGCGCCGCCTCGCCGCGGCGGGCGGGGGCGATCTGCGGGCGATCGCGGCGGACTACGCCGCGGCGCGCGCGGATCGCGACGCGTCGGATCCGTGGGCCGCGCTCTACCGCGCGCTCGATCGCGGGCCTCACGGCGCGGCGGCGGTCGTCGCTGACGGCGCGGCGCCGGCGAGCGTGACCCGGCTCGGCGAGGCGGTGCGCGCGGCGGCGGTGGAGCGGCTGCCGAAGCCGGCGCTGCTCGATGAGGACGGGCTGCTGATCGCGCTGGCCGGGGCCGCGGGCTACCGCCATGTGATCCGCATCCACGCTGCACCTGTAACCGTGGTGCAGCTCTTTCCTCGCGACCCGCTGGCGCCCTTCCTCGGCGGCCTCGCGCCCGCGGCGCGCGACGACGGCGCCCTCGCGCACCTCGGCGAGGACGTGGCCCTGGCGGCGGCGGTGGACGAGGCCCTGGCGGCGGCGGGCGCGTCTCGCTACGTCGACGCGGCCCGCGGCGCCGATCGCCTCGAGGCGCTGCTCGTCGGGCGCGATCCCCAGGCGGAGCCGACGCTCCGCGCGCGCTATGCGCGGCAGCTCCTCGCGGGCGCGGGGATCCTCCTCGACGCGGAGAGCCAGGGCGAAGACCGGCCGCCTCCGCCGGTCACCCCCGAGGCGCCCGCGCCTGCGGACTCCGACACGCCCTACGGCGATCAGCTCCGCGTGCACCTCGCCCACCGCGCGCGCGTCGAGTGGGGGCGGCGGGGCGCGAAGATCCTCGCGGGGATCGCCGAGGATCGCCGCGAGGACGTGGCCGCGCTCTGGGCCGCGCCGAGGACCTGCGAAGCCGCGCGGCGGCCGCCGCCGATGGAGGGCGCGCGCGATCTCGTCTTCGCCTCGGCGCTGGCGGGCGCGCTCGTCCGCGACGAGGCGACGCGGGAGCGCGGCGCGGCGGGCGGCTTCCTCCCGCTCCCGGCGTGGCTCGCGCGCTACGAGGCGCTGGTCTCGCTCGTCGAGGAGGCCCACGTCGGCTGGTCGTACGCGCCCGCGCTGCTGCTCCAGCGCGGCGAGGCGTTCAGGCTCGATCCGGCGGGCACCGCGATCTTTCGCCGGGTCACGGCGATCGGCACCGCGCACCTCGAGGCCACGCGCGCGCTCGAGCAGAGCGCCCCGACGCGCTACCGCGCCCTCGGCCAGCTCCCCTTCGCGGTGAGCCCCGGCGTGCTCTTCGACGATCGCCTGCGCGAGCCGTTGATCAAGCTCACCGAGGCCACCGTGAAGGATCGGATCGCCGCCGCCCACGACGCGCCGTCGGTCTTCGCCGGCGTGCTCACCTCGGCGTTCGCGGGCGTCTCGTACCCGCCCGCGGTGCAGGAGGCGCACTTCCTCGCGCTCCAGGGCGCCTTCGCGGCCAAGCTCCAGGGCGAGCTCCGCGGGGCGACGGGCTGGAGCACCGCCGGCCTCTACGCGCTCGACGCGGCGTACCGGATCCTGGCTGATCAGAAGCCCAAGCTCGACGTGTCGGCCGCCGAGATCGCGCGCTCGCTCGCGGATCCTCGCGTGCCTTACCCGGCGCTCGCCGCGCTCGCCACCGCCGCCGCGCAGTACGCCGCGCTCGCGGCGGCGCGCTCGCTCGATCCCGAGCTCCGCCCGATCGCGCGCTTTCCACAGGAGCGGCGCGCCGCCCGCGACACCCTCCGCGCCGCGCTCGCCGGCCTCGGCGCGCCGGGCGAGGCGCCGAGCAGCGTCCTCGACGACGTCACCGATCTCGCCGACGGGCTCGTGGCCACGCTCTCCGTGGCCATCGGCGAGAAGCCCGCGCCGGAGAGCGCGACGGCGAAACCTGGCAAGCCCAGGGCCGGCGTGAAGGCGGCGGCGCCGAGCGCGGCCGTGTGCGCGAGCAAGGCGGCGGTGGTGCTGACGCCGGCGACGCGGAGGGCCCTGGCTCGGCTCGGCGACGTGCGCCTCCGCATCCTCGGCCACCCTCGCTACAAGCAAGGCGACGGGCTCTGGGTGCGGCGGGCGCGCCTCCTCGTCACGCTGCTCTCCGACGCGATGGACATCGCGCTCAAGGACGACAAGCGCCTCGCCTTCACCGTGCCCGCCGAGGCCGCCGAGAAGAGCGTCGGCGACGCGCTCCGCGAGTGGGACGACCGCGCCGGCGCCGACGTCGCGGCCGGCGTCTACGCGCTCGCGCGCGAGGTCGCCACCGCCGACACGCGCGAGCGCTTCCTCGCGCGCAGCGGCCGCCATGTGCAGCGCGTGCTCGCCGGCCTCGGTTCGCTCTTTCGCGGCGAGCCGGGTGGGGCCGCGGGCGCGGGCGTCGCGCTGCTCGACGCCTTCGCGCGCCTCGGCATCGGCAGCGACTCCGGCAAGAGCCTCGACGCCACGCTCGTCGCGTACGCCTCGGCCTTCTACGCGGGCGGCCGCGCCGATCAGGGCGATCTCGCGCTCCTCGGCGCGATGGTGGTCTCGGCGCTGACGCAGGCGCCGCCCTCGGCCGAGGCCATCGCGCTCGCCGCGCAGCACCGCAGCCGGATCACCTGGGCGCTGCGCTTCCTCGCCGAGCTCGCGGCGACGTCGCGCAACGCCGCGCCCGATCCCGCGGCGTACGCGGCCGAGCTACGCGCCGCCACCGACGACGCGTGCCAGCTCCCCGCGGCCGAGGCCACCCTCGCCGTGGCCGGCGCCGTCCACGATTTCGCCGCGGGCCGGCGGCGCGAGGCGCGGGCTTCGCTCGATCACCTCCTCGACGCGGCGGAGTCGAGCGGCCTGCGCATCCCGCGCATGGCCTACCGCTACGAAGAGAAGACGGCGACCAAGGTCTTCGCGCTGACGCTCGAGGTCTCGTACGGCGCGGGCCTGCTCCAGGGCGCGAGCTCGTACCAGCTCGGCCTCGGGCTGCGATCGCGCGGCGAGCCGGAGGGCGCGCTCACCGCGTCGCTGGCGCCGGAGGAGAGCGCCAAGGGCGACGAGGAGGCCGCGCGCTACTACGTCCACGCCGCGGCCCTCGCCGCGGTCTATCACCTGCTCGAGGGCGACGAGGCGCGCGCTACGGAGGCCGCGCGCCGCGCCCTCGCCGTGCTCACCGCGGGCGCGCGCCTCGGGGCGCGGGCGGTCCGGAGCGTGCACCCCGCCGCGCTCGGCGCCGACGCGCGCGGGGCGCTCGCGGTCGCCGCGCAGCTCGCCGCCGAGGCGGGGATGCCCTTCCTCGCGGGCGATCTCTGGACCGTCGTGCGCCAGGGCCTGCCCGAGGGCGCCGACGATCCGGCCATCGCCGGCGTCCTCGATCCCGTGCCCTTCGGCCTCGCCGGGGTGGCCGGCCTCGATCCCGTCCTCGCCCGCGCCCGCAAATCGCTGCGCGTCGTGGCCGAGCCGCTCGCCTGCACCCGCGCCAAGGTCGACGTCGGCGCCTACGAAGAGCCCGCCTGCGACGCCTACCCGCTCGCGCTCTCGCTGCGGATCGCCGACGTGCTGAAGAAGCTCCCGCGCCTCCGCCGCGGCGAGAGCGCCGCCCGCTGCGCGCCGCTGCGATCCCTCGACGCCTTCCTCGGCGGCGCTTCGCTTGGCGCCTACGATCCCGACGCCTTCACGCGCGCCGTCGAGGACCTCCGCGCCAGCGGCCGCCTCTACGACGCCGCGACGCTGCTCACGCGCCAGCGCCGCGAGGGCCACTGCGGCCCGTCGATCCTCGCCGCGAGCCGCGCCCTCGGCCGCGCGCCCGGGCTCGGACCGCTGGTGCGCGCCGATCTCCTCAGCGGCGCCATCAACTGCACCGCCGCGGCCGGAGGCCCCGAGGTCTCCGCCGATCTCCTCGCGCTCGACGCCGCGACGCGCGCGCTCCCCGATCCGGCGCGCAGCCTCAAGGTGCTCCTGTCGATCGCCGATCTCGCGGCGCGCACCGAGCAGTGGGCCCTCCTCGACGAGCTGGTGACGCAGCCGGGCTTCGTCGATCGCTGGACGGCGGTGCACCCGACCGCCGCCGCCGCCGCGCTGCTCTTCGCCCACGCCTCCGCCGTCCTCGCCGGCCGCCCCATCGATCTCGAGAAGACGCGCGCCGCCTACGAGCTCGTCTGCACCATCTTCCCCCCCGGCGATCGCGCCGAGGCCTGCGCCGATCTCGCCGCTCTCCGTTCCATGTCACAAGCGACTGCCGCCGATCGCCGCCGCTCCGCCAAGGAGGCCGTGGAGCGCCGGGTCGCGGCGTTCATGAGCCCTCCTCAGGGCGCTCCAGCTCCAAAGCGATCTCCCTAAGGCCTCTCCTGACTCGATGGCTCGCGGGCAAAGCTCGTCCGCGGCAAACGACATGATTGCGATGGTCGCGCTTGACGGTCTGTCTCGAGTTCCGTAGGAGAGAGTGGACAGAGCGACTCGCGATCATCGCATCGCTGTGGAGGGCACGGCCATGCACGATCTGGGTGAATTCTCGCTCCGCGACATGGCCGAATGCGCGGCGCGGGTGCGCCGCCTCGGCCAGGGCGCCGGGAGCATGGAAGAGGCCGCCGGGCGGATCGTCTCCTACCTTTATGACGATCTCGCCGATCAACGCAGCGGGCAGCGGGCCTGCGCGCTGGTGCGGTTCTACAAGACTCACCCCTATGGCCTGCTCGACGCCGGGCGCCGCAGCTACGCCTCGACGCGATCCGCCGGCGCGGAGACGCCCCCTGACGCCCGCTACCTCGCACTCCTCGCCACGACCGGGGACGAGCCGGCGTGGCGATCCGTCGCCGGATCCCAGGACCACCAGGCCATCCCGCTCGACGGCGCCGAGCTCGCGGAGAGCGCGCCGACGGTGCTTTGCCTCATGAACCAGCTCGGGCTCGAGAACCGCGTCTCGCTCCCGTCTTCCTCGTCGGTCACCGTCGCCGTCGATCCCCGCCCGAGCGACGCCGCGGGCGCGAGCGACGCCGCCGGAAGCGTCGCTGCCCTGGGCCAGGATCCCTTCCTCAGCCGCCACGGCATCCGCTCGATCCTCGGCTTCGGCGGGCGCCTCCCCGCGGGCGATCTCTTCGTCGTCGTCCTCTTCGCCCGGGTCCCGATCGAGGCCGCGGCGCGCGATCTCTTCAAGACCCTCGCGCTCGCCGTCAAGGTGAGCGTCACGGCCTTCGCGCGCGGCCCTTTCTTCAGCTGACGCCGCGCGCAGACGCCTGTTGAACAAGCTCTCAGAAAGAGAGCTGAAGCGCGGCCGAGGTGGGGCCGATCCGCACGGAGACCTCACGCGGCGGCGGCGGCGGCGGCTCCTCCCGAGGAGCGACGACCTTCTCGGCGCCGAAGATCCAGAGAGGCACGCCGATCGCCGCGACCGCGGCGCTGCTGAGCAGGATCGTCATGCCGACGAGCTTGCCTTCGCTGCTCCCGCGCAAGCAGTTCGACCGCCCGAACTCGCCGTCGAAGCTGTCCGTGCAGCTGCTGGCCGAGTCGACATAGACCGCCGTCCCGATCCCCATCCCGAGGGCGCCGAGCGAGGCGAGGACGACACCCCCGATCATCGCGCCAGAGCTGCGCCGACTTGTGACAGCGAGCGGAGCTGCCCAGGGAGCAGCAGGCGCGGGGGAGTACGACGGCGGCGCAGGCGGCGGCGCGAGCGGCACGGGCGGCGCAGGCGGCGGATCGGCGAGCGCAGGGCGCGAGGAAAGCAAGGTCGAAGCGAGCAGCAGACCGAGGAGCGGGCGGCGCATGCCTCGAGTCCTAGCAGGACCGGTGCCGCTTTGGATCAAGCGCGAGCAGGCGCGCCGCGGAGCGCGGGCGCGCGCGGCGGCCCTGGGGCTCAAAAGGAACCTCGGACTCCGCCCATCTCGCCGGAGAACCAGGGCGTCACCGTCAGGCCGGTGGTCATGGGCTTGGGCTTGCCGAGGACGATCAGCGTGGCGCCCGCCGCGAGCGCGACGCCGCCCGCGGCGAAGCCGACGAGGGCGCCGGTCCGCGCGTGCGCGGCGTCGAGATCGGCGGCCTTCACCGCGCTCTGTTGCGGGAGGGAGCAGTGCTTACCGCACGCGACGGCGAGCGCGTCGGCGTCGCTCTGCTTGGAGAGCGCCTTGGTCAGGAACACCGCGCCCACCACCACGCCGCCGAGGCCCAGCGCCGCGACGCCGAGGCCCGCGCCGCGCATCGGCGTGAAGAACCCCGAGGACGCCTCGCCCTTGCCGGCGCCCGGCTTGAGCGGCGCGTCGGGGTTGTCGCTCGCGCTCGACGGGACGCCCCCGGGGACAGCGTCGGGGATGGTGAGCTTGAGCTCTTTCTTCTCGCCGTCCTTGAGCTCGATCGCGCCTTTCACGGGAGACTGGCCGACAGGGTAGATCACGATCTCGTGCTTGCCCGGATCGACGGGGCGATAGACGCCGAGGAGCGCCGGGCTCACCGGTTGATCATCCATCTTCACGGTGAACTTCGACTGACCGCCGCCCTCGACCGCGATCCGCAGCGACGCGATCCGCGCTTCGAGGGCCGTCATCTCGTCCTTGCCGTCCTGCTGCGCGCGCTTGAACGCCGGCGGGGCGGCGGCGCCGAGCTCTTCGCGGGTGAGCTTGAGGTAGGTCTCCTTGGCGGCGACCAGCCGGCCGAGCCCGACCTGCGAGCGCGCGATCAGGAGCAGGTGTGTCGGCGCGTGGAACATCTGCTCGGCGCGCGAGACGAGGTCGAGCGACTCGGCGTACTTCTTCGCGCCGAGCGCCTCGGTCCCCTGGGTCGCGAGGACGCGCGCCGCCGCCTTGTCCTCGTCACTCTGCGCCTCGGCGCGGCCGGCGGGCAGGAGCAACGAGAGCGCGAGCGCCGCGGCGGCAAAGCGAGATCGCTGGGGAGAAATCTTGCGGTCGAGGAGGTCCGTCAGCACAGCGGGCACGCTATCACGACGTGTCTTCTGCACACCATGGCCGCGTCGCGCCGAGCCGCGCCGGCCGCATCCAAGCTGCACGCCCGCGCCGGCCTCCGGCCCAGCTCGCCGTCCCCTTCGTGCACGCGCAGCCGCGGAGAGCGCGCCGCCCGAGATCGCGCGCCTGCTCGAGGCGAGCGCCCCGCCTCGACGGCCAGACAACGTCACCCTCGCGCCGCGCCCGCGAGATCGCGCCCTCCGCCGCGGCCTGCGAGCGGCGCTCGCGAGGCCCTGCGATCTCGCCGCGAAGCGCGCGCTCTCCCGAGGACGAGCGCGCCTGTCCGCCGAGCACGCCGCGCCCCCGCCTCGAGGCACGGCGCCTGCAGCGAGAGGGCCTGCGGTCGAGAGCGCTGCTGCCGTCTCTCGCAAGGCAAGGAGCCTAATCATGTCAATCGTGCTCTGGATCGTCTTCGGTCTCGTCGTCGGGGTGATTGCCAAGCTGCTCACGCCGGGCCGCGAGCCGAGCGGGTTCATCCTCACGACGCTGCTCGGCGTCGCCGGCGCCCTCGTGGGCGGCTTCCTCGGCCGAGCGCTCGGGCTCTATCCCTCGTACCAGTCGACGGGAGGATTCTTCATGTCCATCCTCGGCGCGGTGGTCCTGCTCGGGATTTACAACCTCACCCTCGGGCGCACCCGCTCCATCTGAGAGCGTGTTCAACAGCCTCGGAGACACTCGAAGTGGCTGTCAAACGACACCAGCCACGGAGCCGTCAGTGATTTTCGTCGAGCCGGGTGTGCCGCCAAGGCGGATGAGAAGCCGTACGCACGTACGGTGACGACGACAACGCAGGCGGCGCGCCCGGATCGGCGAAAAGCACAAAGCTCCTCGCCGCGCGGCGGTTCACCGTCAGGAACAGTCTTCGACGCACCACAGCAAACACTCCACGCTTTCTTGCGAAGAGACGCGTATCCGAGGCGCGCGTCGTTCTGGTAAGCTCAGGCATTCACGAATTGTCCGTGAATGAGGCGCGCGTCGCCTTCGTCTCTCGCCAGCCGGCGCCCACCCCGCCGCCTGCGCAGCCGCCCCGAGCCCCGGGGCGCCGTCACCGGCCGGCGACGCCGGCAGAGGTCTAGCCAAGATGAACCTGGTCCGAAGCAAAGCCCCCGTCCTCTTCGCGGCTTTCGCCGCCGCCTTCCTCGCCACGATGAGCCTCTGGGCTGCCGACTGGACGCTCACCGGCACCGCGATCCGGGTCAAGACCGTCGCCATCGTCGACGTCAACGTCTACGAGATCAGCCACTACATGAAGGACCTGCCCGCGACGAAGTCGAAGCAGGCCGTCATCGACCAGGAGACCGGCAAGAAGTTTTACTGGACGATGAAGCGCGACGTCGACCACGAGAAGATCATCACCGCCCTCAAGGAAGCCTTCGCGATGAACGGCTACAGCGACGCCGGCAAGATCGCCACCTTCATGGGCGCCTTCAAGAGCGAGCTCAAGGAGAAGTCCCACGTCACCATCGTCTACGACGCCGACAAGAAGTCCACGACGGTCACCGTCGACGGCGGCGGCACCGCGACGGTGGAGGGCTCGGAGTTCATGAAGGCCGTGTGGAGCATCTGGTTCGGCAAGATCGACCAGAAGAAGCTCGGCGACCAGCTCATCAGCCAGCTCAAGTGATCGGATGAAGAGAGCGGGGCCGCCGGGAGCATTCTCCCCACGGCCCTTTGGCCCAACGCACTCTGCGCGTCGGGCCTTTGCACCGCGACTGCCCTGGAGGGCGTCACCGCTTCGGCGGTGATCCTCTCCTCGCCGGTCGCGGCGCTGTTTTGTCAGGCGCGCTCAGAGCCTTCTAAACAAGCTCTCAGTCCTTGGGCTTGGGGGCGCCGCGGAACACATCGAGCAGCCGGCTGAAGAAGCCTCGCTTGATCGGCACCACCGGCGCCTCTTCTTCCGGAGGCGGAGCTGCCTTGGGCGCGGCGCGCTTGGAGCCCGATCGCTTGGGCGTCGCCTTGGCGACCGCGGGCCTGGAGGCCGCAGGCGCAGG
>FSTQ01000573.1_pt1 | contig 11335 bp, 11 predicted proteins | sample 1637281 | NCBI WGS metagenome assembly FSTQ01 (sample SAMEA3914818, study PRJEB12502) | metagenome | biome: forest; material: soil | place: Canada | collected 2010-06-26 | depth 0.1 m
GCCAGGTCTCAGCGGCTATCCGACGCACGACCTGTGCTGCCGAACTTGGCGGAAGTCAGCTATGGCTTCGCGGAAGGCTGCGGAGGCGTTTGGTGCTAGAACATCCATCGCCACACGGAAAGAAACGTTTTTGCGCCATATGGGTCGCTCTAAGGCGCAGTAGTCCACTCCAAACATTCCACGAATCGCATCCAGTATAATGCTCTTCCCCGCCCCGTTCTCCCCAGTGATCAGTGTCACCGGCGCCTTATCTCGCTCTGAATCCGCGATGAACTCCAGCTCGGCCTTATCGAACGGCCCGATGTTCTCGAGCGAAAGGCTCAGGATCCTCATGAATCTCCCCTATCGCCCCAGCAGCCCATTCTCCGGCGAGGACGCCGTCGCATAAAGCTTCCTCGGGATCCTCCCGGCCAGGAACGCCTTGCGGCCGGCCACGACGCCGTCGCGCATCGCCTCGGCCATCAGGATGGGATCCTTCGCCCCGGCGATGGCGGTGTTCATCAACACGCCATCACACCCGAGCTCCATCGCATAGGCCGCCTCGCTCGCGGTGCCCACGCCGGCGTCGACGATGACAGGCACCTTGGACTGCTCGCGGATGATCATCAGGTTATACGGGTTCCTGATCCCCAGCCCCGATCCGATCGGCGCGGCCAAAGGCATCACCGCGGCGCAGCCGATGTCCTCCAGCTTGCGGCAGACGATGGGGTCGTCGATGCAATAGGGCAGCACGGTGAAGCCCTCTTTTACCAGGAGGCGGGCGGCCTCCAGGGTGGCTTCGTTGTCGGGGAAGAGTGTCTTCTGGTCGCCGATGACCTCGAGCTTGACGAGGTCGCCCACGCCGAGCTCGCGGGCGAGGCGGCACGTGCGGACGGCCTCGTCGGCGGTGTAGCAGCCGGCGGTGTTGGGGAGGATGGTGTATTTGCCCGAGGACAGGAGGGACATCATCGAGCCTTCGCCGCGGTCCTTGAGGTTGATGCGGCGGAGGGCGACGGTGACGACCTCGGCGCCGGAGGCCTCGAGGGCGCGGCGGGTCTCGTCCACGTCCTTGTATTTGCCGGTGCCCACGAAGAGGCGCGATTGGAAGGTGTAGCGGCCGAGCGTCAGCACATCTTGGCTCATGGGATCCTCTTGGGGCGGTGCTAGTCCCGGCGGGGCGGTGGGTCCAGCGCCGAGCGAAGGCGGGGCGCTGAGGCTCGCCTGTGATAGGGTGGGACGATGAAATACCGCGCGCTTTCTCTGGCGCTTCTGGTCGCGGCGCCGCTGGCTGTGGGGGTTTCGCCCAGGGCGCCTCTCGAGGGTCCTCGCTCGGCAGAAGCCGCCGTCGCCGTGCTGATTTCGCTCGAGGATCTCACTGCGGCTTCGGCGTATGTCGTCGTCGCCACGGCGGGCGAGCAGCGCAGCCTCTGGGAAGAGACGCCGACAGGGCGGCGGATCGTGACGTACACGCGCCTCGCCGTGGACCGCTCGGTCGCTGGGCCCGCCGAGAAAGAGCTCTGGGTTCGCACGCTGGGGGGCGTCGTCGACAACATTGGACAGTCCGTCTCGGGGGAGGCGCAGCTCACCCCTGGATCGCGGGCGATGATCTTCCTCGCCAAGGTCAACGTGGGCCTGGTGGTGACGGCGATGGCGCAGGGGCACTACCCGGTCGTGGAGGGCGAGGTGACGGGCAAGCCGACGTCGCCGCGCCTCGCCGGGAGCCCCGACGCGGGCATGCTCTTGCCGCGGCGCGGGCCGACGATCTCCGCGCGCGAGCGCCTCGTGGGGCTCCCCCTCGACGAGGCGGTGACCGCCGTGCAGCGCGCGCAGGCGGTGATCCATGCGAAGTGAGCACCGGCGCTTCGGCCTCGCGGTCGCGCTCGGCCTCGCGGCGCTCCTCCCGGCGCGATCGGCGCTGGCGTTCTGCCGCACCGCGACCTGCGGCGACGCTGGCACCGGGCAGAACTGCTCGCCGGTCCAGGGCGGCGACTGCGGCATCTCGCTCTTCTGGGGCTCGCCCTGCGTCGGCTACTCGATCCAGAAGGACGCCTCGTCGAAGGTCTCGTTCGAGACCACCGAGGAGATCATGAAGGCCTCGTTCGCGGCCTGGGAAGCCGCGGCCTGCACCGGCGGGACCCCGCGCATCGCGGCCACCGAGCTCGCCGCGGCCGACTGCGCCAAGCACGAGTACAACCAGCAGAAGGGCAACACCAACCTCATCGTCTTCCGCGACGAGGCCTGGCCCTACGAGGGCTCGAGCAACACGCTCGCGCTGACGACGGTGACGTACAACCTCCAGACCGGGGAGATCTACGACGCCGACATGGAGGTGAACTCGCACGACAACGCGCTCACCACCTCGAACACCGGGGCGGATTTCGATCTCCAGTCGATCACCACGCACGAGGCCGGGCACTTCCTCGGGCTCGCGCACTCGGCGACGGCCACCGCGACGATGTTCCCGGCCTACCAGGAGCACGACACCGGGCTGCGCTCGCTCGATCCCGACGACATCTCCGGCATCTGCGCGATCTACCCGGCGGGCGGGCCGATCCCGGCGACGTGCGACACGACGCCGCGGCACGGCTTCTCCGCGCTGTGCGGGGCGGAGCAGCCCGACGCCGCCTCGGGGTGCGCGTGCCGGATCGGCGAGGGCCCGCTGCCCACGTCGGCGGCGGGGATCGTCGCGGCGATGGCCGCGCTCGGCGGCGCGGCGCGGCGGCGAGCGCGGGCGCGAAGGCAGCGCGCGAGCGAAGGCGCTCCCTGCCGATGACGACCCGCCCCGGCGCGCCCCCGGTCCTCCCCGCGCGGACCGCGGCCGAGGTCGAGCAGATCGCGGCGCGCTGCCGCCGCGCGCCGCGGATCGCCGTCGACGTGGAGGCCAACGGGCTCTTCGTCTACCGCGCTCGCCTCTGCACGGTGCAGCTCGCGTGGGAAGAGGGCGACGAGATCGCTGTCGCCGTCGTCGACACCCTCGCCGCGAGCGTGAAGCCGCTCGCGGCGATCTTCGGGCCGGACGGGCCGGTGAAGGTGCTCCACGATCTCACCTTCGACGCGCGCTTGCTCGACGAGTCGGGCGCTCCGCTCGCGCGCGTGCGTGACACCTCGGTGGCGGCGCGCTTCCTCGGCTTCCAGGCGACGGGCCTCGCCTCGCTGCTGGCGTCGGAGCTCGGCGTGAGCATCGACAAGCACCTCCAGCAGCACGACTGGTCGCGGCGGCCGCTCACCGACGAGCAGCTCGTGTACCTCGCCGGGGACGTGCGCGATCTCCTCGCGCTCGACGACCGCCTCACCGAGAAGGCCCGCGCCCGCGAGATCGAGGACGAGATCGCCGAGGAGTGCCAGTACAAGCTCGGGACGGCGAAGAGCCCGCCGCGCGACGGGCGCCCGGGGTACGTGCGGATCAAGGGCGCGCTGCTGCTCGATCCGGTGGGGCGCGCGGTGCTGCGGCGCCTCTGCCGCGTCCGCGAAGAGGCGGCCGAGGCCGCGGACGTGCCGCCGTTCAAGGTCGTCGGCAACGAGACGCTGCTGGCGATCGCCACCAGGCTGCCGGCGTCGACGGCGGCGCTGCACGCGCTCCCGGGCGGCGCCTCGGGGCGCGCGGGGCCGCTCGGCGCGGCGTTCCTCCACGCGGTCGCGGCCGGGGCGCTCGACGGCGACGTGCCCGAGGACGAGCGCGCCGCGTTCCAGCCGCCGCGCCCCGATCGCGAGCAGGTGGCGAAGCGGCGCGCGGTCGAGGCCAGGATCAGCGCCTTTCGCCGCGCCGAGGCCAAGCTGCGCGGGGTCGACGAGCAGGTCGTCCTCCCCGGGCACTGCGCGCAGGAGCTCGCCGACGCGCTGCTGGCGCACCCGGGCGGCGGCGCCGATCTCACCTTCGCAGTGGGCCGCATCCCCGGCCTCGGCGCCTGCCGGATCGCGCGCTACGCCGCGGCCTACGCGTCGCTCGTCACGGATCGGCCTGCGCCGCCCCCGCCGCCTGCATGACGACGCCCGAGGTGCTGATCGTGGCCGGCGAGGCGTCGGGCGATCGCATCGCCTCGCTCGCCGCCCGCGCGCTCGTCGCTCGCGGCGCCTCGCTCTACGGCCTCGGCGGCCCGGCGTGCCGCGCGGCCGGCGTGTCGCTCGTGGCCGACGGATCGCGCCTCGGCGCCATGGGCCTGCGCGACGTGGCCGCTCGCCTCCCTGCGCTCGCGTCGGCGGTGATCCGCCTGCTCGCGCGCGCGCGGCGGAGCCCGCCCCGCGTCGCGCTCCTCGTCAACGCCACCGAGCTCAACCAGCGCCTCGGCCCGCTCCTGCGCCGGCTCGGCGCGCGCGTGCTCTGGTGCGTGGCGCCGCAGGTCTGGGCGTGGAGGCCCGGCCGGATCGAGGCGCTCCGCGGCGCGTGCGATCGCCTCGCGGTGATCCTTCCTTTCGAAGAGGCGCTCTGGAGGCGCGCGGGCTACGACGCGCGCTACGTCGGCCACCCGTCGCTCGATCTGCAGCGGCGATCCCGCGCCGAGGTGCGCGCGGCGCTCGGGATCGAGGGCGGCGCCCGCGCGCTCGCGGTGCTCCCCGGCAGCCGCCAAGGCGAGGTCGCGCGGCTCGCGGCGCCTCTCTGCGACGCCGCCGCGCGGCTCGTGCGCGCAGGCGCGGTGACCACGGCGCGCGTCATCGTCGCGAGCGGGGCCGAGGCCGGCGCGCGTGCCCTCGCCGTGGAGAGCGCCGATCGCGCGGGGATCCCGGTGATTGAAGGCGATCCCGATCACGGCGCCGCCCCCTTCCTCGGCGCCTTCGAGGCCTCGCTCTGCGCCTCGGGCACGGCCTCGCTCGAAGCGGCCCTCGCGGGCGCGGCGCCGGTCGTCACCTACCGCCTGGATCGGCTGAGCTTCGCCGTGGCCCGGCGCCTGGTGCGCACCCCGCACATCGCGCTCCCCAACGTGCTCCTCGAGCGCCGCGCGTACCCCGAGCTGCTCCAGGACGAGGTCACCCCCGCGCGGATCGCCGAGGCCGCGGCGCGCTTGCTCGATCGCCGAAGCGAGAGCGACGCCGCGGCGCGCGAGCTCGCGCAGCGCCTTTCGATCCCCGGCTCGGCGAGCTTCGGCGAGCGCATCGCGGAGGCCCTGGAAGACTGGCTGATCTGAGGGGCGCGCTCGCCGCCTCGCCGCGCGCGATCGACGCGACGGCCTTTGATCGACGCGCCTTCGTGCTACGGAGGCGCATGTTTCTTCCCTGCCCGCGTCGCCGCGCGGCTCCGGCTGGATCGTCGCTCCTCGTCGCCGCGGCGCTGGCCCTCGTCCTCGTCGTCGCGCCGGCAGCGGCCTCCGCTGATCCTCGCCCGGCCACGGTGGCTGTCGCGGCGAGCGCGTCGGCCACGCCCGCGACGCCCGCGGCGCCGGAGATCGCGGCCGACTCGCCGCGCGCGACGCTGAAGCGGTTCCTCGATCTGTGCCGTGCCGGTGAGTACGCCGACGCCGCCGAGTACCTCGATCTCGCCGAGGCCGACAAGGCCAAGGGCCCGCTCCTGGCGCGCCACCTCAACGCCGTCCTCGAGCGGCGCCTCGGCGGCAAGCTCGACGAGATCTCGCCGCTGCCGCTCGGGAACCCCGGCGACAAGCTCCCGCCCGGCGTCGAGGAGATCGGCGGCATCGCCGGCCGCTCCGGGATCGAGCCGGTGCGCCTCGTGCGCCGCACCGGGCCGACGGGCGGGCGCTGGTTCTTCTCGCGCAGCAGCGTCGACAAGATCGACGACTGGTACAGCCACCTCCGCGATCGCTGGCTCCAGGATCTCCTGCCCGAGGTGCTCCTCCGCCGCGGGCCCAAGGATCTCGTCTGGTGGCAATGGATCGCGCTGCCGCTGCTCTTCGCCGCCGCGCTCGGCCTCGGGCACGTGCTCGGCTACCTGACGCGGCGCGGGATCGCGCGCCTCGTCGCCCGCGCCAACGCCCGGTGGGACGAGACCCTGCTGGCGCGCCTCAGCGCCCCGCTGACGCTGGCGTGGGCCATCGCCGCCGTCGATCTCGCCTACCCGTTCCTCGAGCTCTTCCCGGCCGCCGAGTCGTTCATCGAGCGCGTCCTCCGCGCCGGCTTCTTCCTCGCGCTCTTCTGGTTCGGGATCCGCGGGATCGAGATGACGGGCGAGCGCGTCCTCGATCACCCGACGACGCAGGAGAACCCCGCGGCGCGCTCGCTCGTCCCGCTGGCGACCAAGGTGGCGAAGATCGCGGCCATCGCCGTCGCGGCCATCGCGGTGCTCTCCGAGCTCGGCTACCCGGTCACGAGCCTGGTCGCCGGCCTCGGCATCGGCGGCATCGCCCTCGCCCTCGCCGCGCAGAAGACGGTGGAGAACCTCTTCGGCTCGCTCTCCATCGGCATCGATCAGCCCTTCCGCGTCGGCGACTACATCACCGTCGACACCATCTCGGGCACGGTGGAGTCGATAGGCCTGCGCTCGACGCGGATCCGCACCCTCGACCGCACGCTGGTGACGATCCCCAACGGCAAGCTCGCCGACATGCGCGTCGAGTCCTTCGCGGGCCGCGATCGCATGCGCTTCGTCTGCGTCCTCGCCCTCACGCGCGGCACCAAGGCCGCCGCGGTGCGCGAGATCCTCGACGCCGCCCGCGCCTTGCTCCAGGAGCACCCCCAGGTGTGGCCCGACGTCTCGGTGGCCTTCGCCCGCCTCGGCGAGTCCTCCCTCGACGTGGAGATCACCGCCTGGTTCACCACCACCGAGAGCGCCGAGTTCTCCCGCCTGCGCGAGGACGTGCTGCTCCACCTGCTGGAGATCGTCGAGGCGGCCGGCGCGGCGCTCGCCTACCCCACGCGCACGCTGCGCGTCGAGCCGGGGTGAGCGCCGAGGCGCCCGGCGCGGCGCGGCGCGGTGTCGAGACCGTGCTCACCGCGAACGCTCCTGGAAATCCCGGCAACCAGGTGAGCCACATGAGCTTGCCCAACCGCCTGCGCTTCGTCCCCGCGCTCCTCGCCTTCCTCGCCGTCTTCACCCTCGCTCCGACCAAGGCGCGCGCGGGTGACGTCCAGCTCGCGGTCGGCCTCGGCGGCGAGGGCTCGAGCTGGCGCGCCGACGGCGCCGGCTTCGGGTCGCTCCAGCTCAGCTACCGCTTCAAGGATCTGATCGCGCCTTACTTCCTCGCGCGCATCGGCTACGCGGCGGTCGATCAGCGCATGATCACCTTCCTCTCGCTCGGCGGGCAGATCTGGGGCCGCATCGGCAAGACGCGCCCCTTCGCGCGCTTCGGCCTCGTCCATCAACACGAAGAGACGATGTCCTCGGTCGCCGCCGAGCCCTTCGGCGCCGTCTTCGGCGTGGGCGACGGCATCCGCCACCGCGCCGGCCTCGACGGCGGCCTCGGCGTCGACATCCCCTTCGCCAAGCAGAAGGCCTGGGAGTTCCACGCGCGGGTGGAGCTGCTCTTGACCGGCTTCCCCGACGTGCGCGGCCCCGCCATCTACGGCGGCGGCAACCTCGGCCTCGGCCTCAACTACGCCCTGTGAGCCCGCGATCGATGCGCCCCCTCCTCGCCTTGCTCACCCTCGCCCTCGCGAGCTGCGGCTACGAGACCATCGACGAAGCCAGCTGCCCGGAAGGAGGCACCAAGCTCACCTACGAGACCTTCGGCCACCCCTTCTTCCTGGCCGTCTGCAACACCTGCCACTCCGCCGAGACCAGCCTGCGCCAGGGTGCCCCCGAGAACTACGTCTTCGACACCCGCGCTCAGATCCTCGAGCACCGCGAGCGCATCTTCGAGCGCAGCGCCGGCACCAACGACTCCATGCCTCCCGGCCCCGACGACCCGCCCCTCACCGAGCGCGCCAAGCTCGCTGAATGGCTGGTCTGCGGCGCGCCGTGAGGATTCTGACTCTGAGTCTGACTCTGGCTCTGATTCCGACTCTGATTCTCAGCGAGGCTGAGGCGCCATGGGCTGGAGCCCGGCGTCGCGGATCAACGAGTCGTCGGCGTCGGGGCCGGGGTTCGGCGTCGTCAGCAGCTTGTCGCCGTAGAAGATCGAGTTGGCGCCCGCGAAGAGGCAGAGCATCTGCGCCTCGCGCGAGAGCTCGGTTCGGCCGGCCGAGAGGCGGACCATGGCCCTGGGGAAGACCAGGCGCGTGACGGCGATCATCCGCACGAACTCCATCGGATCGAGGGGCGGGAGCGCCGCGAGCGGGGTCCCCTCCGCGCGCACCAGGGCGTTGATCGGCACGCTCTCGGGGTGCGGCGTCAGCTGCGCCAGCTCCACCAGCATCGCGCAGCGATCGGTCACCGTCTCGCCCATGCCGATGATCCCGCCCGAGCAGACGGTGATCCCGGCGTTGCGCACGTTGCGCAGCGTCGCCAGGCGCTCGTCGAAGACGCGGGTCGAGATGATCGATTTATAGTTCTGGCGCGACGTATCGAGGTTGTGGTTGTACGCGTCGAGGCCGGCGTCCTTGAGGCGAGTCGCCTGGCCCTCCGTCAGCATCCCCAGGGTGCAGCAGGCCTCGAGGCCGAGCTCTTTCACGCCGCGGACCATGTCGAGGACGCGATCGAAGGCCGGGCCCTCTTTCACCTCGCGCCAGGCGGCGCCCATGCAGAAGCGGGTCGAGCCGGCCTCGCGGGCGCGCCTGGCGGCGTCGAGCACCGCGGGCACGTCGAGCATCTTCTCGGGCCCGACCTCGGTCTCGTAGTGCGACGACTGCGGGCAGTACGCGCAGTCCTCCGGGCAGCCGCCGGTCTTCACGCTCAGCAGCGTGCAGAGCTGGACGGCGTCGCCGCCGTGCACGGCCCGGTGCACCGCGCGCGCCCGGTCGAGGAGCTCGAAGAACGGGAGCTCGTACAAGGCCTGGACCTCGGCGACCGTCCAGTCGTGCCGCTCGCCGTCGCTCTTCGCCGCGTTCTTCGTCTCGCTGCGCGCCGGGCCGGGGCCGCGCGTTTCCGCAGTCATTTCCATGGGGCGACGTGATACCGACCCGACGGCGCGGATGCAACCCGGAGGACGAGCGCGCCGGAGCTACGGTAGGATGGCGCCACCTCGATGCGCTCCCCGATCCTCTTCGTCGACGACTCCGCCGTGGCCCGCCTCGCCGTGAAGCGCCGCCTCGTCGATCGCGGGCTCGAGGTGGTGACGTCCGCGTCCGCGACCGAGGCCGCCGCGCTCAGCGGGAGCGATTTCGCCGCCGCGCTCCTCGACATCGAGCTCGGCGACGGCTTCGGGCCCGACCTCGCCGCCCGCCTGCGCGAGGGCGCGCCGAGCCTGCCGATCGCCTTCCTGACCGCGGGCGGCCCCCCGGAGACCCTCGCCGCCGCCGCGCGCCTCGGCCCCGTCTTCTCCAAGACCTCCGAGGTCGAGGACGCCGTGCGCTGGATCGTCGAGGCCACGGAGCGCGCTTAGAGACTCCCTATCAGCGCTTCCAGCCGGATTCTGGCCTATTCGACGCGCCGCGCCGTATCCTCCCCTGCCCTGCGGGCCCCGAGGAAACTGCGATGTCGATCCACGTAGCCATCCACCACGTCACCACCTACCGCTACGACCGGCCGGTCACGCTCAGCCCGCAGGTCGTCCGGCTGCGGCCGGCGCCTCACTGTCGCTCGCGCATCCTCGGTTATGCGCTCCAGGTCCTGCCCGAGGAGCACTTCATCAACTGGCAACAGGATCCCGAGGCCAACTACCTCGCTCGCCTCGTCTTCCCGGAGACCACGACCGAGCTCCGAATCGAGGTCGACGTCGTCGCCGAAATGGCGGTGATCAACCCGTTCGACTTCTTCCTCGAGCCGCACGCCGAGAAGTGGCCCTTTCAGTACGAGGAGTCGCTGCAGACCGAGCTCGCTCCGTATCGAGCGCTCTCGCCGAGCACGCCGCTCCTCGACGCCTTCGTCGCCGCCATCGCGCGCGAGGCCCGCACCACCAACGATTTCCTCGTCGAGCTCAACCAGCAGCTCTCGCGGCACATTCGCTATGTGATCCGCCTCGAGCCCGGCCTGCAAACGCCGGAGGAGACGCTGGAGAAGCGCTCGGGATCGTGCCGCGACACCGCCTGGCTCCTCGCGCAGATCCTCCGCCGCCTCGGCCTCGCGGCGCGCTTCGTCTCGGGCTACCTCGTGCAGCTCAAGGCCGACGCCAAGCCGCTCGACGACGGGCCGGCGGGGCCGGCCGAGGACTTCATCGATCTCCACGCCTGGTGCGAGGTGTACCTGCCCGGCGCGGGCTGGATCGGGCTCGATCCGACCTCGGGGCTCTTCGCGGGTGAAGGGCATTTGCCGCTCGCTTGCACGCCGGAGCCGTCCTCCGCGGCGCCGGTGAGCGGGCTCGTCTCCGAGTGCGAGACCACCTTCGAGCACGAGATGACGGTGACGCGCGTGTGGGAGGCGCCGCGCGTGACCAAGCCGTACACCGACGCCGAGTGGGCGGAGATCGAGGCCCTCGGCCACGCCGTCGACGCGGCGCTGCGCGCGGGCGACGTGCGCTTGACGATGGGCGGCGAGCCGACGTTCGTCTCCATCGACGATCCCGACGGCGAGGAGTGGAACACCGCGGCGCTCGGGCCGAACAAGAAGCGCCTCGCCGCCGATCTCTTCCACCGCCTGCGCGCCGAGTACGCGCCGCGCGGGCTCGTTCATTTCGGGCAGGGCAAGTGGTACCCGGGCGAGCCGCTGCCGCGCTGGTCGCTCAACTCGTTCTGGCGCCGCGACGGCGAGCCGCTCTGGAGCGACGCCGCGCTCCTCGCCGACGAGGCCGCCCCGAGCGGCGCGGACGAGGCCCTGGCGGGGCGCTTCCTCCGCGGCGTGGCCGAGCGGCTCGGGCTCGATCCCGAGCGCGTCTTCGCGGCCTACGAGGACGTCTTCTATCACCTGTGGCGCGAGCACAAGCTGCCGGTGAACGTCGATCCGCTCGACTCCAGGCTCGACGATCCGCTCGAGCGCGAGCGCCTGCGCCGCCTCTTCTCCGCCGGGCTCGACAAGGCGGTGGGCCACGTGCTGCCGATCGCGCGCCGCGCCTCGGGGTGGCGCACGGGGCCGTGGCATCTGCGCGGCGAGCGCTGCTACCTCGTGCCCGGCGACTCGCCGCTCGGCCTGCGCTTGCCGCTCGCCTCGCAGCCCTGGCTCGCCAAGGACGATCGCGTGCCCTTCTACCCGCCCGATCCCGGCCAGGCCGTGGAGCCGCTCCCGGCCCACGCCGAGCTGCGACGTCAATACACCGGCGCATCGAGCGCGAAGGGCGCGCCGGCGGCGACCTCGACCGAGGCCGCAGGCCGCAGCGCCGAGGATCGCGCGCCCTTCGCGGGTGAATCGGCGACCTGGATCAACCGCTCCGCGATCTGCGCCGAGCCGCGCGGGGGCGTGCTCTACGTGTTCATGCCGCCCCTCGAGGCGCTCGACGACTAC
>FSTQ01000042.1_pt1 | contig 11323 bp, 7 predicted proteins | sample 1637281 | NCBI WGS metagenome assembly FSTQ01 (sample SAMEA3914818, study PRJEB12502) | metagenome | biome: forest; material: soil | place: Canada | collected 2010-06-26 | depth 0.1 m
ACCAGCGCCGAGCAGGGAGCGAGCCGATTCCATGCAGGCCTCTTCCCCGGCGCCGTGCCGGTCATGACGTCCTTCGGATTCCCGGCCAGGGGCTATCCGGCCTTCACGCCGGGGGGCGCGTCGGCGCTGTTCGTCGTCAATGGCAGGCCCCCCGCGCCGGGCGCCCCCTACGCCAACCCGTGCCCGGCCAGCGCGCCGGTGCGCACCTACCGCGCGGCGTACGTGCAGCTCGACGGCACGGTGAACAGCGCCGGTTGGCACGATCCACAGATGCGCACCATCGTCCTCGAGAAAGACTATCAGGCCACGCTCGACGGCACCCGACCGCCGGAGCCGCTCTTCGTCCGTGCTCGATCGGGCGAGTGTGTCGTCTTCCAGGCGACGAACACCATCCCGGAGTCGCTCGCAGCCGACGATTTTCAGATCTTCACGCCCACGGACATCGTCGGCCAGCACATTCACCTCGTGAAGTTCGACGTCACCGCGTCGGACGGCGCAGCCAACGGCTTCAACTACGAGGACGGTACGCTCGCCGCGCAAGAGGTGGTGTCGCGCATCAACGCCGCCAACGCCCTGGGCGGGGCCTTCCCTGCCGACGGCGCGCTCGACGAGTCCGGTGCTCGTGTGACGCTCACGGCGAAGACTCACCCGAGGTTGCTCGGAGCGCCCCTGGGAGCGCAGACCACCACGCAGCGGTGGTGGGCCGACCCGCTCGTCAACTCGCTGGGAAAGGACCGCACGCTCGGCACCGCCTTCACGCATGATCATTTCAGCGCCTCGTCGCACCAGCAACACGGCCTCTACGCGGGCCTGGTCGTCGAGCCCGCCGGATCCTTCTGGCGTGATCCGGAGACAGGCAGAGTCTTCGGCACTCGCGCCGACGGCGGCCCGACGAGCTACCGCGCCGACGTGCTCTTTCCCCCCGGCGACACCCGTCCACCGTTTCGCGAGTACAACCTGAGCTTCGCCGACTACGCCCTGGTGTACGACGAGTGCGGAGTCGCAGTGAACCCGCCCAACGCGGCCAGGGCTCCGCTCCCTCTCGCGGTTGCCCACGGCCCGATCGCCGCCCCCGAGGTGATCTCCTGGCGCGATCCGGGGACCGAGCTCATCAATTACCGCAACGAGCCCCTCCCGCTGCGCATCGCCCAGCGCAACTGCACGACCGGCGAGGTCGTCCAGAAGCCGGATGCGTCCGGCGAGATGCACAATGTGTTCAGCTCGAGCGTGCATGGAGACCCATCCACTCCGCTGCTCCGCGCCTACGAGGGTGATCGGACGCTGGTGCGGCTGATCCAGGGCTCGCAGTCGGAGGCGCACGTCTTCTCGATGCACGGCAAGAAGTGGTTGAAGGAAGACGCCGACGCGGACAGCGGCTTCACGAACGGCCAACCCATCGGCATCTCGGAGCACATGGAGATCGCGGGCGCGGACCAGCGCGCCTTCGGGCAGAACAGCTCCGGCAACACGGACTACCTGTACGAGGGCGCGGCCACGGAGGATCTGTGGGGCGGAATGTGGGGCCTCATGCGCGTCTATGGCGCGCCGGTGGCTGATCTCCTGTCGCTCCCGGGCCCGCTGCAAGGCCCGATCGTGAACAGGAACAAACCCGTATGTCCTCCGAACGGCTTCGTGAGGTCGTATGTCGTCCACGCGATCTCCGCCCAGGGGAACCTTCCCGGCGATCGCCTGGTGTACAACGAGACCTACGGCCTCTTCGACCCCGACGCCGTCCTGTTCGTGAAGGAGGAGGAGCTGGCGGCCACCCGGGTGGGCACGCGCCCGCCCGAGCCGCTCGTCCTCCGCGCGGCGGCCGGCGATTGTATCGAGGTCACGCTGGTCAACGATCTGCCCCTGGTGCTCCCGAAGACGCCTCACTGGAACTACAACACGCCCATCCTCGACGGGTTCAACACCAACCAGGTGAGGCCGTCGAACCGGATCTCGCTGCACCCGCAGCTCGTGGCGTACGACGTCACCACGAGCGACGGCGCGAACATCGGTCAAAACGACGAACAGACGGTCGGGCCGGGGGAGTCGCGTAAATACACCTGGTATGCAGGCGCGACCGGCAAGGACGGCGCGCCGTGGGTTCCCCTCGAGCTCGGCGCGATCAACCTGAAGGACATGGCGGACGTGGTCAATCACGGCATGCACGGCGCGATCGGCGCGCTGATCGTCGAGCCCCCGGGCGCCACCTGGCAGAGCGATCCGGGTACGCGGGCGCAGGTCACGGTGACCTTCAAGGACGCGAACAACGTCCAGCAGTCGTTCCGCGAGCTGGTGTTGATCTATCAAGACGAGGTGGCCATGCACACGACCGATCCACGGTTCCTGTGCACGGATCCCTCCTTGAACTGCGCCGCCGCCATCCGCAACCTCACCGGCGAAGAGGACGCGGGGGGCTCGGGGCAGCGGGCGTTCAACTACCGCACGGAGCCTGTCTGGGCGCGGCTCGGGCTGCCGCCGGAGCTGCGGCTCGGCTCGGTCGCCAGCCTCGACCTCGGCGACGTGTTCAGCTCGGCGGCGCACGGTGATCCGGCGACTCCGCTCCTGACGGTGAGTCTGAACGACAGGGTGCGTGTCCGCGTCCTCCAGCCCTCGGGTCACCGCCGCGCGCACGCCTTCTCCCTCTGGGGCGCCGAGTGGCCATACAACCCATGGGGGCAGGGGCTGGCCTCCAGGAGCATGGGTGGGAACGCGAAGACGTTCGCCGTCGGCGTGCAGAGCGGCATTGGCCCCATGACCGCGTGGAACATCAATCCATTCTTCCAGGCAGGGGGCAGGTTCAATGTCCCCGGAGACAGGATGTATCTCGAGCAGCCGAGCGGCGGGCTCGCGAGCGGGCTCTGGGGCGTCGTGAGGGTGAACCCGTGAGCGCCGCGAGGATCCCCCGCGGTCTCCCCCCGGCGCTGGCGTGGATGAGCGCCTGTTCGGCGCTGGCCTGCGGTAGAGCGGCGCCTCCACCGGAGCGCGCTGGCGAGCCCCCGGCGTCGCTCGAAGCGGCCTTGACGGCCGAGGCGGCGCCCTCGCAGACGAGCCGGATCGAGCGCGATGGACTCGCCATCGCGTTCACCCTGCGCGGCCTGGACGGCGCTTCGAAGGCCGTGGCGGGCGCCGACGCGGTGGCCGAGATCACGCTCACTGACGCGGCCACCGGCGCTCCCGCGCGCGGCCTCGCGCCTCTCGCCTGGATGACGAAGCGCTCTCAGGCCGCCGCGCTGGACGCGACGGCCTGCCGCGAGAAGGTCAAGAGCTTCACGGCCGGTCTCCTGTCGGTGCGCCCCGACGTGGACATGAACGCCTACCTCGTCTGGACGCTCAATCAGGACAGCACGCTCTCGGTCATCAACCCGCAGATCGCTTTTGGCCAGAGCAAGCTCCGGAGCGTCGTCAGCCTCGCCGGCGTGGGCGCCTCCTTTGCCCTCCACCCGGATCGTGACAGCCTCTATGTCACGATCCGGGGTGGCCGGAGCCTCGCTGTCGTGGATACGAGGCGGGGTCTCGTCAAATCGAACGTCCCTGTCGGCGCCGATCCGACGTTCGTGGCCGTCGCGCCGGACGGGCGCACGGTCTGGGTCGGGAACGACGGTGACGCCACCGTGAGCGTCGTCGACGCGCGCGCCGGCGACGTGCGGAAGACACTGCATGTCGGCGCGGGGCACCACGAGATCGCCTTCAGCAGCGGCGGCCGCGCCGCCTGGATCACCAGCAGCGAAGGAGAAGCGGTGACGGTGGTGGACAGCGCCACGCTCGAGCCGCTCTCCGAGGTGGCGATCGGCGCCGGGGCCACGGCCATCGCGGCGAGCGACGAAGCGGGCGTGGTCTACGTGGCGAACGGCGCGCGTGGCGAGGTGGTGAGCCTCGATGTCACGCGCCGCGCTGTCCTCCGCCGTGTCGCCCTCCAGCCGGGGCTCCGCGCGCTCCGGTTCGAACCGCGGGGGCGCTTCGCGTTCGCGCTCAACCCCACCGCGAACGAGGCCTCCATCCTCGACGCCTCGACGGGCACCGTGGCCCACACGATCGTCGGCCTCGCAGGGCCGGACGCGGTGACCTTCACAGACGACTTCGCTTACATTCACAACCTCGACGCAGGAAGGGTGTCGCTCGTCGCTCGGTCCGCGCTCGGCGGCGCGGCGGCGCCCCCCGTCATCCAGGTCGAGGTCGGCCAGGCAGCGCCCTCTGCCGCGCGGGCGGGCGCGCTCGCCGACCCCGTCGCGCCCGCGCCGGAGGGCAAGGGCGTCCTCATCGCGAACCCCGCCGACAAGGCCCTCTACTTCTACATGGAAGGCATGATGGCTCCGATTGGCACTCTCTCGAATTATGGCCGCGAGCCGCGATCGGTCCTCGTCGAGAACCGCTCGCTCGCGGAGGTCCGGCCGGGGGTCTATTCGACCACGGTGCACCTCGGCGCCGAGGGCCTCCACGATGTGGAGCTCCTCCTCGATCGCCCCCGCTCGGCCGTCTGCCTCGAGGCCACCGTCGAGCCCTCGACGGCAGCCTCGGCCGATCCAGGTCAAGGCATCACGATCGAGCCGCTCTTCGACTCCGCGCTTCGGCTCGAGGCGGCAAAGCCGGTAACGCTCCGCTTCCGCGCGACGGCGCCGGCGGCGACACCTGTCCTCGAAGCAAGGGAGATGGAGATCATGATCGTACGGTTCCCCTCGGGATATCGCTGGAGCGGAGCGCCGCGCGCCGAGGGACACGGTGTCTTCTCGGTCACGTTCACGCCGCCCACGCCGGGCCAGTATCGACTCCTCCCTGCGGCGTCGTCGCGAGGCGCCCCCGTCGGCGAGCTCCCCGTGGTCCCTCTCAGCGTCTTCGCGCGTGGAGCAGACGCCTCGAAGGGAGATGCGCAATGAGGCCCGGCGCCGTCCTCGCAGCAGCGGTCCTCTCCCTCTCGCTCCCTGCCGCCGCGCCGGCCGAGCAGAAGGCAACTCAGGTGGAGCGGATGAAGGTCGGAGGCCTGTCCAGGGAAGACGACGCCGCGGGGGAGAAGTATTTCACCAACACGGAGCTCGTCGACCAGGAGGGGCACCCGCACCGCTTCTACGCGGATTTGCTCCGCGATCGAAAGGTGCTGATCAACTTCGCCTTCACCTCGTGCAAGGGAGCCTGTCCGACGATGACAGCGAACCTCGCGCGCGTGCAAGAGCTGCTCCGGAGCCGCAAGGATCGGGTGACGATCCTGACGATCACCGTCGATCCGGTGAACGACACGCCGGCGGCGCTCAAGCAGTACGCAGCAAAGTTCAAGGCGGGCCCCGGCTGGCAGTTCCTGACCGGCTCCCCCGACAGCATCGCTGCGGTGTTGAAGCGGCTCGGCGGCCTGGTGCGCAAGCCCGAGGAGCACACGATGACGCTGCTCGTCGGCGACACGTCGAGCGGCGTCTGGCTGAAGACGCTCGCCACGGAGCGGCCGGAGACCATCGTAAGCCTGATCGAGCACATCAATGATCCGATGTGAGGCGGAGATGCATTACCCTCGATTCAAAGCGTGGCTCCTCGTCGGTGCGCTCTTCGCCATCGCGTGCGGGGCGTGCGAGCGGAGGAGCGTGCCCGACGCTGCAGGCGATACCGCGCCGCCGCCGCCCGCCGATCCGGACGGCGCCGCCGAGGCGCGCGTGACGCCCGCGCTCGGCATCTCTGTGCCGGACGAGGAGCTCGTGGATCAAGACGGCGCTCCCGTCCGCCTGCGCGATCTGGCGAAGGATCACGCGCTGGCCGTGAACTTCATCTTCACGACCTGCACGACGATCTGCTCGCCGATGACAGCTATCTTCGGGCGGCTCCAGGCCGAGCTCGGCGACTCTCTGGAGCGGGACGTGCGTCTGGTCTCCATCACGCTCGATCCCGCCGTGGACACGCCCGAGCGGCTCAAGCGTTATGCCGACAAGTTCAATCGGCGAGCAGGCTGGGTCTTCCTGACCGGGAGCCGTGATCGCGTGGCGCGCGTGCTGGAAGCGTTCGGCGGGCGAGCGCCGGTGAAGGAGCAGCACGCCCCGTTGACGCTCCTCGGCCGCCCATCGGAGGGTCGCTGGCGGCGCGTCGACGGCATCGCCGCACCCCGGCGCCTCGCCGACGAGATACGTAGTCTCTTGCAGCCGCGAGGCGCGGCGGCGCGGAGCGACGAAGGTGGTTGAGCCCTCGACCCGCCTGGGCGTGGTGGCCCTCGTGATCGGACTGTGCGTCTTCGCGACCTCGGCGCCCGGCGGGGAGAGCCTGCCCAAAGAGCGCTCCGTTGCGACCTCTGCGCCCTTGGCGGCGTCCTGCGCCGAGCTCACGCCGGCAGCGCTGCGCGGCAAAAGGATCTTCCAGCGAGGCGTGACCGCCGATGGTCGGCCCATCGAGGGAGCGATCGTGAACGGAGCCGCGACGCTCTCGAGCCGCGACGCCGCGTGCTCCAGCTGCCACGCCCCTGGTGGCGAAGGCACCGTGGAAGGGAGCCTGGCGACGCCGCCGCTCACGCCCGAGCGCCTCTCTTCGCCCACGCGCGAGCGGCGCGCCTACGACGCCGCGACGCTGGCGATCGCCATCCGCGAGGGCCGCTCGCCTTCGGCGCGAAGGCTGAGCCCGGTGATGCCGCAGTATCGTTTGAGGGAAGGGGACCTCACGGATCTCGTCGCTTACCTCGGCTGTGTCGGACGCGATCCGGATCCCGGCGTCACCGAGACCGCGTTGAAGCTCGGGGCCGCGCTGCCGCTGACCGGACCCGCGGCGACGATGGGAGCGTCCACGCGCGAGGTCCTGTTGGCCGCGTTCGCCGAGGTCAACGCGCAGGGCGGCATCTTCCAGCGCCGGATCGAGCTCGACGTGGAGGACAGCGGCGGCGCGGCGGGAGAGCCCGGCGCGACAGCGCGCCTCCTCGATCGAGGCGCGCTGGCCCTGCTCGGGACCGTCTGGAGAGGCGATCCAGGGTTGCAATCGCGCTTGGGGGAAGAGCGAGCGCCGCTCCTCGTGTCCAGAGGAGCCGGGGCGATCGCGAGCGATGGAGTCGTGTTCCAGATTCAGCCGGGACCGGATGCGCTGGCCCGCGTCGCCGTCAAGCACCTCACCGAGTCTCGACCAGCGGTATCGACAGCCGATCTGGTCGTCCACACTCGAGACGACGCCGGGGAGCTGTGGACCGCGGGGGCGCGCGTCGAGGCGGCGCGGCGCGGCCTCCCGGCGCCGACGTCGCTCGCGTTCGGGCCACACCACCTCGACGTGCGCGCCGTCGTCGAGGCGGCGCAGAGGCGGCATGCGCGCGCGATTCTCTTCTGGGGTCCAGGGGAGGATCTCGCGCGCTGCGCTGCGGCCTTCCCGCCTTCGAGCGGCGTTCCCATCTACGCCTGGCTGGGATCGATCGCCGAGGAGCCCGAGACATCGAGTCATCCGACCTTCGATAGCGTGCTGTTCCTGTACTCCGGGCCTCTCGGCGAGGAGGCGCGAGCCTCCAGCGACGCGCTGCGGGCCTTCCTGCGGCGATCCCATGTGCCGCCAGGCCCCCTCGGAGCTCAGGCGAGCGCCTATGTCTCGGCGAGGGTCCTCATCGAGGCGTTGAAGCGCGCCGGGGCGCACGTGACGCGTGAAGGGCTGATCGCGGCGCTCGAAGGGATGCGAGACTTCGACGCGGGACCTGCGCCTCTGGTGAGCTTCGGTCGCGACCGGAGGATCGGCGCCCTGGGAGCGAGGCTGGTCCAGCTCGCGCCGACATCGGGTGTTGCCGTGAGCGCCTCCAGGTGGATCGACCTCGTCCTCTGACGGCCTTCTCCGCAAGGTGGGCGCCTCGCGGCGGCGGCGACTCCGATCGAGGTGATGCGCTCGACTGTGATAGTCCTCGTAACATGCTCTCATCGCTGGACAGCCTGCGTTGCTTCCTCGCGGCGGCTCGCCTGCTCAATTTCCGCGCCGCGGCGCGGACGGTCGCGCTGACTCCAGCCGCGCTCGGCCAGCGCATCCAGAAGCTCGAGGAGGAGCTGGGCGCGGAGCTCTTTCGCCGCAGCACCCGGACTGTCTCGCTCACCGAGGCGGGCCTCGCGCTCCTGCCCGCCGCCCAGCGCTGCCTCGACGCCGCCAACGAGTGCGTGCGCGCGGCGCGCGGCGAGCTCGGGCCGCCGTCGATGGAGATCACGATGGGCACGCGCCAGGAGCTGGGAATGAGCTGGATCCTTCCCCAGCTCGACCGCCTCGCCGAGGCGCTGCCGTCGCTCGATGTTCACCTCTACTTCGGCTCCGGCCCCGACCTGCTCCTCCGGGTACGAACGATGGAGATCGACTGCGCGGTCACCTCATCTCGCTTTGCCGATCCCAAGCTCGACGCCGTGCCTCTGCTCCGCGAAGATTATGACTTCGTGGGCGCGCCCGCGCTCCTCGCCGGGAAGCCGCTCGACCGCGACGAGCACGCGCCCGCGCACACCCTGCTCGCCGAGAGCCGGGATCTCTCGCTCTACCGCTACTTCCGCGACGCTCCGGGTGGCGGTGATCGGCTCCATTTCGGGCGCATCGTGCGGCTCGGGAGCATCGAGACGATCCGCGCACGCGCGCTCCAGGGCGCAGGCGTCGCCGTCCTCCCAGCCTACCTCGTCGAGCGCGACCTCGCGACGGGCGCGCTCCTTCCCCTCTTCCCCGAGATAACACCTCTCCACGACTGGTTCCGGCTCATCTTCCGCGCCGACGATCCGAGGCGTCCGGTGTACGAGAAGCTGGCCGCGCGCCTGCGCGAGGAGCCGCTCGCCTGAGCCTGCTCGATCTCCCGAGCCTGCCTTCGAGCGAGCGAGATCCGGTGGCCGACGATTGCAGTCGTCGGCCACCGGCGGTCAGCGCTCGAGCGCGTCCTTGGCGATCACCACCCAGTCGTCGTGCGCGTGGCCGCGCTCGAGGAAGCGGTCCATCGTCGCCGCGATTGCCGGGAGCATGGGCAGCGGCACCCCGTGGCGACTCCCCTCCTCGAGCATCAGCCGCGCGTCCTTGCGCGCCATCGCCAGCTCCCAGGACGGGTTGGAGAAATCGGCCGCGAGGATCCGCTTCAGCCGCACGCCGATGGTGGTAGCCGGGTTGAAGATGTCAAAGAGCGCCGCCGCGTCCTCCGGCTTGACGTCGAGCGCCTTGGCCAGGGTCAGCACCTCGGCGACGCCCGCGGTCATGAACATCAAGAACAGGTTGCCAAAGAGCTTGAACGAGGCGGCGCGCTCGGGCTCGGGGCCGAAATAGACGAGTTTGCCAGTCATCTTCTCGAGCGCGGGGCGGAGCCGCTCCACGCGCGCGGGATCGCCGGACGCGAGCATGATGCCGGTGCCCTCGAGCGCGTTCTGCGGGCCCATGAACACCGGCGCATGCTGAAACTCGAAACCTTCGCGGCTCCACCGCTCGGCGCGCGCCCGCGTGCCAGTGGGGGAGGTGGTCGTGTGATCCACGATCACCACGCCCGGCGCGAAGCCCGGCCGCGCGAGCTCGAGCACCTCGTCCACCGCGGCGTCGTCGGAGAGCGTGAGGTGGATGCGGGTCGCGCCCCGGGCCGCCTCGGCGGGATCGGCGAAGACCTTGGCGCCGTCGGCCTCGAGCGCGCGCGCCTTGGTGACAGTGCGGTTCCAGACGTGCACCTCCTCGCCGCGGCGAAGGTACGCGCGGACGAAGTTGGATCCGAGCAAGCCCATCCCGAAGAACGCGATCATCAGTAGCCTCCTTGTTTCGGTGGCGCTCGGCGTAGCACGGCCGGGCCCTCGATACCGAGGTTGACGACCAGCGCCCCGCCGGGGTCGGCGTCGATCGCAGCTCGCACGCTACGCCTCTGGAGTCAGCGCGCGCGCGGCGCCGGCGTTGGGGCTCGCTGGACGGGTGATAGGCGCTCTCACGGCGCTCTGCGCGCCGCGCCCTACTGCTTGCGCAGCACCATCGAGAGCGTGGGCGTGAATCCGCCGAGCGACGCGCCGAGCCGGGCGAGCGGCCACCTCGAGGCCTTCGCCAGCGCGAGCTTCCACGGAGGCGCGCCCATGCGAGCCTTCATGGCCAGGAAGAGCCGGCCGCCGTCTTCCTGGATCAGATCGACATAACCGCTGAGCACCGAGCGGATCCTGAACGCGGTGACGCCGCGCCGCACCGCCCGCTGTCCGTGAAGATCGAGCCACCGTGGAGCGTAGTGGACGAGCCAGCGCTTGCTGTGCCCCTCGCGCGGCCAGAGCCGGTTGGTCGTGCCGAGGACCGCCAGCAGGCCTCCGCGCCGCAAAGCGCGGTCCGCGCTGCGGAGCACGTCGTCGAGCGCCTCGTCCGGGATGTACTCGAGGACGCTGTTGCAGGACACCCAGTCGAACTCCCCGGCCTCGAAGGGCAGGCGCCGTGTGTCGGGCACATGGATGAAGGTTATCCTGTCGCCGAGCCCGTGGCGCTCGGCGTTGGCGCGCGCGAGCTCGATATACCGAGGCTCCGGATCGACCGCCGTGACCCGGGCGCCGAGCGCCGCGAGAACGATCGCCGTCGCGCCGATGTTGCACCCGAGCTCGAGCACGGCTCTCCCGGCCACCGGCTCGATCAGCCCGTCGAAGACATGGCGGCTGTGGCGCCACTCCCAGTCGACGTAGCCGCCGACATAGCGCGCGTCGGCGTCCAGGCGCTGATCCGCCGCGAGCGCGCGGAACCGGCGGTCAGCGTCGGCGTCGACGATCCTCGGAGCCAGGGCGCTGTCGGGCGATTTCCTCTCTCGCACGCAGTTCTTCATGGGAGACCGCGGCGCGCGCCCTCAGCCAAGTCAGCACAGGAAACGACGGTCGGTCATGGCCTGACGCGCGCCACCACGGCAGGGCCGTCCCGGGTGAACATCACTACTCCGCGGGACACTCAGGAGTGCATGAGAATGCGCCAGAAGTCGTCGATGGCGCGATCGAGGGAGATGCGGGTAGTTCGCTTATCACGCTCTCTCGTCGGAGCGCGCCCGCGCGAGCTGGGATATCTCTCAAGGTGGCTTGGGAGCACAGCCCTTGATGCGGTCTTCACGGACCCGGAGCTCGACGCCGTCTGGAACCTGAACTCCGCCGGTGGCGACGATGACCGAGCGGTACTCCTGGCCCCGGTCCATCAGGTTGATGGTAGTTCCAGCGAGGATCCGCCCCACCGTCATGCGCTCTCCTCCGGCGTCGGCGACGACAGGCACGTCGCTCGGGCAGACGACGCGGGTGATCGGGTGAATGCTCCGGCCGAAGCCCGAGCCCGAGCCGCTGCCGTGCCCGAAGAGGACTGGGGGCTTGGTGGGGACCTGCAGGCTCGCGGCGGGGACCCAGCCAAAAATGGACGAATCAGAGCGACTCCAGAGGATCCGGGCGCTCGGACCCGCCCTGTCCATCACCGTGAC
>FSTQ01000032.1_pt1 | contig 11311 bp, 6 predicted proteins | sample 1637281 | NCBI WGS metagenome assembly FSTQ01 (sample SAMEA3914818, study PRJEB12502) | metagenome | biome: forest; material: soil | place: Canada | collected 2010-06-26 | depth 0.1 m
CGTGGTCGGCGTGCTTCACGCGGCTGCTCTGGGAGTTCACGCCATCGGTCGTGGGCTTGCGGATGCGATGGGTGTCACGCCAAAGCACGCGATCAAGCAGGTCGACAGGCTGTTGAGCAACGCTGGAGTGAACGTGTGGGACTGGTTCACTCCCTGGGTCCTGTTCGTCGTCGCTGCGCGACTGGAGCTGGTGGTTGCGCTGGACTGGACCGAGTTCGACAAGGACGACCACGCCACGATTGCGATGTACCTCGTGACGTCGCATGGTCGGGCGACTCCGCTCGTGTGGAAGACGGTCCAGAAGTCGACGCTGAAGAATCGACGCAACGAGTGCGAGGCCGAGTTGATCGAGCGGCTGCACGCGATCCTGCCCGAGGCGGTGAATGTGACGCTCTTGGCGGACCGCGGCTTTGGCGACCAAATCTTCGGGCTGAGCTGAGGGGATGGGTCAGGGCGCAGAGGTCAGAATTTGAGAATTCTCTCCGACCTCTGCGCCCTCTTCCGACCTCAGTGCCCTCTGTGTCCTCTGGGGCTCTGCTGGCCCTCGGCCGGGGCTTTGCTGTTGTTCCCGACCCCGACATGAGCGAGTGTGCCGAGCGATCCGGGGCTCTCCGGATCGCGACGGCAACCTCGGGCGCGAGCCCGCGATCGGGCGCGACGACATCGAGGTAGCCCGGCGCACAGCCGGTCCCGGTGATCGCGCTGGAAAGACACACGACATCGATGCGGATTCTGGGCCAGTACGAAATCGTCGAGCCGATCCAGGGGGGCCCGGATCACCTTCTCTACCACGGTTACCGCGTCGACAGCGGCGCGCCCGTGGTCATCAAAATCCCGCGGAGCAGCCCGCAGACGCCGCGCGATCTCGCCATGCTCCAGCACGAGTATGCCCTCCTCCGCGAGCTCGACGTGCCCGGCGTCGTCAAGGCGCTCGCCCTCGAGAAACACGGCACCAGCCTGGCGCTGGTCCTGGAGGCCATCCCCGGCCGCACGCTCTCCGCCCTGCTCGCCGAGCGCCGGCTCGAGCCGGCGGCGGCGCTGCGGATCGCCGTCGCCATCGCCAACATCCTCGAGGGCGTGCACGCGCAGGGCGTCGTCCACAAGGACATCAAGCCGTCCAACATCGTCGTCCATCAGGACACGAGCCAGGCCAGCCTCATCGATTTCGGCCTGGCCACGCGCCTCTCGCGCGAGACGCAGAGGCCGGTGAGCCCCGACGCGCTCGAGGGCACCCTCTCGTACCTGTCGCCCGAGCAGACCGGCCGCATGAACCGGTCAATCGACAGGCGCACTGATTTCTACTCCTTCGGCGTCACCCTCTACCAGATGCTCACCGGGGTCCTCCCCTTCCCCGGCTCCGATCCGGTCGAGCTCGTGCACAGCCACATCGCGCGCGTCCCCGCGGCCCCGCACGAGGTGGACGCCGCGATCCCGGGCGCCGTCTCCGAGATCGTGATGAAGCTCATGGCCAAGGCCCCGGAGGATCGGTATCAGAGCGCTTATGGCCTCAAGGCCGATCTCCTCGAGTGCCTGAAGCAGCTCGACGCCACCGGGGCCGTCGCGCCTTTTCCGCTCGGCCGCCACGACACCGACGGCGCCCTGCGCATCCCGCAAAAGCTCTACGGGCGCGCCGCGGAGGAGCGCGCCCTCCTCGGCGCCTTCGAGCGCGTGAGCGAGGGAGCGGCCGAGCTGCTCCTGGTCTCGGGGTACTCGGGGATCGGCAAGAGTGCGCTGATCAACGAGATCCACAAGTCCATCGCGCGCGGCGGCGGCGGCTATTTCATCGCTGGCAAGTTCGACCAGCTCAACCGCAACGTGCCCTACGCGCCGTTGACGCAGGCGTTCCGGGATCTCGTCCGCCAGATCCTGGGCGAGCGCAGAGGCCGGCTCGCGCGCTGGCGCGAGGATCTGCAGCGCGCGCTCGGCGCCAATGGCCAGGTGCTCATCGATCTGATCCCGGAGCTCGAGCTCATCGTCGGCCCGCAGCCGGGCGTGGTCGCGCTCGGGCCCACCGAGTCACAGAACCGCTTCAACCTGCTGTTCAGCGGCTTCGTCCGGGTCTTCACCGGGTCCGGCAGCCCGCTGGTCCTGTTCCTGGATGATCTGCAGTGGGCCGACCCCGGGTCGCTCAAGCTGCTGCAGATCCTGCTCAGCGATCCTGGGCGTCGCCGCCTCTTGATCCTGGGCGCGTACCGCGACAACGAGGTGGGGCCGGCGCACCCGCTCATGCTCACGCGAGAGGCGCTGAAGAAGGCGGGCGCGGCGCTCACCGAGATCCAGCTCCTGCCGCTCGGCGTGCTCGACCTCCGCGATCTCCTGGCCGACGCCTTGAGCGTCGCGAGCGAGCGAGCCGAGCCGCTCGCCCGCGTGGTCTTCCGCAAGACCCAGGGCAACCCCTTCTTCGTGACTCAGTTCCTGCTCGCCCTGCACAAGGACAGGCTCCTGCGGTTCGATCGCGAGCTCGGCGGCTGGGACTGGGATGTGGCCGCGATCGAGGGCTCCGAGGTCACGGGCAACGTCGTCGAGCTCATGACCGCGAAGATCCGGCTCTATGCGCCGGCCACCCAGCGCGCCCTCGAGCTCGCGGCCTGCATCGGCCACGAGTTCGATCTGCACACGCTCTCCGTCGTGCACGACATGTCTCCCGCCGACACCGCAGCGGTGTTGTGGGAGGCGGTGGAGGACGGGCTGGTCGTGCCCATGAACGTCGATTACCGCTTCCTCCACCGCGCGCCCGGCGCCGGGGGCGCCCCGCAGGGGGCGGATGGATACACGGACGTCTCGTATCGCTTCCTGCACGATCGGGTGCAGCAGGCGGCCTATTCGCTGATCGAGGACGTCCGCAAGGCCGAGACGCACCTGCGCGTCGGGCGCCTGCTCCTCGCCAGTGAGCCCGAGCGCGGGCGCGACGAGGCGAGCTTCGACAGCATCAATCACCTCAACGCCGGGGCGGCGGGGATCAGCGATCCTGCGGAGCGGCTCGAGCTGGCCAGCCTCAACCTCGCCGCGGGGAAGCGGGCGAAGTCGGCGACGGCGTACGAGGCCGCCGCGACCTACCTCGAGGCGGGCACGGCGCTCCTCCCCGCCTCGCCGTGGAGCGCGTGCTACCCGCTGTGCTTCGCGCTCCAGAGCGAGCGGGCCGAGTGCGAGTACCTGTGCGGCCGGTTCGAGCAGGCCGAGGAGGCCGTCAGCCTGCTCCTCGAGAACGCCCGGTCGAAGCTCGACAGCGTCAGCGTCCTCGTCCTCCAGATGAAGCTCTATCAGGTCGCCGGCACCTACGACGAGGGGGTGACCATCGGGATGCGAGCGCTGAAGCTGTTCGGGATCACGCTCCCCGACACCGACGCTGGCATCCAGGAGGCCACCGGCCGCGAAGCGGAGGAGATCCGCGAGAGCATGGCGGGCAAGAGCATCGCCGGGCTGCTCGACGCGCCCTTGATGACCGACCCGGAGCAGCGGGCCGTCATGAGCATCCTCGTCAACGTGATGCCTTGTGCGTACATCGGCAGGCCCAGGGTCTTCCCGCTCCTGGCGCTGAAGGGAGTGAGCCTCTCGCTCCGCCACGGCAACACCGAGGAGTCCTGCTTCGCGTACAGCGTCTATGGCTTCATGCTGGTGGCCGTCTTCGGCGACATCCCCGGTGGGTTCCAGTTCTCGGAGATGTCGATTCAGCTCAACGAGAAGTTCGCTGATCCCCGGCTGAAGGGCACCTTGCTGCACCTGCACGGCGATCACGTGAACTTCTGGTGCAAGCACATCCGCACCGATTTTCCCATCCTGGAGCGGGCCTTCCAGGCCTGCCTCGAGGTCGGGGATCTGGTCTATGCCGGGTTCCTGGCCTTCGAGACGGTCTGGCAGGCGGTGGAGCGCGGCGACACGCTGGGCGAGGTGCGCCGGCTCTCGGAGCGCTACGCGATCTTCGCGCGCGAGAGCAAGAACGAGGTGGTCTATCAGACCATCAGAATGCAGCAGCAGCTCCTGTCCTGCCTCGAGGGCTCGACCCGGGGCGAGACGTCGCTCGATGACGACGGCTTCGACGAGCAAGCGTGCCTCGCCCTGGTCACCCAGGCGAGCTTCGGCTGCGGCGTCGCCTTCTATCATATCATCAAGCTGATCCTGCTTTATACCCACGAGCGCTACGAAGAGGCGCTCGCCAGCGCCGCCGCGGTGGAGAGCGTCCTCGGCGCGGTCATGGCCATGCCGATCGAGGCGACGTACACGTTCTATCATGCGCTGGCCCTCGCGGCGCACCGCGGCGCCGCCGGGTCCCCGGAGGAGAGCGCCAATCGCGAGATCCTGCAAAGGCACCTCGCCAAGCTCTCGCTCTGGGCCGAGCACTGCCCCGAGAACTTCGAGCACAAGGCGCTGCTGGTGCGGGCCGAGGCGGCGCGGGTCGAGGGCCGGCTGCTCGAGGCCGAGGAGCTCTACGACCGCGCCATCCTCTCGGCCCAGAAGAGCGAGTTCCCGCACTACCAGGCGCTCGCGAGCGAGCTCGCCGGGAGGTTCTACGCGGAGCGGGGCCGGACGTTCATCGCCCCGGTCTACCTCGGCGCCGCGCAGCAAGGGTACGTGCAGTGGGGCGCGCTCGCCCTGGCAGGGCGCCTGGCCGAGAGGCACCCGGAGCTGACTGTCGGCGTGACCGGGCCGCGCTTGCCGGACCCCGCGGATGGGCCGATCTCCACCGTGACGCAGTCCCTGGGGCTGGGCGCCGTGGTCGACGTCGCCACGGTGGTCCGGCTGGGGCAGGCCCTCGCGACCGAGATCGAGCTCGATCGGGTCGTCGATCAGCTGATGCGCATCGTGCTCCACAACGCGGGCGGCCGGCGCGGCCTGCTCTTCCTGGAGCAGCAGGGCGCGCTGCACCTGGCGGCGGAGATCTCCGTCGACCCGGATATCGTGCGCGTCGGGCTCCGGATCCCGCTCGAGGAGCGCCCCGATCTACCGCTCTCGGTGGTCCAGTACGTGGCGCGCACGCGCGAGGTCGTGGTGGTCGGCGACGCGAGCCGCGACCCGCGCTTCGCCGCGGATCCGGCCCTCGCGGAGCGGCGGACGAGCTCGGTGCTCTGCCTCGCGCTCCTGCACCAGCGCCGCCTCAGCGGCGTGCTCTACCTCGAGAACGACCTCGCCAAGGACGCCTTCAGCCCCGAGCGCGTCCAGTTCCTCGAGATCCTCTGCTCGCACGCGGTGACGGCGCTGGAGAACGCCATGCTCTACCGCCACGTCCGCGAGGTGAGCGCCGCGGTCCAGCAGTCGAACGAGCGGCTCGAGAAGGACGTGGCGGCCCGCACCGAGGACCTCCGCGAGACCAACTCGAAGCTGGTGCGCGAGCTCGCCGAGCGCGAGCAGGCCGAGCGGGCGCGCGCCGCCCTCCAGGAGGAGGTCATTCGCATGCAGGGCGTGATGCTCACCGAGCTGTCCACGCCGCTCATCCCCATCACCGACACCATCATGGCGATGCCGCTGATTGGCACGCTCGACGATCGACGAGCGCAGCTGATCATGGAGACGGTGCTGGAGGGGGCGCAGGCCAACCGCGCCAAGGTGGTCATCCTCGACATCACCGGGATCACCGAGGTCGACGCCGCCGTGGCGAGCGCGCTGCTCGCCACGGCGCGCGCGCTGCGCCTGCTCGGAGCGCAGGCCGTGCTCACCGGGGTGAGCCCCGCGGTGGCGCGCACCCTGGTGGGCCTCGGGGTCGAGCTCGGCAGCCTCGTCATCTGCGGCAGCCTCCAGAGCGGCATCTCGTACGCGCTGCAAGTGACCGGCGATAACCCGCTCGCGCGAGGCGATCGGAGATAGGTGGATCCTCTCTCGGATGTGCTCTCCTTGCTCGATCGCCGCTCACCCCCCGAGCGCGCGCGAGGCAACGCGCGCGAAGACGGGCGCGGCCACCTTCCCCCCGCCCTCGCCGCCGCGCGGGGACTCGACGCCGACGAGGATGACGAAGCGCGGGTGGTCCGCCGGGACGATGCCGACGAAGCTCGCATAGGCGCCTGGGCTACCGTCCGGTAGCCAGGCCGCCTTGCCCGTCTTGCCAGCGACCCGCACGCCTGCGATGCGTGCCAGCGCGCCGTGGCCGCGCTCGCCGCTCACCGCCTGCTCCAGCATGGCGACGACCGCGCGGGCGGTGCTCGGCTTGAGCAGCACCTCGCCCGGCGCTCGTTCGCGGCGCATGAGCGTGGGCGCATGATAGACACCGTCGTTGGCGAGCGCCGCGTACACCGCGGCCAACTGCAACGGGGTCGCCGTCATCCCACCCTCGCCGATGGCGACGGCCGCGCCCTCGAACGAGCGGTCCTCGATGCGCGCGGGCAGCTCGCCGGCCGCCGCACCGGCGATTGCGGGGGCCGTCCCGAAGTGGAAACGGCGCAGCCATCGGCCGAGGCGCTCGCCGCCGAGGCGGTCGAAAATCTTGGCGAAACCGATGTTGGTAGAGACAGCCACCATCTCCGGCACCGTCAGCGTGCCGTAAGCGCCCGTGTCGCGGAGGACAAGGTCGCCGTACGCGCGCGTGCCGTTCTCGCAGTCGATCCGATCGGACGGAGTCACCACGCCCTCCTCGAGCGCCGCGGCCAGCAACACCGGCTTGAACGTCGAGCCCGGCACGTAAGCGCGCTGCGCCGCCACCTCAGCAGGAGCGCCGTGCGCGCGACCGGCGCTCGCGAGGATCTCGCCCGTGGCGGGATCGAGCACCACGATCGTCGCGGCCGCCGGTTGCCACTCGGCGACCGTGCGTTCGACCTCCTCGTCGGCGAGCTGCTGCAAGCGGCGGTCAATCGTCGAGCCGCCCGGCGCTGCGAGAACAGGAGAGGCAAGCAACGGCGTCGCGGGCGCCCGTGCCGTGGGGTTCGAGCACGAGACCGTGAAGAGCGCCGCCGCGCCGGCCGCGACGATCAACGCTCCCGGGCGAAGCATCGGGCGGCGCGCCTGCCTGTGTGACGCGCCGTCCGCCGCTGGTCCGCGCTCCTGTGTGTCGTCGTTCTGCACGTGGCCAAGGTAGTGCAGACGGCAGCGTTGGATCCGCAGTTTCGGGCGCTCGGTGGGGTGAGCTTTCCGTCGTCCGCGCGAAGGAGAGGTGCGCTAGGGAGAGTCGGATTTGCAGGATCGGCCTAGGTTGGCCTACCCTCCGCCCCTATGGAGAGAGATTCATCCATCGTCGGGTTCGTCGTCCTCGCCGTCGTCGCACTGAGCGGCTGCGGCCGTGTGAGCGCGCAACCTCCGCTGAACGAGAACGCCGAGCCCGCGCGAGCTTCAACCGTGGTGACGGCGTCTGCGATTGCGGACGCCGGGAGCGCGCCGGACTCCGCGCCTCTGAACACGGAGGACGCCGCTGTCACGCAGATCGTCGGCGGCTCGGCGGACGGCGGCTCGGGGGACGGTGGCTCGGCGGACGGCGGCTCGGTCGTCGCACTTCCCGTGGAGCCCTGGTATCGTGATCGCGCCGATCGCAGAGATGACTGCGTCGCGCCGCTCGCCACGACCCCTCGCCCGCACTTCCCTGCTCCGTTCGACACCTGCGACCCGCGAGCAGAGTCGTACTCCTCGCCACCGACTGGCAATTCGCTGCATTTCCATTATCGCTTCTTCTCGGTCGCGCTCACGACCGAACGAAGAGCGCAAAGTCCGGGCGTGTGTTGTTACATGATCTGGCAATTTCCGCGCTGACATTGGATCCCCACGGCGGCTCGTTCGACACGGGCGTGGAGCTCCTTGGCAACGTGCAAGAGGCGTTGTCGGTCTGCACCAGCGGCACGGCGGGCTCGCGATGCCCTACCGGATGTCCTTTCCTGAGAGTGGCGGTCAGCAGCGCACGGCGTGAGTGGGCGCGTTCGCGAGGCGTCGCGTTGCGAGAGCCTCGGCAACGAAACCGCAACGGACGCGGCTTGACCTGCTTCGAACTTTTGTGCAAAAGCTGGCGCATGGAACGTGGTCTCGGCAATCCCACCGATCTCGTCAAGCTCGTCAAGCTCGTCAAGCCCATCAGGCCCATCAAGAGCAGCTGCCGCTCGACACTTTTCGCCCTTGTCCTCGTCGCGCTGACGGCGGTTCTGGCGGGATGCCTGGGGACGAAATACGCCTGGAGCTCGGCGCCCATCGCAACCTCCGAGGTCCGCATCGTTCCGCAGGAAGTGTATCGGCGGAAGGACCGCCTCTTCGTCCGCGTGACGTTGACGAACCTGTCGTCGTCGACGCTGACGGTCGATCGCGACGCGATGACGCTCCAGCTCGACACCGGCCGCATCCTCGGTCGCTCGGTCGGAATGACGAGCTTGCACAAGCCTTACTCCGTACCGCCGGGCGCCGCGCACTCGATCTATGTCGACTTCAAGGACGATGACATCCACGAAGGCCGTGGCTCGGCCAACGTCATCTGGAGCGGCGCGGTTTTCGACGGCGGGCGCGAAGTGCAGATTCCGCCGACGCCGCTCCGCGCACGCGACTGACGCTCAGCCGGCGACACCCTCGCCGGCATCCTCCTCCGTGATCGCGCGCCCGCTCCTCACGAAGACCTTCGAGGGAACGCCGACGGCGCCCACGTGATTGGCCAGGCGTGAGCGAGGCCCATCACGGCGCCGGCTGTGCGGTGGGCTCCCACCGATTTGTGGCGCGGTCGGTTTTTCCGGCACGGAACGGAGCCCCGACGGAACGCTCCCGAAGAGCTTTGGCCTCCTCGAAGAGCGGCCGCGCCGGAGCCGGAGACTGGAGACCTCGATGAAGAGCGCGATAAAGTTTGGGTTTTGCTTCCTGCCCACCGTCCTCGCCGCCTGCGGTGGGGGCGGCGACGCGAGCTCGGGCGGCGGGGGCACGGGGGGCTGCTGCGGCGGGCCCTGGGTCGACGACGGCCCCGACAATCGCCCCGACGACGCCTGCGTTTCGGCGGACATCGACAACTCCACGCCGTTCTCCAAGACGTACCGGGTCAAGCACATCGGAGAGACGAGCTTTCAAGGGACGCCGTACGCCATCGTCTCGTCGATGCCGTGGACGTACACTCTGTCGGCGATCCAGTGCAAAAAAGCCTTCCCCATGGAGGAGAAGGACACCCACTACATCGTCGATAGCAACTTCGAACTCCCGTACATCAAAGGTGTCACGGACGACGTCGCCTGGACGCCGGGCGAGAAGAACAAGGGTTGGGCGATCGGATCGAACGACGACCCCGCCGAGCTCGTCCAGAAGAACGGGGGGATGCGTCCCTTCATTTATCATGTGAACGCCGGCTACGAGTACGGGTACTTCACCTACAACAAGGACCCTCTCCCCGGCGATCCGATCAACTACACCGGCTTCCGGCCCACGTGGGTCGTGCACCCCGACGGCGCCGAGTACGAGATGCTCTTCCTCGACCCGGCAGCGCCCGATTCGCAGGGGTTCGAGTGGCCGAGGCACGGTGATCACTGGGAGCTCAACTTCGGGCTCTATGTCGACCCCACGGGCCACGTGTACGTGCCCAAGCCCGAGAAGGCCGTGCTCGCCAGCCACGATGAGGGCTGGGACGATTACCACGGTTGCGTGACGATCAACAAAGCCAGCGCGCCCATCCCCACGACGCGGACCCAGTTCCCGGGCAACGAGTCGTATTATGCGTCCGAGACCTTCTTGCCCGGATATGCCGCGCCCGGCGCTCCCGGCCACAAGTACTGGGGTCAGAAGGGCCGGCCCATGGAGGAGGTCGCCATCTGGGAGGACGACGGCGCGCCCGGCCTCAACTCGCCTGGCAACTACCACAAGCCCTATTCGGGCGGGTGCGACAAGGCGGGCTACAACTTCGCGCACGCCGAGGGCTTCACCTGGCCCGAGCTGCGCGCGGCGCGGACGGCGATGGGCGACGTCCCCACGCGCGAGCAGCTTTACAAGATCACGCTCTACAAATACCTCGGCAAGGAGAAGACGACCGAGCTCCTCGGCACGCTCTCCTACGAGCAGCAGGAGAACGGCGAGTGGATCCCGACCGGATCGGGGCCCGAGGTCCATTCGCTCAACGACAAGAACGGTCGATGGATCGTCAACGGCCCCGTCTTCCAGGACCGCGGGGATCATGTGTTTGCGATCCTCGAGGACCTTTGATCCACGCGCCGGGCGCCGGGGCCGCCGAAGCGCTCCGGCCGCGGTGATCGCAAGGGATCGTCGAACCTTGGATTCCTCCATCAGACGGTGCTGCCGATGAGATCTCCTCCGCGCGCCGTGATCGACGGCTTCTTGAAGCTCCGCCTGCCTCAATAGGCACGCGCGGCTCGAGGCGTCCCGTCCCGTCCTGTCCTCGCTCTCCCTCTCCCTACGTGGGCGAGGTGGGCGAGGGTGGGCACGATTTCGCTCCGCCTGCGAGCCGTTCCCGTCGGGTCGATCCACTTGTCGCTCGATGAAGCGCACACCCGTCCCGGAGCGCGAGATGCATGCGCTCGTGATGAGCGGCCACCTCACGGAGCGCGTGTCCGACGCGCCTCTCGCAGCGCGCCCATCGCTCGAGTTCACCGCCGTGTACACCGAGCTTCGCCCGTTCGTCTCCGGCGCGGCGCGGCGTCTCGGGGTGTCGCCCGAGGCCCTCGATGACATCTGTCAGGACGTCTTCGTGGTGGTGCACCGGCACCTGCCCGCGCTCGAGGCGCGATCCTCGCTGAAGCCGTGGGTGTACGCGATCCTGCACAACCTGGTGCTCGTCTACCGGCGGAGGCTCCGCCGGAAGAGCCCGCAGCACCGCACGCAGCAGCCGCTCGTCGATGTGGACCTGCTCGTGGATCCGCGGCGCGATCCGCACGAGGAGCTCTCGAACGCCGAAGCGAACCGGATCGCGCGGCGCCTGCTCGACGAGCTCGACGACGAGAAGCGGACCGTGCTCGAGCTCGTCGAGCTCGAAGAGATGCCCGTCCCCGAGGTCGCCGAGGCGACGGGGGCCAACCTGAACACGACCTACGCGCGGCTCCGGGCGGCGCGGCGCGATCTGGCGGCGGCCGGACAACGGTTCCGCGCGAACGATCGATGGCACTCGTGCTCGGTCGAGCACGCCGCCGCGCGCGCCCTCGCGCTCTGGCCCCGCGCCGCGCCGGGCTGCCACGAGCATGCGTCGTAGGATCGGCGCGGCGGCCAAGACAAGCTCGACCTATCCCGCAACCACGAACCCTCGCGCGCGCTCCTCGCCCTCGTGCAGACGACGGAAACGGAAACGTCACCGCAGCGAGCCCCGAGCCTTGCGCACGTCGTCCTCGCGGCACACCCACCACCTGCTCGGGGCCGCGCTGCTCTTCCTCGGTCGGCGCGCGGAGGCGACTCTGCTCCTCGGGGACGCAGGCGACGCGAGGCGCTTCGAGATAGC
>FSTQ01000291.1_pt1 | contig 11280 bp, 10 predicted proteins | sample 1637281 | NCBI WGS metagenome assembly FSTQ01 (sample SAMEA3914818, study PRJEB12502) | metagenome | biome: forest; material: soil | place: Canada | collected 2010-06-26 | depth 0.1 m
CTCGTCGAAGGGCTGCCCGAGGAAGGCGAGGCGCGCCGCCGCGAGATCCTGGCGCGCGCTCGGATATAGAGCGACGCTCGCTGCGCGCGTCGCCGCGCGTGACGTGGAGGGATCCTCGCACGAGGGGCCGGCTCGCGGGCTCGCCCCGGAGAACGCCTCACCGGCCCTTGCATGACGACCCTTCTCTACCTCGCCCTCACGCTCGTCCTCGTGCTGCTCAACGCGTTCTTCGTCGCGGCGGAGTTCGCGCTGGTGAAGATGCGGCCCACGCGGCTCGAGCAGCTCATCCGCGGCGGGGACGCGCGCGCGCGCCTCGCCCTGCGCATGTCGCAGCACCTCGACGAGTACCTGTCCGCTTGCCAGATCGGCGTCACGCTGGCCTCGCTCGCCCTCGGCTGGGTCGGCGAGCCCGCGGTCGCGCAGTACCTCGAGCCGCGCTTTTCGGCGCTCGGCGGGTGGGCCGCGGCCGCCGCGCACGGGATGGCGCTCGGCATCGGGTTCTTCTTCATCACGGCGCTCCACACCATCCTCGGCGAGCAGGTCCCGAAGTCCTTCGCCATCCAGCGCACGCAGCCGGTCACGCTGGCGATCGCCTACCCGCTCCACGCCTTCTACCTCGTCGCCTGGCCGGTGATCTGGCTCCTCAACAACGCCGCCAACTCCGTGACCCGCCTCCTCGGCGTCGAGCCCGCCGGCAAAGAAGAGATGCTCCACACGTCGGAGGAGCTCCGCATGCTCCTCGCGCAGAGCCCGGCCGGCCTCGATCCCGCGCTCCGCAGCATGCTGGTGCGCATCTTCGATCTGCGCCGCCGCACCGCGCGCCACGTCATGTCCCTGCGCGGCGACGCGTCCACGCTCCGCGCCGACATGACGATCGACGAGGCGGTGAAGATCGCCAACGACGCCGGCTACTCGCGCTACCCGGTGCTCGATCAGACGGGCACCGTCCTCGGCTACCTCCACCTGCGCGATCTGTTCGAAGTGCTCTCCGGCCACCGCAAGGCCACGCGCGTCGCCGAGCTCCTGCGCAAGCCGATCTTCGCGCCCGAGACGACCTCGGTGGAGCGCCTGCGCCAGGAGATGCAGGCCCGTCAGATCCCGGTGGCGATCATCACCTCGCCCAGCGGCGAGTTCGTCGGTCTGGTCACGATCGAGGACCTGCTCGAGGAGATCGTCGGCGAGATCCGCGACGAGAACGACGAGGAGGTCCCGCCGATCCACCGCCGAGGCGGAGGCATCGTCGAGGCCGACGGGCGCGTGCTCCTCGCCGACCTCGAGCGCGAGGTCGGCATCGTCGTTCGCCCTGAAATGAAGGCCGTGGAGACGCTGGGCGGCTACATCATCGCCCGCCTCGAGCACCCGGCCGAGGCCGGCGAGCGCATCGAGTGCGAGGGTCTCACCCTCGTGGTCACCGACGTCGCGGGGCGCCGCGTCCGGCGCGTCCGCATCATCCCCGCCGCAGGCGACTAGCTCTCAGGGGTCGACCGTGTCGAGGGACTCGAACGACTTGAAGTCCGCCGCCGCCTTCCAGATCTCGATCTGCGCCGGAGCCTCGCCGGTCACCGGATCGAAATCGAGCGGGCCGGAGATGCCGGCGACGTTGATCTGACCCGCGCTCCGCAGCTCCCCGACGCCGCTGAGCCACTCGGTCGGGTCGAGGTTGATCGTCTTGCCCGCCGACAGGTGCGCGAGGCCCGCGGCCACGTTGAGCCCGTCGTAGGCCGGCCCGCTCTTCGACGCGGCGATGATCCCGTACGCGCCGACGAGCGTCGCGTCGTACGACTGCGCCAGGAACGAGAAGCTCGACGGATCGAGCGCCATGTCCTCCTTCGTCAGGTTGGCCTTGAGCGTCTCGTAGCTCGTCCCCGAGGGGCTCGCGGGCGCGGTGCCCTTGGCGCCCTGGATGATCGCCTTCACGTCCGCTGACAGGGCAGGGTTGAGGAGCGCCGTCGCGTCCTTCGCGCCGTCGGTGAAGTAGAACGGCGTGGCCACGAGCGCGGGCACCGCGGCCAGCGCCGTCACCACCTTGATCGCGTCGGCGCCGATGGTGGTGATCACCACGATGCCCTTGGGCGCGTACGCGGTGACCTTGTCGACGACCGCGGTGAGCTTCGTCGCGTTGCTGAGATCGGCCTCCTCGAGCGGGAAGCTGTCGCTCTCCTTCAGCCCGTAGGTCTTGCGAAAGACGGTGGCGAGCCCCTCGCCGTAGGCGTCCTGGAGGTAGATCACGGCGATGTCGCCGCTCATCGGCGGGATGACCTTCTCCGCGAGCACCTTGCCCTGGATGAGATCGCTCGGGCAGGTGCGCCAGAAGAGGCCGTACTTGTCGTCGGGGTGGAGGCGATCGTCGACGCCGGTGAGGTCGGGGCTCGTCGCCGAGGGCGAGATGATCACCGTCGGGTAGCTCTTCTCCTTCACGTGCGTGATGAGCTGGATCGCGTCCGACGACGTCAGCGGGCCGAGGATCACCGGGACGCCGAGCGTGCCGGCGAGGTAGTCGACGGCGTGGTTGTTGCGCGCGATCCGATCCTCGCCCGTCGCCGTGTTCCCTGTCCCGCCGTTGTCGCAGAAGACGATGCCGAGCTTGTTCCCATCCATCCCGCCCTTGCGGTTGATGTCCTTCACCCCGAGGCGGATGGCGACCGTCAGCGCCGCGTTCTTGGGCTCGTCCAGCGAGAAGATGCCGCCGATGATCACCGGAGGTTTTTCGCCCACGAGCGAGCCGGAGAGGAGATCCGGAGGCTCGATCAGCGCCTTGCAGGCGGAGTCTTCGGGGGCCTGCGCCTGGCAGGCGCCCGTCACGCAGGCGCCGCCGCCCGCGGCCTTGCGGCAGTCGTGGCCGGTGGTGCAGGTCGCGGCGTCGGAGCAGTAGCCCTCGGAGCAGACGCTGCCCACGCCGAAGGCGGCGCTGCACTGCGCGTCGGTCGTGCAGTCGTCGTGCGCGAGGTTCCCGAGCGAGCAGCCGGCGGCGAGGACGCCGAGGGATCCGAGGAGCGCCCCTGCGGCGCAGAGGCCGCGCACGACACGGGGCAGAGTGAAGCGGGAAGAGAAGGCTCGTCGCATAGCAGAGAGACCAGCATATCCCTCCTGATCGAGCGACGGAAAAGCGCGGGGCAGAGGCGATTAGCGGCCGCGAAGCGAGCGCGGGGTCGGGCGCTTCGCCGCAGCGAAGCTAGGGTTTACAGCCGATCCTGGCGCCGGTCTTCTTCGCCTGGGCGCGCGCCTCGGAGAGCGCCTCGCGCAGGCGCTTCAGGTTGGCCTCGGGGATCGCCGGCTGGCCCAGGTCCGACGCGAGCCGCTCGATCAGCTCGAGCTGCTCGTCGTAGGCCTTCTGCAGCTCGCGCGCCTCGAGGTCGCGATCGCCGGGCTGGCCCTGGGCGTGCAGCGCGGCGGCCTGCGTCTCGGAGCGGCCGATCTCGGCGTAGAGCGTCGAGGCGTCGCGCGGCGGGTCGTGCGAGAAGAGGCCGCGGCAGCGGTCGGCGCGCGGGCCCACCAGCACGTTGGCCTGCGTCGCCGAGGCCGCCTTGCGCTGCTTGGCCGAGTCGTCGACGAAGGCGATGCGGAAGCGCGTCACCGTGAGGTCCGACGGCGTGGAGAACCCGGGGCCGTCGCTGCCTTCGGCCGAGGGCAGCGACGAGAGGTCGAGCGCGGCCTCGAGGCAAGCGCCGAGCGCGGCCTCGCGCCCCGACGGCTTCGCGGGGGCGCCCTCCTCCGTCACGGGCTCGAGCGATCGCACCTTCGCCCCCTGGAGCTTCGAGGTGCCCGCCTGCACGACGAAATCGACCGTCGCCACGTAGCCGCTGTCGGGCGGAGCGGTCGCGAACTCTTTCTCCCAGCAGGCCACGACGTAGGGCATGCGCGCCGGGCGAGCCGCGTTGGCGAGGCCCGCCGCCAGCGCCTGATCCCCGGCGCAGCCCGCGAGGCCGACCGCCGCGAGGCCGAGCGACAGCGCGCGCTTCAAGGCTTCCCCTTCTTCGAGGAGCCCGGCCGCTTCTCGTCCGCCGCCCCGTCGCCCTCGGCGAGGATGCTCGCGCCGATGGGGCCGTAGTCCGGGTAGAGGCGCACCTCTTCGCGGACGTTGGTGTAGGGCACCGTCATCGTCGCGCGCGTCGTGCCCGCCTCGGCCATGTCCACCGCGGCGCCGCACCCGGCGAGCATCGGCGCGATCGCGGCTGCGAGGGCGATCCACGCGGCGGGTCCTGGAGGAGCGCGCATCCCAACGATCGCCGACGAACCCGCCCTCATTGGCATGTCCAATCGTCGAAAGCCGCTCCCCAGTAAAGGGATTTCGCCCGCGCGCGGCGGCGCCGTACGTTGTGTCGCGGCGCGGCCCCGGAGCGCACGACGCTCTTACCCCGTAGACGACCGGCCTCCCGGGGCACTACTCTTTTCGCTTTCCGTGGAAACCCTCGACGATCGCATCGCCCGTGACGGGCCCGTGAAAGAGCTGGACGCCGTCGGATGGGCGATTCGCCTCGCCAAGCGGCTCGAAGCTCTCCATTCCCTCGGCGTCGCCCACGGCAGCGTCTCCCCCGCCTGCATCCTCACCAGCGGCGCGGATCGCACCTCGCGCGCCTACATCGCCGACGTCCAGCTCACCGCCAGCAGCCTCGCGTTCCAGTCGCCTGAGCGCGTCCTCGGCGGCGATCTCTCGCCGGCCGACGACACCTGGGCCGTGGCCTGCACGCTCTACACCGCGCTCACCGGGACCAGCCCGTTCGCCGGCGCCAACGACAGCGAGACCAAGCAGAAGATCCTCGGCGGCTCCCCGGCGCCGCTCGCGGTGTTCGACGTCGGCGACGACGATCTCCAGCACATCATCGACAACGCCCTCGTGCGCGAGCTCGGCGGTCGCACCTCCACGGTCACGGCGCTGCGCCGCTCGCTCGAAGAGTGGCACCCGGATCCGGGCGTCGGCGCCCTCTCGCCGCTCGACGACGACGACGCCTCCGAAGGCGACGAGGACATGCGCACGGTGATGCGCCCGGCCCCCGCGTTCCTCTCGGCGCACAAGGCCGCGCCTGCGCCCGCGCCCACGCCGGCGCAGGCGCCCCTGCCCGACGACGACGACGATGACGACGAGGATCAGGCGACGCGGATGCGCGAGTTCACGCTCCCGCCCGGCCTCGCCGCCGCTGCGCCCTTCGGCGGCGCCGCGCCGTACGCCCCCGCCGCGCGCGAGGCTGCCCCTCGCCCCGCGGCCGGTCGCCCGCACGAAGGCCCCTCGTCGCCCGGCTTCAACGCGGCCTCGGCGTTCGGCGGCCCGCCCGCGCCCCACGCTCCCTTCGGCGCCGCCGGCCTGGGTCCCGGCGCCAACGCTTCGCCCCGCGGCCCCGGCGGCGGCTTCGGCACCGCGCCCATGGCTGCCTTCGGCGCGGCGGCTCCCCAGCAGCACGCCCACGACGACGACGACGACAACGAGAACGCTCGCACCATGATGCGAACCTCGCCGATCGACGACATGGCGCACCCGAGCGGCCTGCGCGCGGCCGGCGGCTCTTTGCTGGACGAAGACGACGACGACGACGGCGCCCGCACGATGATGCGCGATCCCGCCGTCGATCCCTGGGGCACCGCGCCGGTGGACCGCTCGCTCCACGGGCCGGGGCGAGGCGCTCCGGCTCCGGCTCCCTTCGGCGGCGGCGCCCCGCCCGGCCCAGCGCCGGGCTGGTCGCGCGAGCCCGGCCCCGCCAAGACCCTGGCCCTCGCCGGCTTCGAGCTCCCGGCTGAGTTCACGTCGAGCGCCGGCTCGTTCCCGCAATCGCCCAACGCCGGCCCGCCTCCAGGCGTCTCCTTCGGCGCCCCGCCTGGTCCCGCCGGAGCCGCCGGAGCTGCCGGCCCCGCTGGCCCCGGCGCCTTCCCCGCGATGGGCGCGCCGTATGGCGGCCCCGCCGTCGCGCCGTTCCAGGCGTCGCCGCAGGCCGGCCCGATGATGCCGATGGGCCAGCCGGTCCCCGGCGCAGCTCAGCTCGACGCCGCCGCAGCGGCCGCAAATTCGCGCCGGATCGTGATCCTCACCGCCGCGATCGCCCTCCTCGTCATCGCTGCCACCACGTTCGTCGTCCTCCTGGTTCGCGGCATCAAGTGAGCGTCGGGCGCCGGGAAAACGGCGCGCCAGCTCGGATCGTTGATGATCTGACGCGCGAATTTGTGCATACCCGTCCTCATGCGCACGGGGTGCTGGGGGCTCGCCCCGGTGGCTCGAGAACCTTCACCACGTTGAGAGAGCAGCAAATGAAGAATTACTCCTGGATCCTCGTTGCCGCGGCGATGGCGCCCCTGGTCCCCCTGGCCTGCGGGAGCGACCCGACGTCGGCTTCGACGAGCGCGGGCGGGGCGACGGGCGCGGGCGGGGCGGCGGTCACGACCGGCTCGAACACGACGGGCTCGAACACGACGGGCTCGAACACGACCGGCTCGAACACGACCGGCTCGAACACGACGGGCTCGAACACCACGGGGTCGAACACCACCAGCACGTCGACGGGCACCGGCGGCGGCGAGCCCGTGGACTGCAGCGGCATCTTCGACACGAGCGCCTGCGGCACCTGCGCCGAGTCCAAGTGCTGCCAGGAGCTCGCCGACTGCAACGACGACGGCGACTGCCTGAGCTGCTTCGACGGCAGCGGCGATCCGGACACCTGCGACGTCAACGCCGCCGCCACGGCGCTCACCACCTGCCTGGACAACGACTGCAAGATCCCCTGCTCCTGCAACCCGGTGACGGGCGCGGGCTGCGACGTCGCCGGCGGCTCGACCTGTGACCTCGAGCAAGGCGGCTCCTTCGTGTGCTTCGGGCCGCCGAACAACGCCGTCCTCTGCGGCGCCTGCGACAACGGCCCCGGGCCCTACTGCGGCGCCGGCCTGAGCTGCCTCGGCGGCCAGTGCGCCCGCTACTGCTGCACCGACGAGGACTGCGGCACGGGCAAGTGCGACGCGACGGCCGGCGGCGGCGAAGGCGTGGGCCTGTGCGTCAGCGCGACCGACAACAAGAAGCCTTCCTGCGACGCGCCCAAGGTCTCGGTGTCGATGGGCACCTGCTACGGCATGCCCTCCGGCACCTCGAGCGCGTCGTCGTCGAGCGCCGCCTCGTCGAGCGCGTCGTCGTCGTCGAGCGCGTCCTCGAGTGCTTCGTCGAGCGCGTCCTCGAGTGCTTCGTCGAGCGCGTCCTCGAGTGCTTCGTCGAGCGCTTCTTCGAGCGCGAGCTCGGGCTCGGGCTCCAGCAGCAGCACCGGCCCCTGATTCTCGCCTGGACTCGCTGAGCAACACGCCGCGCTGACGCGGCTAGGAAAGAAGGGTAGGGCCCAGGCGACTGGGCACTACCCTTTCTCTATTTCGCGCGACGCCACCCTCCAGCGCGCCCCGGCGATCCAGGTCGTGCCCGAGCGTTGCGCCCCAGAGGGGCATCGGCCAACGTCTCACGCTCGCGCGCGGGGCGGGAAATCAGCTTGAATCTCCGCTCCTTTGCGCGGTTCAATCCTCGCCGGCTCGAAACCCTTCACTCCTCGGAGAGCAGAACATGAACACTCACTCTTGGCTTCTCATCGCAGCGGCCATGGCGCCCCTGGCTCTCGCGGCGTGCAAAGTCACCACGACCGACCCCACCGGCAGCGGCGGCGAGGCCTCGACGACCACCGCGGAGACCACCGCGACGAGCGCGACGTCGACGAGCACCACCACCTCGGGCACGGGCGGCTCCGGCGGCGGCGTCTGCACGGGCATCTTCCCCGGCCCCGCCTGCTCCACCTGCGGCGAAGCGAGCTGCTGCGCCGAGGGCGCCGCCTGCGACGCGACCCCGGGCTGCATCGCCTGCGTCTACAGCACCGATCCCGCCTGCACCGCCGCCAACAAGGCCGCCGCCGACGAGCTCGTCACCTGCATGCACGCCTTCTGCGAGTCCTCGTGCTTCCCCCCGCCGCCAACCGACGTCGACGTCACCTGCTCTGTCCCCGCCCCCATCCCGGGCACCGTGCAAGGCGCTTGCATCAGCGTGGGCGGCGACATCGAGTGTAACCCCGTCACCAACGAATTCTGCGACTCGGCCAAGGGCGAAGCCTGCGACTTCGAGGGCAAAGGCTATCACTGCTACCCCGGCCAGAACGTCAGGGCCCTTTGCGAGACCTGCGGCCCGACCAGCGCCGCCGGCCAGTGCAAACCCGGCTCGACCTGCCTCCCCGGCCCCGAGGGCAAGTGCGGTAAGTTCTGCTGCAGCAGCGCCGAGTGCGGCGCGGGCAAGTGCGATAAGAGCGCCGCGCTGCCGGGGGGCGTGGGGTATTGCATCGGCGGCAATCCCTGAGCTGAGTGGCTCTCACGCTGCTGCGAGGTCGGCTGGGAGCGATCTCCCGCCGGTCTCGTGGTTCTGATACGACGAGAACCAATAATCCGTCGAAGCGTGCATCGGAAGAAGACGGCTGCCCTCTTCTCCTGCGTCTGCGCGAGCTTGGTATCCTGTAGATCCTGCACGAGCATGTTACTCCGCAGCTCACAGGCCCTGCTGTGCTTGTAAGATAAGGTGGTCACCTGGGCGCGGTTGTCACTCTGAGGTGCAAGCCGTGCGGCCGTGGCCCGGACGCAGGAAGCTCGATAAAGTAAATAAACACAAGTCACTGGAATTATAGGTTATTGCGGGTGTGCCTCCATTGTGCCCGCAAAAATTGTACTTGAACTCTGAAGGAGCGTTCTGTACACACCGCCACCTATTAACCTTGGCCATACGGTGATTACGTGACAGGAGCTACGAGCGCAGGTCCTCGGATTGCGATGATTCTGCTTGTTGTGACGGCTATCGCATCACTGAGGTGCAACAGCGTCGTGACGACCGAGCGCGCAGGATCAGGTGGGACCGCGCCGACAAGCGCATCGACCGGCGCGGAGATGTCAGCAAGCTCTTCGAGCGGCGCGGCGCCCACGTGCATTGCGAGCGATGGGGTGGTGTTCGCGATGGACCACATCGATTTTGGCGAAGACTACAACAAATGGACAGCTTTCGGCTTCAATCTGGACAACCTCTTCACCTTGCCGCAGCGGTCCTCGACCAAGCTCGTCTGCCTACCGGACCCGAATTCCTGGGAGTACGTTCCATCTATTGATGGCCCCGAAGGCCTTGATAACTCGTTCGGCAAGAACATCCTCTCCCTCTATGAGCCGTTTGGACCCATCACTCAACCAACGAACGATAGCATCGCGAAGGGTAACTTCACGATGCTGTTGGACTTCGGCAAACTGAAAACCGACCCCGTTCAGACCTCGCTGGTTACGCGGCTCTACGGCGGCGCGGCGCTCGGTTCCCCACCAAAGCTCGACGGATCCGACTGTTGGCCGGTAACCCCTGAGTCCCTCGCCGGCCCCTCGGATGTCGAGGCGGCCAGCGTGATCTTCAACGAGAGCTCGATCAAAGGCAACACCTGGACGTCTGGAGCTCCCGCGACCGTCAACCTCACGGTCTCTTTCCTCCAGGGATCGAAGCTTGTTCTCAAGATTCACGAGACGAAGATGACGCTCGAGCTCGCGAGCGACCGAAAGAGCGCTACCAAGGGGATCCTGGGAGGAGTGCTCGATACGCAAGAGCTCATCCATGAGATCAAGAAAGCCCTGGGTGCGCTCGATGACGGCTGTAATTTGCTCCCAGATCTCGATATGACTGTTCGCGAATCTTCCGACATCCTGAACGATGGATCTCAGGATCATACGAAGACGTGCAACGGGATCTCGATCGGATTTGGGTTCACGATGAAGGCGGTACAGCTTGGCGGAATTGAGCCCGCCGTGCCCTCAAACGAAAAGATCTGCCCGTGAAGATCTAGGGCGAGCAGCCCCAGCGCGCTCTTGCCTCCGTCAGCCCTGCGTCGTCGCGGTAGATATTCTACGATCGGTACGGTCTGCGAACGGGTCATCTTGCAATGGATACACGTAGATCCTTCTTTTATACAACATTGTATTTATCGCAGCAGCCGCTGCCAATCCCCGGTCCCTCACGGGAACCCGGTATTCTTTCGAAATAATACGAGGAGCATCGACCGTGAAACACCGAATATCGAAACATAGGCGCCCAGAAAAGCAGGTGACTGTGCTCTGGCATGGCAGCCTCGCGGCCGTTGCATCGCTGCTGATCGCCTGCACCTCGCCGACATCGAAGCCTGAGCCCCAGCGTCCGACCAAAGATCAGCTGCCCGGCGCAATTTCGCTCACCCGCGCAAACTCTGAGTTTGGATTTGCCATTTTCAGACGCCGAACGCTGAGCGACATAGCGTCGTTCGCGATAACCAGGACGCCGATCACTGTGGCCCAGTACAAGGGCTGTGTCGATGCAGGAGCCTGTTCGACGCCGGAGCTCACGGCTGGAGCCTGCTCTTCGCCGACGGTCCCCGTCGTCGAGGGTCCAACCTACAGCGCAGATCCAAGCGCCAACGAGCTGCCGGTGACCTGTGCTCATCCGCGGCAAGCGGCGGAATACTGTGCCTGGGTGGGAGGAACCTTGCCCACGATCGAAGAATGGCACCACGCGGCACGGGGACCGACCGTGCAACGATTCTCGTGGGGTAATGAGTTGCCCGACTGCACCAAACATCCCCGAGCGTTGCCTGTCGCGGGCGATCAAAAAGGATGTTGCTTCGACAAAGACTGTAACCCATCGACGTACTACTCTGTTGCCCAGCGCCCCGAGGGCGCGTCGTCTACAGGGCTACTCGACGTGCTCTTGACCTCTGCCGAGCTCGTCCGTGGGAGCAAAGACTCATCTGTTCCAGCTTGCGAAAACGTGAACAGCGCATGTGCGGTTCAAGGCCTCGTGCCAGGCGCCATCGACTATGTCGTCCACGTCTCCAGCGACACAGCTCAGTCCGATCACATGGCAGCGTACGGATTCCGGTGTGCATTCGAGGTCAAGCTGTGAATAACAAGCATTGCATCATCCTGTTTTCGCTCTTTGCGCTCGGATGCGTCTCCGGGGCTTGCTCTTTGAACGTCCAGGATCAGGAAGAGAGCGTCGGCGTGACCTCCGCAGCCCTCTCGCTGCCGGGGCTCACTCCGCAGCCGCACAAGTGGTTCGGGAGCCCGGTCGACCTCATGTTCGCGGATGCTTTCGTCTCCTGCTCCTGGCAAAACGATAGTGCCGTGGGGGATTCGAATACCACTACAGATGTGTACACCCAGACAGTGCTCGCCTTGATGGTAATGGCTAACTGCACCGACGGTGCTCTCAACGCAGACCCGACATCAGATCCGCTGTTTTTGTCGGCGGCTGGGCGCTGGTACATGCAGCGGAAAGAGCCGTTGTGCAAC
>FSTQ01000323.1_pt1 | contig 11271 bp, 12 predicted proteins | sample 1637281 | NCBI WGS metagenome assembly FSTQ01 (sample SAMEA3914818, study PRJEB12502) | metagenome | biome: forest; material: soil | place: Canada | collected 2010-06-26 | depth 0.1 m
GGGGTTGGGGGATAGGGGGCTCTCAGGGGTCGGGGATAGGGGGCTACGCGACGCTCTCAATCACAATCGCGATCCCCTGCCCGCCGCCGATGCAGGCGCTGCCCACGCCCACGCGCTTCTGCGCGCGGCGGAGCTGGTAGACGAGGTTCGCCGTGATCCGCGCGCCCGAGGCGCCGAGCGGGTGGCCGAGGGCGATGGCCCCGCCGTTGATGTTGGCCTTCTCGAGCGGGAGATCGAGGTGCTTCTGCACCGCGAGCCACTGCGCACCGAAAGCCTCGTTGACGTCGTAGAGGTCGACGTCGCCCGGCGTGATCCCGGCGCGCGTCAGCGCCTTGGGGATGGCGTACGCCGGGCCGATGCCCATCAGCGAGGGCTCCACGCCGGCCACGCCCCAGCCGGTGATCCGCGCCAGCGGCGTGAGGCCGTGCTCCTTGGCGTACTCCGCCGACGTCACCACCAGCATCGCCGCGCCGTCGCAGATCCCGCTGGCGTTGCCGGCGGTGACCACGCCGTCCTTCTTGAAGACCGGCGTGAGCTTGGCCAGCGTCTCCTTCGTCGACTTCGGCCGGGGGTGCTCGTCGACGGCGAACGACACCGGCGGCGCGCCCTTCTTGCCCGGCAGATCGATCGGCGCGATCTCGTCGGCGAACGCGCCGGCCTCCTGCGCCGCGGCCCAGCGCTGCTGGCTCAGGAGGGCGTACTCGTCGACCTGCTCGCGGCTGATGCCGTACTTCACCGCGAGGTTCTCCGCGGTGATGGCCATCGGCGCGTTGCAGTACGGGTCGGTGAGGCCGCTCCAGAGCGAGTCCTCGAGCGCGGGCGCCTTGCCGAAGGCGAAGCCCTCGCGGGCGCCGCGGAGCACGTGCGGGGCCTGGGTCATGTTCTCGGTGCCGCCGGCGAGGACGGCCTCGGCCTCGCCGAGCAGGATGCGCTCCGCCGCGAGGATGATCGCCTCGAAGCCCGAGCCGCAGAGGCGGTTCACCGTCAGCGCCGGCACCTCGATCGGCAGCCCGGCGCGGAGCCCGACGTGGCGCGCGCAGTAGATGGCGTCGGCGCTGGTCTGCATCACGTTGCCGACGATCACATGCCCGACGTCGCCCGCCGCGACCCCGCTCTGGGCGAGGGCGGCCTTGGCGGCGTGCACCGCCAGGTCGGTGGCGGTGAGGGCCTTGAGGGCGCCCCCCATGGTCCCGAATGCCGTGCGCTTGGCGCCGACGATGACGATCTCTCTCGCGAGCTTGGCCATGACTCCTTGCCTCCTGGGGCGCGCAGGTGCGCGCGGGCGGGCGCTTTACCACGACCCGCGCGCGCGACCACCAGGTCCCGATCCGCCGCGGACCCCGGGGCGGATCGCGGTCGGCACCCTCACTTTGCGCATTTAAAGAGGATTTCGCGGCGACCTGTGGTGAGATGTCCACCCTTCTTGCGAGCCGAATGAGCACCATCCTCATCGTCGACGACGACCCGACCATCCGCGCGATGTTCGCGCGCGCCCTGCAATCCCTCGGCGAGGTCGAGCAGGCCGCCAACGGCGCCGACGCCCTCCGCCTGCTCACCTCGAAGAAGTACTCGATCGTCCTCCTCGACCTGCACATGCCGGTCATCGACGGCTTCGTCATCATTCACACCCTGGCCACCAAGCCGGGGCCGAACCGCGACACGCCCATCTACGTCGTCACGGCCGACGTCTCGGACCAGGCGCGCCTCCGGGCGCTAAGGCAACACGCAGTCTTCTTCCTGACCAAGCCTGTCCCGATCATGACCCTGGTCGCGCTCGTCGACTCGACGCTGAAGAAGTCCGCCCTGCGCCAGGCCTCGCGCGACACGCCGATCCCGCCCCCGAAGGTCGTGCGCGGGACGCCGATCCCGCCGCCGCGGGGATCGAGCCCGCTGACGAAGAAGAGCTGACTCGCTCCCGAGCGCGTTTCCATTTCCTGGCCCCTTGCGGAGGAACTACGCTCGCGGGATGCGTACTTACCCCGTGCTCTTCGCATTCGTGGCGGCGGCAGTTGGTGCGGTCTACGGGTGCAGCCTGCCCCTGGACGGCCTCTCGGCGAGCGCCAACAGCGGCGGCGCGGGCGGCGCGGGCGGCGAGAGGAGCGTTACCTCCGCGGGAGGCGCGCTGTCGACTGCGACGGGGGCCACGACGGCGAGCACAAGCACCGGCGTGAGCTGCACCAAGGATGAGGAGTGCTCCGGCGAGACAAAGTGCAAGACGCCGAAGTGCCTGGACGGCGCTTGCGGGTTCGAGATCATGTCGCATGACGGGACGGTCTGCGGCGCCGCGTCGGGCCCTTGCTTCGACGAGAGCTTATGTGTTGACGGCGAGTGCGAGATCCGTCCGAAGCCGGCTGGGACGGTGATCGACGATACCCCTGGCGATTGCACGGGTCTCCGCTGCGACGGCGCTGGAAAGAGCATGACTGTCGCCAACACCGCTGATACGCCTGAAGACAAAGATAGTACCGATTGCAACGTGCCCACCTGCAAAGAGACCATGGCTAGCACGCAGCCATTGGACAACGGGGCAAACTGCCAGTCCGGGAAACACTGCTTCAACGGCCAATGCAAGGATTGCGGGCTCGATTCAAACTGCGGGGGTGATCTTAACCCCTGCACCTCCGCTGTGTGCAACTCGGGGACATGCGGGCAGAAGAACGTGGCTGATGGCACCTCGTGTCTGCTCGGCGGCGCGTGCGCGGGCGGGAATTGCTGCCTTGGCAGCGTCTGCAGCGGTAAGTGCTGTGGTAACGGTAACTATGGTGGATGCAACGGCGCGGGTAAATGTAACATCTGAAGCGTGAGCGCCACGGGCGCACGCCACCCCACCGCGCCCGTGGACAAATCCCCCGCGCCGCGGTACGAGGCCCCGTCGTGGCCAAGGAGAAGGAAAAGCCGGGAGAGACGCTGATCGCGCGCAACAAGCGGGCGGCCTTCGACTACGAGCTCGGGCAGAAGTACGAGGCCGGGCTCGTCCTCATCGGGAGCGAGGTGAAGATGCTCCGCGCGGGGCCGGCGGATCTCACTGACTCGTGGTGCAACGTCCAGCGCGGCGCGGCCTTCCTCAACGGGATGAACATCCCCGTCATGACCGGGGCGGCCTTCGGGCACGAGTCGAAGCAGCCGCGCAAGCTCCTCCTCCATCTCAACGAGATCAAGGACATCGAGGAGGCCATCTCCCGCGACGGGATGACGGTCGTGGCCACGCGGCTCTATTTCAAGGGCGGGTTCGTCAAGGTCGAGCTCGCCCTGGCCAAGGGCAAGAAGAAGGGCGACAAGCGCGAGACCGTGAAGCAGCAAGACGCCGAGCGCGAGGCGCGCGTGGCCATGGCCCGCGGGCGGAGGGGCGATTGAAGTCCGCATTCACCTGGAACAAGGGCGGCACGGGCGCGCTGGTCACGCTCGACGGCGAGCGGATCACGGTGACGTCGTCGATCCCCTCGGCCCCCGGCTCGCGCCCGGAGGCCACCATCGACGGCTCGGCCTTCCGGATCAAGGTGGCCCGCTGCCGCAAGCAAGAGGACGGGTTCCTGCTCGAAGGGCGCCTGATCGACACCGTCCGCGAGGTCCGCTTCGAGATCGAGCGGCGCCTCTCGAACTGAGGCGACCGGCGCGAGCGGCTCCAAGGACGAAGCGGCCGCGGCGGCCCACCTCACCAATCGCCGTTTATCCCGGGTTACACCGGGAAAACCGTTCCTTGCCGTCGGGGTGGTTGGCTTCTAACCTCGGATCCCATGAAGATCCCTGCGCGCCCCAAGGTCATCATCCGCCGCTGCGCGACCTACGACGTCGAGCGCATCCGGACCATCGTCCGGGAGGGGATGGAAGAGCTCGGTCTCCGGCCGCACGGGCGCACGCTGCTCAAGCCCAACGTGGTCGCCGCGAGCCCGGTCTTCAAGGATGCGTACACCCGACCAGAGTTCGTGGAGGGCGTCCTCCGCGCCGTCCAGGATCGCGACGAGGGCCAGATGACCGAGCTCGCCGTGGGCGAGCGCTGCGGCATCACCATCCCGACGCGCGCCGCCTTCGAGGGCGCCGGCTACTACGAGATGTTCAAGCGCACCGGCGTCAAGCACTACCACTTCGAGGAAGAGTCCCAGGTGGAGATCCGCTTGACCCACAAGGAGCGCCTCCGCGACTACGTGTTCACGCCCGAGCCCGTCGCCAACGCGGACTTTTTCATCAACTGCCCCAAGTTCAAATCCCACCCGTGGACGACGGTGACGTTCTCCATGAAGAACTACATCGGGATCCAGGACGACCGGCACCGGCTCATCGATCACGATCACCGCCTCAACGAGAAGGTGGCTGATCTCCAGTACATCATCCAACCGCAGCTCATCGCCATCGACGCCATCACCGCCGGCGAAGGGCGGATGTTGACGCCGATACCCTTCGATCTCGGCCTGGTGATCCTCGGCAACTGCCAGGCGGCCTTCGACGCGGTGTGCGCCCGGATCATCGGCGTCAACCCTCATGACGTCGAGCACCTCCAGCTCGCCCACGAGCGCGGCTTTGGCCCCCTCGATCTCGAGGACATCGAGATCACAGGCGACGTGACCTTCGAGGAGGCGCGCGCCAAGGCCAAGGGCTTCAAGGTGGGCCTGGTCCGCGTGGAGAAGTACTTCGAGGGCACGCACATCACCGCGTACGCCGGCGCGCCGCCCGAGAAAGAGAAGACAGACTATTGCTGGGGCGGCTGCCCGGGCGCAATCGAGGAGGCCATCGAGATCCTGCGCCTCTACGACAAGGACTGCGACGAGAAGATGCCGCGCATGCACGTGGTCTTCGGCGCCTACGAGGGCCGGATCGACGCCAAGCCGGGCGAGAAGGTGGTCTTCATCGGCGACTGCGCGACCTGGGAGGGCAAGATCGACGACAAGCTCGTGAAGATCGAGAGCCTCTACAAGGACCGGAGCACGCGCGATCCCTACACCGTCAAGCACGATGACATCTACTCCAAGATGGTGACGGTGACAGCCAAGCTCGCCATGTCTGGCAAGGACGAGCCGCTTCGTCTCGAGGGCTGCCCCGTCAGCGTGGCCGAGCAGGTGCTGGCGCTCGTCTCGCTCGGAAAGACGAAGAATCCCTATCTGGCCCCCGACGAGGTGGTGCGCTTCAACCTGGCCTACATGGCCTGGCGGGGCGTGACGCTCGCCAAGCGCCTCGGCGGCACTCCCTACCAGATCAAGGGCCATTGCCACCGAGGCGAGGCCGCGCCCGAGGTCACCGCTCCTGCGGCGCCGCCCGGCGGAGAGTAATCAGAACCGCGACCAGTACGCGTTTACCACGCTCCGTTTGGAACCGCGCGTGAGCAAGCGGACCAGAGCCCCGCACGTAAGTAAGGGGACCGGCAGCACATGAGGGCACTTTACGCACAGGCAGGCGTGGTTGCAGCCCGCTTGCTCACGCGCGCGGCTCTGGTCCGCTTGCTGACGCGCGCGGTTCCAAGCGTTAGTGTTGTACGCTCTTCTTTCATCCCTTCTCGAAGTGCTCCAGCAAGAGCGCATTCACCCTCTCGGGTCGCTCGTGCAGAATCCAGTGGCTGGCGTCGGGGAAGTACACCACGCGAGCGTTGGGAACACGCTCGGGATCCGGCTGGGCGAGATCGCGCCCGAGGTGCGGATCCTGCTCGCCCCAGAGGACGAGCGTTTCCGTATCGATGCGAGCGACCTGCGGCGCGAGGCTGGGGCGAAACACGGCGCGGTAGTAGTTGATCATCGCCGTGGTCGCGCCCGGCTGCGCAAAGGCCTCGGCGTAGACGGCGAGATCAGCGTGCGTGAAGGACTCTTTGACGAGGGGCTCGTCCCGGAGGGTCTGGAGCCAGCGCGCATATCCATCGAGCGCGGAGACGGCCTCGGGCAGCCAGGGTAGCTGGAAGAAGAACATGTACCAGCTCTTGACGAGCTGCTCCGGGTTCTTGAAGGCCGCGAGGAGCCGCTCGGGGTGAGGGCCGTTGAGCACGGCGAGCCGCCGCGTCATCTCGGGGTGCGCCATGGCAAAGGCCCAGGCGACGCCCGAGCCCCAGTCGTGACCAACGATGAAGGCGCGCTCTTCGCCGCAGGCGCGGATGAGGTTGGCGACGTCCTCCACGAGGAGGCGCGTGCCGTAAGAGGCGATCCCCTCGGGTTTACCCGAGAGGTTGTAGCCGCGCATGTCGGGAGCGACGACGCGGTAGCCGGCCTGGGCGAGCGCGGGGATCTGCTTGCGCCACGCGTACCAGAATTCGGGGAAGCCGTGGAGGAGGATGACGAGAGGGCCTGTGCCGGCTTCGACGTAGTGGAGGCGGACACCGGGGAGCTCGGCGTAGCGGTCGTGGAGGGGGATCGGGGAGGAAGGGAGGGCGGAGGCGTCGGTGGCCATGGGAGAAGAGGTATCACCGATCGAGATGGCCCCGCGCCTCCTCGAGAACAGCCTGAGAGCTACGCAGCCACCGCCGTCCGGTCGAAGCGGAGCGGGAGGCTGCGGAGCCCGCGCAGAGTGAATGACTCGCCCCAGACGAGCGAGCCCGGCTCGCGCGAGAACGGCGGGAGCCGCTGGAGGATCTCGCCGAAGGCGATCTTGCCCTCGACGCGGGAGAGGGGCGCGCCCACGCAGAAGTGGACGCCGAAGCCGAAGGCCACGTGCGGGCGCGGCGGGCGGGTAATGTCGAAGCGATCCGGGTCGGGGAACTGCGCCGGGTCGCGGTTGGCCGAGGCGAGGAGCGGCATCACCACCGCGCCCTCGGGGATGGTGACGCCGGAGAGCGTGACCTCTTTCGCGGCGCGACGCGTGAGCTGTCGCACCGGCCCGTAGTAGCGGAGGACCTCCTCGATGAAGGCCGGGATCTGGGTGGGATCGGCGCGCAGCAGCTCGGCGGCCTCGGGGTGCTCGAGGAGCGCGAGGGTGCCATTGCCGATGAGGTTGGTGGTGGTCTCGTTGCCGGCGATGAGCAGGAGGACGATCATCCCGAGCACGTCGTCCTCTTCGAGCGCGCCGTACTCCGACTCGCCGCGGAGCAGGTCGCTGATCAGGTCGTCGCCGAGATGCTGCTTGCGCGCCGCGATCTCGTTGCGGAAATAGGCGCGCATCTCGCGGCGGCTCCGGAGGATGCGCTCGACCTCCTCTTCGCGCAGCACGCGGGTGCCGAACGGCAGGTTGACGGTGTCGTCGGACCAGCGCTTGAAGTCGGCGCGGTGGGCCGGGTCGACGCCGAGCATCTCCGAGATGACGGTGACCGGCAGCGGCACGGCCAGATCGGCCATCATGTCGAACCGGTCCCGGGCGAGGATGCGGTCGATGTACTCGGCGGTGATGACGCTGACGCGCTCCTCGAGGCGGGTGATGGCCTTCGGGGTGAAGGCGCCGCCGATGAGCTTGCGGAGCTGCGTGTGCACGGGCGGATCGCTGGTGATGACGTTGAGCTTGCCGAAGAGGTCGTCGCCGCGGAGGCGCTCGTCGAGGAGCTGCTGGCGCACCTTGTTGGTCTCGGCAGACGAGAAGATCTCGGTGTGCTTGAGGACGTAGGTGACGTCCGCATAGCGGCTGACGACCCAGTGCCCGAGCGGATCCACCTGGCAGACAGGCGCCTTCTCGCGGAGCTCGGCATAGAGCGGATACGGGTTCTGGATAATCCCGGGTGCAATGAGGTTATACGCGTGAGCCATGGAGTCCTCTCTTGCTGCTCGGCGCCCGCGTGGGCGCCGACGTCGCCACGCGGAGACTTCTCGTCCGCAGCGCGATTACATAGGAGCCCAGAGCGGTGAAGTCGAGACAAATCCCAGCGGCAGAGCAGGATATCCGCGGCGCTCCAGGCACACAGGTATCCTCAGCACCGCCGAGCGGACTACCTCGCTCGCCAATGTGCCGCTCGCGGCGCGCCGCGGCCACCCGCGCTCCCCGTGGACCGAAGTGAAGGGAGGCGTGGCAGCTCCTGGGCGCACATCGGTATCGCCACCACCACGCCACGGCCCGGAGCACCGGTCGGAGAGCAGGCACCTCGAGCCGCGCTGCTCGCCCTTTATCTCACAGGCGCGAGGCTGGCGTGGATAAAGCGAGTGTCAACGGACGAGCCGTGATCACCGCTCGGACGCAGGCTGAAACGATCGGTAGAGATGTGGGGACTGCGCCTGAAGCCACTCCATCCGTTCACCTCGTGAAGAGCGCCAGCACCTCGGCGAGCTTGAGATGGAGCTCCTCCAGATCGTACGGGATCGGCGACGCAAAGCCGCCATGGACGAGCTTGTTGCGACACTCGCGTACGTTGCTCACGTAGCCGGCCAGAGACTTGCTGAAGCGTGGCTCCAGGACGGCCGCGATGCGGAGGACTCCCTCAATCGATGGAAGCTCATCGTCGATGGCCTCACGCAGAGCGCTCGTCTTGCATTTGTTGCGCAGCCACTCGGAGAAAGCTGCGCGTAGCTCCCCTTCGAACGCTGAAAACATGCGAACAAATGCGTCCTTTGCCAGCTCTTCGCGCAGCTCCTTCAGCGCACGCTTGGCGTCGGGCTTCTTGAGCTGCGCGTACTTCGCCAGTGATGGTTGCAGCGACCAGGGGGCGAGAGGCTTTCCGGCGTCCACCCACTCATCGACGTCGGCGAGCCGTGCTCGCTCGCGACGCCAGTGATCGAGCGCCTCGTCGAGGTTCACTTCGCCGTGGACTTGAGGAGCTCTTCGACGAGGCGCTCGATCGCCTCGTCGCTGAGCTCCGCCGAGGCCGGGTCATGGGGAATGACCCAGTGATAACGCCACAGCTCGCCGTCGAGCCCGCAGTCGAGGTGGATCTCTCGGACGCCGCAGTTGAGGCTCGCGCGGCCGAGAATGCCCGCTTCGGGTTCGATCGCGTTCGGTTCGAGCGTGATCACGTTCTCGTCGAACTCGATCGTCAGCGCGTCGGCGTTGTAGCGAATACCAGCATGGTCGCGCAGTACGCTCCAGTCGATGAGCCGGAGCTGCGCAAACTTGCCGAGGATGTTCTTGAAGCGGGCGTTGAGCGCCGAGACGGCGGCTTTCCACGCGGTGATCTTCGAGCGAGGGCCACCTTCAGGGGCTCCTGCGCGCTGATGTTCGAGGAACTCACGTAGGGCCATGGATCGCCAGGATAGTAAACCCTGCAACTTTCGCCCGTGTCAATCCCTCGCGACGCGTGCGGAGCGATCAGGCGGCGCCAGTTCGCCCGTGCCGCGTCTTCGTGATCTTTCGATCTCAGCGCCCGCGCCGAGCCTTGTCCTTCGCCGGCTTCGGCGCAGCCGAAGCCACCTGCCCGCCCTCGGCCGCCGCTCCCGCGCTGGTCTTCGCCTTCCGCGTCTTCGGCCGCGTGTGCGTCAGCACCGCGTCGGGCTCGGCGAACAGCGCGTCGAAGCGCCCCACCTCGTCGCGAAAGGCGACCTTCGCAGCGTCCTTGAGCCGGCGAAAGTGCTTCTCCCAATCGGGGATCGCGGAGTCGCGCTTGGTGCGCGCCTCGTTGAGAGCCGCGAGCGGAGCGGAGAGGCCGGCGAGCGCAGCGTCGACGGCGTCGTTCTGCTTCACGGCCTCGGCGCAGAGAGCGGCGATGTCCTTCGCGGGATCCTCGGCCTGGATGCCGGAGAGCAGCGAGCGCACCTCCGCGGTCTCGGCCATGTACGGCAAGGTCACGAGCTTGGTGGGCGCGTACTTCGAGAAGCGCGCGAAGGGGTTGGTGCGCTTGCCGAGGCCGGCGCCTGGGAGCTTGTCGGCGAGGGCGAGGATTGTTTTGTCGCGGCCTGCGTCGAGCGTCGCGACCTTGGCGGCGACGGTGTCGTAGCCGATTTCGGATTTCTGGACCGACGCGGCGGCTTTGAGGAAGACGGTGTGCTGCGCCTTGAAGGTGGAGAAGTCAGCGTTCAGCTCCTTGGGGATGCCGATGTCGGTGAAGCGGGAGACGACAGCGTCTCCGTACGTAGCGCGGTTGATGAAAGGGCGACCCATGCAGTGCTCCTCGAGGGCGAGAGTTGACGTGGCGGACGCAGCGTAGGGTCGAGCACTACGGCGGCTTGCGCAAGAGGATGCTGGTGGAGCGCTCCAGCAGAGAAATTTTGTGCGAATTGTAACACTGTAGCGCTCCAGTGGCAGATCCCGGCGTCGGAAGGTGTCGCTGGAGGGCTCCAGTAGCACAAGCTCGTATCGGGCATGACACTGGAGGGCTCCACCCAAAGCGCGCGCGTCGGGGAGCGGCGCTGAAGGGCACGAGTCAAGAGCAACAGCGCCGCTTCAGTCCTCATCCTCACCAAAGAGAGCACCCACGAAGAGCTCGACAGCCTCGAAGGGCTCGGCGTGCACCCGCGCTTCGCGATCCGCCGCGAGCACCAGGAGATACCCCTCGGCTGTCCAGCGGAGCACGCTGAGGTACTTCTCCACCGGATCGACGAGCCAGTAGTGAGGGACCTCGAAGCGGTGATACCGATTGAGCTTCTTCACTCGATCCAGGCCTGGATTCGAGGGCGAGAGCACCTCGCAAACCCAGTCCGGTCGGATGCGGATTGGCGTGCCGGTGGGGCGCTCGGGGACGCGGTCTCGCCGCCAGCCGACGACGTCGGGGCAATAGACCTCTGCCTCTGCAAGCGCGACGTCGACCCCGGTGTAGATCCACCAGCCGCCGGGCTGCCCATCACCACCGGAGCGGCGCTGAAAGGGCCCCTTCAAGCGGGCGACGAGCGCGGACTGCGCGTCGCCATGCTCGCCTGAGCGCGCCTCCTCCATGGCGGACATGCCCCAGATCCTATCGTCAACGCAACCCCGCCGCACTATCGCCGCGGGCCACACCTTCGCACACCGCCTCCTTCGGCCGTTCCGCCCCGCTCCGTGGGCGCCGTTTCATCCCCACCCACGCGAGCCGTCCGCAACGGCCCTCACGCTGTTATCCTGCCTGCCCGCTCCCTGTTCACCGGCGTAAGCCCCTCCCCAAGCAGGCCCGATGACGCTCGAAAACGCCTCGATTCCGCCGCTTCCGGACACCGACATCGCCCGCGCGATCGCCGCCTCACCGGAGCGCATGGAGCTATGGGACGACGCGGAGCGCGTCGCCGCCGAAGAGCAGCGGCCCGATGACGTGACGGCGATCTACGCCCACGTGATCGCCCAGCCGCTGCCGCGCGAGCTCGCGCTCGAGCTCTGCGAGCGCGCGGCGTCGTTCTTCTCCGAGTGGTCGGAGGACGGGGCCGTGGTCGTCGCGGTGCTGCTCCGCGCGCTGTCGCTCGATCCGCTGGCGCCGTGGGCCTTCCGGCGGCTGACGATGCTGCTGACGATCGAGCGGCGGTGGGACGAGCTCCTCGCGCA
>FSTQ01000426.1_pt1 | contig 11235 bp, 9 predicted proteins | sample 1637281 | NCBI WGS metagenome assembly FSTQ01 (sample SAMEA3914818, study PRJEB12502) | metagenome | biome: forest; material: soil | place: Canada | collected 2010-06-26 | depth 0.1 m
GGATACGGCAACGACAGCCCAGGAGCGTATCCATGTAGACATTGAACGTGAGGCTAGTCGACCCTCTCGACATTTGCCATCTCCTCCGCCGCGGGCCCCGCCGCAGAGGCTCAAGGCGCGAGCTTGGCCACCGCCATCCCAGGGCTGCTCAGCGCAGGCCCGCTCCCGAGATCGAACGACGAGCTCGCCCCCACCAGGAGCACAGCGCCCTGCGGGTCGATCGCGCTCGAGAACGCCCCCGGGGCGTGCAGGTACTTGGCCCAGGCGACAGCGCCTGTCGGAGCGAGCTTGGTGATGAACGCATCCGGCGCGCACGGGCTCGCCGCGTCCACCGGGCCAGCGCCGAAATCGACCGCGCCGGCAAAGCTCCCCTGGAGGGCTACCTCGCCTGCAGCGTTGGCCGTCACGGCCCAGACCCCCGGATCGAAGCCCGGCCCGCCGAACCGCTCGCTCCACAGGTGAGCGCCGGAAGCATCGTATTTGGCTACCGCCATGTCGTTCACGCCCACGGCCGTGAGCGGCCCGCCGCCGAGATCGATGGTCCCCGAGAACTTCATCGCCACGATCGCGTCGCCCGCGCCGTCGGCCGTGACCACGAGCTCTCCAGGCATCGGGCGCTGGTAAACGCAGCTCCCGTCGATATCGAGCTTGAGCAGGGAGGCCCCGGGCGACAGCGCCCCACAAGGAGAGCTGAAGACGCTGCTGGACGCGCCGCCCGCCACGAGGGTGTTGCCGGCGTCGTCGATCTTCATGTTGTAGACCCCCGGCAGAAACGCCATCCACTGGTACACATAGCCCGGGCCGAGCCGGAGGAGGCCGCTGCCACCCCAGGGCCCTCCGCCGTAATCGGCGTTGAAGGACGAGACGTACGCCGCCGCGTCCCCCGAAGGACCGGCGGCGACCGCGCCGATACTGACGTAGGTATTGAGCTTCGGATCGTCGAGCTGCCCCGCGCTGAAGCCGAAGCTGAAGGCGAGCTGCGGGCCGTTGGAGAGCGAGACCCTGTAGCCGGGGTGAACGCCCGAAAACGTCTCTCCTCGAAGGATCCCTCCACTCCCATCGACATCCGCGCCGCCTTGCAGCATGTGGGAGAGGATCGGATAGCTGTTGTAGTCGATGATGGAGAAGGCAGAGGCAAGCTGTCCGGCGTTGTCAAACCGAGCGAGGAGGTCGACGAGAGGGCCGGGGAAGGGGCTGTCGGGGCTGGGGCTGGAGACCCAGCAGGCTGGATCTTTGACGAAATCGAGGCGCATCAGGGCCCCACCCGTGTCGCTCGTCCTGACCGACACCGCGGTGGGCCAGCACGGGGTGGTGGAGTTGACGCCGGTAGCGTGAGGATAGGGGATCACGTGACTCCAGAGCAGATCCCCGGGTCCAATCAGCCCACAGGTGGAGCCTCCTGCGCCGGAGCTGCTGCTCGCGGAAGAGGAGCTTGCCGCGGAGCCTCCCGCGCCGCCGCCACCAACGCTGGCTGAGCTTGCCATTACGCCGCCCGTGCCGCCGCCTGCGCCGCCGACCCCGCTGACGCTGGCTGAGCTTGCCATTACGCCGCCTGCACCGCCGACCCCGCTGACGCTGGCTGAGCTCGCCATTGCGCCGCCCGCGCCGCCGACCCCGCTGACGCTGGCTGAGCTTGCCATTACGCCGCCTGTGCCGCCGACCCCGCTGACGCTGGCTGAGCTCGCCATTGCGTCGCCCGCGCCGCCGACCCCACCGCCACCAACGCTGGCGGAGCTCGCGATTGCGCCGCCCGCCCCACCGCCACCAACGCTGGCGGAGCTCGCGATTGCGCCGCCCGCGCCTCCGCCACCAACGCTGGAGGAGCTCGCCGTTGCGCTGCCCGCCCCGCCGACGCCGCTCCCGCTGGAGGAGCCTCCCACCGCACCGCCTGTGCTCGTGCTGCTCGTGGTCGACGGGTCGCCGAAGACGGTCGTCGTATCGCACGCAGCGAGGGGCACCGCGAGAGGAAGGAGCAGGAGCGCGCGGAGCAAGACGGTCATGCTCCCCTCTGGCCGGTCCGACGATCTTCTTCGGTGAAACCGTCCTTGGGCTCCGAAAGCTCCGCGCGCGCCGCCGCTCAGCCCGCCGGCGCCTCCTCGCTCTCCGAGCCTCGCCTCACGCCGCAGCGAGCCGCGCCCGCCGCGCCTCGGCGATCTGCATCGTCTTCGCGTGGACGTCCTTCACAAAGGCTCGCGCGAGCGCCGTCAGCTCCGGACCAGCGCCCTTGGGGCTCCCCGCGTTGAACGGCGGCGCAGGATCGTACTCCAGCGCCAGCTGAGTCATCTTGGCGACGTCGTCTCCGCGCAGCGCGGCCAGCAACACCAGCCCGAAATCGATGCCCGCCGTCACGCCGCCGCCGGTGATCCGGTTGCGATCAACCACGACGCGACCCTCGGTGACCTCGACGTCCAGGGCAGCGAGCACATCATAGAGCGACCAGTGTGTCGTGGCCTTGTAACCCTGGAGCAAGCCCGCCGCGGCCAGGATGAGCGAGCCCGAGCACACGGAGGACACGTACTTCGCTCGCGGTGCCCGCGCCTTCAGGAACTGGAGCGCCTCGACATCTTCCATCGCCTCCGCCGTGCCAAACCCTCCTGGCACGAACAGGATGTCGAGATCGTCTGGACACTCGTCGAACGTCGTCGTGGGCTTGAGCGAAATGCCCGCGTCGCTGGGGACCAGGTCGAGCGTCCTGGCCACGAGGTGAGTCTGCCCGTGTATGCTCAGCACGCCCTGGGGACCGATGAGGTCCAGGGGCGTGAGGCCCGGGTAAAGGAGCATCCCAATCTGGAGCGGCGGCGGCTGGTGGCTCTCGCGAACGTTCGCATCGGTGCTTGTCATCTGTCGTCTCCTTCATCCCCCTCACAGCGTCCAGGATGGTTTTGCCCTTGCGACGCGGCGCGAACAAGGAGACAATCGGCCAATCTTCAACGGATTCACGCCATGACCACGGACAACGCCCTCTCCCCCGACGACTCTCGCCTCTTGCAAGCCTTCGAGTCGTGCGAGCTCACTTCTGCCACCTTCCGCCACCGCGAGCACCTCCGGCTCGCTCACATCTACCTGTCCATTCACCCGTTCGACACCGCCTTCCAGACGCTGCGCTCGCGGCTGCAAACCTTCCTGGCGCACCTGGGCGCCCCGCCGACGGCCTACCACGAGACCATGACCCGAGCATGGCTGCTGGCGGTCGATCACTTCATGCATCAAGGCGGCGAGCAAGAGTCTTCTGAAGACTTCCTGGCGAAGAGCCCGGCGCTCCTCGACAAGGACGTGATGTACATCCACTACACCCCTGAACGATTGAAGTCCTCGGCGGCGCGTGAAGGGTTCGTCGAGCCGGATCGGGAGCCCATCCCGCGCTACGGCTGAGAGCGGCTCGAAGCCTGTTTGACACCGTCCCCGTGTATCACCGGCCCTCGACGATCAGGTAGAGGGAGAACGCCAACCCGCTCGGCGACGACGACGCCGAGGGCTTCGGTCGCGCGCTCGACCTCCCCTCCTTCCCGTCGCCGAGCGACCCCTGCCCGAGACAAAATTTCACTATTGTGGGCGGAATTGTGCTCAACTCGAATGGGGAATCGCATTTCGAGGCAAGGAACGAAGATGCCGGGTGAGCGCGTGACGATAGGGCATCTTTTCGTGATCCGCTGGGACACTGTCGTGGAGGAGGATCTGGCTCCGCTCCTCCGCGAGGTGCGCGCGCTCCACGACCAGACCGGTCGGCCCGTGATCTACGCCGCCATCCAGGACGACGACTATCACGAGCCGGGCGCCAAGGTGAAGCAGTCGTTCAAGCGCATGCTCCCCGAGCTGATGAAGTACATGAAGATCGACTACCTGGTCATCCTGGCCACCGGCATCCAGGCCTCGCTCCAGCGCACCATCCTCAAAACGATGTTCACCAGCGGCCGCATCGCCGGCATGCCTTACCTCGACCGCGTCGTCGTCGTCGACACCTTCGAGGAGGTGCTCCGGCGCGAGGCCGCGGACCTGCCCGCGCCGGCGAGCGAGATCCTCGCGCAGCTCCGAGAAAAGGGCTTGCTGCGAGCGAACGTCCACCCCTGAGGGCCGGCTACCGCTTCTCGTGCGCGATCGTCGTGATCGTCGAGAGGAACTCGAGCTCCTCGGCGCTGGGCTGCACGGGACCTACCGGAAGAGCGAAGGCGCTCATCCCAGGTTGCCACATCGTCGCGACGCTGAGCCCGTAGCGGATGTCGACCGTGTAGTCGTCGGTGCTCGTGTGGTACTTCCCGTTGACGTTCACGCCGTAGGCCCCGCCTTTCGCCGCCGCGCTCAACTCCGTGAATTTGCGGAGAATGATGTTGTTCTGGACGAACCCTTTGACCACCAGAACCTTGCACAGGTCCTTCTCCTCGAAAAGCTCGGTGTGCCTGGCTATCCACGCATCGGACGCGTCTCTCCAGGTGATGTCCTTGTCGTCCACCCGGGCGCTCGCCTGGTCGAAGAGGATCATGCTGTAAATGGTCTTCGCGTCGAGTGACGCCGAGAGATAGCTCAGCACCGTGACGCCCGCCGCGCCGTCGTGGGTGATGATCTGCGAGTCACGCTTGACCGGAGAGCCGAGGATCGATCGCTCGTCGACCTTGAAATCACGGAGCGGCTCGAGGGAGAACTTGGGGGCAGGGCCGTCCTTTGCGCGGTTGGGGCACGCCCCGTCCTGCCCGCGAAGGATGATGACCTGGCCGAGCAGGGCCTGCGGGTTCCCGTTGAACGTGTCATCGCCGACATAGAACATCTCGCTCGGACCAAGGCTCCTCGCGAGGCTCTCCGGCGTCGCCGGGGCGATCGGCGCGAGCTCGACGTCATCACAGCTAAGGAGCGCTACGGACACCGCGAGACCTACCAGCGCAAAATGAACCTTGCTCATGTTTCATGCTCCTGGCATTCGTCGTGCTCTGGTATTCCTGTCCTGTCTCGGCTGTCGAGGCTCCTCCGGGGCGCGGCGCCGCCCAGCCTCTCTCGCTCTCTTTTTCCCTCTGGAGCGGGCCTCCTTCCCTGGTTCATGGGGTGTGCGCCCGCTCCACGCAAGAGGAGTGAAGACCGCGCGGATCGCGCCGCGCCGGCGGGGAAAATCCGAGCAAAGAGCCTATCCCGGTAGGTCGGACCGAGCTGGGCGGTCGAGCTGCAAGCAGCGCTAGGCGCGACGAGGAAGCCTACTCGAAGTAGGCTGACGAGGAGCAACGACGCGCTGCGCCGCAGATCGGCCGTCCAGCGACGGGAGACCTACCGGGATAGGCTCAAAGCTATTTCAGGTTGTCCCGAGCTCTCCGCCTGTCACGGGTGCTCTGAACACTACCGGTGCTCGTCGACTCCCACCTGCCGGCAGAACGCCAGCGCCGGGCAGGTCGAGCACCGCGGCCGCTCTCCGGTGCAGATATGCTTGCCGAACGGCACCAGGAGGCGATTGACGTCGATCCAATGCTCGCGCGGGACCTGCTCCTCCAGCGCCTTCATCGTCTTCTCGGGGCTCTTCGTGTGGACATAGCCCCAGCGGTTGGTGATCCGGTGGACGTGGACGTCGACGGAGATCCGCGGCTCGCCGCAGGCGATCCCCAGCACCAGGCTCGCGCACTTGGGGCCCACGCCGTGAAAGGACTCGATCAACGCAGGATCGCAGGGCAGCGCGCCGCCGAGCTCCACGGCGCGGAGGGCGATGGCGTGGATCTGATGCGCCTTGGGCTCGTGAAAGGTGCAGGCCTCGATGAGCTCGTCGAGGCGAGCCGGCCCGAGGCGACTCACGGCCTCCGGCGTGGGAGCGGCCGCGAAGAGCCGGCGAGCGACAGCGATGGTCGTCTCGTCGCGCGTCCGCGTGGAGATGATGCAGGCCGCGAGCTGCTCGAAGACCGAGGCGTGGCCCTCGGCGGCGAGCTCGAAGAGCGCAGCCTTGGGGAAAGGGCGGATGGCGACTTCGACGCGCTTCAGCACCTCGTCCAGGTCGAAGGGCAGCTTCTCAGGAGGCTCGAGAGGAGGCGCCGCGGGGGCCGGAGCAGCCTTGGATTGACGCGAGATCATCCCTCACGCTGGCATTTTTTCCAGCCGCTCACGAGGGGTCGATCGAGCGAGCACGGAGTCGCCTCGAGCGGCCATGGCATCTCTTCGCTGCTCGTCATTTCGGGAATTTCAGCACGGTTTCGGCGGCCTCTCTCCTGAACGGCGACGCCGTGCCCGACCTCTGGTAAACGGTCGTGCGCAATGCTCACCGGGCGCGGTCAGACCAGGTTCGGCACGGCGACAATCCGCTCGACGGTGCTCTTCGAGCGCCGCTACTGGGCCTACATCGTCGACCGTGAGGGCCTCACCTACGACACCCGCTTCGTGGAGGGGGCGCCCGGTCGCTCCTCGAACACCATCATTTACCTGCTCCTCCAGGGCACCTTCGAAGTGTTCGAGCCGGTCGCCGCGCGCTTCGAGGGGCCGGTCGCCTTCCTCCTCGACGAGGAGCAGCACGAGGGCGCGGACGGGCGGCGCTCGTTCCTTTACCGCGCCTTCGGCAGCCCCTTCGTGGCCATCGAGCTCCGTCTCCGCGACGGCGACATGAGCTGTCACCCGGCAAAGAAGCCTGCCCTCTTCGACCTCGACGCCCGCGCCTGGGAAGCCGCGCGCCGCGTGGGCAACCTCCACGCGACCCCGCCCGGGAGCGAGGCCGCCCTCGCCGCCGATCTCTTCGATGAGCTCGCGCGGAGCGGCATCGTCCCGCCCGACATCGCGCGCCGCGACGTCGACGCCGCCGCCGATGACGACCGCTTCACCCGGCTCTGGTCCGCCCTCGCCCCGATGGTGGGGCGCTTTTACGGCATGCCGACGCTGCAAGAGGTCGCGAGGGGCTCGCGGATGTCCTTGCGGCAGACGGCGCGGCAGATGACGGAGTTCTTCGACGCCTTCCACTTCATCGGCACCGGCTGGCGCGACGCGACGCGACGGTGGCGCCTCAAGCTCGCCGCTCTCGGCTTGAGCGCGGAGGACACCTCGGTCGGCGAGGTGGCCCGCGTCGCCGGATACGGCAGCAGCGAGGCCATGGCGCGCGCCTTTCGCGACGCGGGCATGCTGGCGCCCGTGCTCACGCGCGCGGCGCTCCGCAGCGCCGATCCTTGACTCCTGTCGTCCATTGACGCGGTGTGGCATGTGGCATGAAGTATTCGGAGCTCATGGGGCCACCCGATGCTAAGAGGTCTGCGTGCTGCTCGGGACGAACGTTCCGGGTGAGCAAGACATCCTGAGAGCGAGACTGGTCTGTAAAGCCCTCTCGCGACTGCGTTTGAACGCTCCCTGTCACGTCGGGGATGGATGTCGTCTCGGAATCAACCGCAGAGAGCACAGAGGGCACAGAGAGCGGAGGAATCCGAGATTGTCCGCCTCTGTGCCCTCTGTGTCCTCTGTGGTTCGGCTCTCGTCTGCCTCGGATGAGCCTTCTTGATCGGTAATTGCCTTCTACTGGAGATATGGCCTGTGAAATTCATGAACTCTGCCAACGATAGCTTCAAGCGACACCTCGTCTTGGGCGCGGCGCTCGCGCTCGCCGCCTCCGGCGTGGTCGCCGGCTGCTCCGACGATGAAACCACGAGCAGCACCACGACCAGCACGACGAGCACGACGAGCGCCGGCGGAACCGGCACGAGCAGCGCCGGCGGCGCGGGAGGCGAGGACATCACCGTCAGCGTGAGCGTCAGCGCCAGCGCCTCGGGCACCGGGGGAGCCGGCGGCTCTTCGACCAGCGCGACCAGCGCGACCAGCGCGACCAGCTCGACCAGCAGCGGAGCCGGCGGCGCGGGAGGGGACAAGCCCGTGAAGCCCGCCGACTGCATCGATCTGTCGCTCACCGGGATCGATCTCGTCAGTCAGCAGCAGAATGCTTTCGACAACTCCGACTCCACCCCCGTCATCCGGACGCGGAGCTCGCTCGCGAACCTCGCCGGCGACGCCACGAAGTTCGATCGGCTCCGGATCCTCTTCGACGGCGACGCCGGCACCGGCGTTCACGCGCTCGACCCCAACCCGGCCCACGCCCTGCCGGACTACTCGACCACGTTCGTCTCGATCTGCAGCGCCTGCGTCGTCTACCAGGAGGATCTGGACACGGCGACCAACGCCTATCAGAAGACCTTCGCCGCCAAGGCGGGTGATCTCGATATCACCGCCCTCCTCACCCCGCACCAGTCAGCCGGATCGGCTCACAACGTCGAGCTGCGCGAGATCGCCAAGGACCCGGCCACAGGCACGTACGGCTGGAAGGCCGGCGGCGCCTGCTACTGGATCGAAGAGGCCACCTACGATGTGCGCCGCCCCAAGGGGTGCAAGCCCTTCGTCGCCGGGAGCTGCCCGAACAATCAATACTGCATGCCGACGAACTCCGTGGGCTCGGACGGTGAGTGCGTGACCGGAGGCGCCAAGACCGACGGCCAGAGCTGCACCCTGCAGAGCGCCACCGCGTGGGACTCCGACTGTGCGCTCGGCCTGCGCTGCATCGACCCCGGCTCCGGCGCGATATGCATCAAGGTGTGCGACCTCCTCTCGGCGGCGCCGGGCTGCCCCGCAGGCACCCACTGCGGCGGCGGCTACAACGTCTGCGCCGACGAGGAGGAGTTCCAGAACAGCGGCATCGACGAGGCGGTCCTCGGCGCCCCCTGCGCGACCAATCCAACCGCGCTCTACTGCGGCGGCAGCGGGCAGCCGGGCACCTGCTGGGACGACGACGGGGACGCTGGGCCGATGCCGGCGACGTGCGTTCCCTTCTCCTCTGCGCCGTCCCAGTGCGTCGCTCCCAAGACCCCGGGATACATCGCCTACAAGAACGGCATCGACAACTCGACGCTGTGGTGCATCACCCCTCCCTGATAACGTTTCAGGAACGACAAAACCTCGAGCGCCCCGGCGGATATCCCGTCGAGGCGCTCGAGCCTTTCAATCACCGAGGATCAGAGGCGAATCAGCTCGACGCCGTCCAGGTGGGTGAAGTTGGCCGAGTTCCCGGCCGAAGCTCTGGTGTGGAGCCCGAACTCCAGGTAACCGCCGGTGACGTGGATGGCCGGCGTCTCGACCAGCGTCCAGTTACCGTAGCTCCCGAGCGTCACGCCGATGGCCCCGCAGCTCCCGCACGTCTTCGCCTGGAGGCGGCTGAAGTCGAAGTTGCCGCCCTTCCTCACCCAGCCTCGAACCTTGTAGTCGCCGGTGGGGAGGCCCGAGCGCGTCTGGTACGTCCACACCTCGAACGGGGTGTTGTTGGTCCAGTGCGTCAGGTGGTAAGCGCCGTTCTGCGCGCCGTTGTACGTCTCGCTGTAGCCCGCAGCGCCGGTGCCGTTGGGGCTCCAGTTGTTCCAGCCGGTCATCCCGGACTCGAAGCTCCCGTTGGTGATCGAGGTCGACGTCGAGGGCGGGGGCTGGGGCGGGGGCGCGTTGCCCTTCTGATACCAGCGCACCCACTCGACCTCCATCGTCTTGGTGACGCCGGAGGGCAGATCGATGCTCCCCGCGCCGGGGTTCCCGTACCAGTTGCCGCCGACAGCCAGGTTCAGGAGGATGTAGTGGTTCTGCTGGAGCTCGGTCTCGTTGTGATAGAAGGTGCTGTTGGCGACGATGCTCCCGTCGAGGCGGAACACGATGGTGCTCGGCGTCCACTCGACCTCGTAGACGTGGAAGCTGTCAGCGAGGCTATAGCCGCGGTCGGCGCCGGTGCCCCAGTCGGCCTGGCCGCCGTTGAACCAGTGAAGAGCGGACTTCATCCACGAGGGCTCGGTGGACTTCCACTCGAGGATATCGATCTCGCCCGACTTGGGCCAGGCGTTGGCGCCGGAGTCGACGTTGGCGCCCAGCGTCCAGAACGCGGGCCACATGCCGTAGCCGGAGGGCACCTTGATGCTCGCGGAGAGCTTCCCGTAGCGCCGCTCGACCTTGCCCTTGCTGTGGATACGGCCGGAGTAGAACGAGCGCCCACCGTAGCCGGTGCACTGGGGCGCCGCGGGGTTGTCGCCGGTGCGCTGCGCGGAGATGATGAGCTTACCGTTGCTGACGGTGACGTTGGAGGCGCGCGGGTACTCGAGCTCTCCCGTACCGAAGTTGCAGTTGTTGGTGACCGGATCGTAGTTGCTCGTCAGCACGTTCCAGTTGGCGCCGTTGAGGCTCGAGCCGTTGAACTCGTCCGACCAGTCGAGGTTCCACCCCGCGCCGGGGCTATAGGACACCTCGGCGTTCTCCTGGCTGGCGACGCTCTCGTCACCGTCGGTCCCGTCAGTGTCGTCGTACTCCGCGGCGCACCCGGAGAGCGCGACGAAGGAGGCCAGGGCCACGAGAGCTGCAAAACCGGTTGCTTTCTTCATGTTGTTGGGACGTGGCATGAGCACGCAGCGTGCCACTCGCTCGCGGCGAGCCGCGCGAGGCGTGAGCGCGGAAAGATGCGGCGACGGCGGCAGAAAGGGCGCGCCGAGGAGCATAAGAGTGGAATTTGATGAGCGGAGCGGCGGCGAGGCGCCGTAACAAGAGCCGAGCCCGAGCGAGCTTCGGTGGGGTGGTGATCCACGAGATCACCGAGGGGGATCCTCTCGATCACCCCTCGTCGTCTCGATCACCCCTCGTCGTCGTCAAGTGCTCTCAGCAGTTTTGCGGATCGTCCGGCCCCGCGCCGCACCAGCAATGCTCTGTCTCCGGGTGGCTGATGCACAGGGGTGACGAGGTCGGCTTGCTGGGAGCCGTCATGGGGGAGACCTCGGTCGGGACGATGACATCCCAGCTGTTGGGGTACGCGGCGGCCTGCTGCGAGTTCAGCGGATAAACCCCGCTCCCCAGGTTGGCCGTCTTGTTGCGGCCCCAGGAGAAGAGCCGCCCGTCGCTGGTCATGGCGTAGGCGTAGAACACGAAGGCCGGCCCGGTGAAGACCTTGGTGAAATTGTGGACGTCGGTCGCGATGTGAACGGCCTGCGTCACGAGCATGCTGTCCTTGCTCCAGTCCCAGCTGTAGGGCGGGTTGGTCGTGCTGTAGTCCGGAGCGACGCCGTTGCCGACCAGGCCCTGGCCGTTGGAGCCCCAGGCCCAGAGCGTCCCGTCGCTCAGGATAGCGTAGCTCGCCCCCGTGTTGGCGTAGATCGAGGTGATGTGCGCGCCGCTGCCGCCGTCCTTGCCGAGGACGACGTGCGTCGAGAGGGCGGGCAAGGGAGCAGGGCACCAGCCGGAGCCCGGGCACAACCCGGCGATCTCCGTGTAAAGGCCCCAGGTGTACAGCGA
>FSTQ01000283.1_pt1 | contig 11182 bp, 7 predicted proteins | sample 1637281 | NCBI WGS metagenome assembly FSTQ01 (sample SAMEA3914818, study PRJEB12502) | metagenome | biome: forest; material: soil | place: Canada | collected 2010-06-26 | depth 0.1 m
CCGCGAGCTCTGCACCGTCACCGTCCCGCGCCTCGACGGCTCCGTCGAGCGCAAGCTCGGCACCAGCGTGGAGCCCGTGCAGCTCCAGGTCGTGTGTCACCGCCTCTGGCTCCAGCGCGACCCAGCGGCCCGAGAGATCGCCGAGAGCGACATCAACGCCGTCGCCAGCGTCGATGCGGCGCTGGCCGACTACTACGCGGCTTCGCTCGTGCGAGCGACGCACGACACGCGCGGGAGCGAGCGCAGCCTCCGCGCCTGGATCGAGCGCGAGCTCATCACCAAGACCGGTGTCCGCAGCCAGATCATGCGCTACGGCGAGCGCAAAGAGGGCGTCCCCGACGCGGCGGTCGACGCGCTCATCGACACGTACATCCTCCGTCAGGACACGCGGCGCGGCGTCGACTGGATCGAGCTCGCCCACGATCGCCTGCTCAAGCCCATCTGCTTGAGCAACGCCGCCTGGCGCCGCGAGCACCTCAACGTCGCCCAGGTGCAGGCCTCGCTCTGGGACGAGCGCGGCCGCGACGAGGCGTTCTGCCTGCGCGGCGCAGCGCTGCGCGACGCCGAACGATGGGCCGCCGCGCACCCGAGCGAGCCGACGCCGATCGAGGAGCAGCTCCTCGCCGCGAGCCGCAAGCTCCGCAACGCGGAGCGCCTCGAGAAGCGGAGGCAGCGGCGGCGGCTCTCGGCGGCCATCGTGGTGGCCGTGCTCCTGGGCCTGCTCGGGTCCTGGGCCTGGGCGAAGAAGGTGGAGGCCGATCACCAGCGCAACGCGGCGCGAGAGTCTTCGTTGATGGACAGCGCGCGCGAGCTGCTCGCCCGCAACCAGCCGGCCTGGGCCATGAAGCTCCTGCTCGAAGTGAAGGAGCCGAACAAGAGAGGCTGGGTCGGGCTCGCCAACGATGTCTTGAGCGCGAACCGGCTGGAGGTCTCCTTGCGAGAACACTCGAGCGCCGTGACGAAGGCCACGTTCAGCCCGGATGGCCGGCGTATCCTCACCGCGTCCCAGGACAGGACGGCGCGGGTGTGGAACGCCGACGGCACGGGCAAGCCCATTGTCCTGCGAGGGCACGACGCCGCGGTCCTCTATGCGGTCTTCAGCCACGATGGCCGGCGCATCGTCACCACGTCGTCGGACAACACGGCGAGGGTATGGAACGCCGACGGCACCGGCGAGCCCATCGTTCTTCGTGGCCACGAGGACCGGATCGTCTTCGCAGCCTTCAACCCGGACGACACGCAGATCGTCACCGCGTCGTCGGACAACACAGCGAGGGTGTGGAACACCGATGGCAGCGGCGATCCCATCGTCCTGCGAGGGCACACCAGCAGAGTCCGTACGGCGGAGTTCAGCCCGGATGGCAAGCGGATCCTCACCGCATCCGAGGACGGCACAGCGCGCGTGTGGAGCGCCGACGGCGCCGGCAAGCCCATCGTCCTGCGAGGGCACAGCGACATGGTCCGCTTCGCGGCGTTCAGCCCGGATGGCAGGCGAATCGTCACGACATCTTCGGACAAAACAGCGCGCGTGTGGAGCGCCGACGGCACGGGCGAGCCCGTCGTCCTGCGCGGTCACAGCGAGAAGGTGATGCACGCTGCGTGGAGCCCCAACAGCAAGCGCGTCGCCACGGTGAGCCTGGATACGACGGCGCGCGTGTCGAACGCCGACGGCACCGGCGAGCCGGTCGTCCTGCGAGGGCACATGGTCGAAGTCCCCTTCGTGGCCTTCAGCCCGGATGGTCGGCGAATCGCGACTGCGTCCCGAGATCGAACCGCGCGCCTGTGGAACGCCGACGGCATCGGCGAGCCCATCATCCTGCGAGGGCACGACTCCGCTGTGCTCACGGTGGCCTTCAGCTCGGATGGCAAGCGGATCGTCACCGCGTCCGAGGACAACTCAGCGAAGGTATGGAGCGTCAACGCCGCCGGCGATCCCCCGTCCAGCGTGCGCGGATCGCTCCGCAACTCCACCTCGCTCAGCCCGGATTTCCGGCGGAGCGCCACGGGCTTACGGGACAGGACGACGAAGGTGTGGAGCACTGACGGCACGGGTGAGCCTCTCCTCCTCATCGGGCACACGGACAGAGTCCGCTCGGCGGCGTTCAGCCCCGATGGCCAGCGCATCGTCACCGCCTCCGACGACACCACCGCGCGGGTGTGGAGCGCCGACGGCGCCGGCGCACCCCTCGTCCTGCGCGGGCACTCGGACGTGGTCCTCACCGCAGCGTTCAGCCCCGATGGCCAGCGCATCGTCACCGCATCGCAGGACGGGACCGCGCGGGTCTGGAGCGCCGACGGCACCGGCGAGCCCATCGTCCTGCGCGGGCACACCGATAGAGTCATCTTCGCCGCGTTCAGCCCCGATGGAGAGCGAATCATCACCGGCTCCGACGACACCACAGCGCGCGTGTGGAGCGCCGACGGCACCGGCGAGCCCATCGTCCTGCGCGGGCACGATGACTCGGTCCAGGCAGCGGCGTTCAGCCCCGATGGCCAGCGAGTCGTCACCGGCTCTTATGACAAGACAGCGCGCGTCTGGACGGACATCCGAGCGGGCCAGTCCTTCGTCCTGCGCGGGCACGACGGCGCGGTCCGCTCCGCGATGTTCAGCCCGGATGGCAAGTCGATCGTCACCGGCTCCGACGACGCGACCGTCCGCGTGTGGGACGCCGACGGGAAGAACGAGCCCATCCTCATCCGCGCGCAGACGTCGAGCCCGATCAGCCTCGTGGTCTTCAGCGCCGATGGTCAGCGGATCGTCTCCATGTCCGAGGAGAGCGAGGTCAAGGTCTGGCCCATATCCATCCCTGATCTACGGGCGCACCTCGTCACCGCGACGGCCGACTGCCTACCTCCAGCGATGCGCTCGAGGTACCTCGATGAGCCCGGACCCCAGGCGGAGGCCCGCTACGAGGCGTGCGAGCTAGCCCACGACCGCGAGCCCCTCCCGCCCGAGCGCCGCTGAGCCGCAGCGAAGATCAAGAGCAGACGACCCGCCACGAACCGAGGAGCTTTGCTCATCGCCCCTTCCCTCGAGAGAGCTCGTCGTCGATATACGAGGCGAGCGCCCCCTGCCGCGCGCGCGCCTTGTCGATCTGCTCTCTCCCCGGGAACACCAGCCCGAGCTCGTCATAGCGCTTCTGCAGCGCCTCGGCCTCGTCGAGGAGCTTGCCAGAGATCGACAGCTCGGCGCTGAGCTGCGCGGAGCTCGAAAGGCCCTCGTCGGCGCCGGGATCGAAGCTGAAGTCGTCGGGGTTTACCGCGTGGCGAGTGAACTGACGGCCAAAGCGGTGGCGCAGAAAGAGAACGACAGGCACCAGCAGCGGGCACGGCGTCGCGGCGGCCAGCGCGCTCTCCACGTCGAGCACCTCCGCGAAGCGCCGGTAGAACGCGCGCCAGAAGCGCCCGAGCTCCAGCGGCGCGATGGGCGCGAGCGGGGCGACGACCGTGAGGCCCTCGCCGACGGCGCGACCGAAGCGCGCGAATCCATGAAACACAGTGGGCAATCCATCGTGCCCCACGAAGGGCTCCGAAGGAGCGCTGAGCGAGAGGATCGCCACGCGCGATCCGCGCACGATCTGGCAAGCCTCCGTCGGCGTGAGCGTGGCCCCGCCGGGAAAATCGAGGAGCCCCTCGACCCCGAGAGGCACCGAGCCGTCCGCGACCAGGTGAACCATCTCGACACCGGAGCTCGCTGCCTGGCCGAGCGCCCGGCGTGGATCCCTGGAGCCGAGCCGCACGATCTCCACCGTCGAGCGAAGATCCTCGAGCGCCTCGCGGAGCGGCGCGGGCGCGAGGTCATCGGGATCGAACACGCCGACCGTCAGCGGGCGACCCGGCGAGATCGGCAACGGCGCTACGGACACCGGAGGACAGCCGCGCACGATCGAGAGCCGCGGCGGCGGACTCTGCCCATGCGCAAGGAGCTCCCAGGGCACGTCTTCGAGCTCGGGCGCCTCGGTCATCCACCAGAGGCGCTGCCGGCTCCCCGGCGGCGGAGGCGTGAGGAGCAATCTCTTGAGACCTCCGGCGAACGAGCCGTAGAGGAGACTCCGCAGCTCGAGCAGGGCCTCTTCGCCGGAGTAGAAGAACGACAGGTACTCGGCGTAGCTGCGCCAGCGAATGACCATCTCCTCGCGCCCCACGAGCGGCAGCCCCCCGATGCAGAGCGGAGGAGCGGCGCCGAGCGGGGGAGCCTTCGCCTCGCCGAGCAGGACCGGCAGATCGATCTTCGAGTAGATCCAGTCGTGATAACGAGTCGTCCGACCGCCAGGCCATCCGGAGGAAGCGCTCGCCTCGCCCCCGAGGCACGGCCCGACGCACGGAACGGAGTACAGGACGATCTCGTCGTACTCGGAGACCTGGGGAAGCGAGCCGGCGTCCATGTCAGCCCCTCTCTCCGCCTTCACCCACCGAGGCCACGCGCGTTCAACCTAGGCTTGCGGGGCACAGTGTAAAGGGCGACAGCCCAGCCGGCGCCGGCGGCCCGCGGAGCGCCTCCAGCCGAGCGCCGCTCAGCCGCCGAGCAGGTCAGCCAGCCAGTCCGCGAGGCGATAGCCGCCGAGCGCTGCCTGCCTCTGGCCGATGTCACGCGCGTCGTGCAGGTAGGTGTTCGACGGCCAAGGCGCGCCGCCGTCGGCTTCGAGCGACGGAGAGCCTTGCTCGGCGCCGAGCGCCTCGCGCAGGTAAGCGTTGGGCGTCCTGAGCGCGTCGCCGCCCCCGTCCTCGAGAGGCTTGTAGCACCGCTCGACAGCGAGCGCGTACCCCGCGCGCACCCAGCCCTCCGGGCTCTTCATCGCCAGCTCCCGAGCGAGGTTCTCGCGCGGGTATTGCTTCATGATCTCCACCGCGAGCTCCTCGGAGCTGTCCTGGAGCGAGAGGTTGATCGAGTCGTCCCAGAGCGAGTGCAGGCTGCGGTAGTGACCGCGCAGCTTGAGGAGGGTACCTCCCCGATCGCCCTCCGGCGCCGGAAGATCCGGCGTGACGCGGGTGATGCAGTGGAGCGGCTGATGCATGTCACCGATGAGGTGCAAGACGAAGCAGAGCGCGTCGGCCTTCTCCTCCGGCTTGTTGACCTTGCGCAGCTGTTCACTCACCGCCGCGAGCGCCGAGATCGCGTGCGGCGCTTCGGGGAGAGCAGGCGAGACCTCCGAGCTCTCGGGATCATAGATGAAGTCGACATAATGCCAGGGCTTCGTCTCGGGCCGGTTGCCTTTGATGTGATCGGGCCAGTTCGCAGCCCGGAAGTAGTCGGTGCGGCCTCGCGGATCCTTGCCGAGGATCGCGTCGACTTTCGCCTTGATGTGCGGGCGGCGAGCGTCGAGATCACTCATCGCGATCGCCACGATGGCGCCGTGCCCCTTCGGCCCGAAGATCACCTCGGGGGTCGGGAGAGGGCCGCTGACGAGCGAAGCGGCCGGCGCCGTGGCTTCGCGCGGCAAATCCGTCTCCAGGCTCAGCTTCACGTGAACATGCGTCGCGCCGTTGTTCCGGTCGAGATCGAGGCCCAGGTCGAACAGGCCAGGGACCGACGGGCCCATCGCTCTTGTCTTCTCCATCGCTGTCTCCTCTTGCGTTCGCGCGGATCGAGTCGCTCTCTATAGCTCCCTGGGATCGATGCGGATCCTGCCGTCCGAGTCCGCCTGGACCCTCCGGATCCTCACCACGGCGTCGAGGTTCAAAGGCCCGTAGATGTGCGGATAGAGCCCTCCCGTGGCCGGCTCCCAGCGAATCTCGGCCTTCACGCGGCGCGGATCGACGCAGAGCAGCCGCACGTCCTTCCTGTCCGCGTAGTATTTGTTCGCGACGCGCGTGAGCTGCTCCGCGGGGCTCGCGTGAATGAACCCGCTCGCATCCACGCTGTCGGGACGATAATACCCCACCGCGACGGCGGACTCGTAGTCGACAACCGGTATGAAAACATAAATGAGCTCGCCAGGTACCACCATGCATTTCACATGAGGCTCGCCGCGAGCCATTGTCAACGCTCCGCTCCGTTTTCCCGCGATCTTATGCTATTTCTCATCGGCAGTCGGGCTGCACCTCGCGCGCCGCGACGGCCCGGCGGGACGGAGCCAGAGACACGATGATCGCTTGCTCCGCGACGATCCCGGACATAGATACCGCGCAGCGATAGAGCGAGCGTCATGGGAAGCAAGCTGGAGCTCAACAACGTCCTGCAAATCACCACCGAGCAAGGGTTCCCAGGGGAGCTCGACCTCGCCCGACACCTCCAGTGTCCGTTCACCGCCGCCGAGTTCAGAGGACGAGCGCTCGAGTTCCGCGACAAGCCCGGCGAGCGGTTCTACCAGAGCTCGCCGCTCACCTGCTCTCTCGCCCACAACATCGGCGGCAAGTGGCTGTTCTGGGGCAAGATCCTCGTGATCGAGCAGACGATCCACAGCGCAGGTGAGCCCACGACGTCAGGTATCTACCAGGTCGTCGAGATCTTCTCGCCGGAGTATCAACGAGAGTTCACCCGCCACGAGGCGCCGGCCGGAGCGAGCTACTTCGACCCGGAGGCGCGAGCCTCGGCGGCGTGAGCCGGCGCTCGGAGCCAGGAGCCATGACGGATATCCACAGACTCGACGACGACCTCCGGCGCATCCTCACGCACCTGGCGGATGAGCTCTTGCCGCTGACACCGTGGCTCAACGACGCCAAGCCCTACACTCCGCCCGGCGCCCTCCCGTGGCGCGAAGGGCCGGGGCCCTGGTCGTTGACCATGAACGATCTGGGCTTCCTCTCCTTCTTCGAGGGGCTGCTCGCCGAGACGTCCGGCGACATCGATCTGGTCGCCCGGTTCGAGAGGGTCTCGCGCGACCCGCTGGCGAGCTGCCCTATCCTCGACGTGGAGTCCTGGCGAGCGGGGCGCGGGCTCGCCAAGGCCGCGCAGTTCGACATCGGCGACAGCCGCAACATGCCTGTCGACGACAAGAATCGACTCTGCTCCCGCGCCCCGCTCTACGCGGAGTTCTGGCCCCTCCTGCGCGCGACGGTGGGGCAAGCCGAGGCCGACGCCAAGTCCGCGGGCGCGCCGCTCGACTGGTCCCGGTTGACGGCCGAGCTGCTCACCGATCGCTGCAAATCATGGCCCTACTGGCAGCCTCGCGCCTCGTCCACGTTCATGCGGCAGCTCCGGAAAGACGTGCTCTATGCGGCGCTGGGCGCGCGCAACCCGGCCCCGCTCCCCTGGCGCTACGCGGTGCTCATCGAGCTCGGCGAGCATCGCCGGCCGGGTAACTCTTACACGCGAGCCGACGCGGCGGCGGCGGTCGAGGAGTTCTGGCGAGCCTGGCGCACACCCCCGGCGGAGCTCGCTCCAGGCGAGGGGCGGCTGCGGCGCATCCCGGTGCCGCCGCCGGTCGGCGCGCCCTCGGTCAACGCCAAATTCGATTGAGCGGCGAGGAGGCAGAGCGATGAAAGAGGTCGACTTCGTGGTCATCGGCAGCAGCGGAGGCGGAGGGACCATCTCCTGGCTGCTGGCGAAGGCGGGCTTCGAGGTCGTCGTCCTCGAGCAAGGCTCCGACTCGTTCAAGCCAATCCGCGACGACGTGCTGCCAGCTCCGGTGAACCCGGCGCTGCGCCGCTTCAACCCCGACCCTCACGACGAGTATCGCTACCGGGTCGAGCAGCCCATGTACAAGCGAAGGCCGCGAGGAGACTACAACACCATTCGCGAGACGGACGCCCAGCAAGCGGTTCCCTTCGACGGGGGATGGACGGCGTCGATGCTGGGCGGCGCCTCGATGATCTGGGGAGGTTGGGCCGTCCGGGCCCTCCCCATCGACTTTCGCCTCAAGACCCATTTCGAGGCCACGAGCCAGCTCGGTCGACTCGACGCCTGGGGCTACGACGTCCAGGACTGGCCCGTCGACTACGCCGAGATGGCCCCGTTCTTCAACGTGGCCGAGACGCTGCTGGCGATCAGCGGAGATCGGCAGTCCATCAACGAGGATATCGCGTCTTGTCCCTGGTACGAGCGCTTCTCCGGAGCGCCTTACTGGGAGAGGTCGAGCGGCGAATGGAAGCCGACGCTCCCCTTCCCCGGGCCGCCGGTGCCGCTGACCCCGACCGCCGATTTCGTCAGCAAGAGCTTCGCGGACCTGGGCTGGAAATCCTCGCCGTTACCCTGCGCCCTGGTGTCGCCGGGAGGGGCTCCCTACAGGACGCGTGAAGCCCTCGCCTCGGCGATTCGAGCCTGGGGGACCGAGCCTCTCCCCGCGATCTGGCAGCGAGGAGCAGAGAGCCTCTGGTCGGATCGCGTCCGCGAGGCGTGCAACATGTGCGGGTACTGCGGCGAATACCTGTGCTGGGGCGCGACAGGCCCCAAGTCGAGCACCCGGGTGACGACGCTGAGCGAGCTTTCGGACCTGCGCAACGCGCGCATCATCACCGACGCCAAGGCGTTCGAGATCCTCTACGACGCGCGCACGCGGCGCGCCACGGGCGTGAAGTACCTCGACCTGCGCGACCCGGACGCCCCTGTCGTCCGCGAGCAAAAGGCGAAGTTCGTGATCGTGTCCTGCGGCGCGGTGCAGTCAGCCCGCCTCCTGCTCATGAGCGGACCCAACGCCGGGCTCGGCAACCGCTACGATCAGGTCGGGCGCAACGCGATGTTCCACCTCTTCGGCCTCGGCGCCTCGTGCGTGTTCCCGGAGCGAATGCAGGGCGCTCTGCACGCCGAGCTGATCAACACCGGGACCGTCATCACCTACGAGAACTACTTCATGGAGGACGATCAGCACGAGTGGTGGAAGGGCGGAATCGTGATCAACGCCGTCCTCAAGAACCCGCTGGAGGGCGCCCTGCGAGCGACGCGATCGGCCGCGAGCGGCCTCGATCTGCTGCACCAGATGGAGGACTACAACCGCGGGCTGGAGCTCCGCATGACCGGCGACGATCTGCCCATGCCAGCGAATCGAGTCGATCTCGATCCCACTTACGTGGACGAGCACGGGCTGCCAGCGGCGCGCCTCACCCGCAGCTTCGGCCCCAACGAGACCAAGGTGTCGGCGCTGGCGCAGGCGCGGATGCTCCAGGTCTTGCGGCACCCGGAGCTCATCGCCGCGAGCAGCAACCCGAGCCTGACCTTCGCCACCGATCATCAGATCGGGACTTGCCGGATGGGCGACGATCCGACGCGATCGGTCACCGACCGCTTCTGCCGCCTCCACGACGTGCCCAACGTCTTCGTCGTCGATACCAGCTTCATGCCGACCGGGCTTGGCGTGAATCCGATGGTCTCCACCATGGCCAACGCGCTCCGCGTTGGCACGTGGATCGTCGAGCAATCCCGGCGCGGAGACGAGCTCTCTCGCCCCTTGTCGGGGTGAGGCTCACTCCTCCTCGAGCTTCCTTGACCAGCGCGGCTTCACCTCGCTCCGCCGGATAATCGGTCGCCGCGCGCCATTTCTGGAGCTGACGCGATAAGGCGGATTCGATTTGCGAGCACAAGCCGCCGGGTTTGCGGCATAGTTCGCCGGTCCACCGCGGCGAGGCAAGCTCAGGCCATGGCTCCCACCGCGGCGCGTGGAGCGTGACACGGTGAGCCATGACAGAAGACCAGTTTGCGCAATTCACGCTGACGAGCTTTGACAAGGGCCGATCCCTCCGGCTCCCCGGCCTCCGGGTGAGCGTCACTCTCCCGGATCGGCGCGTCGTCGCGGCCTCGCTCGGGATCCACCCGCTCCTCGTCGGGACGAGCGCCGAGTGCGATCTGGTCCTCGTCGATCCCCGCATTTCACGCCGGCACTGCGAGCTCCGGCTCACCGAGAGAGGCGTGCTCCTCCGGGATCTCGACAGCAAGAACGGCACGCTCGTTCGCGGGGTGTCGATCCTCGAAACATGGCTCCCGCTCGCCGTCCCCGTGACGCTCGGCGGGTCAGAGCTCCTGATCCAGTCCACCGGCGCTCCCGCGGTCCTGCCGCTCTCGACGCGCACCGCGTTCGGCGACGCCATCGGGCAAAGCCTGGCAATGCGCGCCCTCTTCGCGAAGCTCGAGCGCGCGGCGCCCACCGACGAGACCGTGCTTCTCCTCGGCGAGTCGGGCACTGGAAAAGAGGTGCTGGCCAGGGCAATCCACGCTGGCAGCCGCAGGAAAGAGGGGCCCTTCGTCGTCGTCGACTGCGGGGCCATCGCCGCCAACCTGGTCGAGGGCGAGCTCTTTGGCCACGTCCGCGGCGCGTTCACCGGCGCCGCCACGGCTCGACCCGGCCTGCTCGAGCTCGCCAACGGCGGCACGCTCTTCATCGACGAGCTCGGCGAGCTCCCGCTCGATCTGCAACCCAAGCTGCTGCGCGCCATCGAGTCACGGCAGCTCCGCCGGCTCGGCGCAAGCGAGTGGCAGCCTTTCGACGCCAGGATCATCGCGGCGACCCATCGTAACCTCCGCGCCAAGGCCGCCGACGGCTCCTTTCGGGAAGATCTCTATTATCGCCTCGCCGTGGTCGAGGTCCACGCGCCCGCGCTCCGCGAGCGCAAAGACGATATCGAGATGCTGGTCGAGCTGTTCCTCGCCGCCCGGGATCCGCCGTGCGCGCTCGCCGAGCTGCCGCCCAACACCGTCTCGCTGCTCCAGGCGTACGACTGGCCGGGGAACGTGCGCGAGCTTCGCAACATGGTGGCGCGGATGGTCCTCTTCCCCGAGCTCATCGCGGAGCTCATCGGTCCTCTGGCGCGGAGCGCGCCGCCGGCGCCGCGGCCGAGCAGCCCAATCGAAACAGAGCCGAGCGCCGGGACAGCAGAGAGCGCCGAGGACGCGCGCCTGGGGCGCCTCCTCTCGCTACCTTTACCCGAGGCGCGAGAGGTGGTGCTGGAGCAGCTCGAGAGGAGCTATGTGGCCGCCAAGCTCCGGCAGCACAAGGGGAACATCTCCCGCGCCGCCGACGCCATGGGCGTCTCCAGGCAGCTCGTCCACCGGTTGATCGAGCGTTACAGCCTGCGAGTCAAGTGAAGCGCGTCGCCCACCACTCCACCTCTGGTGCGACGATGACGTCCGCCGGGGAGGCCGCGGCCAAAGGTCCTGGCTTCGCGCTGGAGCCGGCGGAGGCGAGCACCGAAGCGAGCGACGAGGTGGAGATCCCACCCTCCCTCTTCGCGCGCTTCGAGGGCTTCGTCTTCCTCGGCCGCGGCGGGATGGGCGCTGTCTACCGCGCGAGGGATTTCCGGCTCGGCCGTGACG
>FSTQ01000089.1_pt1 | contig 11110 bp, 8 predicted proteins | sample 1637281 | NCBI WGS metagenome assembly FSTQ01 (sample SAMEA3914818, study PRJEB12502) | metagenome | biome: forest; material: soil | place: Canada | collected 2010-06-26 | depth 0.1 m
CGCTCTACACCTCAGCGCCGCTCTCGCCCTCGCCGCTCGCGTAGATGGCCGCGCGCTTCACCTTGTCGAGGAACTTCACCAGCGGGCGCAGCTGCTTGCGCGCCTGCTCCAGCGTCGGCAGCGTCACGTCCTTCCACCACGCCTCCGACTGGATCTCGCGGATCAGCGCGAGCGCCAGCCCCACCGAGGGAATGGCGGTCTTCTCTTTCAACAGAGCGGCGATGGCTTTCACCTGCTCGCTCAAGCGCTGGACCGCAGGGTCCTTGCTCAGGACGGCGAGCTGGAGGTTCAGGATCAGCAGGTCGAAGCGCTTGGCCTCTTCGTCCTCGGCGTCGAGCTCCGAGGGCAGGCCGGCGACCTCGTGGGAGAGCTCTTCGAGCGACTCTTCCGAGAGCACGATCCAGGCGTAGGGGCGGGCGTACTTCTCCACCAGGCGGCGCTTCGGGCGCACCAGGAAGTTGTCGAGGTTCATCGCCTCGATCTCGGCGTGGAGGAGCGTCGCGAGGTCGTCGCGCAGCACCGACGGCGCGGGGGAGGACTGATGATCGATCGCGCTTATCAGCGAGAGTCGGGTCTTGAACAGGCGCTTGCCGAGCGACTCGCTGAGGGCGCCCTCCGTCGCCTTCGGGCTCAGGTTGAAGAACTCCAGGTTCCGGCAGTAGTCCAGGATGTAGACGACCTCTTTGTCCTGCCCCGGGCCGCGCAGGTCCTTGCAAGGGCGCGTGCCGCGGCCGACCATCTGCCAGAACCTGGGCTTCGAGCGCACGACCTTGAAGAAGACGAGGTTCACCACCTCGGCGACGTCGATGCCGGTATCGAGCATGTCCACCGAAATGGCAATGTGCGGCTCGCTCGACGCGTCGGAGAAATCGTCGATCAAGGTCTGCGCGTAGCTCGTGTTGCGGTGGATGACGCGCGCGAAGCTGCCTTTGTGGCGCGGGTAGTTGGCGTCGAAGCGCTCGGCGATGATCTCGGCGTGAGTCTGGTTCTTGGCGAAGATGATCGTCTTTCCGAGCCGGTCGCCGGCCGCCACCTTTTGCCCGCGCTCCATCAGGTGCGCCAGCACCTGGTCCACGGTGTCGATGTCGAAGAGCCACTTGTTGATCGCCGCGGCGCCTTCGGGGTCCGGCGGATTGCCCTCTTCGTCCCACGCGATCGCGTCCCACTCGGCCTTCTCTTCCTCGGTTCGCTCGTGGTGAGGGGCGCCCTGGCGGGGGAGCGCGACTGGCACCGAGACGGCCGTGAACGGCACGAGGAAGCCGTCCTTGACCGCCTCCTCCAGCGAGTAAGAGTCGGCCGGGGCGCCGTTCGCCAGGTTGAAGAACCGAGAGGTGTTGCTGTCGATCTCGCTCTTCGGCGTGGCCGTCGAGCCCACCAGCAGAGAGTCGAAGTAATTGAAGATGGCGCCGTATTTCTGGTAGACCGAGCGGTGCGCCTCGTCGATGACGATGAGGTCGAAGTGGCCCACGCCGAAGCGCTTGAGGCCGTCTGTCGAAGCGTCGATGAGGCCCATCATCGTCGGGTAAGTCGAGACGAACACCCGGCCATCAGCGTTCCTGTCCGTGTCGAGGTCGACAGGCGAGGAGTCGGGCAAGTAGGCTTTGAAGGCGTTGACAGCCTGGTTTACCAGCGCCGGGCGGTCGGCGAGGAAGAGGACGCGCTTGACCCAGTTGCACCTCATGAGGAGATCGCAGAGAGCGATGACCGTGCGGGTCTTGCCCGCGCCGGGCGCCATCTGCAAGAGGGCCTTGCGCTCGCCGTCCCGCTCGAACGCCTCGCCGACACGGCGGATGGCGTGGGTCTGGTAGGGCCGGTCGGCGATCTTCTCGTCGATCTCCGCCTTGGCGAGGGGTTTGCGGCTGCTGCGCCGCTGCATCATCAGCGTGAGGCCGACCTTCTTGAAGAAGCCGCCCACGGCGCGCGGCGGGTAGCGCTGGTCGTCCCAGATCCAGTGCTCGTAGCCGTTGGTGCAGAAGATGATCGGGCGCTGGCCAAAACGATGCTCGAGGCAGTCCGCATAGATCCTGGCCTGCTGCTGGCCTGCCAGGGGGGATTTGCGCGTGCGCTTGGCCTCGACCACGGCGAGCGGCTTGCCGTCGTCGCCCCAGAGCACGTAGTCCGCGTAGCCCTTGCCCTTTTGATTGGGCATCCCGCCGACGTCGTAGTCGCGATCGCGCGGCTGATCGAGCGGCCAGCCGGCGCCCTTGAGCAGCCGCTCGATGAAGCGGTCGCGGGTCTCGGCCTCGGCGTAGTCGTGCGTGTCCGGCCACGCGGTGTTGGCCCGCTTCGCCGAGCCCACCTGGGCGCGCACGCGCGCGAGCTCGGTGTCGAGGAGCGCGCCCTCGCCCGCCAGCACCACCGAGAGCTTCTCGTCGCGCTTCCGCAGCCCCACCTCCAGCTTTTGCAGCTGCTCGAGCGTCCGCTTCGAGGCGGACGCGCCCCAGGGCACGGCGCTCACGTCGAAGGCGAGCGCCGGCGCCGGCCCGGGCTGGCGAGCGTAGGTGTGAGCGAGCCAGTAGCCCACGTGGAAGAGATCGCGGACCGCCGCGAGCGCGTCGCTCTCCTGGACCGGCCTGCGGCTGTGGACGGCGTCGTTGCCAGCGTCCTTGATCATCAGCGCCTTGGCGAGCACCGCCTGGCCCACCGCCGCCTTGAAGGTCGGCTCGTGGAGGAGCGCGCTCAGGGTGTCCCGATAAGGCAGGCGCAGCGAGGCGTCGAACTTGTAAGCCCAGTTGACCAGGAGCTCCAGCGCACGTCGCGCATGGAAGCAGGCGGCGCGTGGATCGGTGTACACCGCGGCCTCGGCCCGGGCAGCGTCCTCGTGGAGCGCGGGCCATTCGGCCTGCAAGAAGGCGAAGTTGCTCATTTTCCTTCAGCCACTTCCTTCAGGTGAGCCGCGTCGTCAACAGCTCTGTAGCTCCGCGGCAGATCACATCGCCCGGCCGGCACGAGCAAGCCCTTCCGCCCGCGGGCGCGCGGCTGTAGCTCAGCGTGATGATCACCCTGCACCAGTTCGGCCCCGCGTTCACGCTCCGCACGGCCAGCCCGTTCGGGCTCAAGCTCGAGGCGTTCATGCGGCTCTCGGGCATTCCCTACCGCGTCGAGCCTTTCGCCGGCAACCCCAGCAAGGCGCCCAAGGGAAAAATCCCGTACATCACCGACGACGACGGCCGCCAGATGGGCGACTCGGCGCTGATCATCGAGCACCTGGTCGCGAAGCACGGTGACAAGCTCGACGCGCACCTCACGCCCGCCGAGCGCGCCGCGGGCCACGCGCTGCGCCGGATGACGGAAGAGGGGCTGTACTTCGCGCTGCTCTACTCGCGCTGGGTCGACGACGCGGGCTTCGCGGTGATAGGACCCGTGTTCTTCAAAGCCATGCCGGCGCCGCTGCGGCCGGTGATCGAGCTGCTCGTGCGCCGCAGCACGCGCAACGCGCTGCACGCCCAGGGCACCGGCCGCCACACGCGCGAGCAGGTCTACGCGATGGGCCGCGCCGACCTCCAGGCGCTGTCCGACGCGCTCGGCGACAAGCCCTTCTTCCTCGGCGACAAGCCCACTTCCTACGACGCGGCGATCTACGGCACCCTGCACAACCTGATACAGGTGCCGACCGGAACACCGCTGACCGCCTTTGCGAGCTCGCTGCCGAACCTCGTGGCGTTCTGCGAGCGAGTCACCAAACGATGCTTCGAGGAGGCTTAGAGCCTCAACTCCGCATCTCGACTCCCCCTTTCAATCACCCTCCGAGAGGCTCCGGAAGCCCTCTGCGAACGGGCTCTCCGGGTGCTTTGCCACGAACATGCGCGCTCGCGCCTTGGCCTCCCCCGAGCGACCGAGCTTCGACAGCGCGCTGATCGCGGCCGCCTCCCGCTCCTGCCAGAAGACGCCCCGCGGGAAGCGGGCATGGCCATCCTCGGCGAGCGCAAGGGCGCGGCCCGGGTCCGAGGCCAGCGCCCGCCGGGCCTCGATGAGCTGAGCCATCTCGGGCTTGACCGTGGAGCTGGCCGCCGTCGCTGCGCTCGCGGCGCCGCGCGGCCCGTCCGCCGGGGCTCCAGCGCTCGGGTGGGCGCCCGTCTGCTCCGCGGATCTCGGCGCATCCGGCGGCGGCGCTTCGATTGATGGGGCGCTCGGCGTAATCGAGGCAGGGAGCGCGATCGTCGCGGCCTCGGAGGCGCTCGGAGGGGGCTTGGCGGCGGAGCCCACCACGAGCGCCCCGCCGAGCGCTCCCAGCGCGACGAGCCCGAGGAGGCCCACCTTCGCGCCGACCGCGCTCGCAGCGCTGGAGCCCGCGAGGTGGCCCGCCCCGGAGGCCGCGCCCTTTGCGCCCGGCCCCGAGCCTCCTCCCTGGCCTCCCCCGGGAGAGCCTCCCGCGATCGTGGCCGAGAGGCGGGCGAGCCCGCTCTCGACGTCGTACCCGGGAGGCGAATCCTTCGCGATGCGCAGATCCGAGCGGAGCCGCGCGGCCAGCTCCGGGTCGGCGGTGGTGGGATCGTCCAGAAGGCGCTTCGGGTCTTCGCTCATTGGCCGCGTCCTCCAGCTCCGTCTCCGTGCGCAACCTTCTTCTCCCGGAGGAGCGCGTCCGGAGCCCTGCGCGCGCCAACGCGCTCGAGCCGCGCGTAGGCTTCGAGGAACGCGCGGCGGGCGGTGTGGAGGCGCGAGTGCACCGTGCCCACGGGGATGGCAAAGCCCGCGGCGATCGCCTCGCAGGACTCGCCCTCGAGCTCGTACAGGATGAAGACCGCGCGCCGGTCCGTGTCGAGGGACGCGAGGGCCTGGTCCACCCGCGTCAGCGCCGCGCGCTGCTCGGCCGCTTCGAGCGGGGTTCGCTCGCCGGAGACGGCGGCGAGGAGCGCGTCCTCGTCCGGCACGGTCCGCCTCCGCCGCTCACCGCGCTTGTGCGTCGAGACCACGCGGAGCGCGATCTCGGCGAGCCAGGTGGTCGGCCGCGCGGCGCCGGCCTCGTACCCCCCGCGGCGGTGCACCGTGAGGAAGACGTCCTGCACGACGTCGTCGACGGCCTCGCGCTCGACGCCGAGCCGGAGGACGAAGCTCGCCACGAACGCCGCGTGCGCGCGGAAGAGCCCCGCGGCCGACAGGCGGCCGCCCGACAGCTCCGGCGTGTGGACCTCGGACCCCACGCGCCTCTATGGCCGGCGATCCCCTCGAGCTTCACGGGAACAGCATCGGGCGAGCCCACGGCTTCAAAACGTGAGGGAGGGCCCGACCGAGACCCCCACGCCCGCGAGCGGGAACGTCCTCGCGACGAGGACGTTGCCCATCCTGTCGACCACCCGGAGCTCCGGCTTGAGCCCTGGAAAGAAGCCATCGACCCCGGCGACGAGCCCGAAGACGCGCGTGATGGCCCAGCGGCCGTCGGCGCGCACGCTCGGAGCGACCCAGGGCGACGTCCCGCTCCGCGACGCGGAGAACCCGGCGCCCGCAGAGCTCACCACCCCCGCGACGACACCGCCGCAGCCCCGGAGGCGCACGACGTCGCGGACCACGATCGCCGCGCACGCATCGAGCAGCCCCCCGAGGAGCCCCGCGTCCGCAGTCCCGACGCCGAGCTGGACAGTGGTCGTGCCCGTCGCGAGCGCCGCCGCCCGGAGATCGAAGCCCCGCGCCACCGCGAGCTCCACCGAGGGCGAGACGCCCAGGGTCACCTTCGGGAGCACGTTGACGAGGACGAGCCCCTGCACGGTGGTGGTGATGATCGGCGCCCAGCCCTTGCGCGGCGAGACCGGCAACAGCGGCGCGCCGGAGGACGGCGGGACCGGCGGTGACGCCGACGGCACGGGCGCGACCGGAGGAGACGGCGCTGGAGAGACAGGCACCAGAGAAGGAGACGCGGACACCGGAGACGGCGGAGGCACCGGAGAAGGAGGCGCGGGCGCCGGAACGCCGAGGCTCGGGAGCAGAGTCGCGTCGAGCGCCGCCGCGATCCCGAGCCCCAGGGCCGCATGGATCTCTTCGCACGGAACCTTCTTGATCTCGAGCGTGCGCTCGCCGAGCACGGCCTCGTCGCGACGCACGATGAAGCGCACGCCCTCGGGAGCTTCGGCCACCTCGATGGACAGCCGCCGATCGATGTCGCGCCGCTGGAGCCACATGCTCGTGTGGTCGGCGACCCTCTTTACGTCGAGGCACTGGCTTGGCCCGAGTCGAATGGCCTCGGCGAGGGGCCGTGTGGCCTCGTCGGCGCTCGCCGCGGCCGGCGCCCCGAGGGCAAAGAAGATCGAGAGTGCCCCGAAGTCCGCAGCGAACGCGCGAAGATCGCGACCCCGACATTTCTCGTGAAGCTGAGTCCAGGCGCCGGCCATGAAGGTGACATGCTAACACACACTCACTCTCTTCTCCGCGTTCTCACCTTCACCGGGGCGCTCACCGCGCTCTTCGACATCGGCTGTGTGACGTCCACCGAGGTCGGCACCCAGGACACCCCCCTGTCCGACGGCGACGTGCACGCCATAGCGTTTCACCAGGCTCCCGATCCGGACACGCTCCACGTCGTGCTCTCCACCTTCTCGCTCGCGTGCACCGATCCCGGCGCCGGCCCGAGCGGGGGGGATGGCTGCGCGGTCGGCTGGACCATCAACTTCACCCTGCCGGCCGCGTCCCAGGCGCCCGGCGTTTACTCGCTCTCCGATCCAGCGCTCCAGTCCGGCGTCAGTCTGCTTCTGGGCAGCGACGGTGAAGGCCGATGCGTGGGAGGAGGAAGCGGCGGCTTCGGGGGGAAGGTCGAGGTCGTGAGCATCGACGCGAGCACCATCAAGGTGCGCCTGAGCGACTTCAACAGCGACGGTGACCTCCCCCCGGCTGACGGCGACTACGACGTTCCACGGTGCGAGTAGGCAGCGCCGCCGCTGCTGCGTCAAAAGCCATCACGAGGAGCGAGCAGCATTGGAGTAGATCGAGTGACGCTCACCGAACCTCCGGCAGCGCCGTGCAGACTCCACGGCGCTGCACACCACGCTTCGACTCAGGCCTCCGTGACGGTCGGCGCGGCGCCGCGCTGCGGCAGCGAGCGCACGACGAGCGCCAGCGTGGCCGCGGCGGCCCCGAGGGTCATCACGCCCGACCACCCGTAGCGAACGAACGCCTGGCTCGCGAGCGCCGCGCCGACGCTCATGCCGAGGAACATCGCGCTCACGAGCACCGCGTTCACCCGGCTCCGCGCCGCGGGATCCAGCCCGTAGACGATCGTCTGGTGCGAGATCAGGCACGCTTGAACGCCGAGATCGAAGGCGACCGTCCCGACGATCAAGACCGCGAGCGAGCCGGGCAACAGCGCCATCAGCACGAACGAGGCGATGACGAGCATGGCGCCGATGCGGATCACCGTCCCCGGGCCACGCTTGTCGGCGATGGCGCCGGCGAGCGGCGCGGCGACGGCGCCCGCGGCACCCGCGAGCCCGAACAGGCCCGCGGCGGTGCTCCCGAGGTGGTAGGGCGGCGCCGCGAGCGCGAGCGCCAGCGTCGACCAGAAGCCGCTGAAGGCGACGCTGAGGAGCGCCTGGACGAGCGCCGCCCGGCGCAGCGGGGCGACGTCGCGCGCGAGCGCCGCCATCGAGCGGAGCAGCGCTCCGTACGAGTCCGTCGCGCTGGGCACGAACGCCGGCAAGCGCGCCGCGGAGACGACCGCGAGCGCAGCGACCGTCGCCGCAGCGCCGAAGAAGACCGACCGCCAGCCGAACCTGTCGCTGATCGCGCCGCTGGCGACGCGTGAAAGGAGGATGCCGAGCAGCAGGCCGGTCATCACGCTCCCCACCGTCTTGCCGCGCACGGCCGGCGGCGCGAGCGCCGCCGCCGCCGGAACGAAATCTTGCGCCGTCGTCGCCAGGAGGCCGATCGCCAGGCTGGCCGCCGCCAGCAGCACGACCGAAGAGGCCAGCCCCGCGAGCGTCAGCGCGGCGGCGAGCGCGGCGAGCTTCGCCACGATGACGCGCCGTCGATCGAGGCGATCGCCGAGCGGCGCGAACAGCAGGAGGCCCACCGCGTAGCCGAGCTGCGTCAGCATCGGGACGAAGCCGATCTGCCCCGGCGTGGCGCCCAGCTCGGCGGCCATCACGCCCAGGATGGGCTGGTTGTAGTAGAGGCCGGCGACGGACAGCCCCGCGCCGATCGCGAACAGGGCGACGAGCGACGGGGCGAGGCGCGACGGGCCGGCGCCTTCGGCAGAGGTGGGAGCCTGGTCCATGACCGCGCCACTCTGCGGCTCTTCGCGCCCCGCTGGTAGGCGCATGACGTGCAAATGGTCGGAGGCCCCGGTCAACGCGGGCAGTCGGCGTCAGGCACCCCGCGATCCGACGGGGCGCCCCCGTCGTCGAGCCCGATCACCCCGAAGAGCAGCGACACCGCCGGGATCGTCGCGCCGGGCGCCGGGAGATAGTCAATCGATCCCTGGAGGCTCGCCGTCAGGTAGGTGAGCGAACGGCAGAGGATGCGCGCCTGTGGATCGTAGGTCTTTTGAACCGCGATCCCGCCGGTCAACGCGGCCTGCGCGCCGACGGATCCATACGCCGTCCCGTGCAGCGTCTCGAAGCCCAGGCGGCCCGCGCCGTCGAGGAGGAACACCTTCTTCGCGTCGGTCGCTCCCACGAAGATCCCCGGCGTCATCCCCATCCCGAAGCCGAGGCTCGATCCGCGCACGTACACGCCGTTCGACCCGCCGGCGCGCCTCGCGGTCTCGGGCGGCTCGCACGAGCCAGCCGGGATCGCGAGGTGGCAGTCGACCCAGGTCTCGCCGGCCCGCACGTCGAGGTAGCCAAGGAAGCTGGCCTCGCCGCCGCCGTGAGGGACCCCGTTGACGAAGGGAGCCACCGGGCCGGCCTGGGCGTGGCCGAGCAGGTTGCAGCCCGAGAGCGCGAGGCTCGACCCGAGGAGCACGGCGCGCTCGAGCGACGACATCATGCCCGTGTACTCAAGGCGGCGCTGGGCGCCAACCCACAGGTGCGGGGCTCACGCTCGACGTGAACGCAGGCGGCGGACGAGGAGCGCGAGGCGATGCGCCGCAGAGCGGTCGTCCGGCGACGGGAGACCTACCGAATAGGCTCTTCGGAAGGAAGGTAATCGCCCGTGCTGTCCCTGCGAGCTGGCGCGTTGATCCTGCTCGCATCGCCTTTCCTGATGGAAGTAGCGTAGTCCGTTGAATACCCTGCGCCCCACGATGCTCGCTCTTTCGCGCTACATTCACGGCCCGCCACGAGCAGACGCGGAGGTGCGCGGAGCATGAGGCCCACGCCGGCGCCGACGGCTCCCTCGCAGGGCGACGTCGAGGATGTTTTCTCCGGCGACGGCGAGGTGGCCGCCGCGATGCGCGCGAAGGCGTGGTCGGAGACCTCGCTCGGCCCCGTCGCGAGCTGGCCGCAGTCGCTCCGCACGGCGGTGGGCATGATGCTGCCCTCGGCCCAGCCGAGCTTCATCTTCTGGGGCCCCGAGCTCGCCATGCTCTACAACGACGCCGGGCTGCCCATCATCGGCGCCAAGCACCCGGAGGACCTCGGGCAGAGCATCAAGGTCGCGCTCAAAGAGGCCTGGTCCGTCCTCCAGCCGCTGGTGGAGGGCGTGATCGCCACGGGGAAGGCCGTTTACCTCGAGGACCTCCTCATCCCGCTCGAGCGGTTCGGGTTCGTGCAGGATGGGTATTACACGTTCTCGTATCTCCCGATCCGCATCGAAGGCGGCAGGGTCGGCGGCATCTTCGTCGTCGTCATGGAGACGACGGGGCAGGTCGTCGGCGCGCGGCGGCTCGCGCTGATCCGGGAGCTGTCGATCCGATCGGCGCTCTGCCAGAACGTCGCGAGCGTCCTTCGTTCGGCGGAGGAGGTGCTCGCTCAGGCCCCGTCCGAGGTGCCCTTTGCTCTCCTGTATGCGCGGAGCGGGGAGCGCGCCCAGCTCGTCGTCAGCGTGGGCATCGAGCGGGGGCTCGCCGCTTCGCCGAAGGAGCTGGACGGGCAGGAGGGCAGCACGTGGCCGCTCGCCGAGGTGGCGCGTTCGCGCCGCGAGGTGCTCGTCGACGACCTCGCGGGCCGCTTCGGGGCGCTCCCCGGCGGCCCCTCGGGCGAGCCCGCGGCGCGCGCGCTCGTGCTGCCGCTCGCGGCCGACGGCGAGGGCGAGGCGACCTTCGTGCTCGTCGTCGGGCTCAACCCGCGCATCCCCGTGGACGACGACGCCCGGAGCTTCCTCCAGCTCCTCGCGCGGCAGCTCGCCACGAGCATCGCGAGCACCCGGGCCCTCGAAGAGAAGACCCAGCGCGCCGCCCAGCTCGCGGAGCTCAACCACCAGAAGACCCAGTTCTTCAGCAACGTGAGCCACGAGTTCCGCACGCCCCTCACCCTGATCCTGGGCCCCACGGAGGACGCGCTCGCCTCGCCCGTGCGCGTCCTTTCGGGCGATCAGCTCGAGCGCGTCCACCGCAACGCCCAGCGCCTGCTCAAGCTCGTCAACACGCTGCTCGAGTTCTCCCAGGTCGAGGCGGGGAGAGCCCGCGCCGCCTTCGAGCCCACCGACCTCGCCGTGCTGACCGCGGAGATCGCCAACGCCTTCGAGTCGCTGATCACCAAGTCGGGCGTGCGCTTCGTCGTCGACTGCCCGCCGCTGCCCGAGCCGATCTGGGTCGACCAGGGGCTCTGGGAGAAGGTGGTCTTGAACCTCGTCTCCAACGCCTTCAAGTTCACCTTCGCCGGGCAGATCACCGTTCGCCAGCGCTGGACGGGCCGGGGAATAGAGCTCGCCGTCGTGGACACCGGCATCGGGATCGCGCCCGCGGAGCTGCCGAAGGTCTTCGAGCGCTTTCATCGCATCAAGGGCGCCCAGGGGCGGAGCCACGAGGGCAGCGGCATCGGGCTCTCGCTGGTCGAAGCGCTGGTGAAGCTGCACGGCGGCGAGGTGAGCGCTCAAAGCGTCCCGGGCGCGGGCAGCACCTTCGCGGTCACGCTGCCCGCAGGGAGCGCGCACATCCGGCCCGCGGACCGCCTCGTCGCGCCGAGCGCGGGGGCGTCGGCCTTCGTGCAGGAGGCGGCCCAGTGGCTGCCGACGTTCGAGCACAAAGCGGCGCCGGAAAGCGCGGCTGCTGAAAGCCACCAGCCCTTCCCCGAGAGCCTTGAAG
>FSTQ01000245.1_pt1 | contig 11096 bp, 7 predicted proteins | sample 1637281 | NCBI WGS metagenome assembly FSTQ01 (sample SAMEA3914818, study PRJEB12502) | metagenome | biome: forest; material: soil | place: Canada | collected 2010-06-26 | depth 0.1 m
CAGCGAGCTCGAGCGAACCGGGGGCGCTCGGATCGGCGCCGCCGATGTACGAGCTCGACACCTCGGAGATCCGGTCGTTGATGAAGGCCCCCAGCGCGGCCTTGCGTCGAACAAAGCGCGCCGGATCCGAGACCTGGAGGAGCCCGCACGCGGCGAGGACGGCGCGCGGGCGCGCGTCGAGATCGAAGACCGCGCGCGCCCAGGGCTCGGGCCTCGCGTAGCTCGAGGCGATGGCGAGAGAGGTGATGATGTTGGCGCCCGCCGACTCGCCCGCGAGGAAGATCCGCGCGCGGTCACCGCCGTAGCGCTCGGCGTTCTCCACCGTCCAGGCATAGGCCGCCGCGGCGTCCTCCAACGCGGCCGGATAAGGGTTCTGCGGCGCGAGGCGATAGTCGATGGTGAAGACCAGATAGCCGCGCCGCGCGAAGGCGAGGGCCATGATCCAGTGGGTGTTCTTCGAGAGGATGCGAAACCCGCCGCCGTGCACGTAGAGCACGATCGGGAGAGGGCCTTTGCGGTCGGTCGGCCGGTAGATATCGAGCTTGTGCTCCCGCCCGCCCTCGCGGCGATAGGGGATGTCCCGCACCACCTCGACGCGGTGGCGCTCGGGCCGCGCCAGCGGGTGGAGGCGCCCGGCGGCGGAGGCCCCACGAAAGGCTTTGTCGACGAGCATCGACCCGAGGCGACGGCGGAAGGAGGCGACGGCGGCGATCATGGTGAAGGGGCATGTTAGCATCCAGGCCATGATCGAGTGGAGCGAGATGCACCTGGCCATTCGCGACGCGTTCCGGCGCTTCGTGGAGGCTGAAATCAAGCCGAACCTGCAAGAGCTGGAGCACGGCGACACGCCGCCGTACGCCGTGCTCCGCAAGATGGTGGAGACCTTCGGGCTGGCCGACATGGCGCGCGCCCGCTTCGCCAAGGACCTGGCGCGCGAGGCCCGAGATCCCGCGGCGCCGCCGCGCGAGCGCAAGCCCTCACCCGAAGCCGGGAACGAGCTGGCCATGCAGATGATCCCGATCATCGAGCTCTGCCACTACAGCCCAGGCATGGTGACGGCCCTCGGCGTGAGCATGGGCCTGACCGCGCGCGCCATCCTCTCCCGCGGGACACGGGCGCAAAAGGAGCGCTGGGCGCTCCCGCTGCTCACCCTGGAGACGATCGGCGCCTGGGCGATCACCGAGCCTTCGTCGGGCTCGGACGCCTTTGGAGCGATGCTGTCGACAGCGCGCCGCGACGGAGAGGGCTACGTGCTCAACGGGAGCAAGACGTTCATCACCAACGGCCCTTACGCTGACACCGTGGTGTTCATCTGCAAGCTCGACGAGGGGAACGAGCCCAGAGAGCGAAAGATCGTCAGCTTCATCCTCGACAAGGGCATGCCGGGGCTGACCCAGTCCAAACCGCTGCGCAAGATGGGCCTGCACTCGTCGCCCACCGGCGAGCTCTTCCTGGAGGACGTGCGCGTTGGGAGAGAGCGATTGATCGGCGAGACTGAAGACGTCCAGTCCCGCTCGGGCGCGAAAGAGACGTTCACCTCGGAGCGCACCGGAGTCGCGGCGATGGCGCTCGGGATCGTGCTGCAATGCCAGAAGCTGTCGATCGAGTACGCGAAGACGCGGGTGCAGTTCGGAAAGCCGATCGGGGAGTTTCAGCTCATCCAGCTGAAGCTGGCCAAGATGGAGGTCGCGCGGATGAACCTCCAGAACCTCGTCTTCCGCCAGATCGAGATGGCCTCTGCCGGCAAATCGATGGAGCTCGCCGAGGCCTCGGCCTGCAAGCTCTACGCAGCCCAGGCCGCGATGGACGTCTGCCTGGAGGCCGTGCAGCTCTTCGGCGGGAACGGGTACATGGCCGAGTACCAGGTGGAGCAGCTCTGTCGCGACGCCAAGGTGCTCCAGATCTACGGCGGCACGGACGAGATCCAGATATCGCAGATCGCTCGCAGCCTGCTCGCGGGGTGATTGCCGCGGCGGGGGCACCTCCGCATACTCGAGCTCTCGGCGTCAGGTGGGGTTCGGCCCGATATAGCGAGAGTCGGGCCGGATCAGCTTGCCCACGGCGCGCTGCTCGACGGCGTGGGCGCACCAGCCGGCGGTGCGCCCGGCCGCGAACGTGGGGGAGAATGCCGCGCGATCGAGGCCCACCGCGTCGAGGAGGACGGCCGTGTAGAACTCGACGTTGGCGCGGAGCGGGCGATTGGGGTACTTGGCCCGCAAAGCACCCTCGGCGGCGCGCTCGACGCCGCGGGCGAGGTCGAGCCGGCCTGTGCGCACGCCCGCCTGCTCGAGGCGCTGAGTGGCGCGCTCGAGGACGGCGGCGCGGGGATCGCGCACGCGGTAGATGCGGTGTCCCATGCCCATGATCCGGCGGCCGGCGAGGAGCTCGCCCTCGATCCAGGCGGCGGCGTTCTCCGGGGCGCCGATGGCGTCGAGCATGTCGAGCACCGGGCCGGGGGCGCCGCCGTGGAGAGGGCCTTTGAGGGCGCCAATCGCCGCGACGACGGCAGACACCATGTCCGAGCCGGTCGAGGTGATGACGCGCGCCGCGAAGGTCGAGGCGTTCATGCCATGATCCGAGACGGTGACGAGGTAGGTATCGAGCGCCGCGGCGCGCGCTGCGGAGGGCGCCTCGCCGTCGATCATGCGCAGGTAGTCCGCGGCGTGGGAGAGCGAAGGATCGGGCGCTACCGGGGCCTGGCCTTGGCGGCCGCGCGCCCACGCCGCGGCGAAGACGGCGACGGCGCCCGCGAGGCGCGTCGGGGTGGCGAAGCTCTCGTCGAGGTGGGCTGTAGCGGCGCGGAGGGCGTCCATCCCATCGGCGCGGGCCAGCGCGTCGCCGAGCGCGGGGAGGCGAGCGAAGGCGAGAGAGCGGCCCTCGCCGATCGCGCGTCGGACCTCGAGATCACCGATCGCGCCGCCGGCCAGCAGCGACACCACGTCTTCAAAGGCGATGTCGCCGGCGAGGCGCTCGATGTCGTGGCCGGCGATCACCAGGCGTCCGCGCTCGCCGTCGACCTCCCCGAGGCGGGTCTCCGCCGCTATCACCCCTTCGAGCCCGCTGGCCGAAGGGGTCCTGTCCGCTGCCGCTTCCCTCTGGACCGCAGAAAAATCGCTCTGAATCGCTTCCATCGTCGGCCTCCTCGAGCGCTACTCTTGGGGCGTGGGGAACATTGATCAACGTGGATTCGTGAATCAACGTGCGGCGTACCTGGGAGGGCGCGAGGCGGCGGCGTTCCTGGGGGTGAAGCGCGAGACGCTCTACGCCTACGCGAGCCGCGGCCTCGTGCGGAGCGAGCCGGGCGAGGGCGGGCGCGGGCGGCGCTACCAGCGGGAGGACCTCGAGCGCCTCAAGGCCAAGCACGACGCGCGCTCGGGGCACGCGGCGGTGGCGGCCGGCGCGCTGCGCTGGGGCGAGCCGGTGCTGGAGTCGGCGCTGACGGCGATCACCGCGGAGGGGCCGGTCTATCGCGGCCTCCCCGCGGCGATGCTGGCGCGCAAGGAGACGCCATTCGAAGCGGTGGCGGAGATGCTGTGGGCGAGCGCTCCGCCTCGCGCGGGCGCGACGACGATCGATCCCGCGCCGCGGTGGAGCGCCAGGGGCTTCGGCGTGCGCGTGCCTGCGCTGACGGCGCTGCTCCCCGCAGGAGCGCGGCCGGTCGTGGCGCTCTCGGTCGCGGTGCCGGCGATGGGCGCCGCCGATCCCGAGCGCTTCGAAGCGACAGCCGACGCCGAGCGAGCGCGGGCGCGCGCGCTGATCGCGAGGCTGGCGGCGCTGGCGGGGATCGCCGCGGATCGCGCGCGGGCGATCGCGTCGGCGAAAGAGGAGAGCGTGGCGCGGACGCTGCTCGCGTCGCTGGGCGCGCGCGGCGGCGAGAAGGCGGAGCGCGCCGTCAACCGCGCGCTGGTGGCGTCGGCGGATCACGAGCTCAACCCGTCGACGTTCGCCGTGCGGATCGCGGCGTCGACGCAGGCCGATCTCTACGCCTGCGTGAGCGCGGGGCTCTCGACGCTCTCGGGGCCGAGGCACGGCGGCGAGTGTGATCGCGTGGAGGCGCTCGTCCACGAGGCAGGGAGCCCGTCGCAGTCGCGCGCGGTGATCCAGGCGCGCGCGCGGCGCGGCGAGAGCATCCCCGGCTTTGGACACTCCCTTTATCCGCAGGGAGACCCGCGCGCGCTGGTGCTGCTCGAGGCAGCGATCGGGCTCGGCAGCCGCAGCGTGACGCTGAAGACGGTGCTGGCGCTGGTGGAGGCGATGGGAGACGCGGAGCGCGGCCTGCCGACGCTCGACATGGGCCTCGTGGCGATCGCCTCGGCGCTCGGGCTGCCGCCTGGGTCGGCGGCGGCGCTGTTCGCGATCGGGCGCACCGCGGGGTGGATCGCGCACGTGCTCGAGCAGCGCGCCGCGGGCTTCTTGCTGCGGCCTCGCGCGCGCTACACCGGGCCGGCGACAGTGACGGACGAGTAGCCGCGCGTCAGGCGACGTCCTCGCGCGACGCCCGCTCCGCCGACAGCCGCACGACGGGGATATCGCCGGATATGCCTCGCAGTGACGCGCTCACCCGCGTGGGGAAGAGGCCCGCGGCGGCCACGACCTCGCGCACGCCGGGCGAGGTGTAGACGATCTCGCTGCAGACGATCTCGCCCGACGCGGCCAGCCCCTGCACGCGCGCGGCGATGTTGACCGTGCGCCCGAAGTAGTCGAGCCGCTCGTTGAGCTCCACGGCGATGCAAGGGCCGCTGTGGAGCCCGATCTTGAGCAGCAAATCGCCCTCGCCGAGCGCGCTCACCGCGCGGCTCATGCGCACCGCGGCGCGCATGGCCCAGAGCGGATCGGCGAAGCTCGCCATCACCGCGTCGCCGATCGTCTTCACGACGGCGCCGCCCTCGGCCGCGACGATCGCGCGCAGCGCCGCGAAATGGCGGCGGACGAGATCGTAGGCGCGGAGATCGCCGACGCGCTCGTAGATGGCCGTGGAGCCCTGGAGATCGGTGAAGAGCACGGTAACGGCTTTGAGTTCGAGCCCGCCGTCGGAGGGGATGCTCTCGGCGCGGAAGAGATCGCGGAACGTCTGCGTGGAGACCAGCCTTTGCCCGGTGAGGTAAGGCCGAAAAGCATGCGTGAGCGGAGCGCCGGGCAGCGCGGGGGCGGGCCACAGCGAGCCGCTGATCGGGCCGAGGATGTAGCCCAGCGGCTGCGGCGTGCGGTTGTGCATGCGGAGCTCGATCGGGCCTGTCGCGACGTTGATCGCGTCGGGGATCGCATGCCCGTCGAGGAGATCGAGCGAGACCTCGCGCGCGCTGCTCGCGGCGCTCGCGCTCAGGTACACCGCCGCGTGGCTCGTGGGCGTGAGCAGCACCGTCTCGCCTGCTTCGAGCGTGACGCTGACCTCGTGGACCACGCCCGGCAGAGCCCGCCCGGCGACGAGGATCCGCCGCCGCAACGCCTCGTGCGGCGCCGACTCGGGCGCGAGGCTGGACGAGAAATAGAGGCGAATTCCATCCTGGCGCAGGTCGAGCGCGTCGGGCGTGTGAAAGCGAATGCGGCGCACCGTGGGCGCCACGGTGAACGCGACCTCGACGCGATCGTCGATCGATCCTTCGATGTCGATGTTGCAGAAGTTGCAGTGCTTCTTCTTGTCGAGCGAGCGCAGCCCGCCCGAGGTCGTCAGGAAGGCGAGGCAGCCCGGGCAGAGCACGCCCCACGCGAACTCGAGGATGCCGACGTGCGTCGCGTGCAGGAAGAGATCGATCCCTTCTTGCTCCGCCATCCCTTGCTCGGCCGCGTAGCGCAGCGGGCTCATGCGAAAGAGCGCCTCGTCGGGCGCGTCGGCGAGGAAGATCGCGAAGGCGTCGAGGATCGCCGCCGAGAGGGCGTCCTTGGCGCGGAGCGCGTCGAGGCGGAGGGCCAGATCGGAGGAGGTCATGAGGGGGCGAATCCTATCATGGAGCGAGAGGTGCTCTGGTCGCCCCGCGGGCGCTCGAGGCGATGCATGAAACCATGCTGATCATTTCCCCCGCGCGGCGGTACGGTGCGGCGTGGCCCGCAAAAAATCACTCGACCGCATCCTCGCCGATCTCACGAGCTCCACGCCCGCTGTCCGCAGCGCCGCGCTGAGCCGCTTCTTCTCTCTCGATCTGCGCCGCACGCGGCCCTCGCACCGGCAGCGCGATCAGCTCTTTCGCGCCGTCTGCGCGCGCCTCGCCGGCGATCCCGACGAGGACGTGCGCCTCCACGCGGCGCACGTGCTCACGTTCTGGTTCGAGCCGCGGGCGACCGAGGCGCTGCTCACAGCAGCGGAGAGCGAGGGGGAGAGCGCCCTCGTGCGCGCGCAGGCGATCGAGGGAATTGGAAACACCCTCCAGGCCACGCCGCCCGGAAAGCTACGGCAGCGCGTGATACCCAGGCTGCTCGGCTGGCTGCGCGATCCGGCGCACGAGGTGCGCTTCTGGACCGTCTACGCGGTGGGCGTGCTCCACGCGACCGAGGCGCGCTCGATCCTGGAGGAGCTGGCGCGCACCGACGAGGCCATGTTCCAGAACTGGTGGCGTGTCCGCGACGAGGCCGAGGACGCGCTGGCGTCCTGGGATCTCGGCGGGTGGCCCGAGCGCGATCCGGCGTGGTGGAGCCAGGCGGCGCTCAAGGCGGCTCCGGAGGGCGAGTGAGATGAGGAGTGTAACCTCGCCGTGACACCCTGGTGTTACGGCGGGGTGACAACTGGTACGCTGCTGTAACAGCCGGGGAGCCGGGTGGTGCGGAGGCGCCGAAACTGGCGTGAAATCGAGGCGTGTACGCTCGGCACGGAGTGTGCTCATGCTCACCGCAACGACGGGCAGTACGCCTCTTCTGGAGGCCACTTCCGCTTTGCAACGATGGAGTCCGCAATGAACATCTCCCGCCTCGCGCTCGTGACCGCTCTCGGCCTTGGACTCTCCTCCACGGGCTGTCTTGGCAACACCGATCCTCTCGTCGAGGACATCGAGCCGCCGCGCTTCAAGACGCTCGAGGATCCCGGCGGCGGCATCAAACCCAACGGGCTCACGCCGGCCGCCTTTCATTCGAACAAGCACAAGCTCCGGGCAGCCATGGAGGTCAGGCTCGCCCCGCAGGGCAGCTTGCAGGTCAGCACAGAGATCCTCGCCACTGGGCTTCTGGGGACCGAAGAGGGGAGGACGACCTTCAGGTACGCCGTCGCGTGCGCTCTCCCGACCAACACCACCTTGCTCACCGCAGGTATCCTCGACGAGAACAACAATCCTGGCATGTATCCCGGCGCCGAGCTCCTGACGACCACGGGTAGCTGGCTCACAGACGGCCTCCCGGAGAACGCCAGAAGAGACCTCTGGACGTGCATGATCGCGCACCTCAACCCCTTCGGGGAACCTGTTGAAGTCTTGCTCTCGGGAGGCTCGGTCAAGGATCAATCAGATTCTCAGCCGGACCAGGTCAATTTCACCTTCGACGAGGCTGTCTGGAGCGTGATTATGCCTACGTTCCCATCCGGCCTGCCGTCTTTTCATGTCTGGCCGATGCCCGATTTGGCATCAGAGTGCCCCCTGAGGATCGTCGGCGCCCTGCAGACACGGTTCTGCAGTGGATACGGCGGGTTTGACGGTTGTGACCTCGATGTTCGGAGCAACCTCGGCGCGGATTGCACGGAGGCGCTTGGGCACTACACCTGCTTTGCGGGGCCTGCCATCCGCACGAGGCTCGAATCGACCTCGGTGTCCAAGTTGTACAACGGATGTGCTCCCATCCCTTGAGGTGGGCGCTTCGCCGCTCGCGCCTCTCTCTCAAGGCGCATGTTCGGTGGCGCTCTCTCCGGCGAGTCGCTTCGCCTCTTCCATGGCGCCCTGGTGGACCCGCTCCAGCAGCGGATTCTCCTGGACCGCTTCGGTGAGCGCCGCGAGGGCCTGACGCCCGTCCTCCCCGTGGCTGCGAGGCTTCGCGCGCAGGAGGAGGAGCCGGCCTCTCCCCGCCAGGGCGGAGGCCAGGTGCGGGTCGAGCGTGAGCGCCTCTTCCACCATCTGGAGCCCATTCGCGATCTCCTCCCCGGCCTTCTTCTTGCGGCTCAGGAGCCAGCTCGCGCGCAGCTCGTGAATCTCGGCGACGGTCTGGTAGAGGCTCGGGTCCGCGCGCGGGGTGCCGATCAGCGGAAGGAGCGGCGCGAGCGCAGCGTCGAAGTGCGCCTCGCCGGCGCTGTCCCGCTTCATGGCCCATCGAATCGCGAGGATCTCGGTGACGGCGCTCCAGACGCGCTGCTCGATGTTGAGGGGCTTTGCCTCCACCGCGCGCCGGAATGCCTCCCTGGCCGCGCGCAGCGCCGGAGTCGGGTCTTCTTCCAGTGCCCAGCTCCGGCGCGCCTTTACCAGGCTCACCTCTCCGCGCGCCAGGTGCGCGAGGGTGGACGAGGGCGCGAGGCGCTCCAGCTCTTTCGTGCTGTCCTCGGCGCGATCCAGGGCGAAGGTCGGATCTTTCCCCGCTTCCACGGCGTGAGCCGCCTCGAGCGCGCGCAGGTGGGAGTGCCAGAAAGGGACCCAGCTCCAGGTGGGGTTCTGCTTCTTCACGCTCTCGACCGCCGCGATCGCGGGCGTGATCGCCGCCTCCGGCGACCGGCCTGTCGAGAGGAGGTACTCGGCTCCGGTGATGTACGCGACGACCAGGCCCATCTTCGGAGACAGGAAGTTTGCGTCGAGGGCGATGGCTCGATCGCACTGTGCGATAGCCTCTTTCAAGGAGGCCTGGGGATCCTTCCCGTGGAGATCCTCCCACCTCCCGCGCATGGAGAGCAGCGCGCAGAGCTCGTTCAGCGCCCAGGGAAAGGCCGGATCGAGGCGGAGCGCCTCCCTGTAGGCGGCGATCCCGCGCTCGACCGCCGGGCCGACGTCGAGCCCGCGGTTGCTCGCGAAGATGGCTCGCGTCCGCCAGACGGCGCCCACGGTGTAGGGCGCCATCGGGTCTTCAGGGCTCCTCCGCGCAGCGGCATCGGCGCGCTTGACCGCTTCGTCGATCGCCCGCTTGGCATCCTCCGCCGGGTGATCTCCTGTCGTCACCCACCATGCAAACATGTTGTGCGCCTGAGCGAGCTTGAGCTCTCCCGATGCGCTCTTCGAACTCGCGGCGATCGCCCTCTCGCAGGCCGCGCGAGCGGCCTCGAAGCTCAGGTGCATGGAATCGTCTTGCTCGGACGCGGCGTTCATCACCTGCATCCAGAGATCGCAGTCGGCCTCGTGAACCGCCGGATCGGAGCGGCCGAGATCCGCCGCCGCCCGGTAGGCGTCCTCGGCCTGCCGGAACCAGATCATCATCTGGTCGTGGTCGAACGCCGCGTCGGCGCGATAGCGGCTCCCCTCCGCGAAGAGGGCGTCTCCTTCGAGCTTCTTGGCCTCGTAGAGCCAGGGCGCTCCAGCGAACGCCTTCCGCGCCAGAGCGCGCGCTTCCTCGTGGCGGCCCTCGTAGAAGGCGATCAGCCCCTCCACGTACGCGGGCGCCTCCATCGAGCCTCCGAGCGCCGCCCGGAGGTGCTGGAGCATGGGTGTCTTGTACTTGGCCTCGATCGCCGCGACGCGCGCTCTGCGCTGCTCGGCGTTCTCGATACGTTTGGTCTTCTGGAGCGCGGATTTGTAGAGTTCGCTCAGGGAGACTCCCAGCGCGTAATCGAGCTCGAAGGAGGCGTATCCCGCCGCCTCCGCCTTCTTCAGGTGGTCGAGCGCGGCCTCCGGCTCCTGCAAGGTCAAGTGGCCTCGGCCGAGCGCGTAGTGCCCCGGGCCCAGGCCGATCTTCCCCGCGGTGGCCATCTGCGACTCCACCTCTCCGAGCCGCGCCCGGATAAGGTCTCTCTCTCGCTCGACGTCGTGCAGAGGCATCCCGTAGGCGCTCCGCAGGAAGAGCTCCATCTCTTTCACCCGCTCGCCGAGCTTGCCTGACAGCGTCACCTGCGCCGAGGCGATGCGCCGGCCGCGCACCCACAGCGCCGCGACCACGAGCACCGCGATGAGCGCCGCGCCGGCGAGCGCCACCGCCGCGCGGTGCCTCTTCGCTCGCTTGAGCAGGACGTAACCGAGCGAGGCTCGACGCGCCTTCACCGGATCTCCGTCGAGGAAGCGCTGGAGATCGTCGCCGAGCGTCCGGGCCGACTCGTAGCGAGCGCTGGGCTCTTTTTCGAGGCATTTCATGACGATGGCCTCGAGGTCCGGGGGGATGTCGCGGTCCACCTTCCGGAGCGACAGCGGCTCTTCGTTCATCACCTTGTCGAGCAGCAGGGCCAAGCTGTCGGCGACGAAGGGCTTTTGCCCGGAGAGCACATCGTAGAGCGTGGCTCCCAGGCTGTAGACGTCCGTTCTCCTGTCCAGCGATCGCACCTTTCCGGCCGCCTGCTCGGGCGCCATGAAGGCGGGTGTCCCCATGATCGCTCCGGTGATGGTGTTGCCGCTGTCGCCCATCTCGCGCGCGAGCCCGAAATCCATGATGTAGGGCTTCCAGGCGCCGTCCTCGCCGCGCTCGACGAGGATGTTGGACGGCTTGACGTCGCGGTGCAAAACCCCGATCCGGTGCGCCTCCTGGAGCGCCGAGGCGATCTTCCGGATGACGCTCACCTTCTCTTCGAGCGTCATCCCGCTCTGCGCGGCGTCGAGGGGCGCGCCCTCGATGAGCTGCATGACGATGAAGCGCACGTGATCAGCGACGCCGGCCTCGTAGACTTTACAGGCGTTCTCGTGCTCGAGGCGCGCCTGCGATCGCGCCTCGCGCAGCACGCTGCCGCCCTTCTCGGGATCGGCGCCGAACAGGAGCTTGACGGCGACGTCGCGGCCGAGCCGGAAATCCCTCGCGCGGTAGACAGCGCCCATCCCGCCGCGGCCGAGGAAGACGAATCCCTCGAAGCGCGCGAAGAGGGAGGGTGGGATCTCGACCTCGTCGCTCGCTTCGGCGCTCGCCTCCGCCGGCTCCAGCGCGAAGCCAGGGCCTTTGGCCGCGGCCTCCCCGGCGGACGTCATCGTCGCTCCCGAGATGGAGTGGTGAGCGACGCGCTTCACTTGACTCGCAGGCTGTAACGCTCGATCAACCGGTGGACGAGCTGCCTGGAGACCCCCATGGCG
>FSTQ01000108.1_pt1 | contig 11090 bp, 7 predicted proteins | sample 1637281 | NCBI WGS metagenome assembly FSTQ01 (sample SAMEA3914818, study PRJEB12502) | metagenome | biome: forest; material: soil | place: Canada | collected 2010-06-26 | depth 0.1 m
CGCGACCGTCAGGGAGCGGTGTGGGTCGCAAGAGCCCACTGCACCGCTCCCTGACGGTCGCGGTACTGGAACTCGCGCCATTTCAGCAAGTTATGACCTTGAAAGGGTTGGCTCTGAGGGACGACCTACGCGAACCAGCGCGCGAGCGCGTCGTCGAGCGACTTCGACGACGCGTCTGTCCACGCGATGCAGCCGTCGGGACGGAGGAGCATCGACGGGCCGTCTTTGGTGCGTGCATGTTGCAGGTCTTGCGGGAGTGACCGTTCCGAAGGCGAGATGAAGAGGCCGCCGCCTTTCTCCATCAGCGCGTAGAGCCGCTCTTCGCTGCCGCCTTTGAGCGTGAGGAGCTGGTCCTTCGCGAGCGTGCCGACGAGCGGGTCGTCGTCGCCGAGGTCGTAACGAATGCCGACGCCCGTGAGCATCTCGCCGAAGTAGCGATTGCCTTCGGGCATCTTCATCAGGTCGCTCACGATGGTGCGGAGCGCGCTCGTGAGCGGGTCAGGACGCATGAGCGCGACTTGCGCGCGGGTATTCTCGAGGACGCGCGCAGCGACGGGATGGCGCTCGGCGGTGTACGAGTCGAGGAGATGACAGCGACCCTTCACCCCTGCGGCGAGCTTCCAACCAAGGTTCGCGGCGTCGACGAGGCCGAGGTTCAAGCCTTGGCCGCCGAAGGGCGAGTGGACGTGCGCGGCGTCACCGGCGAGAAAGACGCGGCCCATCCGGTAGGTCGTGGCTTGCCGCGCGTTATCGGTCCAGCGCGTCGCCATCGTCATCGACAGGATCTTGACGTCAGTGCCGCTCACGCGCTGGATCGACGCTTCGACCTCGGCTTGCGTGATCGGCGCATCCCGATCGGGCGGCGGACCGTTGAACTCTGCCGTGAAGGTGCGCCCCGGCATCGACACGACGAGGCCGCGCGGCGTTCGATGCCAACCCAGCGCGATCTTCTCGGGCGTATCGAGCTCGATGACGGCCTGATAGCCGGTGATGGTCGGATCTGTACCAGGGAACTCGAAGCCGGCGAGCTTGCGGACGCGGCTCCGGCCGCCGTCGCAGCCGACGAGGTACTTCGCGCGCAGCGGGCCCGCGCTCGTCTGCACCGTCACGCCGTCGTCGTCCTGCTCGAAACCTTCCACCGTCTTGCTGCGACGGATCTCGATCCCGAGCTCGCTCGCTCGCGCGATGAGGATCTTCTCGAGCGCCTCTTGCGGCACGGGACGCATGTGGCGCTCCGGGTCGCGCTGAAGCTCCGCGTCGATCAAGAACATTCCTGAAAAGTGACCTCCCGGCTTCTTCAACGGTCCGGGTCCGAAGCGCGCCTTCAGCACCGGGATCCACCGGGCCATGGCGGCACGGAGCTCTTCGTCGAGGGCACGCGCGAGGCCGCGTCGTTCCAGCGCCTCGGCTCCCACCGCGCCGACCGCGGCGGCCTTGATCGTGCGGTCGGGCTCCGCGAGCCGCTCCAGCACGAGAGGTTTCACGCCCGCGGTCGCGAGCTCGATGGCGAGGAAAAGCCCGACCGGGCCAGCGCCGACGATGACGACGTCGTGAGTCATGACGTGAATAATAGACTCGATAAAACTTTACGCTAGTAAATTTTTGTTCTCGGTTTAATATTTGGTCCATGGGCGAGCTCCGCGAAAGCAAGAAGCGCGAGACCAGGCAGCGGATCTCCGACGTGGCGACGGGGCTGTTCCACGCGCGCGGCTTCGACGCGGTGACGGTCGAAGAGATCGCCGCCGCCGCGAATGTCTCCAGGGTGACAGTGTTCAACTACTTCGCGCGCAAGGAGGACCTCTTCCTGGATCGCGAGGACGAGGTGATGCTGCTGTTGCGCGAGGCGCTCGGCGAGAGGCTGAAAGCACAGTCGCCGATCGACGCGCTCCGCCGCCTCGTGGACAGGCTGTGCGAGCAGAAGCATCCGTTCGCTCGCATCGACAGCCAGACGGTCGGCTGGTGGCGCGTCGTTGCGGCGAGCCCGTCGCTCAAGGCGCGCCTCCGCGAGATCGGAGACGAGGCGGCCCTGGGGCTCGCGGTCGAGCTCGCAGGCCCGAAGCCCGATGGCCTCGCGCGGCTCGTCGCCGGCATGATCGTGCTGACGTGGCGCACGGCCTACGGCGAAGCGATCCGCGTGTTCGAGCGCGGAGGCTCGGCGAAGAAGGCAAACGCTGCGTTCATCGCGTTGATCGATCGCGGCTTTGCGGCCGTTCACGGAATGGCGGCGAGCTCGAGCCAGCGGCCTTCCGTGCTCGGCTGAAAGCTAGCCTCGCGCGGCAACTTCACAACGAGCGTACTCTTTTGACGCGCTCGAGCACGCTGGCAGCCTCTTGGGCGCGAAAGGCCGATTTGCCAAACCCGCGCTCATCACCCTCCGCGACACGGTGCTCGACTACATGGCAGCTGTTGTTCCGGATCTGCTATCGCAACTGGTCCAAAAGCCGGATCGTACAGCAGCCGAAATACTTCGCATGCCTCAGCGCCGCAACGCAGCGGCGCCTCTCCCGGCCGGGCTCGGCGCCCGCCGAGAGGCCACGGAGCGCGCGAGCAACGTGTCCCAGAAGAGCTGGAGGGCGGGCGTCGGGGTCCGGTTCCCCGAGCGAACCAGCGCGATCGTACGCTGCAGGGGCGGGTCCACCAGGGGCCGCTGTGACGCTCCCGTCGGCATCACCGAGTGCTCGGGCAGGAACGCGAAGCCGAGCCCGGCCTGCACGAGGCTCTGGATCCAGTCCTCGCGATCGGTCCGGTACGTCGCGTACAGCTCGATCCCGCGCGCCGCGCACGCTGCCGCGACCCGATCGCGCATCTCGCACGCCAGTCGATCCAGGTACGGCTCTCCCTGGAGATCGTCGAGCCCCACGCTCTCTCGCGCCCCCAGCCGATGGCCGGGCGGCAGGACGACGACGTAGCGCTCATCGTAGAGCGGCTTGACAACGCACCAGTCCGGGACGGCCTCACCCAGATTCGCCACGATCATGTCGACCTCGGCATCCTCCAGCCACCGCAGGATCTTCCCCTGCACCGCCACCACGATCTCCAGCTCCACCCCGGGCGCCACGGCGCGAAAGGCGGCGATGGCCCCCGCGAGCTGCGCGGGGCCGATGGTGCAGAGGACGCCGACGCGGAGGGGCACCTGCTTGAGGCGACGGTGGTTCTCCGCGATCAGCTGCACGGCCTGTGTCTCGTCGCGCAGCCGCTGGAAGCGCGGCAGCACGTGCTGACCGAGCGCCGTCAGCTTGGCGCCGCCGCGCTCGCGGAGGATGAGCGGACCGCCCAGCTCCTCCTCGAGCTTCTTGATGGAGCCGGTGAGCGCGGGCTGCGAGACCGCGCACCGCTCGGCCGCGCGCGTGAAGCTGCGCGTCTCGATCACCGCCAGGAAGTACCGGACCTGCTGAATCTCCATAATGCCTATCTTCACCCCGTTCCGCGGGGATAGGTATCTTTAAGCCATCGGGCATCGATAGTGAGGCGCTGAAGCGGCCTGCCGCTCATCCTGGACGACGCCTTCGATAGGCTCGCTGCCCTCTGCGCGAGCTGCGGCGGCCCTGGCCCTGGCGGCTTCTCGGGGGTGGGAAGCCGCCAAGGCCATCCTGGAGACGCACGAGAGCGCCGCGGGCCGCGCGCTCGGGCGAGCGTCAGAAGGCTCCCGCCGCGAGGAGCCTCCAGTAGGTGCTGCCGGAGTCTCTCTCCCGGGTCGCGCTGGTGGACACACAGAGCTGGTTGCCTTCGCACCAGTTCTCCCGGGTATCGAGCCAGCCTCCGGCGAAGTCGCCGAACCCGTTCCGGAAGACGACGACGTCACTCTCGAAGACCTGATTGCTGGGGTGGACGGCCCTGTTCTGGATCTGGATCTTCCAGGTGCCGCTGCCGTTGTCTCTATTCGGACTATAGGCCGTCGAGACGCAGAGACCGTTGCCTTGGCACCCGGCCTCGCGGACGTCGAGGTACCCACCGTTGGTGCCGGTGGCGATGTTGACGTCGTGCATGTTCAACAGATAGACATTATCGCCGTCTTCCACGACGGTGCCGGGCGTCTTGCCGTTCGCGGACGTGAGCAGCCAGGTGCCGCTGCCGCCGTCTCTCTGAGAGGTCGTGGCCGTCGAGACGCAGAGCTGGTTCTGCTGGCACCCGACACCTCGGGTGTCCAGGTATCCCCCGGAGAAATTGATGTATCCATTCTTGATCGTATACGCCTGACCATAGATCAAGGGCGCGCCGGCGATAGCCTGGCTGGTCTCTCCGATCGGAGAGAGCGCGTCGTCGGCGTCGTCGGTGGTCGCATCCATCGAACAGCCGGCGATAACCCCCAACCCAGCGAACACGAGGGCGCTCGCGACCATGTGGCGGATATTCATTGTAGTGCTCTCCTATCGTCTCCTCTGCGCCTCTCGCAGAGGTGCCGACCGAGGGTGCGCTGTGCGTCACCTCGGCGGTGAGAGATGTTGTAACGGCGGCCCGCCCGCTCCGCCATTCAATGCTATCGATGGATCCATAGGCGGCACCGATGGACCGAGCAGGATGGCCGCCACGAGCGCGACGCCATGGACAAGACCTTGAGAGCGCCTCCGCCGACCACCAAGCACGAGGCCAAGCCCAAAGCCCTGAAGTTCGGCGTCGGCTCCCCGTCGCCGCCGATGCTTACCAGCTCTCGCCGGGGAAGGAGAAGGAGGCGCCCGCCGAGCGCGCCCGCGCCCGAGGAGGCCGGCGCGGTCCATCAGCGCTGCCTATGGATCCATCGGCAGCATCGAATGGCGGAGCGGGCCGGCCGCCGTTACAACCGCTGTCACACAAGGCGTTGCGCACAGCGCAGCCGCCCAGAAAGAGGATCTCATGACGACCGCCCACACCCCCATCGTGACTCGCTCTCTCCTCGTCCGGATCGAGGCCAAGCCCGGCAAGGAAGCCGAGGTGGAGGCGTTTTTGCGCTCCGCCCTCGGGCTCGCCGTCGAGGAGGCGGGGACAATCCACTGGTTCGCGCTGAAGATCGGCCCCTCCACCTTCGGCGTCTTCGACACCTTCGCCGACGAGGAAGGTCGTCAGGCCCACCTCGCGGGCCCGATCGCGGCCGCGCTCATGGCGAAGGCGCCCGAGCTGCTCGCGGCGGCGCCCGTCATTGAGCGAGTCGACCTCATCGCCGCAAAATAGCGGTATGGGTGCCGGTGTGCGCGAGCGGGAACGGCGAAACTTCCGGCAAAGGATGCTCGTCCGTCGCGCACGGGCGCAGAGACGGGCTCGAGCAAGCGCTTCGGGGCAATGGCCGGAGCGCTGAACAGCGCGGTCGACGCGGGCGGCGAATCGGCTTCGGTCCGAGGGGGGCGGAGGCCGAAGCGCGGATAGCGCACTGCGCGCCAGGGTCGACCAAACGCCGCACCGTCTGCCGGCCGATCTGCACGCGCTTGCGCAAGTTCTCCTCCGAATCGGACAGCAACGCGGCCATGTCCGCGTACGACAGGACGTCCTCGACGCGCAGCAAGAGGGGAGCGCGCAGCGAGGGGGGCAAGGCACGAATGGCGCCCTCCACCTGAGCGAGAGTCTCCCGCTCCAGAAACGTCCGCTCGGGATCGCGAGCGGAGGTGTGGTCGGGCTCTGCGAGCTCACCGAGATCGTCGCCCGCACCGGCGAGCACCAGGTATTTCCCGCGCCGCGTCCGCTCGCGGTGGACGTCCACGCAGGCGCGGCGCACGACCTCCTGAAGCCACGCCGAAGGGCGGCGGAGGCCTTCTGTAGAGGCGCGGGCTCGAAGCATCGATACCGTTGCTCGGCTGAACGCGTCCTCACCGTCCGCTCGGCCCAGAGAGCGCTGGCAATAATGGAGGAGCTCTTCCCGCTGCTCCGCCCAGCAAAGCAGGAGCGGGTCAGCGCTGGGATCGCGAGGAGACCTCGCTCGGACGGCTCGCTCGAGCACGGGTTGGTGCGCCTCTGCGTCGACGTGAAGAAGAGGCAACTGGTCGTCGGATGGGTCCACGTTGTTCCTCGGGCAGAGAGGGATTGAGGCACATCTCCGGCGGGTAGCTCTCCTGATCGCGGGGTATCACCGCGTGGGCGCCCGCCGCGACCGGCTCTTTCCAGGGCGATCGGTCAACGCGCGATGAGCTCGTCGGGAGGCGGTGTCCGCCCATGGGAGCGCTCGCACGCCTCGTAGCGCTCGCGGGCGGCGCGCGCGGACTCACCGAGGCTCAGAGACCGCACGTCCGGAGGCACGCAGTCACCGTGAGCGGTCGAGAGGCGCCGCTTCAGCTCGTCGATGTCGATTATCCACTTGTGCGTGGAGTTGTCCGAAGCGACGGCGAGGATCATCTCCCCGGCATCGAGGAACGCCATGGCGATGACGACGGCTGGGGCTTCGAGCACGATGGGCTTGCCCTCGCCGTCGGCGCTCCACACGCGGACGGTGCTGTCTGCCGACGAGGTGGCAACGTGATGTCCGTCGGGGCTCCAGACCGCGCACAGGACGGGGCCGAGGTGACCGCGCAGCACCGTCGGCGCGCCGCTGCCGTCCGCGTTCCAGATCCGCGCGGTGCGATCTTCGGAGGCGGTGATGATGCGCTTGCCGTCGGGGCTCCACGCGGCCGCGTAGACGTCGCCTTCATGGCCCGAGAGGACGAGCGGCGCGCCCGAGCCGTCGGCCCGAAAGACGCGCGCGGTGCGGTCGAGCGAGGTGGTCACGACGCGCGTCCCGTCGGGGCTCCACGCTGCGGCGGTGAGCCAGTCGTCGTGCCCCGCGAGCACCACTGGAGAGCCTTTGCCGTCGGCGCGGAAGATGCGCGCTGTCCTGTCGTCCGAGACCGTCACCACGCGGGCGCCGTCGGGGGCGAAGGCCGCGAAGCGCACCTCGGCCTCGTGGCCTCGGAGCACCACCGGAGAGCCGGCGCCGTCGACGCGAAAGACACGCGCCGTCCTGTCGAACGACGCCGTGACCACGTGCGATCCGTCCGGGCTCAGCGCCGCGCTCGCGACCCACGCCTCGTGCCCCTTGAAGACGACGGGGTCGCCTTCGCCGCCGAGGCGAAAGAGGCGGGCGGTGTTGTCGTCGTAGGCCGAGATGACGCGCTCGCCGCCCTCGCCGAAGAACGCCGAGTGAAAGACTCCCGCGCCGCGCGGCGTGCGCGGCAGCGACCTGAGCCGCTCGGTGCTCCACACCCTCGCGGTGCGCGGGACCGTGTGCCCGCTGCGGTCCGCTGCCGTGAGCACGCGCGATCCGTCGGGGCTCCACTCCGCCGACCGTAGGGGCGCCTGGTGCCCGCTGAGCACGAGCGGCGGGCCGCCGCCGTCTGCGGGCCACAGGCGAGCCGTCTTGTCGGCCGAGGCCGTGCTCACGTAGCTGCCGTCGGGGCTCCAGGCGACCGAGACCACGGAGAGCGCGTGCCCGGAGAGGACGACCGGCTCGCCCTTGCCATCGACGCTCCACACCCGCGCGGTGCAATCCGCGGAAGCCGTGGCCACGTGCTTGCCGTCGGGGCTCACGGCTGCGTGGTAGACGACGCCCTCGTGACCCCGGAGCACGACGGGCGGCCCTTTGCCGTCGACGCTCCACACGCGCGCCGTCCTGTCGCGCGAGGTCGTGACGACGCGCGTCCCGTCGGGGCTCGCAGCGAGGGAGAGCACCGCAGCCGTGTGCCCTCGGAGGATCACGCTCTCGCCCGCCGCAGCGGCCTCCCAGATGCGCGCGGTGCCGTCCTCGGAGGCGGTGAACACGCGCTTGCCGTCCGGGCTCCAGACCGCAGCCGTGAGTGGACCTCTGTGCCCCTTCAGCACGATGGCAGGTCCGCTGCCGTCGGCGTGGAAGATGCGCGCTGTTCCATCGCGTGACGCGGTCAACACGCGCTCGCCGTCAGGGCTGAAGGACGCGGCGACGAGGGCGTCGCGATGCCCCTCGAGCACGACGGGCCGGCCCTCGCCGTCGGCGCTCCACACGCGCGCGGTCGCGTCGCTCGAGCCCGTGAGCACGCGCTTGCCGTCCGGGCTCCATGCGGCGGCGACGATGGCCTCGTGGTGCCCTTCGAGCACGATGGGCATGCCCTCGCCGTCGGCGCTCCACACGCGCGCGGTCGTGTCGCTCGAGCCGGTGAGCACGCGCTTGCCGTCCGGGCTCCATCTGGCCGCGCTGAGCGCGCCCTTGTGACCGCGCAGGCTGACGAGCAGCGCGTTCTTGCGGAGCGCGTCGTTCGCGAGCGCGACCCAGAAGTACCGGTCGCGCGGGCGCTCGACCTCGGGCAGCAGCTTCATGGCCCACGCGAGCTGGCCGCGGGTCACGAGCTCGCGGAACGACGCGACGATCTGCGCGTCGTGCGCCGCGACCCGCTGCCTCTCGGCGGTCTGCCTGTGCCCATCCGCCTCGTTCTTTGCCGCCTCCGCCGCGCGCTTGTGCTGCCAGGCCCAGAAGCCGAGCCCCGCCGCGCCCACGGCGACGACGATCGACACCAGCGCGATGACCGCGAGGCCGCGCCGCTCGCGGCGCTCCTTGGCGAGCCTCGCGTCGGCCTCGTCGCGCTGCCGCCGCAGCTCGCGCTGCTGCTCCTCTTCGCGCTCGCGGTGTTGCCGCTTTTCGAAGACCTTGCGCGCCAGCCAATCGTGGCCGATCTCGAAGTAGCGGCTGCCCTGGTGCTCCTCGGCGTGGAGGATGGCGGCGCCCTCGAGCGCCTCGAGCACCGGCGAGAGCTGCTCGATCGGCAGGAGCCGGAGCAGCTCCTTCTCCGTGCGCAGCGTCCGGCTGCCGTCGGCGGTGACGAGGTGCTCCTCGAGCAGCCGCTGCGCCGACTCGCGCAGCGGCCCGAGATCGGCGAGCGTCGCCTCGAGGTACTGATGAAGGATCGGCTCTGCCTCGCCCTCGTCCGCCGGCGCGCCGCCCTGTGCGCGCTGCTGGAACAGCGCGCGGCACACGATCTGCGCGTACGCCGCCTGCGCCTCGGCGTCGTCCTCGGCCGGCTGGCCGGGCACGCGCACCTGAAGCATGAGAGCGCGCATCCGCGCGGGCTCCCACGTCTGCGGCGGCTCGCCGGCGGCGGCCGTCTGGCAGACCGCGCCGCAGAGCTCCGCGACCGTGAGCGGGCCGACGCGGAAGCCGTGGTCCAGGATGCGGTGGTGATCGTGGAGGCGCTCGCGGAAGCGGCCGAGGTAATCCTCGCGGAGCGAGAGCACCATGTTGAGGTTGCGGAGCGGCAGCTCCACGAGGCGGCTCAGGCAGTCGAAGAACGCCTCGGACTCGGCCACGGTCCGGCCCGAGTAGAGGAGCTGCTCCATCTGATCCAGGTACACGAGCACGATCCGCGGCGACCTCCGCGCGGCGCGCTGCCCGGCGGCGAGCAGCGCGTCCGCGGCCGAGAGATCGGCCGGAGGCTCGCCCAGGCCGAGGTTGCTGAACAGAGCATCCGCGAGCCAGCGCGTCGGCTCTCGATCTTCCGGCCAGCCGTCGACCCGCGCCACGCGGATGTCCCTGGACTCGACCAGCGACGGGATCACCGACGCCTGCACCAGCGATGATTTCCCGGCGCCGGACGGGCCATAGACCGTGACGCACCGGTTGGCGAGCACGCTGCCCTCGAGCCGATACGAGAGCTCCTCGCGCCCGTAGAAGCGGTGGCGATCGGAGGCGCGGTAGGGTTGCGGCCCGGGGAACGGGTTCCGGTTCACGAGCCCTCCCCGGCGTTGAGCGCGTCGAGCTGCGACGCGAGCTGCGCAAAGTCCTCAGTGATGGCCGCGATGCGGGCCGTCCCCGGGAGCCCACCGCCGCTGTCCCAGATCTCGGTCTCGTTGCTCGCGGCGGTCAGCCCGAGGACCGCCAGGCTATCCCTCGGCGCCGGCCGTTGATCGTAGAGCCAGCGCAGCAGCATGCGGTGGCGAAAGTCGAGGATGGACAGCCCGACGAAGAGGCCAGGCTGCGTCCGCGGCCGCGCGAGGAGCTCCTCCATCCACGCCGGCGGCCGGAGGCCGTCCGCGCCCAGCAGGCCATGGATGTGATCGTCCTCGGTGAGCTGGGGCGGCGAAAAGACGGGGCGTGGCTCGGCCGAGTAGCCGCCGTAAAGGCGGAGCACCACGATCTCGTTCTCGAGGTCGAAGCGCTTGGGCACGACGGGCTCCATCTTCCACGCGGTCGCCCCCGCGGCGCGCCGGACGACGCGCGGCTTCCCGCTCGCGCCGGACGGAGACGGCTGGATGGCGTACACGGTCCGCTGCGGGTGCCTCTCGGCGATCGCGCGCTCGAGGTAGGGCCGCCAGAGGAGCGTGACGTGGACTCCGGGCGTGATGAAGCGCGAGAGCGCGTCGACGAGCGGCGGGAGCGGGACCTGCGGCGCGACCGTGAGCGCCTGCTGGAAGAGCGAGTGGAGGACCTCCTGCCCGAACCGGAGCATGCAGCGCTGGGTGAGCGCGCTCAGCGAGAGCCCCTGCATGTCCGCCTCGCCGTTCTCCTGCATGAACTGCACGAGCTCGCGCTCGAGCGCGGCTCTGTCGTCGTCGAGATCGCCGAGGAGCATCGTGAACGGCTTCTCGAGCACGAGCTGGAGCGCGGGCGCGAGGCTCTTCGAGGCGCTCTTCTTCCCCGGCCTGGCCACGCGGCGGCCTTCGAAGTTGAAGATCACCGAGCCCGAGCCGCGGAGGAACAGGATGGGCGAGAACGCCTCGGCGCTCTGCGACAGCAGCGTGCGGCGCGCCGCCGCCACGCTCGCGCCGATGTCGCCTTGCCCCTTCGAAGCGCTCGTCAGCGCGCGGTAGATCTCCATCGAGCAGGTGCGCGCCACGTCGGTCTTCACCGGCCAGAGGTGCGCCACGACGGCGTCCGCGCCCGCCCGGGCCAGGATCTCCGCCGCGCTGCCGAGCGCGCCGGCCTTGGCGCCCTCGCAGGCCTCGAGGATCACCAGCCGCAGCTCCTCGCTGAAGCTCGGGGAGAGCTCGCGCCCGAGCGCCTCGGCGGTGATCCACACCTCTTCGCCGTCCTCGTCGTCGGCCAGGCGCAGCACGGGCTTGCCCGACAGATCCACGCCGCCGTGGCCGAGCCAGTGCACGACGTGCGGGCTCTTGCCGCGCCGGAGCCGATCGAAGAGGACGCGCGCGCTGATCTCCGGCCCGGCGACGGGCTCGAGCCACTCCACCTC